>Ga0209274_10001666_pt1 | contig 11301 bp, 4 predicted proteins | sample HubBroMetageREF1_FD_188343 | JGI IMG/M metagenome (GOLD analysis project Ga0209274, IMG submission 188343) | Reference soil microbial communities from the Hubbard Brook experimental Forest, New Hampshire, USA - Hubbard Brook CCASE Soil... | ecosystem: Environmental > Terrestrial > Soil >...
CGTATTTGTCCGCAACATACAAATAGGCGTAGAGCGGATGAATGGTCTGCTCTTCATTCACCGGATTGCGCGAACGCGCGGGATCGAGAGCTTGCGTGGAGGGGCTGGCGATCGCCGTCGCATATTTCGTGCTGACGTAAAGGCGCTGGCCAAGCGGAGAAACCGGCGCGGTGGTCGTTCGCTCCGAGAAATTCTTGTTGTCCACGTTGGCCACGTCGTACGCGCGGAAGCCACCCTTGCCAAGCGCGGCATAGAGATATTCGCCGCGCAACTGCACATCCAGAACATTTCCGATGTGGTGGTAGGCTTCCTGCAGTCCGCGCCCGCGCGCCACGTGCTGCTGGTAATCCTGCGGGTAAGCAACGCGCTGCAAATAACTACCGATGATCGCGGGCGGCTCATCGTGTTCGGCGACGGCCACGGCGTCGAAGCCCTTTGCGCCATCGGCGACATAAATATAGCGGCCCATGAAGTTCAACAGATTCGTGCCCTGCAGCAGCACTTGCGCCATCCACGCGTTGTTGTCGTTGCGATCGGAAATGTGGCAATCGTCGCAAGCCCTGGTTTCCTTGGCGCGCACGGTGTGCGGAACAAAAGTGCTGAACGCGGTGCCGCTGAGGCCTTCGGCCGAAACAGTTTGCTGCATGTAGTAAATCCAGTCGCGATTCTGATTTTGCGAACTTACGAGGATCGCGCAAGACGAACGCGCTGGCGCGACGCGGTGGCCGGTGACGGTGCCGTCAATGCCGAGCATAAAGCCGTCGTCGCGCAGGACCTGAAAATTGTAAGCGGTCCAGTTGCGCGTCATCAGTCCCTCGTTGTGCAGCATGGGCTTGCGCTGATTGGCGGTCATGGAAAGGTGGCAGCCAAAGCAATTGGGCGTCCACGAAGTGTGGCAGGCGTAACAAGTCATGCGGCGATTGGCGTGCGCGAGTTGCGATGCATCGGCAGGCACGTCGCCCCAGGATTTGCCGTCGGTGCGAATGGTTTTGGCCCAGCGCGATTTTTCGCTGTAGTGCGAGTTGCCGGGAGTGATGGTGTCGAGGGTCTGCACGACTTCCCACTCTTTATCCGGCTCAACCATGCTGCGCTGGAAAAGCTTGCCGTCGCGGAACTCGAAGCGCCGCGTGTTCCAAGGGGTGCGCAGAGCGTCAAAGTGCGTGCCGCCTGCGGGGGACGCGATGCCGGAAGAAACGAGAGTGGCGCGGGCGTCAATCGTGCCGTGGCAATCCACGCAGTCGAGTTCGACGGCGGCGCGCGGCTCGGCGTAGAGCTTGCCGTTGCCGTGGGAATCCTGCTCGAAGTGGCAATCCACGCAGTGCATGCCTTTTTCGAGGTGAATGTCCGCGAGGTGGACCGCTTTTTTGAATTTATCGGGATCTTTGGGGTTGACGATTTTGTTTTCAGCGTCGAGCAGATTGCCCTGGCGGTCACGTTTGTAAACAGCGCGGAAAACCCAGCCATGGCTGTGGAAATCGGCGAACTGCGTCTGGTCGAGCTGCGCGTTGAATTCCGGGCTACCCAATTTTTCAAGGAATTTTGGATCGGACCACAGGCCGCGCGCGGCGGCGCCCTCCGGATTGCGCAACGCGACCTGGTATTTTTCTTCCTCGGTGGGATTGTGCTGCTGGCGCGGGTACATCGCTGCGCCATCGGCTTCGTTGTCCCACCAAGTGTAGCCGAAATACGTGGTTTCCATGTTCGTGCCAGGATGGATATGGCAAATCATGCACTGGCTGGAAGGGATCGCGCGCGTGAAGCTATGGCGAATCGGATGGCCCGATTCATTTTTCGGAATGGTGGGATCGGTGGTGGCGCTTTCGCCCAGATGACCGAAGCGCGCGTAGGGGCCGGAATGTTGCGACGAGCGATCGTTGGCGTAAACCACATGGCATGCTGTGCAGCCACTGCCGCGATAATCGCCAGGCACGTCATTCGTGCCGGGCAAAGAAAGCAGCGGATCGAGCAGGCGTGTTTTCTGCAGACCTAGGAAAACGGGATCGGTGCGCAGCAGGGTGCCCAAGCCGCGCTCGCCGAGCTTGTCATCGGGCCGGCCGGATTCTTCCTCGCGATTGGGATTACCGATTTCACCTTTTTTTTCGGCGCCGCGCTCGAAGACGCGCAGGATGTTGCCGGGCTGCGAGATTTCCCAGCGTTCCAGAGGCGTCAGCTCCGGGACGACGCCTTTCGTGCGCGTTTCTTCCGGCGTGGGTGTTGGAACCGTGTGAATCGCTTGCGGTTGTCCATTTGCGGAATAACTTTCACCGAAGCGCGCGTTCTTCAGCGGGAACGCACCGTTGTTGTAGAGCGCCGCGCCCCACAGCATCCCGCCGTGGGTCATCATGCTGGTTCTTACTTTCAGAACTTCCGCGGCGTGGCATCCGTTGGTGCCGCAGGTTTCCGCGGCGACACGTAGATCGCCGGGATTGACGAAGCGCACGTAGGCGTAATTCTCGCGCAGCCATTCGGTGTAGAGGCGCGGCAGATTTGCGGACACTCCCGCGAGTGCGGAATCGGTGGGCTGCGGATGCGCGCGTTTTTTCAGTTGTTCGTATCCCGCGGTGCCGGGCTGGGCCCCGGGAGGAAGAATCGCGTTCGAGTCGCCGCCGTGGCAATCTATGCAGGACAAGCGAACGGTGCCACTGGGATGCATAGAAGGCTCGTCGGTGGTGGTGTGGCAGGATACGCATCCGGCGTTTTTGCGATCGACGTCAGATTGAGATTGGCCGAGCCGGCTTCGTTGTTCTTGCGACGGCGACTGTGCGTGCGAGCGGCCTTCGAGTAGCAATACAGCGGCGATAACGATGGCAATGGATATAAAAACGACACAGCGACGCCGCATGCTGCGCTTTCGCGCTGTGGCGCCTTCCATCGAGCCGTGCATGAATGGAATCACCTAATTCGCTCGCTCAAAATTGGAACCGTAAATCAGTAAAAAGCGAAAACATCACTCGTCCCGTGTAAATGTCCTTCAAGCCCTGGTCCGGAATCAGGGTGGCCGCGCCCGCCGCAATGGAAAAATTTTCGGTGAGCGGTGGCCGGTAGCGCACGCCAATGCTGGAATCAACGCCGATCGAGTGGTGAATCGGCGACTGAAACAGAATTTGCTCTAGAGTTTCGGTGTGTTCAAAGCGCAGATAATTCACGTTGGCGAAGCCGCGCAATTTCGGCATCAAGTCGAACTCCGCTCCGATATTCGCAAGGAATATTCCGGGATTCACGAAATTGGCCTGGCCTTCGTCTTTATTCGAGCGCAGATCGGGCAGCAGGCTGTCACCGGGATTCAGCGAGACGCCCGAGCCGGTCAAGCGAATGCTTTCGCGATTCCACAAGCTGAAAATGCCGCCGGCAAATTCGGGAAAATCGTCAATCGAATCGAAACCTCGCGCGCGACTGCTGGCAGGATTCGCCGAACCGGAAGCGTAGAAGACGGAACTTTTGATGCGAAACCAATCTTTGTCGTAGGAAAGCTCGAGCGCGGCCATCTGGGCGTTGATGGTGACGGCTCTGCCGGCGACGGCATTGAAGCTGTCGTTGCCGAACGCCTGATAGAAAGCGTGCGTCAGATTCAGCGGGCCGATGTGGCCGTCGCCGGTCCAGCCGAGATAGGCGGCGTGGACGCTGTGCGGGCGGATCATCCCGTTCGAAAAAACGGCGCCGATGGGCGCAGGGCGCACCAGAAAACCGTTTTCGTCGTAATGAATCGAGGCATCGTCCTTGTTGTAATTCACGCTCAACTGGGCCGTGTATCCCTGGAACAGAAAATCCTGGCGATACGCATTGGCGATGATCACCTGCTGATTGCGCAATGCCATGGAATTCAAGCCGCTATTGGTGTTCTTCTCCAGAAAATTAAAATACGCGACGTTATATTGCCACCGATTGGAATCCAAGTTGCCGAAGAAACGCAAGCCGGGCTGCTCTTCCACAAACAGAAAGCCGCGAAAATCGCTGTTGAAGGCCTGAATGCCGACGCGCACGGAGACGAAATCGTAATTCGGGCCGAGGTCGTGCAGCTTCACTTCGGCAAATGCTTCCTGCAAACCGAGATGCGAATCCAGGCGCGTGGTGCCTTTGGTCACGTCCACATTGACGACGCCCAGTTCCTGCACGGCCAAGTAATTCAAACTGACCACCGGCGTGATGCGGATGCGCCAATCCACCGGACGGAAAGAAGTATCGCCGTGAAAAAGATCGAAGGAAAACGCGAACGTTTGATCGAGAAAGAATTGGCCGCCGTTGCCGAAAAAATCGCTGCTGCCGGGCCGCGCGGAACTGACGTCGGTGGGCGTCGGCAGGCGCCGGCCATCAAGAAACGTGTCGCTGGTGGCCGTCAGATTCAGAAACGTTTGCTTGCCGATGATCGGGACGTCGCCCTTCAATTTATTGCGATCGAAGGGATCCCACTTGCTGCCTTTCACGTACGGGTGTTCGCCGCCGATTCCGTAGCGGTTCCAATCGGGCATGGCGACGGACCAGCGATCGGGTTCGGGATGAAAAACCTGATCGGGAGGAGGCAGCGATTCCGGCGCGGGTTGCTGGTTGGTCTGCTGGAGATTGCCGTTCTGCACGGCGTTGGGAGGAACGGTGGGAGAAGGCGCGGGCTGCGAACCTGTCTGCGGATTTGTGGCTCCTGCCGGAAGCTGGGGAAACTGCGGCGATGCTGGCGCATTGGACGGCACGGTAACGAGCGCAATTTCGCAGACGAGATCGTCGCCGGGTTTCAATTGCAGAGCGACAGTGGTGAATTCCTGGAAGCCTGCCGCGTCAATTTCTAACTCGTAGTCGCCGGGATCAACGTCAATAAAACGGAAGACCCCTTGCGCATCGCTGACTTTTTCGAACTTCTGATCCGTTACGAGATTTCGCAGGATCGCAGTTGCGCCAATGACCGGCTTCCCGTTCGAATCGCGGATGACGCCTTGCAACGCAGCTTTCTTTGCAGGCGATTGCCCGGGCAAGCGTTGCTGTGCGACGGATTGTTGAGGCGAGGCCGATCGCGCGCTCGAAGCCAACGCAGGCATGGCGCACAACAAACTCACGAGCCAGCACAGGCACGCCGATTTCGAAATCAACACGCGGGATGGGTCGCGCATTGCATCAGACCCCGGCTGTCCCGTGAGTTTCGGGGACAAACAATTGGAATCGTCTGGCGATCACTGTTTTTTCCGGAGCCGGCAAATAGCTTGCAACGGCTCCGCGGGCACAATCTGGGTCCCGATTTTTGCATTATTCAATCACGATTGCACAACTGATTTGCAGAATGATTGAGAACGTTGTGCGGCTGTGGTACCAATAGCCCAACGTCATGATTCCGCTAAATAATCGGACGTTTCGAGGCGGGCTGCGCGAGGCTGCTGTTCTGCGGGTTTGCGCTGGTGTTGCTTTTTGCGTAGTGCTAGCGGCTTGCGGCGGAGGTGGCAGCGGCAGTGGCGGAAGTGGCGGCAGCGGTAGTGGCGGCGCGTCCACAAATCCTCCGGCCACGACCGAAACCTTGACGCAAGCAGACGTGCAAATGGTGGCGGAGGCCGCGGCGACTGCGGCGCAATCCGACGCCATGGCCATCGCGGTGGTGGACCGCTTGGGTCGCATCCTCGCCGTGTACGTGGGAGCATCCGCGCCGCCCACATCGCAGGGAAATTTCGGCGCGATGATTCCCACCGCTGATCTGGCGGTCGGGTTGGCTCGCACCGGGGCTTTCTTCAGCAACGATCAAGCGCCGCTTTCTTCGCGCACAGTGCGGTTCATCAGCGGGATACATTTTCCTCCGGGCGTTGTGAATTCGGCGAGCGCCGCGCTGTATGGAATCGAGAATACCAATCGCGGCTGCAATCTCGCGATGAGCTTAGATGCGATCGTGCCCCCGGCCACGACGATCGCCGGCACGTCTCCGGGATACGGAATCATTACGGGCAAAGCGGATTTGAACGATAGCGTCACGACTGCCGTGAATCCCGGGGGCGTACCAATTTTCAAGAACGGGCAAGAAGTGGGCGGAGTCGGCGTTGTGGCCGCGGATCCGGACACTGCGGAATACGTCGCGTATGCGGCTGCCGGAATGATCGCGATGAGCGGGCCGAGCGCGGCCACGGACGGCGTCGGCTTCCCTGCATTTCCGGCGCCGGGAATTGTTTCCATTAACGGCATCACGCTGCCGTTTGTGAATCAGACGACACCGCCCAGCGGCGTGACCAGCGGAACTTTCGATGCCGCGTATTTTACCGTCGGTCCGATGGCTAGCCCGGGAGTGCCGCCCGAAGAGTGGCTGATTGCCGCGGCGGATGGTCCCGTGGGTGGGCTGACTGCGGCGCAGGTGACGCAGATCATCAACAGCGCGGTGACCACGGCCAATCTGACGCGCGCCCAAATTCGCTTGCCTATCGGAGCGCGGACAAAAATGACGATTGCGGTGAGCGATCTGGACGGCACGCTGATCGGCTTATACCGCATGCCGGATGGAACTGTCTTCAGCATTGACGTGGCTGCAACGAAAGCGCGCAACGTGATTTACTTCAGCGGAATGAACCGGCAAGCCGCGGATTTGAACCAAGTGCCGCTGGGAACGGCGGTGACGAATCGCACCATCGGTTTCGGCGCACAGCCTTTATTTCCGTCGGGGATCAATGGCACACCGCCGGGCCCATTCTTCAATTTGTACACGCAGGACACCGAGACTCCGTGCACGCAAGGATTTCAAGTCCCCAGCGTGGCGTGGCCCAAGACCAATCAAAGTGGCGTTGTGTTTTTTCCCGGCGCCGAGCCGCTGTATATAAACGGAGTGCTGGTGGGCGGGCTCGGCGTCAGCGGAGACGGCGTGGATCAGGACGATTATGTGACCGCCGGAGGGGCGGCGGGATTTGAAGCTCCCGCGGATATTCGCGCGGACCAGATTGTGATTGACGGAGTGCGGCTGCCATTTTTGAAGTTTCCGCGAAATCCGACGGATTGAGGGGCCGTGATTCGTGATTGGTGAAGAATGATTTGCGCGCTATCCTTCGCGGAGTTTGTGGCCGGAAAGATTTCCCAGGCCGTCGTATGCGGCGTATTTGTACATTTCGGAAAGCGTCGGGTAATTGAACACGAAATCAATGAAGGCGTCGAGGCTCATGCCCGATTCCAGCGTCATCATTCCCAGATGAATCAGCTCTGTGGCATTTTCGCCGATGATTTGCACGCCGAGCAGGCGGCGGTCTGACTTGGCGAAAATCAATTTCAGCAAACCAGTCAAGTCCCCCATGATCTGGCCGCGCGTGTTGTTGGCGTAGCGCGCTCGTCCCACCGTGTATTCAATGCCCTTCTCTTTGCAAGTTTCTTCGGATTCGCCCACGGCCGAAATTTCGGGGATGGTGTAAACGCCCATTGGCAGCATGGACGCGAGGCGCTGCTTGTACTGGAATCCGAAAGCGTGGCAGACGGCCACGCGGCCCTGCTCCATGGAAGTGGAGGCCAGCGCGGGAAATCCGATCACGTCTCCGGCGGCATAGACGCGCGGCGCTGCGGTGCGATAGTGTTCGTTCACTTCGATGTAGCCGCGCTTATTGAGCGCCACGCCTGCTTTTTCCAGAGACAGCTTGTCCACCGCTCCACGACGGCCAGCTGCGAAAAGCGCTGCTTCGGTTTCGAGCGTCTTGCCGGATTGCAGCGTGATGCGAACCTTCTTTTGCGCGCGTTCGATCTGCGTGGTGCGCTCGCCGAAGAAAAATCGCACGCCCAGATCCGCCAGCCGTTCGCGCAGGCATTCGCAGATTTCCGCGTCGAGAAAAGGCAACACGCGATCGCGGCCGTCCACCAGCGACACTTCCACGCCCAGCGCCGTGAAGATGGAAGCGTATTCGCAGCCGATTACGCCGCCGCCCACCACCGCCAGGCTGCGCGGAATCGATCCCATCTTCAGTATGGAGTCCGAATCAAAAATAATTTCATCATCGAAGGGAATTTCCGGTGCGCGGTGCGGGACGGAGCCAGTCGCAATCAGAATGGCGTCTGCGCGCAGCGTCAGCTTTTCGCCTCTCGTTGTTTTCACGTAAAGCGTGCCGGCATCTTCGAAAATGGCGAGGCCGCGGATAAGGTCGATGCCATGAGCCGCGAGATTCTTGGCCAGCTTTTCGCGCTCGGTTGCGACCACCACATCCTTGCGGTGCATGAAATTCTTGACGGTCAAGCCTTCGCGCAGCGAATAATCCACGCCATACAATCCCCGCTGGCGTATTCCGGAAAAATACAGCGCGGATTCGCGAAGAATTTTGCTGGGTATGGTGCCGGTGTTGACGCACGCGCCGCCGAGGATGTCGCTGCATTCGACCAGAGCGACGCGCTTGCCGAAGTAAGCCGCCTGCGCCGCGCCTTTTTCCCCGGCGGGGCCCGAGCCGATCACCACAAGGTCATAATTTTGCACGCAAGCCCTCCGGACATTCCACACGCAGTGATCCACGCATGGCTTTCAGCGTTCGCCCAAAACTTTTCCGCAGCATCGCTGGCTACGGCAGCAGGGCGTTTACCTGGCGCAATTTGCCGGCGAAGCGCGCGGGATCGTATGCGGACGGGTCCTGCAAATCCACGAAGAGCGCGCTGATGGCCGCGCGAAGCTCGGCGGAATTCTGAAATTTCTCATTCCGTTCATAAGCCACGAACAATGATTGCACCGCCATGGCAGACTGAGCCGCGGCGTGTTCGCCCTGCGCGGAGATGTGGTCCGCATCGCCCGAAATTTTCCGCAGCAAGCGCAGCGTGGATGCTGAATCATTCACCATCGCGCCGACTTTCAAGGACAAATCGCTGACCAGCCTGGCGCAATTATCGGCGGAGGCAGCGACGGCGTCGCGGTCGGGATTCAACTGGCTCATCAGTTGGCCCAGGCGCGCGAGTTCGGAATCCAGTTTTCCGGCGCTGTCGCCATCGGCCTGAAAAATTACTTCGTGGAAAATCGTGTAGCGCGAAGGATTCCACGGCGGATCGCCGGGGCGGCGGCCGGAATATCCGCGCTCTTGCCGCCAGCTATTTTCCGGCAAGGTGAGGCTGTGATGGCACGAGTAGCATTGCAATTCAGAATATTCGGGCCAGTATTTTCCGTGCGCGCGAGATTCCAGGCGCAGCAGGTATTGCCGCAACTGCACCGCTTGGCCGGTGGTCAGCTCGCGAACGTCGTACCACGGATCGCTATTCTCCGGTTCACCCGGCTCGCCCGGTTCTTTCCAGTGGCGCGGCATCACGGCAGAGAAAGAATCGATCTCGAAATAAAGGTCCGGGTGGCCAGCCGCGATCATTTCGTGGTCCACGGTCTTTTCCTCATTGCCCAAATGGCAGCTCAGGCATTTTTCGCTGCGCTTGCTGAGCTCGCGCGTATCGTACATTCCCGCGGCGATGGACTTTTCATGCGTCCAGTCACGCTCGGTGTGCGGACCGAGCCATGCGGCGGCTGGACCGTGGCAACTTTCGCAGCTCACGCCCTCGCTCAAATCGAAAGTGCGAGCGCGCTGAGCCGTGGGAACGTCGAGCGCGTGACACGCGAGGCACTTCGGCGCGGACTCGGCCTTGCCAATGCCGAGAATCGCAGCCATGCGCTCTCCGATATTGCCCTGCAGTGACGCGTAGGCTTTCGAGTGCTTATCCTTCACGATCCAGGTGCTGTACTCGTTCTGCAGCACACGATTATCCGTGCGTGGCGTGACGCTGCCGTGGCAGGTGGTGGACGCGCACGAACCAGGACCCGTGTAGCGAGGGGCCTGGCCTGCTTGGCCCGCTTGAGCTGCTGCGCCATCGAACGCAAAGAGCGACACTACGGCGCTTTGCGAACGCGCGATTGGGCAAGCGGCGACACTCGCCGTCAGAAAAGCAAGAATTAGATATGGAGAAATCTCGAGGCGCCGGCGTTTTGTGGCGAGCTTCGTATCCATTGGCAATTTGGCGGAGCAGGATACCCTGCCGCAAGGCCGGTCGAGTGTGAAAATCCTGCGAATCGACCACCTTGTACTATCGGATACTATCGAAATCAACTAAATTCAGGATGAATTCTTCGCGGCGCCTCGCGCAAGAATAATTGCGCGCTGGATTTCACGCGAAGCTCGTGGTTATATCCGTATACGCAACACCGCTGGAGACTTGTGGTTGTTTTCCGGGGCACGGATGCATACTCTCCCCGGTGAGGATTCCTTCCGTTGATTTTTGACGAGCTCAGGGAAATTCAACGCCAGTTCGGCTACCTGCCTGCCGATCAGCTGAAAGCGCTCGCCAAGAAAATCGACGTGCCGCTGTATCGCCTCCACGGAGTGGCCAGCTTTTATCCGCATTTTCATTTGACGCCGCCGCCGAAAGCGGAAGTGCGCGTTTGCCAGGATATGTCTTGCCATCTGCGGGGTGCTGCTGGATTACGTGCAGGACTGGAAGAATCCTTCCGGCAGTCCGCGTTTACAGACGCCACGATCAGTGGCGTTTCTTGCCTGGGCCGTTGCAACGAAGCGCCGGCGGTGGCGATCAACGAACACATCTACACCGGACTTTCGCAAAATCAGATTACGACAATGGTGGGCGACGTGCTCGCCGGCGGCGCGCTGCCGGAAATTTCGCAGGTGCATCGGCGCGTGCCGTGCGCGTCCGATCCTTATGGCGAAGCGGAACATTACCAGACGGTGCAGCGCCTCATCAAATCGCGTGATTGGGCCACGGCGTTTGAAACGCTAAAAGCTTCCGGTCTGCGCGGCCTGGGAGGAGCGGGCTTCCCCACCGAATCAAAATGGCAGCTGGTGCGCCAGGCTCCGGGACCCGAAAAGTTTGTCGTGTGCAATGCGGACGAAAGCGAGCCCGGCACATTTAAGGACCGCTTTATCCTCACGCATTTGCCGCACTTGGTGATCGAAGGAATGATCCTCGCGGGGGTTCTGACGGGCGCGCAGAAGGGCATCCTTTTTATACGCCACGAATATGAGGACCAAGAAAAAATACTGCACGAAGAAATCCGGCGCTGCACGCGGAGCGGGCTACTAGGGGCGCAGGTGCTGGGCAGCGAATTCAGCTTCGATCTGGAAATATTTCTCAGCCCCGGCGGATATATTTGCGGCGAAGAGACGGCGCTGCTGGAAGCGATCGAAGGCAAGCGCGCGGAGCCGCGAAACAAGCCGCCGTTCCCCGTGCAGCAGGGTCTGTGGAACAAGCCGACGGTCATTAATAACGTTGAGACTTTCGCGAACGTGCCTGCCATTCTTTTCCGCGGAGTGGATTGGTACAAATCGCAGGGCCTAAATGGCGCGGCCGGGTTGAAATTTATCGGCGTGAGCGGCGACGTCGTGCATCCCGGCGTCTACGAAG
>Ga0209274_10001668_pt1 | contig 11293 bp, 7 predicted proteins | sample HubBroMetageREF1_FD_188343 | JGI IMG/M metagenome (GOLD analysis project Ga0209274, IMG submission 188343) | Reference soil microbial communities from the Hubbard Brook experimental Forest, New Hampshire, USA - Hubbard Brook CCASE Soil... | ecosystem: Environmental > Terrestrial > Soil >...
AATGATGACGGCGGCTACTACTGGGTTCCAGGCACGTGGGTGGTTGGGCCGGTGGGCATGCTCTGGACGCCGGGCTACTGGGGCTTTGCGGGCGGCCTCTATGGCTGGCACGCTGGTTATTGGGGACCGCACGTAGGCTTCTACGGCGGCATTAACTATGGCTTCGGATACGGCGGCGTAGGTTTCGCTGGCGGCGAGTGGAGAGGCGGCGCTTTCTTCTACAACCGCGCCGTGATGAACGTCAACGTAACTAATATTCGGAACGTCTACAGCCGGACCGTCGTTGTGAACAACGTGCACACGAGTTTCAACGGCCCTGGTGGTATCGAAGCACGGGCTACTGCGCAAGAGGAAGCGTATGGCCGCGAGCAGCACACTGCGGCGTTGGCAGCGCAAACCGAACATGAACGTGCCGCCAGCCAGAACCGGGCGATGTTCGCATCCGAGAATCATGGACGTCCAGCGATTGCAGCCACGGCCAGACCCGGCGAGTTCTCGGGACGCGACGTAGCTCGGACGTCCGGTAGCGATCGCGGCGTCAATGAGCGCGAGCCAGCCAGAAATGGTGGCAACTCCAACGATCACGCGATGGCACGTCCGGAGAATCGTGACGCGGGAAACCGGGAGCAGAAATCAGCCGCGGCAGACTCGAATCACAACTCCAAGCCCAGCAAGCAGGATAAGCAGGCTCAAAAGAAAGCGCAGAAACAGGCAAAAGCCGAACAGAAGCGCAATGGCGGCGAGGAGCGCTAAACCCGCGACTAACGCCAAGTAGACCACCCAAAATGGCTCCCACTCTTCGCGCCGGACGCGAGCGAGTGGGGGCCTTCGTTTTGGCCTCCGGCTCCGTTATTTTCCCCCTCAAAAATCTCGAACCCTGAAATTCCGCAACGTTTGCTATGATGTTGTGTCGTTTACTGACTATCGTGCCTAGCCAGAAGCAACTGAAATGGTCGCAACTACGCGTAGGACTCACCGTCCTGGCCGCGAGCATTACGCTTGCCGTCCTGATTTTCCTGATGAGCGGCACCGGCGGATGGTTTACCCACAAGATCGCGCTGCGCTCCTACTTCGATAATGCTGGAGGCTTGCGCGAAGGCGCGCCGGTGCGTTTGGCGGGCGTGGACATCGGCAACGTGACTGGCATCCGGATCGTGAACGGCAAGCCGATGACGCCGGTCGAAGTCATGATGAAGGTCAACACCAAGTACTCTTTCAATCTGCGTAAAGACTCCGTTACTTTGTTGAGCACTGCAGGAATCCTCGGCGAAACCTACGTCGATGTGGACAGTACGACAGCCAAGGGTCCGCCGGCAACCGACGGAGACACGCTGGCCGCCCGCGACCAGCCCCAGATCGAGGACGTGGTGCGGGCCAGCCAGGGCACGCTGCAGAACATGGATGCGCTGCTGAAGCGGGTAGATCGCATCATGTCGTTTATCGAAAGCGGACAGGGCTCGATCGGCAAAGTCATCTACGATCCCGCGTTGTACAACCAGCTCAACGCGACTGTGACTGAATTCAAGGGATTAGTGGACGACATTCAGAGCGGAAAGGGCTCGATCGGCCCACTGATCACCAGCGATGAAGCTTACAAGAAAGTGATGGCGGCCATCGACAAGGTGAACGCGATGATAGACGATTTGCAGCAGGGGAAAGGCTCAGCCGGCAAACTACTCAAGGATCCCGAGCTCTATGACAATGTGAACAAGACGGTCGCGAACGTGCGCCAATTGACCGACGACATCAATGCGGGCAAGGGCGCGATCGGCATGATGACGCACGATCAGGAATTCGCCGCCAAGCTGCATGAGACGATCAACAACCTGGAGGCTCTCTCCGCACGCCTGGAAAAAGGCGAGGGCACGGCGGGAATGTTGTTCAAGGACCCGGCGCTTTACAACAACAGCAACCAGATGCTGGTGGAGACGCGGGAACTGGTGAAGTCGATCCGGGAAAACCCCAAGAAATATCTGACGTTCCACGTGAAAGTGTTTTGATGGCAGTCGTCGACTAGCGACCAACGCTAACGACCAAAGGCCAACGCTAACGACTGCCGCAATCGTTCGTCCAATATTATGGCTAACTCCGCCCATTCCATGTCCCGATTCGAGGTTCGAATGCGCAATTTTCTGAAGTTGTTCGCCGTCTCCACGATGCTTGTGCCGGCACTGTTGTCCCAGGACAAGCCCGACGCCACCAAGCCATCTGCCGACGTGCGCTTTTCCGTTGACATGCTCGATAAGAACATCGATCCCTGCAACGACTTTTATGCCTTCGCATGCAGCAAGTGGCTGGTGAAGAACCCGGTCCCCGCCGACCGCTCATCCTGGGGACGTTTCAACGAATTGCAGCAGCGCGGCGAATACATTGTGCGCGACATTCTTGAAAAGGCTTCCGTCGATCAGCCGGGGCGCAGCGCCAGCCGGCAGAAGATCGGCGATTACTATGCCAGCTGCATGGACGAAAGCGCGATCGAAAAAGCCGGCACTAAGCCACTCGAGCGCGACTTCCATAGCATCGCGGCCATCTCGTCTAAAGCGGATCTTCCGCAGGAGATCTTGCGCTTGCATCGTGAAGGCGTCGATGTGTTGTTCGGCTTCGATTCCGGATCCGACTTCAAGAACGCCAGCCAGATCATCGCCCAGGTAGACCAGGGCGGATTGAGCCTGCCGGACCGCGATTATTATTTCAAGGACGACGAAAAGTCGGTCGAGCTGCGCAAGAAATATGTCGCGCACGTGGCCAAGATGTTCATGCTGTTGGACGACGATGAAAGCAAAGCCGCGGCCGAAGCCAAAGTCGTCATGGAGATTGAAACCGGCTTGGCCAAGGGCGCGCTCGACCAGACCAGCCGCCGTGATCCGCAGAATATCTATCACAAGCTGACCGACAAGGAACTCGCAGCTCTAAGTCCCTCGTTTAGCTGGAATGTCTACTTCGAAGGCGTGGGCGCGCCCCGGTTTGATTCGCTCAACGTAGTAGAGCCGGACTTCATCAAGAACATGCAGGAAGTAATCAGTACGCACTCGCTCGACGATTGGAAAACATATTTGCGGTGGCACACCGTGCATGCCAATGTGCAGGCGCTGCCCGTGGCGTTCGTCAATGAGAACTTCGATTTCTTCAGCAAGACCCTGACCGGCGCCAAGGAGTTGCGTCCGCGCTGGAAGCGCTGCGTCAGTTACACGAACGAAGATCTCGGTGAGTTGGTCGGCCAGATTTACGTCGAACAAACTTTCGGCGCCGAAGGCAAGGAACGCACGCTGGCCATGGTTGGGGCTCTTGAAAAGGCGTTAGGACAAGACATCAAGAGTTCGCCTTGGATGGGTGCGGACACCAAGACTCAGGCACTCGTCAAATTGCAGGCCATCACCAACCGCATCGGCTATACCGACGAGTGGCGCGACTACTCGACGCTCCAGATCGTGCGCGGCGATGCTTTGGGCAACTCGCAGCGCGCCAATCAAAACGACCTTCAGCGCAGGCTGAATAAGATTGGCAAGCCGCTCGATAAGAGGGAATGGCCCTATCCACCGATGACGGTCAACGCGACCTATGACCCGACCCAGAACAACATTACTTTCCCTGCTGGAATTCTTCAGCCGCCGTTCTATGACAACCAGGCCGACGATGCTCTAAACTTTGGCGGCATCGGCGCCGTGATCGGTCACGAACTCACGCACGGTTTCGACGACCAGGGCAGCCAGTTCGACGCCGACGGCAATCTCCGCGACTGGTGGACGGCGGACGACAAGAAGCAATTCGAAGCACGCACCGGCTGCATCAAGGACCAGTACGCGAATTTCGTTGCGGTCGACGATTTGAAGGTGAACGGCAAACTCACGCTGGGTGAGAACACTGCCGATAATGGCGGCCTGCGCATCGCCTACATGGCCATGCTCAACACCTTCGCGGGCAAGGAACCGGCGCCCATCGACGGCCTCTCCGCCGAGCAGCGCTTTTTTCTGGGATGGGCCAATGTGTGGTGCCAGAACCGCACCGATGCCATGTCGCGCATGTTAGTCACCATCGATCCACACTCCCCGTCAAAATACCGTGTGAACGGAACCGTCTCCAATATGCCGGAGTTCCGCGAAGCCTATCATTGCGCGGCGACAGCGCCGATGGTAAATCAGAACGCGTGCAGGGTGTGGTAGGGAAGGCGTCGTTGGTCGTTGGTCGTTAGGCCGCCTTTGTGCGGAATCTGTTGATGAGGGCGTTCAGTCCGCGCGCGATGGCGTCGCCGCTGCTACGAAGCTCGTCGGCAGTCTCTTCTGATAAGTATTCTAAACGCCGGGCTATCAAAACCTGTGTCAGGAGTTCCAAAAGAGATCCCCTCGCATGAAAAAGGAAACGCACGAATTCGGGGTCCGATCGATGTCCCTTTCCCTCGGCGATGTTGCTCGGTACCGAAACCGCAGCGCGCCGCATCTGTGACATCAGTCTCATGCTTCGGAAAACCCGCACCGCAAGATCCATTGATTCCCGCCAGATGCGCAAATCCTGAAATGACGAACTGGTAGTCATGCTCCCCCCCGCGCATACAGTAACCCGCAGCATCGGGGTGAGCCTGTGACCATCGAACATGAAAATTGTGATGTTTTCCTCGAAGCGCGGAGAAGAATTCGCCGAGCGCACAATAACGATGAGCGCGAATGCCGATGGCCAACGACTAACGACCAACGACTAACGACTGTTCGTGTGCATGATAACTAGACCGCACCAGCGGCCCCGACTCAACATGCTTGAAGCCAAACTTCAGCGCTTCGTCTTTCAGCGAGACAAACTCGTCCGGCGTGTAGTAGCGCGTCATCGGCAGATGATCTTTTGAAGGACGCAAATACTGTCCAATCGTCAGAATATCGACGCCGCGTGCGCCCAGGTCGCGAAAGACCTGGATCAGTTCCACGGTTTCTTCGCCGATGCCAACCATCACGCCGCTCTTGGTAATCGTCGCTGGGTCCCACTGCTTGGCATTCGCCAGCAGATCGAGCGTCCTCTTATAGCGAGCACCCGAACGCACCGCTCGGTAGAGCCGTGGAACAGTTTCGGTATTGTGGTTGAGCACGTCAGGTTTCGCTTCGAGCACAATGCGCAGCGGTTCTTCCAGCCCCTGGAAGTCGGGAATCAGCACCTCGACCCGGCATTCCGGCACCAGCTCGCGAATCTGCTGGATGGTTTCCGCAAAAATTCTGGCGCCACCGGCATTATCGTCGTCGCGGTTCACGCTAGTCACCACCGCGTGTCGCAGCCCGAGTGTCGCGACGGCTTCGGCCACACGCCGCGGCTCGTCCCAATCAATCGCCTCCGGACGCCCTTTCGGCACCGCGCAAAAACCGCAGCGCCGGGTGCAGATATCGCCCAGCAACATAAACGTCGCGGTGTGATGGTGCCAGCATTCTCCAATATTCGGACACTGCGCCGATTCGCATACCGTATGCAGCCCCAGCCCGCGCGCCAACTTCTTCAGGTTATGAAAGTTTTCGCCGACTGGAGCCTTGGCCTTAAGCCACGAGGGTTTTGGACTGTGAACCCGCGGGCCAAGGTCAATCTGAATGAGCTGAGAAGAAGCAGCCATGACGAAATTTGATTTTAGCAGGTCGCTGACGACGAACGCCCGGTCACGCTCGATCCAGCAACTGATTCAGCCCACGCTTCACCTCCGGCCACTCCTCCGCCACGATCGAAAAGCGCGCAGAATCGCGAGCGATGAAGTCAGCAGCCATCCGATGCGCCCGCAGAATCCCTTCGAACTTTCCGCCGATGCGTTCGATGGCCGCGCGCGAACGCTGGTTACGCGCGTCGGTGTGGAGGCAGACGCGGAGCACTTGCCAGGTTTCGAAGGCGTGCGTCAGCAGGAGCAGCTTGCTCTCGGTGTTGGCCGCGGTCCGGATTGCCGATCGCGTCAGCCAGGTATAGCCGATCTCGCAGGCGTCGGGATCCACGCGGCCGTGCCGCGGATGGCCCTGTGGCCATGCCCATCGTTCCAGATTAAAGAAGCGTGTAGACCCTATGACTGTGCCGCCATCCACAAGCACAGTTGCGAACGGCACCGCCGTGCCCGCGTCGCGCCAGGCCAAGGCGGTGTCGACGTAGCTCGTAGCTTCGACCCTGCCCTGCGGGACCGGACTCCACTGATAGAGCGTGCGATCGCCTGCCGAGGCGGCAACCAATCCATCCACGTGGCGATGGTCAAGCGGTTCGAGGCGCACGTGCCTGCCGGAGAGCACATGACTCCCTGTTCCCATGATCCCCAGTATGGAGTGAGTTCTGAGCGGCGGCAACAGCCGACCGTCGTTGGTCGTTAGTCGATAGTCGTTGGCAAATGCCCCCGCAGCGATCATGTTTGCCAACGACGATCGACGAACGACCAACGACCAACGACCAGCGACTAGCGACGAACGACCAACGACTGCCCTTCCCCTCACTGATGGAAATCGACCAGCTTCGGATAAGTATCCTGATTCTGGGATGAACTCACCGGCAGGGCGACGGCCTGCGAGGGAGAAATCATATACATATACACAACCGGGGTTCCGCTCTGGCTCACGATCACGCGTCCGCTGGATGAAACCTGATAAGTCGCCGAGATGACCGCCGACACAGGCCCGCCGCTACCATTCGTGTCCGACGTGCCGCTAAGCGTGCCGCTTCCATTGGAGTTCAGGTAGTCGGCCTCCTCGCTCACGTTCGCATTCTCCGCCGGTTGACTTCCACCCAGGTAATTTCCGGACAACGAGGCATCGTTGAAGTCGCTTCCCGTCTGCGGCTCCATCGTGCCGTAGCTCACGCCATCGTCGGTCCCAATCACGAAGGCCTGGTTCTTCTCCACCAGGTATAAGACGGTTTCGCTTCCCCCTCCGCTCGGGGTCAACTTCACGCGCCCATTCACCGACGATGACACACTAAATGTCCCCGAATCGCTTTGCGTGCTCATCGTGCCACCCTGGTTCTGGTCAGCGCTCACGGTGTATGTCGCCGAGTTGCCTGTTGTGGTGATGAGTCCAGCGGTTACAGTCGGTTCGCTCCCAGAGTTGCCGAGCGATTGCAGTTCGAGCACGCTGACTCCGTCGACCGATGCGTCGGTGAACGAACCGCTTTGCTGCAGCACCTGGCCGGCGAGTATGATCGGCGGCGTCTCGGTCGTGTCGAATGCCATCATCAGCATTTCAGAAGAGCTAACTACATAGAAGACGAAATTCGTGTTCCCGGTGCTGAAGGTGATGGTTGCCGTCCCGCGGCCGGTGGACGCCACGATGAAATCGCTGGCGCTAAGAGTTTGGGCGGCGTGAACCAGTCCGCCATCGTCGCTGTCATTTTCGCCAGAAAGGATGCCGCTGCCGTTGGAGTTGAATTCCCCCGCCATGGCGAAGCGGTTGGCAAGTGGATCGGCTCCGACCAATCCAAAGGCGTAGTTGCCGTCAATCATGCCGGTCGAAAAGACGGAGGTGTTCTGTTTGCGCAGCAGCCCGGAGACCTTCAGGTCGCTGTTGTCGTAGGACATGATGTGGCCGTTGCCATCGCTGGAGTCGAGCGCAGCGCCGAAAGTGTTGGTGCCGCGGAGCCCGCCGCCGTAGGTCAGGCTAATCGTGGCAAGATTGTTCGAGGCTACACAGTAAGTCCCGGTGAACGTGCCACTCTGCGGTTTTGATGAACTGTCCTGATTGGCTAGGTCGAGGAGTCCACCCGTAATGTTCCCGTTGCCATCGGCTGCAAAACTGCCTGCGGCGGACGCGGCCGTCGTTAGACTGCTCCAGCCGCTGCTGACCAAAGCATAGTTTCCTTGGAGGCTGGCGTCATTCGTACAATTTTTGGTGGCAATCGAGATGCTGAGGCTGGAGCTGGCTGTGGCCTGCAAGCTTTCCGAGTCGGTAACCGTAACCGTAAAGGTCGAGACGCCCGTCGTGCTCGGCGTTCCCGAGATGTTCCCGCTGCCCGAGTTAATGGAGAGCCCGGCGGGCAAGCTGCCGCTGGTAATTTTCCAAGCGTAGGGCTGCAGTCCGCCGCTGGCCTGAACCGTTGAGCTGTATGCCGTCCCCACGCTGCCGCCCGGCAGTGATGTTGTGGTGATCGCGAGCGCAGGGTTGATGGTAATGCTCAGGTTGGCTGTCGCCGCCCCTGTAGCCGAATCAGTCACCTTAATCGTGAAGTTGGACGTCCCCGTTGCACTGGGAGTGCCTGTGATAGCCCCGGTGGCGCCGTTCAAGGTAAAGCCGACCGGCAGTGCGCCCAGGAGGATGCTCCAGCTATAAGGCGGCGTGCCCCCGATCGCCTGCAAAGTCTGGCTGTATGCATTGCCGACGCTTCCGTCGAGAAGCGCGGTTGTGGTAATGGTCAACGGCGCCAGGCTTACTGTAATGCTCAGATTGGCGGTACTGGTCGCCGGCGTCGGCGTCTGCGAGTCGGTGACCGTCACGGAGAAATTCGAAGTGCCGACGGTCCCGCTAGGCGTGCCCGAGATCACACCCGCGCTGCTCAAGCTCAAACCGGCGGGCAAGCTTCCCGCCGTAAGGCTCCACTTGTAGGACGGGACTCCGCCCGTGGCTTGCAGCGTTTGGTTGTACGCCACAGCCAGCGCCGCGCCGGGCAACGACCCAGTCGTGACAGTCAACGCAACCAGAGGCGGATTCACCGTGACCGTAAGAGCTTGGCTGGCGGAATTACCCGCCGCATCGAGGACCTTGAAGGTAAATGAGCCACTGCCTCCGCCAGTCGGCGTACCGCTGATTAATCCCGTGCTGCTGTTCAAACTTAATCCCGCCGGCAGGGTTGGCGTGACGCTCCACGTAAGCGGACTAGTTCCGCCAGATTCACTAGGCGTCGCGCTATAGGGCGTCCCGGCATTCGCTGCTGGAAGAGCAGCAGGCGCGATGGCAGGCAGCGGATTTACCTTAATCTGCACGCTGGCCGATTCCGCCGCGTTGGTAATCGAAGTCGCCGTCACGATCGCCGTGAACGCGCTGGTCACCGAGGGTGGCGCGTTATAAGTGGCTGCAGTCGTCGTCTGGTTGCTCAGCGTGCCGCCACCGGAGACACTCCACGTCACGCCCGCGTTCTTGGAGTCGTTCGTGACTGACGCAGTGATCGAAACAGTCTGCGCTTGATCGATGGCATTACCGGCGACGCTCGATGCCAAACTCACGCCGATGGGCGGAGCCGAACTGCTACCGCCGCATCCTGAAAGACCTACCGTAAGAAAAGCGACCCACCCTGAAAGGAAAACCACCACCGCGACACGCTTCACAAATACCTCTCAACCGCGGGAGTTCAGAACTTCTCCCGCTTCTACGCTGGAGGCATCATGCGGCTGCGATGCGGTTACCTCAAGTTACTGAAGTACTTTTACTACTGTCGTTGGTCGCTGGAGTTGGTCGCCGGAGCGAGAGCAACGGGCTCGCCCTTACTTCAAATGCACCGCGGCGTCCGAACGCTTCGGCCCCGTCGGCTTTCTGCCGAGCGTTGCAGGCATCGCATACTTGGGTTTGATTTCGTGGCATCCGGTGTCGCAATACACGCCGCCCGCGGCCGACTCCGGCGATGGCATTGGAGAATTCACCGCCACTTCTCGATCCGCCTCCAACTGCCGCTCGACGCTGGCAATCAGCTCATTGTTCTCCGCGGAAGTCAGCCACTTCTTCTGGCGCACCAGATAATCTTCCAGCCGCGCAATCGGGTCGCGCCGCTTCCAATATTCAAACAGCGGCTTCGGGACATAATCGGCCGCATCGTGAATAGCGTGCCCTTTCATGCGCATCATCTTCGCTTCAATCAGCGTCGGTCCTTCGCCGCGCCGCGCCCGCTCGCAGGCTTCGTGGCAGGCGTCATAAACCTGGCAAGCGTCGGTGCCATCGACGATCACGCCCGGAATCCCGTAGCCGATGGCGCGCTCCGCCAGATCCTGGACGCAAAACTGCATCTCGGCAGGAGTGGAATATGCCCAAAGATTATTTTCGACAATCAGCACCAGCCCCAGATTCTGCACCGCCGCGAAATTCAGCCCTTCGTAAGTCACGCCTGTTGACTGCCCGCCATCCCCTATGTAAGTCATCGCCGCAATGTGCTTCCCCTGCAGCCGCGCTCCCAGCGCCACGCCCGCCAGCACCGGAATCAAGTCGCCCAGCATCGAGATCGGTGAGACCACGTTGCGCTTTTCGAGATCGCCAAAGTGCGAGGTAGTATCACGTCCCCCGGTCGGCGACCCCGACTTCGCCATGTACTGCATCATGATGTCGGCGGGCCTGAAACCGCGCACCAGGAGCGCGCCCTGGTTGCGAATCATCGGCCCCATCCAGTCGTCTTTATGCAGAGCGTAGGCCGAGGCGCAGGAGCAACCCTCCTGCCCGAGGCCGAAGTAAACGCCGCCGACAACTTTTCCCTGCTTATAGAGATTTTCCAGCGCCGTTTCCATGCGCCGGTTCAGCAGCATCCAGCGATAGATCTCGATGCATTGCTCGCGGCGGAGATATTTCGACTCACGAATCGGAGGCGCGGGCTTGGCCAAATCGCCGCTTTCGACTTCATACCGAACTTCATCTCCAGCCCGAATCTGCCGCACCGTAAAGCGAGGCTTCTCCAGCCGGTAATCGCGGATGGTGTAAGTGCGGAGATCGCCGCTCGCCTCTCCGTTGCTGGACCTTGGCTTCTGGGGCTTCTGGCCATTGGCCTTGGCAGGCGAGAAGGTTTTTGTGCGGTCCGACTTCGCTGTGGGGAAGCTTTTCTTTTTCGCCATGAGGTTCCGCGAATATGCTAACACCCGTGTGGCGCGGACACTCTTGTCCGCGAAAAATTAGCAGCGAGATCGCGCCAAGCGTCAGCCAACAAACAATTCGTCTTCGCCCCGAAGCCGCCGCAATTCCTCCGGAGCCTTCATCGGCACGCCCAAGCTGTTTCCAAGCAACGCATCGATTGTTTCGACCCAAAGTATCTGGCTAGCGAAGACGCGGCCAAAGTTGCGCGCGACCGATTGCGCCACGTCGTTAAGCTCGATTCCCCGTCCCAGTTCTTTCTGCATAGACGTCACCGGCTTCGTAGTAATGCCGCAAGGCACAATCAAATTGAAGAAGCTGAGATCCGTATTCACATTCAAAGCAAACCCATGCGAAGTAACCGAGCGGGAAATGTGCACGCCGATAGCAGCAATTTTTGCGGCCGGTTCGGCTGCGGTCCAAGCTCCGGCGAGCCCAGCCACGCGCCGAGTAGAAATGCCAAAGTCCGCGCAACTCCGAATCAGAACTTCCTCCAGCCGCCGAACGTAATCGACCGCGCCGAGCGTCTTGCGGGTTTGTGTGGC
>Ga0209274_10001669_pt1 | contig 11290 bp, 10 predicted proteins | sample HubBroMetageREF1_FD_188343 | JGI IMG/M metagenome (GOLD analysis project Ga0209274, IMG submission 188343) | Reference soil microbial communities from the Hubbard Brook experimental Forest, New Hampshire, USA - Hubbard Brook CCASE Soil... | ecosystem: Environmental > Terrestrial > Soil >...
TCGGAATAGGGCCCACATATAACTCGGCCTTCCACGACATCACCAGTGGCACATCCGGCAGCTATTCGGCTGTGGTCGGTTATGATCTGGTGACCGGGTGGGGAAGCCCGAACGGGACAAACCTGAGCAACTCCCTGGTGAGCTACAAATAGGGGCCACACTGGTTCAGGGCGCCGGGACTGTTGGTCGCAGTCTCAGTGCGCAGCATTCGCATCGGCTTGGCCGATGCCGTGGCGGTTCGATGTCTGTATGACCAACGTACCGCAACCGTACCGCAACCGCGGATCGCCTGAGTCAGACGGACCCCGTCAGAGCACACATAAGTCTTTGAATTTATGGCTCCCCGGGTTGCGCCGCGAAGCGTGGGCTGTGACGATCCCGCGTGATGTTCGTCGAGGCAGCGTGCAGCTTCCATTCCTGGGGTGTGCGGGTGGAGACGCCCTGCAGCTGCGCAAATTGCGCTTGCGAGAGACCCGATCGCGTACGCGCCTTTAGTCAGCTGTGACCGGCGCCTTCACATCAGCAGAATTTTTTACTTTTGACATCTTGCAGTGAGGAGGTAACTATTAGTCCCGTCGGGAACGCTCGGGAACGCTGAGCATCTGTCCGAGGGGAGACGCAGATGAGCCACGCGAGTTCAGCTCAGGTGCCCGCTGTGAGGCTGTTACGACTCGGCGCCCTGGCCACGTTGGTCCTCGGCGGATCAGCCACGATGCTGGTTTCAACGCCAGCACAAGCCATTCCACCTTTTGCCCGGCAGACGGGTCTGGCCTGCGAGGCCTGCCACACGATGCCGCCCGAGCTCACGCCATTCGGCCGACGCTTCAAGCTCAACGGATACACGCTGACCACCAGGCCGGCGCTGGTCAATGACATCGATGACTACAAGCGCAACACGGTATGGCTCACCGATCTGCCGGGAGTCGCCATCCTCGCGCAAATTGGCTACGACCATTATGACCGCGCGCCGCCGGATACCGGTAACCCTTATCCCGCCCACGCGCAAAGCGATACATATCAGTTTCCAGATCAGTTTAGCCTGGTGTACGCGGGAGCTATCTCGGATCGCGTGGGCGGTTGGTTGCAACTGACCTACAACGGGCAAGCCGGCAGCGTGGGTATCGACAATATCGATCTCCGCTACTCCGATCACACCGTCAACAACTCGTGGCTGTGGGGCATCACGGCCAACAACTATCTAACCTTCCAGGACGTCTGGAACGGATTCGGAAGCTATGCCCTTCCGAACTTCAATACCGTGACCTTGTGGAGCGGCGGCGTCGCCGGCGCCGGCCTGAGTGGGCCGATCATTAATGCTTTGGGGCCAGGGACTGTTGGCGGTATCGGCGCCTACGCTTTCTACAATGACTCGCTGTACTTCGAATTCTCGGAATATCACTCCGCGCTTGCCGGCGGCGCATCACCCACGACTGACAGCGCCAGTCTTGCCGCCAATGGCGGTGCCGTCGATCGGTTCGCGCCTTACGCGCGCATCGCCTACGAACGCGACTGGGGCTACCACTCGGCGGAGATCGGCGCTAGCGCGCTGTACGTCAACTGGATTCCATCGGTCGGCTACATCTCGGCGCAGCAAGCGTTGGCTGCCACTGCAGCGGGTAATACCTACACGCCTGCGCAGACCTTCTACCCGGGAGCCACCAATCGTTATACCGATCTCAGCGTCGATTGGCAGTACCAGTACAACGGTGACCACGACATCTATGGCTTTATGGGTCATGTCACCCACGAGCAACAACAGAACAGCCCGCTACTGGTAGCGGCGACGTTCACCGGTGCGTCGTCACCGATCTACACCAACCCAACGGACAATCTGACGCAGCTTTTGGTTACGGCTGAGTACTTCCGTGATCGACGCTTTGGCGGACTCGTCAGCTTCACGCGGACGACCGGCACGTCCGATCCGCTCGCGAATGGGGGCAATGGATCACCGGCCAATCAATTCGAGGTTTTTGAGCTGGACTACGTCCCCTGGCTCAACTTCAGGTTCATCCTGCAGTACAACGCCTATCAGGTGGTGGCCAACAACCAGAGCCCGTTTTATCTGAGCCACGCCACCTTTCCCAATTCCCCCGCCTTTCCAAATGTCAAAGCCTCAGACAACAACACCTGGGTCCTTGGACTATGGATGGACTTCTGATGAGAAAGCTGGCAACACCCTCGCTCCTCGTCGCTGCGATCGCGCTCGCGCTCGCGGCCGCCTCAACCATTCGTGATGTACCTGCGGCAACCATCGTCGTGCCGCCTGATCCATCGACTATGGACGCTGTGACGCTGGTGAGTAACGCGTGCTCCAAGTGCCATGGTCCTAGCGGCAACGGAGTCAGCATCTCGCCACTCTTCCCGATTCTCGCCGGGCAGCTGCCCGTTTACCTTGAGACTGAGCTGAAGCTGTTTCGACAGCGCGGGCGCAGCGATCCGCGCGCGCGAGGCTTTATGTGGGGGATCGCCCGCGGTCTTACTGATGAGCAAATCAGAGGGGTGGCACTGTACTTCTCGAAGCAACCACCGGTGCCAGGCAGGCCGTCGAGTAATCCCGCGCTGGCTGACAAGGGCAAGTTGCTCTACGAAAACGGGGCGAAGGAGCGTGACGTTGAGGCTTGCATTGTCTGCCACGGTGCCAACGGCGAGGGCGTCAACACAAATCCACGGATCGCCGGACAGCATCGAGACTATTTTGTGAGAGAAATGGTGCAGTTCCGCGGCCGGCTGCGCGAGAACAAAGTCATGCAAGACGTCACCCAGAAACTCACCGATGATGAGATCGCCGCTTTAGATGAATATGTTTCCACCAAGTAGGCCCAGCGGGAGCCGCGGGAACGACGCTATGACAATCCCAATGCGCCATGGTCTTAAGATTCTCAGCGCCGCAGTCATCAGCGGCGCGTTGCTGCTTGCGCGACCAGTGCTCGCAGATTACACGGTGGAAGCCGTCGCAAATGCCGGCACCATCGAGGGAGTTATAAAGCTCAGTGGCGCGGCGCCCCAAATCGCGCCCATCGAGGTCACCAAGAACCAGGACTATTGCGGTCAGTCCATTCCAGAGCCGGTGTATCTCATCGGCAAGGGCGGCGGATTACAGAATGTCGAGGTGTTCCTCAAGGACATCACCAAGGGCAAGGCGCTCTTAACCGACACGATCGCGCTCGTCAATGATCACTGCATGTTCAATCCGCGGGTGCAGGGAGCGAACGTTGGTCAGCAAATCAAGATCTCCTCCAACGATCCGGTTTTGCACAATACGCATCCGCAAAACGCCTCAACCAACGCCACCATCTACAATATCGCGTTGCCTTTTAAGGGATTCTCGGTAACCAAGCCCTTGCCCGCAATTCCGGAACTCATCAAAGTCAAATGCGACGCGCACGAATGGATGCACGCGTGGATTTGGGAGCTCGACCATCCCTACTTCGCGACCACCGGGGATGACGGGCACTTCACGATCAAAGACGTGCCGCCAGGCACCTACACACTCGTCGCCTGGCACGAAGCAGCGGCTGAGAAGTCGATCTCGGTCACGGTGGTCGCTGGCAAGACAGTGACCGCAGACATCCAACTTACTGCCACAAAGACCCCCTGAGCGCACGGCTTGCGCTGCACGACCTGCTATGAATCCTGGCCCGAGCTCAACGATTTTGGCGGGAACTCGTATAGCGACGGTCCTCCTGGGTGCAGTCACGCTGTTGATCATGGCGGGCACGGTGTACGCACAGGACGTGGGAGACGTGTCTCAGGGTAAGGTCGTCTATGAGAAGTATTGCGCCCTCTGCCACGGAGAACAGGGCGACGGCAAGGGTCACTATGGCGAGGACACCACCCCGGTGCCGCGCGATTTCCGACAGGGCACATTTAAGTGGCGCAGCACGCCGTCGGGCGCGTTGCCGACCGACGCCGATCTAGAAAAAGTCCTGGTCAATGGTCTGTTTGGCACGTCCATGTCAAGCTTTTCTACTTCGTTGACCCACCGCCAAAGGCTTGATGTCATCGCCTACATCAAGACATTCTCGCCACGCTTTGCGACCGAGAAGCCGGCGGCGCCGATTACCATTCCGCCTGAGCCTGCGTACACGGCCGAATCCGTAACCCGCGGGGCGGCACTATACAAAAAGATGAACTGCGCGCAATGCCATGGTGATGAAGCCCAGGGCGATGGTGAGTCGGCAGATGGCCTCACGGATGATTGGGGCAACCCGATAGTGCCGTACGACCTCACTGAAGGCCACATCAAGTGTGGCGACAACGGAACCGACATTTACCGGGTGTTCATCGCCGGCCTGAACGGCACACCGATGCCTTCGTTCGCCGACGCAATCAGCCCCGCCGAGGCCTGGGATCTGGTGCATTTCATACAGAGCCTGAGTCCAGACTACCCGAAGAACCTGACCGGGGCGCCGCCTGCACCCAGCGGCAAAGGCACACGGTGAAACAGGAAAGCGAGCACGAAGACGGCTCAGCCGCTGCGAATTCTTCGGCCATGGAGGCCCGGTTGGTTCGCTAAAGACCCGACAGACCGAATCAGGGGGACGAGCGCTCATGCCAGAGGCGACAGCGACAACAACAGAGGCGTTGCACGGTCCGTACGCGGGACTCGATCTGGATGCACTGGTCGATTGGCCGGTGGTGCGCACCTGGCTGCTTTGGGGGATGTTCTGGCTGATGGTCGCACCCACGGTCGGCGCGTTGCTGGCCGGGATGTTCAATTATCCCGAGTATCTCGGGACGCATCTGGGGCTGACATTCGGGCGACTGCGCCCGGTGCATGTCAATGGCGTCATCATGGGCGCATTTTCGAGCCTGTTCATAGGGGAATGCTTTTACCTGGTGCCGCGCCTGTGCGGAGTGCGCGTTGCGTTCAATCGCTGGGGCGTGGCTTTCGCCTGGGTGTGGAACGTGTTCCTGGCGGCCGGATTGATCTCGATACCGCTCGGTTACAACCACGGGCTCGAGGCAGGTGAGCTGCCGTTGCTCGCGGAAATCCCGATCTTTATCTGCACTGTCGTCGTCACTTTGCAGTTTCTGACGACGATCGGCCGACGGCTTGATCCGGCGCTCTACGTGGCACTCTGGTATCTGATCGGTGCCTTCGTATGGACGTCCCTAAATCTGGTGTTGGGGAGCTTCATCCTGCCGTACACGATTGCGGGCATTAATAGCGCGGCGTTCCACGGACTCTATATTCACTACATCGTCGGCTTGTGGATCACGCCGGCGGGCTATGTGTTGATCTACTATTTCCTGCCGCTCAGTGTGCGCAATCCGCTTTACGCTCATAAGCTCTCGCTGGTCGGGTTCTGGTCGCTGGCGCTGTTTTATCCCTTCGTTGGTATTCACCACTATCTCTACAGCCCAATCGCCGATTGGGCCGAGACGCTGGCGATCATCACCTCGATGCTCCTGATCATTCCGGTGTGGACCGTGCTGGTCAACTTCTTCGGCACGGTGAACGGCCGCTGGCGCGAGTTCGGGGCGAACCTGCCGGCGAAATTCCTGATCATGGGCGCGATCATGTACTTCTTCGGCTGCTTTCAGGGCTCGCTCGAGGCGTTGCGCTCGATCCAGCAGCCAACCCATTTCACGGACTTCGTGATTTCCCATTCACACCTTACGGTCTTCGGAACCTTTGTCGTGTGGGCGATGGGCGGATTGATCTTTGTCTGGCCGCGCATGTGCGGGCGAGAGCTGTGGTCCTTCAAACTGGGCAACTGGTCGTTTTGGCTGATCACTGTCGGCATCTCCACCATGGGTATTGTGCTGAGCGCCGCCGGTCTGCAGCAGGGCTTCCAGTGGATGAACGCCGCCGAGTGGGTCGACACGGTGGTTCAGATGCGGGCGTATTGGCTGGTACGCACCCTGGCGGGGATCTCGATGGATGTCGGGATGACGCTCCTGATCATCAATCTCATGATGACGGCGCTGAAGAGGTCAGATAAGGCGATTGGCTTTGAGCCCGCAAGGCGTGCGCCAGACGGGTTGACTCCGGCCGCGGCCGGGGAGCTCGCCCGATGAACGCGCGCATGGTCGCACTGGTGGCCGGGGTCGGCTTCTTCTTCCTCGCCCTGGTCACCCAGGGAGTGTTGCCGTTTTTCGAACCCTCGGCGACCACCAACCACGTGACCGCCGTGGTCCGCAACGACATCGGGCAACTCAAATGGATGGAAACGTCGGCCACCGACTACACGCCGCTTGAGAACCAAGGCAGGCTTATCTATCTGCGCGAAGGCTGTTGGTATTGCCATTCGCAGTACGTGCGGCCAGTGACCGGCGAGACGCGCCGCTGGGGACCGGTGAGCGAAGCCGGTGAATATGCCTACGATGTGCCGCACCTGTTCGGCACACGGCGTATCGGTCCGGACCTGACCCGAGTGGGGCTCAAATACGGCGACGAGTGGCACCTGGCGCATTTCTGGGATCCGCGCATGCTCACGCCGGAATCGATCATGGACCCCTACCGGGGTCTGTTCGATGCGCCCTCTGCAGCGGTGAAGATCGTCACTGACACGGCTGCCGGCAAGACGCTGGAACGAACTGCGGTGACCGAAAAGCTCTTCAATTTCGCCAGCAAGGAGCAGGCGAAGCTCACACCCAATGCCGACGGTCTGCTGTTCGTGCCGCTCGCCGCGCAGGGCAAATACCCCGTGGTCTTTACTCCCAACAACGAGTACGCGGGCGGCACCGTCAAGCTTGCCATCGAGACCAAGGAGGTCGAGGCACTGATCGCTTATGTCCAAAAGCTGGGGATGAACCGCGGCAAGTGGCGGGATCTGTTCGAGCCGCAGGCGATGGAGGGGGCCGGGATCAGCATGCCGCGCTCGGAGGAATGGATTGAGCACGGCAAAGAAGTCTATGAGCGTCGCTGCGTGGGTTGCCATGGGGTGCATGGCGACGGCAATGGGTCGGCCGCAACCTTCATGTACAAGCAACGCCCGCGCAATTTCACCCAGGGCGTCTTCAAGTTCAGGCTGACCGAGGGCTCGCTGCCGACCGATGGCGATTTGCTGCGCACCATAACGCGTGGGGTGCGCGGCACCGCAATGCCCCCCTGGTACGATTTGCCGCTCGAGGATCGGCTCTCTGTGATCCAGTACATCAAGTACGTGCTGGCGGTGGACCGCTCCGATCCCAAGCACCCGGGGGAGTTCTTCGTCCTGGAGTCACCGGGCGCGCCACTTTATATTCCGCCGCCGCCGCCGGCCACGACGGCCATGATCACTCACGGCAAGGAAATCTGGGTGCAGGCCAAGTGCTGGGAATGCCACGGGGACACGGGTAAGGGCGACGGTGCGAAGGCGGCCGGGTTGACGGATGATCCGGGTTTCGCCATTCGACCCGCAAACCTGAGGAGCGGCCAGTTCAAATCCGGCCCGAAGGTGACCGACATTTTCAGGACCATCTCAACGGGGTTGAACGGAACACCGATGCCCTCGTACCGGGACTCGTTTCCGGATGCAGATCGCTGGGCGTTGTCCTACTATATCTTGTCGCTCTCCGCCTTCACTGACCCGCTGACAGGAGAGCCGTTGAAGATCTCTGCCGCGGACCGCGCGGCACTGGACGATCCGAAGTTGCAAACGCCAGGTCCGGAGCAAGCCTATGGACTGCTGCAACCCTAGCGGCCATGCCGGCCGGCTCGCTCAGCACTGGTCCCGACGGGAAGGGTAAGTCATGGCGGATTACGAAATACTAGGTCCCTATGCCCTGGCCGTTGTGATGGGATTGGGCTCCATCTGTATCTTCATCTGGGGGGTCATGGGTGGAGCCCTGGGTGAGACCGACCGGGCAGCCCTCGACTTCTATTACGCGGAGATGGCAAATGACCGATTCAAGGACCAACATGACGGGTCATGAGGCTGCGAACGCGGGGAGTGAGAAGCACGACCTGCATGAGTATGCCGGTGGCTACATAAAGGCGCGCGAAGGGGTCCTTCCGATCTGGCTGCTGGTTCTGTACTTCGGGCTGTTCGCCTGGGCGTGCTACTACATGGTGCACTACTGGGGCGGACTCGGGCCGGGTCGAATCGGGTAATCGGCGCTCAATCGTTCGGTAGGGTTTCTCAAGCGGAGATCGAAGCTTTGCGAGGCGTTAGGATAATTTTCGGCGTTGCCGTGATCAACCTGATGGTCCTGGCTTTTGAGGCCGCCATGAACCTGATCCGCACCGCGTTCGGCTGAGGAGAACCAGACCATGCTGGCTCAAACTGCGTTCTCGTTTGCCAGGGCTAGCCCGCTGCAGGTCATCGCGTTCGTCGGCTTCGGGATCTTTATGGTCGGATTCTTTATCTGGGTCGCCATGCTGGCGCGCAGAAAATAGCGGCCAGTCACCTGCCTCGCCCCCGGAGTGGGGCGGATCGTCGGGGAACATCGGCCATGACCTATTACGCGCTGCTGTTCATCGCCGGCTTCGCGGGCAGTTTTCATTGCATCGGCATGTGCGGAGGCTTTGCCTGCGCACTGGGCGGTGATCCGCGCGGGCCCAGCGCCACCGCGGTGCGTCATGCGTTGTACAACACTGGAAGGTTGACGACCTACTGTTTCCTGGGGGGTCTCGCCGGCGGCCTGGGCTGGGCGATCTACACTTGCCTGGGAACAAGGTTGCAGCTGGGAGTTCCGCTCCTCAGCGAGTCCCTTGGCGCTGCGCAGCGGGGTCTGGCCGTGATCGCCGGGCTGCTGATGATCATCATGGCGCTGCAGTTCTTCGGCCTTCGGGGGCGGCACCGGGCCACGACCGGATTCGGCGGCTCGACGCTCGTCATGGCGCTGCGCAGCCTGCTGAGCAGGCGTGGTCACGCCGCGCCGCTCGCCTTCGGTGTGCTCAACGGCTTTCTGCCGTGCCCGCTGGTCTACGCCATGGTCGCCCAGGCCGCGAGTACCGTTGATGTACTGTCCGGCTGTCTCACCATGGCGGCGTTCGGTCTGGGCACCTTCCCGACCATGCTCACCATGGGCGGACTTGGCCGGCTGCTTGCACCCAGTTGGCGCCAGCGCGGTGTCCAGCTGGCCGGCAGCTTCATCCTGGCGCTGGGGCTCGTCACGCTCGGCCGGGGCATCCTGCCGATGACGGCCGGCCATGGCTTGCACCACATCTGGCATTTTTCATGACGCCACCCCCCGAGGGTCTGTGCCGCCACTGCCTGCTGCCGCTTGGCCGGCGGGGGTTTGCCCGCACGGTGAACGGCGAGAGTTGCCAGTTCTGTTGTTATGGCTGCTGCATCGCCCATCAGGTGAAGAGCGGCAGCGGCGACGCCTCGGAAGCGGCGTGGCTCCTGGTGCGTCTCGGGGTGGGCGGCTTTTTGTCGATGAACATCATGCTGTTCAGTCTGCTGGTGTATTCGGGGGCGTTCACTGGTGCCGACCGGGGAGTGCTTCCCACCATTCAGCTGCTGCTCTGGGGGCTCGCGACGCCGGCGGTACTGATCCTCGGCGAACCTTTCCTGCGAGAGACCTGGTCGCAGGCCCGGCGCGGGCGTTTGAGCTCTTCCGCGCTCATCGTCCTCGGCTCGCTTGCCGCTTACATCTATTCCACGCTCGCCGTCTTCCGGCTGGGCGGCCACCTTTATTTCGATACCGCCGCGATGGTGCTCATGCTGTTTACGCTCGGCCGCTATCTTGAAGCGGCGGGGCGCGCGCGGGCGTCGCGCGATCTCGCGCCGTTGCTGGCTGCGGAAAGCGAATCGGCAACGGTGGTCGAAGGGGTAGAGGAGCATCGCCGGCCGGTGCGGGAGGTGCGTGCCGGGATGCTGGTCCGGGTCAGGCCGGGCGAGCGGATCCCGGTTGACGGCCTGATCGTGGAGGGTTGCTCGCATACCGATGACTCGGTAATCAGCGGCGAGAGCAGGCAGATCGCGAAAGCGGTCGGCAGCTCTGTCCTCGCGGGTAGCATCAATCTCGACGGTCCGTTGCTGATCCGCAGCAGCGGCTCCGGAGACGAAAGTCGCTGGGCGCAGATCTGCCGATCGGTCCGTGACGCGTTACGGCAGTCGAGCCGCACGCAGCGTATCGCCGACCGCTTAGTCGGTGCTTTCGTGCCGGTAGTGCTGGTTCTCGCCGGCATAACCCTGGCCTTTTGGGCACAGCGCCTGCCGTTCGATCAGGCGATGCTCGCGGCTCTTGCGGTGCTGGTGGTGGCCTGTCCCTGTGCGGTCGGCCTGGCCGCGCCGATGGCGCACTCGCTCGGCATCGGGCAATTGGCCCGACACGGCTGCCTGGTCCGCAGCCCCGGCGCGCTCGAAGCACTGGCCGTCACGCGCCTGATCGCCTTCGACAAGACCGGCACGCTGACTCTGGGCTGGCCGCACCTCGTCGATCTTGTGAGCGATGGCATCGGGGAGGAGGAGGTACTGGCCCGACTGGCGGGCCTGGAGCGCCATTCCGAGCATGGCTTGGCGCGTGCCATCGCGCTTGCGGCCAGCGCGCGCGGGATCGATCCGATCGCCACCGAGGATGTGCGAATCGTGCCCGGGCGCGGCCTGCGCGGCATTGCCCATGGCGAGCTCGTCGCCGCCGGAAGTGCAGCTTTGATGAACGACCTGGGTTGGCAGTTGCCGCCGGCCCTCCTCGAGCGCGCCGATGTGATGGCGGCGAGCGGCCGTTCAGTGGTGTTTATCGGCTGGAGCGAGAAGGCTTGCGCCGGGCGGGCCCGCGCCGCGTTATCGTTCGACGACACGCCGCTGCCCGAGGCACGAGCCACCATGGAGGCATTGCGCGCTCTTGGAATCCGGGTGACGTTGTTGACGGGCGATCACGCCGGTGCGGCCGCGCGTGTCGCAGCCACGGTAGGCGTGGATGAGTGGCAGGCCGGCCTCCTGCCGGACGCCAAACGGATCGCTCTGGATCAGTGCCGACCACGCCACGGGGCGGTGGCGATGGTCGGCGACGGCTTGAATGACGGTCCCGGACTGGCGTGGGCGGATGTGGGCATCGCCGTGGGCTCGGCCACCGATCTGGCACGCGAGACCGCCGATCTGGTGCTTCCTGCGGACGGCCTGTGGTTGCTGCCCTGGGTGGTCGGTCGCGCCCGTGCGGTGCGTTCAACCATCCTTGCCAACCTGGCATGGGCGTTCGGCTACAACTCGGTCGCACTGACCTGTGCCGTGCTCGGGCTGCTGCAGCCGATCCTGGCGGCGGCTGTCATGGCCGGTTCGAGTCTCTTGGTGGTGCTGAATTCGCTGCGCCTGGAGCGACTTCCCGGGCCAAGTTATCCCAGCGCGCTGCAGTCATCCGCGGCCGCGCGACCGCAGACCGAGCTACAGCCCGCAGAGCAAGCCCACGATCAAGG
>Ga0209274_10001670_pt1 | contig 11289 bp, 6 predicted proteins | sample HubBroMetageREF1_FD_188343 | JGI IMG/M metagenome (GOLD analysis project Ga0209274, IMG submission 188343) | Reference soil microbial communities from the Hubbard Brook experimental Forest, New Hampshire, USA - Hubbard Brook CCASE Soil... | ecosystem: Environmental > Terrestrial > Soil >...
ACGCCAGCCCCCGATTCCACGACTGCAGTTACCGGAGCAAGTGGTCAGACGCCAGCTCCGACGAATGGCGCGACCGCTACTTCGGCTCCAGCTCAAACACCATCTCAGCCAGCCGCCCAGGCGAATAGTCAGGCGCCGGCCAAGGGCGAAAAGGCCGATTCCAGCACCGAATCCACCAGCAAGAAGAAAAAAGGGATTAAGAAGATCATCCCCTGGTAGCGGGTCCCAGGGTTTGTATCCCGACGCTTCGGGGCAAACCCTGAAAGTGGGATTCTCCCGTTTACCCCCTGCTAACATCTCAGGCACTCCTGTCCTTTCTGTTTGTTGACGCCCCCCTCCGGGGGTGCTGCAATAGGCATAGTGAAAGGGGCCAGTCCGCAGTGTGGGCGCGCCGCCCTGGGTTTCGGTAAACCCTGAGGTTAAAGGGAGCGGGGCTAGTCCCGACACTTCGGGACGCGAACCCCAAGCGCAAAGGGGAAATCAGTGCCGAGAATTCTCGTCGCCGACGACAACACCAACATCCAGAAAATGGTCGCGCTCGCATTCGAAGATCGCGGCATCGACGTCGTCTCGGTAGGAAATGGCGAAGCGGCTGTGCGCCGCATTCCCGATCTGAACCCCGACCTCGTGCTCGCCGATGTTTTCATGCCCGTGCGCAACGGCTACGAAGTTTGCGAGTTCGTCAAGAAGGATGACCGTTTCTCTCACGTTCCTGTGATTCTGCTGGTTGGCGCGTTCGATCCGCTCGACGAGAAGGAAGCGCGTCGCGTCGGCGCCGACGGAGTGCTGAAAAAACCTTTCGTCCCGCCCGATCCCCTGATCGCGATGGTGATGTCCGCGCTCGAAAAGAACCCGAAGGTTGCCGCCGAAATGGCGAAAGCCAAAGAGGCCGCTGCCGCGCCGCCCCCCGAGCCTCTGGCTCCCGCTCTGGAAGCGCCGGCACACATGGAACCGAAGCCTCTGCCCGAGTTCCCCGAGCCGACTCCGGAAGAAGCCGCGCAAATTTATGGATTCGGCAAAGGCGTGCGCGCCACCGATGACGAAGAGACTCCCGCGGAAGAACGCAAAGCGCCGAAGCCCGTCTCGAAAAAACGCCAGCCCGAAGTGGAAGACGACGAGGATGACGCCGCATCTTTGACCGCGCACGATTGGCGCCGCGGCGCGAACAAATTCGAAGTTCCCGACGAGCCGGGCGGCAAACTCGCCTTCGCTTCCGATGAGGATTTCAACCCGGTTATCTTCCCCTCTGAACTTGACGTACCGCCGAGGCACGTTCGCGTTGATGAAGAGGACGAAGCTTTGGAACAGGCTTCGCAGAAGTCGCAGCCCGTCGAAGCTCCGGCTCCCGTTGAGAGAACCGTTGAGGCCATCGCCAAGATCTCGCAGCCGGCTCCGCCCGAACCGGAGCCCATCGTCGCAAGCCAGAGCACACCGGCGCAGGAAGTCACCGCGCCCGAAGTTGCGCGGGAAAAGGTTGCGGAACCGGAACCCGTTCCCGACGCCACGTCCGAGAAAGCGTCTGAGAAAAAACGCGGCGGCTGGATGGATATGATGACATCGCCTTCCGAGTATTCCGAGGGCGGCTGGCTCACCAGCATCTTCAAGAACAAATCAGCCCACAAGCAGGAGAGCGTCGCGCCAGCCGAGCCAGTAGAAGAGCCGCCGGCAGAACCAGCGATCGCCGCCAGCGCGCAAGGAATTGCTCACGCGAGCGAAACGTACGACGAACGGAAAACAGAGCAGCCCATCGCGGCTGGAAGCGCGGCCGTCGAAGAGCCGCTTCCTGCTGAGCATGAGAATGTGCCTCAGCCCGAAGCATGGTTCGCGCCGCCGCCACCGCCCGTTCTGCGCGAGGCGTCGGAGACGAGGCTTCTTCCCGTCGTGAGCTCCACGTCCGGCCTCGACGACAATTTCATCGCCCCTCCGCCGGATGTCAGCGGCGCGCAGAGAGATCCCGAGTTGGAAGAGCCCGCGGCAGTCAGGGCGATGCCCGAGCCATTGCTGATGAACGATCACGAAGAGCCGAGCGAGCCGTCGCGGTTCAGCCGAACGTCCGAGCAGCCTTCCCCGCTGCATTCGTTCTTCGCCCCGAACTCCGGCGATCCTTCAGCCAGCGAGGCTCTGCCCGAAGAGGATCCGGCGATGCACGATGAGTTTGACTCATCGGTTTTTGCCGTGCCCGAAGTTGTGCTTCCTCCCTTGCCCCAAGCGACCGAGCGTATTCCCACGGCTCCGCCGCCCAATCGCGAGGCCCTCGCCGACATTCCGTTCCTGATGCCGCCGCCCCCCTCGCCCTTCGAAAAAATGGGCGACAATCATCGCGGGGCGGATTCTGCTTCGACGGACGAGGTCGTCGCCAGAGTCCTCGAAAAGCTCGGACCTCAACTTCATCAGTTGCTCTCGCAAGGTGTGCTGAAGCCCCTGGTGGAAAACCTGCTGCAACAGGAACTCGAGAAAAAAGGCAAGTAAGCGCCGCCTTTCGCCCCTGAGCATCTTGCCTCACGAATCGCCACACTTTCACCTCTGTCCGCTGTAAATGCCGACTGCCAGGGTAGTGTCTCAGTTTGGCGGTTAGAAGAAATCATTTTCCCCGAGCGTCCTAAATTCATGTATTGGAAGATCGTGGCCCTCAACGGTGGTACACTTTTTTGAGAGGTTCTTTCACCTGAATACGCCGACCCTCATCGCAACGGGCGTCATCGTTCTCATCCTACTGGCCGCAATAGTCTTTCGCCTGCTCTTTGGTGCTTCACAAGTAGCTGCGCTTGCCGGGCTTGGTCGGTTGCCAAAATTGCCAAAAAGCTGGCGACGTTTTCTTTTCGACGAACGCGACGACAAATCCAATTGAATTGGCCGGAATTGGGCTTCAGATTAGGACGCCACGTTTTTCGGGAGATGCTATAATGCGGGGGAAGGAAGTCTCTTATGAGCATTCTCGTACTGGCTGTCCTAACGGGTCTTCTAGTCGTTGGTATATCTGGGTGTCGGCTCATGCCATTTGAAACCGGCTCCAGGATTGTCCCGAAGAGATTGGCACGTTTCTTTCTTCTACGGCGAACCCCTCCCCAAGAAATAAAGCGCGGCCGATAACCCACATTCAGACTGAGACACTACCACTGCCGGGGATTTCTTGACCGCGAAGCCTGCGGCGTCGTCTAATCTGTCGGGCAAATCACGTGAAACACACTCTCATCCATACGATTGCCAGAGCTTTGTTCCACGCAGGCGGATTGGGACTGCTGACGCTGGGCGCGTTCGATTCATCGCCACTCATAGTGCCGTTCGGCAACGACTTGCTCGTGCTGGCGCTGTGCGCGCGCTATCACGACCGCGTGCTTTATTACGTCCTGATGGCCACGGCGGGATCGCTGATCGGGGTCTTTGCCACAGATTGGATCGGTCGAAAGAGCGAAGGCGGGCTGAAGAAGGTCGTCGCGGGCAAGCATCTCAAATACATTCGACAGCTGGTGGAAAAGCGGGCGGCGTTGACCCTGGTAATCGTGTCGATTCTGCCGCCGCCCTTCCCTTTTACGCCGTTTGTGGCGGCTGCGGCGGCTTTCCGGTATCCACGCGCTAAACTCCTGGGCTTTGTCGGCGCGGGACGATTCGTCCGCTTTTCGATCGAGGCCGCGCTCGCCGTCCACTACGGCCGGTGGATCATCCAGCAGGCTCGAGCGCCGTTCTTCGAGCACATCATGATCGCGCTCCTGGTGATTTCGATCCTCGGCAGCGCGCTCTCCATCTATCGCTGGAGATCGAACGGCGCCAGAGTTCCCGCCTAGCAAAGCGCTCGAAACCCCTGGTGATGGGGAGACGGGTGCGTTTGCCTGCTTTGGGGCGCTAGGGTAAACTCCATCCCCGATGACGGACACCTCCGCTACGATTGGCCGCACCATCTCCCATTACAACGTCCTCGAAAAACTCGGCGGAGGAGGAATGGGCGTCGTCTACAAGGCCAGGGATACGCGCCTGGGCCGGAACGTTGCGCTCAAATTCCTGCCGGACGATATTTCCGCCGACCCGCAGGCGATCGAACGCTTCCGCCGCGAAGCGCGCGCCGCATCCGCTCTCAATCACCCGAACATCTGCACGATTTACGACATCGGCGAATTCGAGGGGCGGCCGTTTATCGCCATGGAGCTGCTCGAAGGCCAAACGCTGAAGCACCGGATTACCGGAAAGGCCGTCGAAATATCCGCTCTGCTCGAGATCGGCATTCAGATCGCCAACGGCCTGGACGCGGCGCACGCGAAAGGAATCGTCCATCGCGACATCAAACCGGCCAACATTTTTCTGGTCGAGCGCGGACAGGCGAAAATTCTCGATTTTGGTTTGGCGAAGCAGACGTCCACGGTGCGGCAAGCCGAATCGGTGGCCCCCGCGTCCATGCACACGCAGACGCATCTGCTGCATGACGACCAACTCACCAGCCCGGGCAGCTCAATGGGCACCGTCGCATACATGTCACCGGAACAGGCGCGCGGCGAATACCTGGACGCGCGTTCGGACTTGTTTTCGCTCGGCGTCGTGCTCTACGAAATGGCTACGGGGTCTGTTCCATTTTCGGGCGCAACGTCGGCCGTGATTTTCGATGGAATCCTGCATTCCTCGCCCTTGCCTGTGATGGAGCTGAACCCGCGGGCGCCCCTGGCGCTCGAGCAAATCCTCAATAAGACGCTCGAGAAGGATCCCGACCTCCGCTGCCAGACGGCCGGCGAACTTCGCGCCGACTTGAAACGCCCGAAGCGCGACATCGAGTCCAGCCGCCAGCCTACCGCCGAGAAGACTGCACCAGGTTCCGGCGCGCACGCGACTCCTGCAGCCAAGCAAAAATCAGTTGCGGTGCTCTACTTCGAAAACCAGAGTGGCGCGAAAGAGGACGAGTACTTCCGCGACGGGATTACCGAAGACATCGTCACGGAGATTTCGAAGATCGCGCAGCTCCAAATCTTTCCGCGCTCGGAGATGCTCGCGTTCCGCGACAAGCCGGTTACAGCGCAACAGGTGGGCCAGCAACTCGGCGCCTCCTACATACTCGAAGGTTCCATTCGCCGCTCGGGCAGCCGCGTGCGCATCACCGCGCAGCTTGTGGAGGCGTCTACAAGGCACTCCGTCTGGGCGGAGCGCTACGACCGCCAACTGGAAGACGTATTCGCCATCCAGGAGGAAATCGCCCGAAGCATCGCCCAGGCATTGCGCATCACCCTCACGCCGCAGGAAGAAAAGATCATCGCCAGCAAGCCCACCGAAAATCCGCAGGCGTACGATTTTTACCTCCGCGGCCGAAACTACACGCGGCGCGAGAATATGGAGTACGGTCTGCAGATGTTCGAGCAGGCCATCGAGCTCGATCCCAATTTCGCTTTGGCTCACGGCGGGATCGCCAACCTGTGCGGGCTTATCTTCGAAGTTCGGGAGCAAAATCCGAAATGGATCGAAAGGGGGCTTGCCGCCTGCGATCGGGCTACGGCGCTCGCGCCGGATTTGCCGGAAGTGCTGGTGGCCCGCGCCCGCCTCTGTTACGCACAGAAAAAATACGAGGAAGCCGCGCTGCTGGCATGGCGTGCCATCGAGCGCAAGACCGATTGCGATGGAGCCTGGAACATCCTCGGCCGCGCGTATTTCGCCTCCGGACGTTATGAGGAGGCTGTGGACCTTGCGGAGCGAGCCCTCGAATTCAATGGCGACGACTACAACACCTACATCCCGTATCATCAGGCGCAGATGCGGATGGGACGCATCAAGGAAGCCGAGCAACTCCAGGCGCGTTTCCTGAAGGTCCTTCGCCAGCAATTGGAGCTCGTGCCGGAAGACGTGCGTGCTCGAATCTTGCTCTCTTCCAACCTCGCCCATTCCCGGGAAGACGCGGACGAGAGCATCCGCCACCTGCAGACCGCCGTCGCTTTGCGGCCGGGCGATCCCAATATTCTCTACAATGCTGCCTGCACCTACGGTGTCCTCGGTAAGAAGGCGGAGGCGCTTGATACGTTCAAGAAGGCAACAGCCGCCGGCTACGGGAACCTGAATTGGGCGGCCAAAGACTCCGATCTCGATTGCCTGCACGACGACCCTGAATTCCAGAAACTGGTGGGCCTCAGCAAGAAATCCGCGTCTTAGGAATTAGGAAGAAGTCCGCCTGGCCGAAAACCTATTTCGGCCGGGACCAGTGAAAAACGAGGCCGGCACCTACCAGCAGATTGTTTTGGTGGTCGTTGACTTGATTCGCAAAACGCGTCACGTAGTAATCGATCTGAATGAGTCGCACCGAGAAGTGAGAATTCACGGGAATATCCACGCCTCCGCCCAGGCGACTCGCAAATTCATACGTTCCGTCGCCAACACCGGCCGAACCGCCACCCGCGTGCGCCCCTCCTATGAGTAGTTGGGCAAAGGGCTGCGGTTTGTGAGGGCCCTCCAGCCAGGGTTGCGGAAGCCGGTAGCGCACTCCCGCCATATACGAGGTCAGCGTTAAAGAGCTGCTAGTAGCCGGGTCGCCGCTCGAGTTCTCGGCGCTGATTTCCGATACCACAGACCAGGGACCGCGAAAGTTCCACGACCCCGAAAGGCCGCCACCCCAAAGATTGAAGCAACCGCACTGCCCGGGCCCGGCATTGACGCGCACGTAATGGATCGTCGCTGCAGCGTCCCCGCTGTACGAATTGGCCGACGAATCCTGGGCCATGGCCGCCGAGGCTCCCGCGAGTGTCAGTATGGTTGCCAACAGAATCGATCGCATTCGCATCTCCTCAAGCGCCTCGCATCAATTCGACGGCACCGAAACAGTGGCCGACACATTGCTGATGACGGCAGTTTCGAAGGAGCCACCCGTCGAAGCGGTAATAAAGAGATAGGCCACGGGGGGAGGCGTGACGGGTCCCGAGAAAACCTGGACGCCGTCCATGGTCGCGGTCATCTGTCCCTGCACTATGGAAACCGTGTAGTTATGCGTGATGGCCATGGTGCTGGACGCAACAGCCGGAATGCCGGTGTTCACGTTGAACCAGGGATTCTCAAAAAGCGCGGTTTCAGCGCGACCCACGGCCACGTAAGGAACCTTCGGCTCATCGCCATTGTGGTAAGTGTCCAAGGCCCACATGAGCCCGGGAATGCCTTCCGCGGATTCGCCGTTACCGAGAGTGCCCAAACTCGTGGCAGTGGCGCCAAGAGAGGGATCGGCCAGAAGCACCGTAACGCCGTCAGCGGGAAGAGCGCTGGGGTTGCTGAGAGTGAACGTAAAGCTAACCTGGACGTTGCCGGTGGAAATGAGGGTGGGCCAGACCACTTCGCCGCGCTGGTCGTTGAGGGAGGCAGTGAGTTGGAAACTGCACGAAGGGTCCGCCACGGCATCGCCGAGAACGGACCAGTTGGTGTCGCAAAGACCGGGAACACCGGCGAGTGGGCCAACGAAAAGACCCGCGGAGGCGCTGGTGACGGACGCCGTGGTCCCATTGCTCACGACCACATAGAAAACAGAGCCGGAGTCCGTCGTAGCCGTTGGATCCGTCGTGTAGGACGCGCTCGTAGCTCCCGTTATGGCCGTAAACGTCGCACTGCCCGGAGCAGCTTCGTACCACTGGTAGGTCAAGGGAAGCACGGAAGTCGCAGTAACCTGGTATGTCGCCGTGGCTCCCGCATCCACATATTGAGTCACCGGCTGCTGCGTGATCAGGATCCCACTGCCCACTGCGAGCGTCGCCGGCTGAGAGACCGCTTGCCCGTAGCCGTTGGTTACGATCACGTAGTAAGAGTCCTGATCATTCGCGACCGTGGTAGCCGTGCTGGGCAACGTGTAGGTGGCCGACGTAGCCCCCGAGACGGCCGTACCCGTCGTCTGTCCGGCAGGAATCTCGTACCACTGATAGGTAAGCGTTGGCGTGCCTGTGGCGACCGCGGTAAACGACGGCGTGCTTCCCGGCGCCACGCTCTGACCGGCAGGCTGAGTGATGATGGTAGGCGGAGCATTTCCCGCCGTTACGGTTAGCGTAGCCGAACTGCTGTTAATTGGCGTGCCACAGGAATCCGTAACCGTCGCGTAGTATTGCGCGCCGTCATAGGTCAGGTCCACGGGCGGCGTCGTATAGCTGCTGGACGTTGCGGCGGAGATTGCCACGCCTGTGCTGCCGCCTGAAGGAATTTGGTACCACTGATACGTAAACGGGCTTAGCCCTTGGGCTGCGACCGAAAAAAAGGCAGTCTGTGTCGGAAGGATCGAAAGACTTATTGGATTCGAGGTGATGGATGATCCCACCGCCACAGCGGCAACAGTCGAAGTCTGGCTTGACACGCCATTGGTGACGGTCACCGTGTAATTTCCGGCATTCGTCGAAGCCGCTGCCGGAACCGTGTAGGTTGCGGTGGTGGCTCCCGGAATCGGCGTGCCATTCAGATTCCACTGGTAGCTAGTCGCGTACGAAGCCACCACCGTCAGCGTTAAAACGCCGCCCGTGCAAACGTGCTGGCTCGCGGGTTGAGTCGTGATCACCGGAGCACTGATCGTGATTGTGGTTGAGACAGATACCGATGGCTCGTCAGTGCTCGTGGCGGTAATCGTATAAGTACCGGCAACGGTGGGCGAAGTCCACACATTGCCGCTGAAACTTCCACCGGTCGCAGACCACGTCAGGCCGTTCGTTGCGCCCCCGCTGGCCGTGGCCGTAAAGGTAGTTTGGCCCGGGGCGACGGTCTGGTTCGCCGGCGAAATCGGGGTGATGGTCACGGTAGTTGGGGTGACCACGCATGTGGTGGAAACCACGTTCCCGTACGCATCGGTCACCGTCAACGTGTACGTCTTGGTCGAGGTCAACAGCGGCGTCGGATACGAGCTGCCGCTTGCGGCCGACGCCGTAATATCGGAGCTCCCCACTCCCATCGAACCGATCACACCCGTTCCGCCCGAAAACGTAGGAAACAGATTCACGGATGTGTTGTAGGGAGGCGTCGCATTGCTGGGAACAAGGCTCTTGGCCACCGGAGGAATGCTCGTCACGGTGAGCGTGGCTCCCATGCTTGTCACCGTACCAGCCAGATTCGTGACCGTGACCGTGAACACCGACCCGCTGTTCCCCAGCGTCGTGGGCGGCGTCGTATAAGTGCTGGAAGTAGCTCCGGTGATCGCCACCCCGTTGTCATACCACTGGTAGGCTAGGGGGCCCGTGCCGGTCGCGGTCACGCTGAACGTTGCGGTCTGCCCCACTGTCACCGACTGGTTCGCCGGCTGCGAGACGACGGCCGGAAGCACCGGCTTGTAGCCCTCAAACCCCGCGTTGCACGTCGACATGGTCACGAGACCAAGGACGACACCCAGCCCAGCGAGCATCAGGATGGCTCGATGTTTCGATATGGAACGGTCGCGGGGCACACGTCGCATGGTCAGTAACTCCCAACCTAACTATATCGACGTTAATGGCTTTCCACTCGCGCGATGGCCAGCCGTTGTGCCCAGTTGACTCATAGCGTTTTGGAGCCTTCTGAGGCCCTGATTTGGCCCAGATTTGGTCCTGATTTGCCCCTGATTGAACCAAGGTTTGGCCTCGAGCCTTAGGCGAGCTTAAATTCTTCGGCTACATTTTGATGCATTCGACGGCTTGCACATCTGGGAGGAGATCGAGAACGCGGGTGCGTTTACGTGCGCATCGGGAATTGCTTCACTTCGCTCGAATTAATTCGGGGCTACCGCCGCCGTTGTCCGGCGGTCGGATACCTTAAAGCCTTCGGGAAGGTCGAAGAGCTGCGATGCAGGTTCGGCAAGATCTAAATTCGTCACGGTGAACGTCTGCTTGCCCGACTGGAAATCCGAACGCTTCGAGAGCAAGTCGATTCCCAGCTGCGGAGCATTCCAGTATTCTCGGGAGACGGTCACTTTTTCATCGTTTCCGAAAACCCCGGGATTGTAGACCACGCTTTCCCGCGTTCCCACCGTGTCCACGCCAGCAATGAAATCGTGGCCCAGGTCCTCGCGAGTGGCATATCCCCTGTCATTGGGAAGGGGGCCTGTCGGCGGCCCGTCCACTTTGTACACCGTGGAAGTCGTCTCCGAATAAGTGGTCAGAGCGCAGATGTGCGGACCATCGAAGAAGCAGCTGTAGAGGGTGTGATTGTTCGGGTCCGCGATTTGAATCGTGGTCATGTGCGATTTCATCCTGCCGTTTTTCGGAACCAGTATCCAACGCTCCTGGTAGATGCGGCCCAAGCTATCCCGTGCGATGCGTCGCTCGTTAACCAGCGTAATCGTGCCGCCGCCGTCGAGACTCCGCACCCACTCGGTTTGCAGCGTCAGTGTGAAAGGCGCATTCGCCATCGGAGGGACGGCAATGCTCTCCAGCATGACTCGAGTTCCCCCATCCTGCACGTGAACCTGCTTGTCGAGAGGCTGCGACTCTGTCTGCGCATGCACTCCAAGAGGGACCAACACCGCGGAGAGAAAAACGAAGGTGATCGCACGCATGATAGCCTCCTGCGTAGCAGGCATATTCTGCCAAATCGCGCGGGCAGAGGGTAGATAAATCTCTCGGGTAACTTGCCGATTAGCTTGCGCAAGTGACATCGGCACCAGCGCTTTCGCGTCACGATAATTCCCTGCCCCAAAGGCGGAACGAGGGCTTTGCATCCGCCGCCGTCGAAGGTAGAATACCCGCCGATTGGAACTACGAAGCCGCACAGATAGCGCATTCCCCCCATCCAGACTGGCGCCGCGCGGACTTTAGATACTGCACTTGGAGGAACCATCCTGAAGAATAGAACTGTGAGTGGTCTCGCGAGTTTCCTCGTCCTCTTGGCCTTGGCGATTTCCGGTTTCGCTCCGGCATACGCTCAGTCGGATTCCGCTCCGAAACCGAAGCCGCACGTGGCCGCTTCGTCGAGCGCAAAAATTCCTATCCCCGACATCGCTTACACCAAGTTCGTCCTCGCCAACGGCCTCACCGTGATCGTTCACGAAGACCACAAGGCCCCTATCGTGGCCGTAAACACCTGGTACCACGTGGGATCGAAGAATGAGAAACCGGGAAAGACCGGTTTTGCCCACCTGTTTGAGCACCTCATGTTCAGCGGCAGCGACAACTTCAACTACACCTACATCAACGCGATGGAACGCATCGGCGCCACAAACTTGAACGGCACCACCAACAACGACCGCACCAACTACTTCGAAAACGTTCCCACTTCCATGCTCGATTACGTGCTGTTTGCCGAAAGCGACCGCATGGGCCATTTGCTCGGCGTATTGGACCAGAAAAAACTCGACCTCCAGCGCGGGGTGGTGCAGAACGAAAAACGCCAGGGCGAAAACCA
>Ga0209274_10001672_pt1 | contig 11283 bp, 9 predicted proteins | sample HubBroMetageREF1_FD_188343 | JGI IMG/M metagenome (GOLD analysis project Ga0209274, IMG submission 188343) | Reference soil microbial communities from the Hubbard Brook experimental Forest, New Hampshire, USA - Hubbard Brook CCASE Soil... | ecosystem: Environmental > Terrestrial > Soil >...
CGTCTTGAACTGGGCAATCGTGTTGGCCAGACCCTGGTCGACCGAGCAGTCGTTCCCCGCCGCACACACCACGCTTGCCAGGTCCGATTGCGGATTGGGCATATCCGGATTCAGGTACACGTTCCACAAGCCCAGGTCCGCATGAATCGGATTCCCCTGTACTGCCGGGCGCCGGAATCTCTCCGAAGCATTCGGATGGTTCGCCGATGCCGGCAGGTACTGATCAAAATTAGCAACGCGTTGCGCTTGCGTCGGAATCGCCAGCATGGCAAACGACCCATCTCCATTCGCCGCATCGTATTCCACCTGCGACACGCCCGTATTGTGAAAGCGGAAATCGGTGAAATTCGGCGCCGTGTGGCAGGCCGCACAATTTCCCGCGTGTTGCGAATCATCCGCGGCGTTATTCGCGGCGCGCAGAAATGTTTTCAGCCCCGTAAGTTCTGTCGCGCCGAATTGAAATGGCTGCGCGTGATACTGAAACCGTCCGTAGGTTCCGTCCACAAAAATGGGATTACTCAAGCCACTCACCAGCGACAGCAGCCGCTGATTGTATTGCGGGATGCTCTCCCCAGCCATCGGCTGCACTGGCAGATGATTGATCCGCAGGAAAACATCGTAAGGCGAAGCATAGTAACGCCCGAACTGATCCTGCTTGAACAGCAACCCCGCCAGGTATTGCGCGATCAGTTGCGAAATCAGGTTAACGATCTGATCGTCCGTCGCGGTCGTCACGTCCAGCCGGTACTGCGGCGCCAGCTGCACGTCCGCCGGAATCCCAGGCTGCGTTCCCAGAAAGATCACAGAATACGGAAGATTCTCGCCGTATTCCTGCGCGGGCGTATTCGTGCCGTTGTCTTCGCGAATCACTCTCGCGATGTGCGCGATAGCCTGCTGCGCCTGCGTTGGTCCCCAGCCAAAATTCCGTCCCGTCAGCGTGCTCTTCACCAGGTCCGCGGGATCGTTGAACTGGCCGTCAAAATGAAGAAACGTCGGACCACTGCGCGATTGCAGCGAGCCCACCATGTGCATTGCGTTGCGCGGCGTCGCAGTAAAATTACCCATCGGCAGCGGCAACGGACTGTGATCAATAAAATCCGCATACGTCCGGTTGCCCGCCCCGGCAACTCCCTGAAACTCCACCACGAAATGGCACGACCGGCAGTTGATGGACTCCCCCGCGAACGGCCCGGGCAATGTTCCGCTGGTGGTCAGCACTTGTGCGACCACCGGATCCCCAACCAGGAGTGGATCGTTCACTCCCGTCATATGCGCCGCGAAATACTCCGCGAAGCGCGTCTCCACAAAAAGTCGCTCGCCGATCTGCTGCTCGGATGCGTTGACGGTGTCGTTCTCGGTGGGGAACTGGGGCGCCTGCCCGGAAGAGCACGCGCTCAGAAATACGAGCGCCACAGTAACGCATGCAACCAAAGCCTTAGGCCGAATCATTGCGATTTCTCCTCTAAGGAATTCAAAGCAGTCGCCGCACCGGACGCGGGTCCCAAACTCTTCACGTAAGCGATAATCTGCCAGCGCGACGGTTCCGGGATGGCGCTCCATGTAGGCATGCCCCGCCGCAAATTTCCGTTTTTCAGCAGCCAGAAAATGTCGCCTTCCGTCGCCTGCTGCTGCACGCGTTCGCTGCGCAGGCTCGGGCGTTTGCCGCGACCCAGCGCGTCCGGGCCGTGACACTTCGCGCAGTGATCCGCGAAAAGTTTCGCTCCGCCCGCGATCGCCGCGGCCTGCCCCGCGTAAGGATTCACCGCAGAGTGGTAGTCCGCCGGCACCTTCTGCAGCCACGAACCATCCGCCAGCGCCATGCAGAAAATCAGCGCCCCCAGACTGAGCATCACGCGTAACGGCGATTCACATCGCCACGCAGCGCGCCGCCCCCTAATGCAAAACATCTCGATCACACGTCGCGCGCTCATTAGTTTTTCCGCCGGAACATATTCCAGACCTGCTGCACCTCGTAAGAAACTGAAAAGCGATACAACACATGCGCGCTGTTGTCGTTCAATCCAAATTGCGGCGAAAACAAAATCGTCGGCCCCCGCGGAATATCAAAACTCACCGTCGGACCCAGATATTGCGACGTCGCCTTCCACCCGAATCCGTCCGTGGTGCCCAGTCCGCCGTACAACTCCGCGCCCACCGCGAAATTCTCACGGCAAAAGAAGCAGGACTTGCCACCGGAAATCAGGCTCAACGGCCGGCTGGCTGCCAACGCATAGCCGAATTCCCAAGGCTCGCTTTCGTTCAGGTCTTTTTCCGCGATGAAATTCTCGGAAAAATTCCAGCCGTGCGTGTTCGTCGATAAAATCAGCTTCAGTTCCATCTCCCGCTCGATTTCCTGCCTCGCTGCGGCATTCGGTATCGCCAGGTCCGCGATGCTATCGTGCCCCACGATTTCCAGCAGGCTGCGGTCGGCGCGGTTGATGTTCTCGTATTCCACGTACAGCACGGGATTGATGAAGTGCTCGCGCAGCAGCGGCCGAAAGCGGTTTTCGCAGCGGAAGCCGGTGAAGATCGTCGAATCGTTCTTGGTGGCCTGCCCGTCCAGATAGAACTCCGTGGTCCACCAGCCCTTCACCCCGTACTCGAACTCCAGCGCGCTGCCCAAAAACGCATCTCCATTGGGTGGCGCCGCCTGTGTGTTCTTCAGGGAAATTTCTAGGTTGCCGGGTTCTTCCAGCGCAGAGGAATAGGTCACAAAGTACGGCGGTTCTTGCGCCTCCGCCTGCGGCAGGAACACAAGAAGCACCGAGCATGCAGCCAGCGCGGAACGCCAGAGAACGTGAGCTGGAACGCGGGCAGGAACCCGGACGTGCTGGAGTGTTGTGCGAATCATAAGTCTCCCGGCCCAAATTCTAGTTGCAACCGGCTTTCAACTGGCAGACAACAGAACTGGACCACCGTCGTCCTTCTACTTGCAAATGGTTTACAACTTGAAAACAGCCAGATTGGAACGCTGCTGTCACTTTCCTAGTTGCAACTGGCTTACAACTGGGCCAGATTTAACTTCAACCGCGGATTCTTGTCAAGCCCACTGCAGAAAGTTTGCCCACTGCAGAAAGTTTTTTTCCTCGTCGCGCCACCGGACGCAGCCAGACCTGTCGCGGCAGGGCGCTCCCATGCAGCGCCGTTTCTACGGCAGGCAGCGAAGAAAATTGCCCGGTCCCGCACGGCAGCACCAGGCTAAATATGTCGTTCGCGGAACCAACAACCGGCGAGAAGTTATGGCAGGGGAGGCAAACCTATTTCGGCGAGGATTTCCCGGAAGTACGGTTCATCGTGCAGGCTCACAAGCGCCACATCGACGCGCAGGCTCACCAGTTCCGTCTCATGCTGCTGGAAAGCAGTGTGCAATTCGTCCAGCGCTTCTTGTTTTCGTCCCAGTAACGCGTAAGTCCGTGCCAGATTGTAAGCTGATTCTTTGCCGTCGGCGCGCAGCCGTTGCTGCTCCTTCAACGTAGCGCTCCACATTCCCTGCGCCCCGCCGCGCGCGAATCCTCTCTCGCCCGCGGTGACAATGTCTAACCGCGCCTGGTCATGCAACAGCGTCGCGGCCTTTCTGCGCTCCGCCAGGTACTGCGGGTATTCGCCTTGCGCAAGATGCATGATCGCTAGGTAATTGTGGGGAGATAGAAAATCCGGTTCGGCGGCCACCAGCTGTTTCAATAGTTCGGCCGCCTGCTCCGTCTGGCCGGAGTGGAATAGCACCAGCCCCTTGTCCGCCAATATGGACGTGGAATGAGGATCCAGTTTCTGCGCCTTTTCAATTTCTTCCAGCGATTCCGAATATCGCCCCAGATGCAGCAAGTATGTCCCATACCAATAATGGGCGTTCACCGAATTCGGATCCAGCGTCAGCGCCCGCACAAACTCGCGCTGCGCGCCAGCCACATCCCACGACCAGTAAAAATCCACAAACCCCAGCGCGCTATGCGCTCCGGAGAGGGAATCGTCCAGCGCGATCGCCCGTTTCGCCGCAGCCTGCGCTCGCGGATAAGCTTCGTTCGGAGGCATCAGCGAATACTCGCGCAGCAGGTTGTAACAATCCGCCAGCCCCACATACGCTTCCGCATATTGCGGATCGCGCACCACCGCCTGCGTGAAATAATCCACCGCTTGGTTCAAGGTTTCCGGCGTTCGCTTCTGCCAATAATAAATCCCCTTCAAGTAAAGCTGTTCCGCCTCCGGATCAGGAGTATGGTGCCGCACGAGCGCAGCGCCCGTGCCGCCCGCCGACCCCGTGGCGCTCGTCGCACCCATGGAAGTTGTAGCGCTGGCTCGCACCGCGCGTTCGGAACTGGCGCGCCGCACCACCGTCACCGCCAGCAGCGCCGCCACCAGCAGCGCCGCCACAGCAGCCACGTAGCGTCCCGCGGGCCACTGGCGCGAGCGCGGTAACAGCTGCCCCGCGCTCCGTCGTTCGCCGACGCGCCGGTCAACGAATCCCGCGCCCCCGTTCGCATCGACGCGCGTCTGCACACGCGTCTCGGCCCTGGTCTCACCCTCAAGATCGGCGGCCACTCCGTTCATCGCATCCGAATTTGCCTCTGCATCATTCTCCGCGCCGATTTTTGCCCCGCTAAGCCATTCGGCCAATTCGTCCGTGTAAGCATAGACGTTCGCGCGCCCAGCTCCCGGCACGCGATGCACCGGCAGCCCGCGCGTGGTCTCCCACCGCTTGACGGTTCGCTCATCCCGCCCGAAGAACGCCCCAATCTCTTTCCACGTATCGAGGCGCCGATTAGCCCGAGGGCTTAGCTCAGTTGAACCCATATCCCGATTTGTCCCGAATTGTCCTCCGCTGCCGTTTGCGCGGGGGCCGCGCTGGCTAATGATACGCCCGACAAGGGCCGGTGTTGAGAGCCTTCCTTTGCGGCGCCCGGGTAGTCAAGCGGCACCATGCACCGCCGCGCAACCTCAGCTGAATTAACACAAAACTTTCGCTTTAGTCGTGTGGGCCACGTGGTCATCAAGGGATCTGCTTTTCGCGGACCCGCACACCCAAACCAGAAAATGTTGGGGTGCCACGCGAAGTTGTGCCATGCTAATCCTTCTGCTGCGCTGGCTAATTTTCTGTGAGGTTTCACCGCATGAAGCACACGTTCCTGGCGTGGTCCCTCATCGCTTCTTGCGCGCTTTCCGCATCCGCGCAACAACCCACACCGCAAAAACCCCAGCCCGAAACAATCCATCTGGACACGCGCGCCCCAGGCCGGCCCTTCCCCCACTTCTGGGAACAAATGTTCGGCTCCGGCCGCGCCATCCTCGCCCTGCGCCAAAGTTATCGCGATGATTTGCGCGAAGTAAAATCCGCCACCGATTTCAAATACGTCCGCTTCCACGCAATCTTCCACGATGAAGTAGGCGTATACGACGAAGACGCGGGCGGAAAACCCATCTACAATTTTTCCTACGTGGACCAGATTTACGATGGCCTGCTGCAAGCCGGCGTGCGGCCCTTCATCGAGCTAAGCTTCATGCCCAAAAAGCTCGCCGCCGAACCGAAATATCAGGATTTTTGGTACAAGCCCAACGTCTCGCCCCCCAAGAGCTACGAAAAGTGGGCCGAGCTCATCCGCCAGTTCGCGCAACACCTCGTCGACCGCTACGGCCTAGACGAGGTCTCGCAATGGTATTTCGAAGTTTGGAACGAACCCAATCTCGATTTCTGGGCCGGCGCTCCAAGAGAACAAACCTACTTCCAGCTTTACGACTCCGCCGCCCGCGCTCTAAAAGAAGTCAGCCCGCGCCTGCGCATCGGCGGCCCCGCCACGGCGCAAGCGGCCTGGGCTGATCGCTTCATTCAGCACGCCGTGAAAGATAACGTCCCGGTGGATTTCGTCTCCACACACGTTTACGGTAACGATTCCGCCCCCGACGTTTTCGGCACGCACGAACAAATCCCGCGCACGCAAATGGTCTGCCGCGCCGTCGGCAAAGTTCACGACCAGATCGCCGCCTCGGCTCGCCCCAATCTTCCGCTGATCTGGAGCGAATTCAACGCCAGCTACATGAACGAACCAGACGTCACCGACTCCACGTATATGGGCCCTTGGATGGCCGACACCATTCGCCAGTGCGACGGCCTGGTCGACATGATGAGCTACTGGACATTTTCCGACGTCTTCGAAGAACAAGGTGTAGTGAAGCGGCCCTTCTACGGTGGCTACGGCCTCATCGCGGAAGATGGCCTGCCGAAACCTGCGTTCAACGCCTTCAAACTGCTTCACCTGCTGGGCGAAACAAGAATTCCCGCAAGCGCCGACGACATCATCGCCACACGCCGCGCCGATGGCACCATCGTGATAGCAGTCTGGAATACGCCAGTAGTCGGAGGTGGTGGTGAACTAAAAGAAGTACTACTGCAGCTGAATTCACTCACTGGACGCCGGAAGGCCGCAGTGTACCGAGTAGATGCCGATCACGGCTCGCTGCTGAAAGCCTACGCCTCAATGAACAGTCCCGCATATCCCACAACAGCGCAAATCCAAACCCTGCGCCAAGCCGCCCAATTGCCCAAGCCCGAAACAATCCCTATCCACAACGGTCGAATCGCATTGCAACTCGCACCCGACGCGCTCGTCGTAATCGAGATCCGCTGATTCAGCTCACTCGCATCACAAATTGTTCTGCCTAGCCCATCTGGATAGGCTGGACTACGGAAAGCGTTACTCCGTCCAGCGCTTGAACAGCAGGGACGCGTTGGTGCCGCCGAAGCCGAAGGAATTCGAGAGCGCGTAGGTGACTTCCGCTTTGCGCGCGTGATTCGGGATGTAATCGAGATCGCAGTCGGGATCGGGCTTTTCGTAATTCACGGTGGGAGGCATGATCTGGTCGCGCAACGCGAGCACGCTGATTCCCGCTTCGAGACCGCCGGCGCCGCCGAGCAAATGGCCGGTCATGGATTTGGTCGAGCTGATGGGCACTTTCTTGGCGCGGGCGCCGAAAACGCGTTTCAGCGCTTCGGTTTCGATGGCGTCGCCAATCGGCGTGGAAGTTCCGTGCGCGTTCACGTAGCTGACGTCGTCGGGAGAGATGTTGCCGTCGTTCAGCGCAGCGAGCGAAACACGATAGCCGCCATCACCGTGCTCGGCAGGCTGCGTGATGTGATAGGCGTCTCCGGACATTCCGTAGCCAACGATTTCCGCGAGAATTTTTGCGCCGCGGCGCTGCGCGTATTCCAGGGATTCCAGAATCACCATGCCGGAACCTTCACCGACGATGAAGCCATCGCGATCCGCATCGAACGGGCGGCTGGCGTGTTCGGGATCATCATTGCGCGTGGAAAGCGCGCGCATGGCGGCGAATCCGCCGACGCTCATCGGCGTGATGGCTGCTTCAGTGCCGCCAGTGATCATCACGTCAGCCGCGCCGCGCTGAATAATCTTGAAGGCATCGCCAATGGCGTGCGCGGAAGCAGAGCACGCGGTGGCAGTGGCGGAATTGGGGCCTTTCGCACCGTGACGAATGGAAACGTGTCCGGCAGCGAGGTTGACGATGGTGGCGGGAATAAAAAATGGCGAAATCTTCCCGGGGCCACCCGCGAGAAATTTGGAATGTTCGCGCTCGATCACGTCGAATCCGCCGATGCCGGAGCCGATATAGACGCCGGTGGAATCCGCGATTTCCGGAGTGACTTGCAGGCCGGACATTTGCATGGCGAAATCCGCGGCGGCGAGCGCGAGCTGGATGAAGCGTCCAGTTTTTTTCAACTCTTTTTTCTCGAGCCAGTTGAGCGGATCGAAATCGCGGACCTCTCCGGCGATGCGGCAATCGAAAGCCGTGGCGTCAAAATGAGTGATGGCGCGAATACCGCTCTTGCCGGCCAGCAGATTGCGCCAGACTTCTTCGGTGCCAATGCCGCAGCCGCAAACCAGTCCAACGCCCGTAACCACAACTCGACGATTCAAAGGGAACTTCTCCTGTACGGAATGGGACGACGGGCGAGCGCGCTACTTGCCCTTGGCGTGTTTCTCGATGTAATCCACGGCATCTTTGACCGTGGCGATTTTTTCGGCATCCTCGTCCGGAATCTCAATGCCAAAATTTTCTTCAAAAGCCATTACCAGCTCGACGGTATCGAGCGAATCGGCGCCCAAGTCGTCCACAAACGAGGCGGTGGGAGTGACTTCGCCTTCATCCACACCGAGCTGCTCGACGATAATTGTTTTCACGCGTTCTTCGACGCTGGCCATTCTGATTGTTCCTCCGGTATCGGCTGTCTGGAAATCCCCGGTCCCACGACAGGCTGGGGTAGCGCCTTCAACACAACCTTGCCATTCTATGCGTGGCTTAATGCTGGGTCAACCTTTCACACGCGGTAGTGGTGGTCTCGGCTCGTCCTAAAGAAAATCAAAAGCTCGCGCGAAATGCGCAGCGAGGCGGCGGCGTATGCTGTGGGGCGGAAGACTAAGACACCAGGGCATAACGCAGTGGGCGCAGAGGTTGAGGCGCGGAGAGCGCAGAGATAAACTGAGGCCAATCGCGCGTCGAAGGACAGCCGATACAAATACAACAGCCGAACGTCTGGGCGATAAGTTTCTGCGGCTGCGCTACGGCGCGGTTGTTTGTGGGTGAGGGGCGTTGGGGGTGAGCTTGCGGATCACGAATTCCTGCAGAAGGTTGGTGGCGGCGGTTTCGCCGATGCCGATTAGCGCGTTTTCGAAAGTTAGTCCAGCGCCATCGCGATTCTGGGCCGGGTAGTACAAGTTGGAGATGCCGCCCGAAGCGAGGCTGCCTAGGATACTGGAATAATTCGGCTGCCAGTGCCCGTTGTCGCCCTTGCAGATCACCGAATTGGCGATAGCATACAGAACCCGAGAGCGCACGCTGCCGGTCCCTTTGTAAAAATAACGCGGATCTTGTTTCAAGAGCGAAGGCAGTATGGCGCTGCCGATGAACGTGCCGGTAACGAAATCTGCGTAGGAAGCGCCATAGCGCTTGGCGTAGCCTTGCGCGCCTTGGCCGTACCCGCTGAAAGTGCCGTCCGCCTGCTGCACTCCTGCGATTGCTCCCGTGATCACAAAGTTAACTGGATCGATGGTGCTGCGCCAGGCCAGCTGAAATTTTTGTTTGGAGGCCAGAGGAGCGGCATCGGGAATGTAGCTGACATAGAAGTTGGGAATGACGCCAAAGACTCGCTGCTTTTCCTCAACTTTTAGTTCCTCTTCGGCCACTTCGATCCGCGGGACGACCACATTAACCTGGGTGACCTCCGTGGCGAGAGCGAAGACGATTTGCGGGAGAACGAGGATTTCGCCCGGATGCAGTATCGCCGAGAGTTTCTGCGTGGTGAACAGTTCGGAGTCAGCGGTGATCTGGAATGGGCCGGGAGGAACGCTGGCGAAGGAAAACTGGCCATCGTCGCCGGAGAGAACTTCTTGTTTGGGGGTCTTATCGCCACGCGTGAGAACCACGTGGGCTCCGGTGACGGCGGCTCCGGAGGGATCAACGACGGTGCCACTGATGTTGCCCGGCAATTGCGGGTCGGGCTGTTGATTCGATTGTTGATCGGGTTGTTGAACGGGCTGCTGCTGCAGTTGCTCGGTAGATGATGTCCCGGGTTCCGGCGCGGCTGGTGAATTCGGCGCTGGCGAGACGACGAGGGCTTGCTGCGCCTGAGCCAAGGCTGGGGCGCCACACACCAGAAGACTCAAGCCCAGCCACACCAAGCGCGCGCGACCCGGAAGCGAGGTTGGCAGGTTCGCGCGCGAAGCCTTCTCACATGTGTGCATTTTCGCAGGATTCACGGTAATTAATTTGCTAGCCCTCGTTCCTTTTTGGTTCAACCGAGGGTTGAAGATAGTTCCACAAAGATGATACCAGCAGCGCGCCGGAATGCGTGGAAACCGCAACGGAGCCCGGTCGGGGCAGTAACTCCCACACTTGACCGACATATTTACCCTCAGTAGCATTCGCATCTAATTGACTGCTGACCCAATTCAAACTGATTCCTCCGCGCCCAACCCTCGGTTTCCGCGACGCCTCGGAAGTGAAACCCGGATCGCCATCGTGCTGCTGGCGTTTGGCGCGATTCTAATGGCCAGCAACCGGCGGTTCGCGCCGGTGGACGACGAAGTCGCCATCATCGATGTAGCGGCCACGCCTGCACTGGCAACCATGAAATTGTTCCGGGGCGGTGGTAGACAGCACGCGCATCCGCCGCTATCCGACCTGATCCTGCACGAGTGGCTCCGGCTCACCGTCGGGAATATCCATTTGCTTCGGCTTCCCTTGATTGTTTTCTATCTGCTCGGCGCGTGGTTCTTGGCCCAAGGAGCGTGCCAGAATTTACACTTTGATGCTGCTATTGCTGTGGCCCTATGGATTTCACTTCGGGCGTTTAACGGGCTGGTATTCCTTCACGTTCCTGCTGGTGGCTTTGCTGACCCTCGCGTACTTGAGATATGTCGAATACCCGTCGCCAGGGAATTGGATGCCGGTAGTGCTTCGCGCGTTGGCGCTGGTGTACACGAATTATTACGGGTGGGCTGTGCTGGGTTGTCTGGGCTTAGATCTTTTATGGAGACTTAAGTGGAGCGCTCGGACGTGACTGCTATTGCTGGCAACCGGAGCATTCCTGGTGGTGGCGGCCGCACCAATCATGCGGGCGCTGGTGACGGAAGTTCGCGTCGGCGCGGATCAGGTGCCGTTGGCTTCGGCGATTGCGACCGGCGTTTACAATCTCTACTGTCTGTTTGTAAGCGAATCGGTAGCGCCGTGGTTCTGGGCGCCGGGGATCGCGGCGGCAGTGGCGATCGCGGGCACGTTGCTGCTAGTTTTCGATTATGGCGAGGCGCCGGCGCGGCGATTCTTGCTGTATTTCGTGGCGCTGCTGGCCGCCATGACTCTCTTGCAAATTGGATCCACCAAGCGGCTGATGATGACCGCCCCGTGGCTGATACTTGCGATCGGAATCACGCTGGCGACTGCGACGCTGCCATCCGCTCGACGTTTGCTCGCAGGCACTGGCGGGCGCGATTGGCTGGTACGGTATTTTCTCGCGCAAACTTTACGCCGCGCCGCGTTGGATCGAAACCTAGCACCAGGTGGCAAGACAGGCCGCGGAAGTTAACGACAACGGTCGGACCGTCATCGGCAATAATCCTTCGTTCTTTTTCCACCTGACCTATCTACTGCCGTCCACAAATCCCATGACGAATCGGCATTATGCGGGGCTTCTGCCCACTTCCTTGCGCGCGCCCAATACCTATACGCCCCAGCAGTGGCTTTCGGCCGGCGCTCCCGGGAAGCAAACAGTTGCCGTCG
>Ga0209274_10001673_pt1 | contig 11282 bp, 6 predicted proteins | sample HubBroMetageREF1_FD_188343 | JGI IMG/M metagenome (GOLD analysis project Ga0209274, IMG submission 188343) | Reference soil microbial communities from the Hubbard Brook experimental Forest, New Hampshire, USA - Hubbard Brook CCASE Soil... | ecosystem: Environmental > Terrestrial > Soil >...
GTTCGCGGCGGTGCGCGCCACTTCCGGCGCGGCGGCAAGACACGGCCTGCACCAGCCCGCCCAGAAATCCACGAGGACCGGCACGGGGCTGGTCTTCACAATTTCATCGAATAATTGTTCGTCCGCCGCGAGCGGTTCCGCGATCGGCGGCAGCGGCGATTTGCAGGAGCCGCAGCGGCCCGTGCTGGCGAGAAATTTCGCCGGGATGCGGTTCTGCGTTCCGCAATGGCTGCAGGTGCGAATGACTGGCAAGCGAGACCTCCGTACGGACGCGCGAAACTTACTGAGGCATAGAATGCCACGGAGCAGGCCAGAATTTGTCTTGAATCTCGCAGAGGCGGCGAGCGGGTGCGAGAAGCCGTTTTTAACTTATTTAAAGCGGTCTGGGCCCGGATAGCCTACGGCTACGGAACCGAGAACGTCCAGCAAAGAATCGACAGAAGGCTGGCTCCCGCCATCAAAGCTTTCAATCCTCGGGTACCTAGAAAAGAACAAGCGAAGGTGATCAGTGATAATAACACTGCTGGTCTACGCCACCCTGCACATAGTCGTAACCTAGAACTTTTTCGGGAGTGATGATGACAGCGAGCAGCAGGAGTGCGGCGCAGCAGGTGGCGAGTACGAGATTAATCAAACTAGCTTTGCTTCTCCAGTCGGAGCGGCGCCCCTCCAGCGAAGTAAAATAAATCCACCAGGCAAAGCCCAATATGAGGTTTTGGAGGATGTATAACACCGTCCGATATTAATCCATCAGCTTGGCCCACGTACGCTGACTTTGATTGAGAACCGTCGACAGGCGGTGAAGAATTAATGTCGGGCCCCGACGAGATAAGTCTACTTGCCTGATCAACGCCCTAATCGAAAGCTGATCTATCAGGCGTAAATAGCAGGCATTGACTTTCGCTTTTTCTTCGCCTAGACTTTCCGGCGTGGTGACCCCAACACGCTAGTCACTTTGGAGGAATTTATGGCATTGAACGAAGCGCTGTTACCCGAATTCGACGCCGAGATGGCCAATACGCGCAAGACCCTGGAGCGCGTGCCGACCGAAAAATTTTCCTGGAAGCCGCACGAGAAGTCCGGAACGATGGGCTGGCTCGCCAATCATCTCGCGGACGTCCCGGAGTGGGCGGTGTACACCCTGCAGCAAGAGTCGCTGGACATGGCTCCCAACGGAGTTGCGCCCACCCCGCCTCCACCGCCCAAAACCACCAAGGAATTGCTGGCGAAATTTGACAAGAATGTATCGGCCGCGCGGGCGTTGCTGACGAAGGCGAGCGACGCGGAGATGCACAAGAACTGGTCCCTGCTGAGCAACGGCGCGACGATCATCGCCATGCCGCGCATCGCCTGCCTGCGCACGTGGGTGATGAACCATGGGATCCATCATCGCGCGCAATTGGGAGTGTATCTGCGGCTGAACAACATCGCGGTGCCGGCGACTTATGGCCCATCGGCGGACGAAGGCGCGATGTAGTTTAGCTGCAGTGCAGTGACTGCGATGAATCAATTCCCTGCCGGCAACCGGCGGGCGGCGGAACTGTGTCTAATTTCCTGCGTTCGAGAGAGTGCACGGGCGACACGAGAGACGTTCCGCCGTCCGTCAGTGCTGCCGGTCGCATGCGCCGGGCCTTAGTACGAAACCCTTAGGCCCGCAAATTTGACAACTTCGGTACTAACGGCCCATTCCCCTTCCGCCGGCCTGACCGCTACTCTGCAAAAGAGTCATTCTCTCCCGGCGCAGGCAGGAGTATGGGCAGGCGGATCAGTTCGACTTATCTTCGCTGGCTGGACGCATCGAATTCGGGGTTAGCGAAGGCGCGCCTGCGCACAAAGTTCCTTCTCTCGTTGACCCTACTGATTGCCGCGCTTACCTTTGCCACCCTGGCAGTGGTGCGCCACGCCGCTGAAGAACAGGTGCGCGCGGCGGTGGAGAAGGATGCGCACAATTCCGTACTGACCTTCCAAAACTTGCGCGCGGAACGGCAGATTCAACTCGAGCGCACTGCCGAATTGCTGGCCACGCTTCCTGCTTTGAAGGAAATGATGGCGGACGACAAAACCTCCAGCATCCAGGGCGCTTCCGAAGAGCTCTGGCGTTCGGGCGACACGGAACTTTTTGCCCTGGCGGATTGGAAGGGGAAAATTGTCGCGCTGCACACGCTCGTTCCAGGATTTCCGGCAGAGGTCGCGGAAAAAGCGCTGGCGCATTCGCCCGGATCGAAAGGAGAGGGCGGCTGGTGGTTCGGAGCAGGTCATCTATACCAGGTTGCGCTGCGCCCGATTCAACTGGGTGGGCCGTCATCGAAAATGTATTTGGGCACACTGATCGTCGGGCGCGAGATTGATTCGCGCGTGGCGGCGGTGGTGGGCCAAATCGCGTTGTGCCAGGTGGCGTTCCGTTACGGCGATGAAGCGGTGGTCAGCTCGCTTTCGACGATGGACGACGCCATGGCGGCGAGCGCACTGAAGTCGGCCGCCGGCCAAGACCGGCTTGAAATTGGCGACAAGAGTTACCTGGTCAGTTCGGTGAATTTGACGCCCGGGTCTTCGCCGCCGCTTACTTTGACGGTGCTGAAGCCGTATGACGACGCAATGGCGGTGCTCACGCGGTTGAATCACACGCTGATGACGCTGGGATTTCTGGCGGTGTTCGCGGGCGGCGCGCTGGTGTTCGTGCTCTCGCGGACTTTCACCGAGCCGCTGGAGACGCTGGTGCGCGGAGTGCGAGCACTGGAACAAGGGAATTACAACTACCCGCTCGCTCCGGACGGCGGGGATGAGGTATCGGAGGTGACTGCGGCTTTTGAGCGCATGCGCGGCACGCTGCAAAAAAACGAAGAGCAACGCCAGTCGCTGGAAAACCAGTTGCGGCAAGCGCAAAAAATGGAGGCGGTGGGCCGGTTGGCCGGCGGCGTGGCGCACGATTTCAATAACCTGCTCACGGTCATCAAGGGCCACAGCGATCTGCTGGAAATGAAATTGGGAACCCTGAGCCCGGCGCAACCGAGCATAGCGCAAGTGCGCAAAGCCGCGGACCGCGCGACGGCGTTGACGCGGCAGCTGCTGGCTTTCAGCCGCATGCAAGTGCTGCAGCCGCGCGTGTTGGATCTAAACTCGCTGATTTCCGACGTGGGCAAGATGCTGCCGATGTTGATCGGAGAAGAAATTGAATACACATTCCGCCCGGGCGAATCTCTGGCGCGCGTGAAGGCCGACCCTTCGCAGATCGAGCAAGTGCTGGTGAACCTGGCGGTAAACGCGCACGACGCGATGCCTAAGGGTGGCAAGCTGACAATTGCGACGCAAAATGTGGTGTTGGATGCAGCGTATGCGCGAAGCCACCCGCCTACGGTTCCGGGACGTTATGTGTTGCTGACCGTCGCGGACACGGGCGCCGGTATGGACGAGTTGACCAAGGCGAGAATCTTCGAACCGTTTTTCACCACGAAAGAATTGGGTAAAGGCACCGGACTGGGCCTCGCAACTGTGTACGGCGTGGTGAAGCAAAGCGGCGGATACATCTGGGTGGATAGCGCGCCAGGCCGCGGCACGCGGTTTGAAATTTTCTTGCCGCAATGCGCGGCCATACCGCAGCTTCCCAGCGAGGACGAGCCTGCCGCGAAATATTCGCGGGGCATTGGAACCGTGCTGCTGGCGGAAGATGAGGAAGCGGTGCGCGAGCTGGCGAGCGAGTTTCTGCGCTCGAGCGGATACCATGTGATCGCCGGAAAAGACGGATTGGACGCGCTGGAGAAGGCGGAGCAGGAAACCGGAACGATTGACGTGCTGGTGACCGATGTGGTGATGCCGCGCATGCGCGGCACGGAGCTGGCACAGCGGCTGAAGCGCGCGCGTCCCCGTGTAAAAATCGTGTATATGTCCGGCTACCTGGAGCACGACTCCGCGCAAGGCTTCGTGGCGAATGCCGCGCATATGCAAAAACCTTTCTCCCGCGAATCGTTGTTGAAGAAAATGCGCGAAGCGCTCGGACTGGAAGCGGAACAACCGCTGCAGACGATCTAGCGTTACCATCTTAGAACGGCGCGCCCTCCAGATTCGTGCTTGTGGCGGCGATCGCTCCGGCATTGCCCGCGCTCAGCTACGGCGAAGCTCCGAACACCCCAAGCCTAAGAACCGATCACCCGGTTTTATATACTCATAAGACAAACTTATGGCGGAGCTTGCTGCGTTGCGCTGCGGGAGGCGTATCTTTGGAATTGTGGGCCTGCATAGGCACACGTTCGGGAGTTCCACTACAGCGTGCGGCTCGCCATCGAAACATTGTTTTTGGAGCTGTGAGTGACACGGGGGCCAGGCCCAGGGGCTTCGCAGTCCGCGCGAGCCGGGGGTTCGTGCGGCAGGGGCGCGGGACTGGTATTCATTCGGGCTTGGATTTGACTCCGCGACGCACAGCTTGAGATTCACCGTCAACTGTGGCAGTTGTCCGCCCGGCAAAATGCTTTTCGCGCACTTCCGCCGGGTCAACATTTTGGCGATGCGCGTGACATCGCCAGCGAGGTAGCAATGAAGCAAAAAACGAAGCACTCGGTGATGCGTGCGTCTTGCATTCTCTTGCTGTTCGTTCCCCTCTGTAGCGGACGAGCCGCGGCGCAAGGCGATTACACAGCAATCACCGTGCAAAACGGCGGCGCCATCGCCGGAACGGTCACCTGGGCGGGGCCAGTACCCAAGCTCACCAAGCTGCCGATCAGCAAGAATCAGGACGTCTGCGATCCTGAGGGCATGAAGACGCGCGATCTGGAGCGTCTCTTGATCAATCCCGATGGCAACGGCGTGGCCAACACCGTGGTGTTCCTGCGTGGCATCACCAAAGGCAAGGCCATGGACCTGCCGCCGAATCGCATGCAGCTGGACCAGAAAACTTGCCGGTACATTCCGCACATTATGATTATCCCGGAGGCGGGAACGCTGAAGATCGAGAGCGAGGATCCGGTGCTGCATACGGTGCAGATGTTCGGCGTCGCAACGAACAACATTCCCTTCCCCTTCCAGCACCAATTCATCCCGGTCACGCTGCAACGGAATGGAGTGATCGAATTGAAATGCAACGCCGGACACGTGTGGATGAACGCCAACGTGCTGGTGGTGAAGCATCCCTATTACGCGGTGACCGACGAACACGGATCGTACAAACTCTCCGACGTTCCTCCGGGAGAATACGAAATCGTGGCGTGGCACGAAGGCTGGCAGGTTTTATCCGAAGCGCGGGTCCTGGACGTCGGAGCGCAGGTGGAAGTCAAGCGGCCAATGTACAGTTCGCCGGTTACCTGGACGAAGAAGGTGAACGTCAAGCCGGGCGAGCCCACGGTGGTGGACTTCGCGCTTTCTGAGAAGCGCGAATAAGGCGCTAAGGTCAGCGACAGCGGCAGTTTCTTGTTGACTGCGCAGCGCAGGCCGGACGAACTCCACGTTTGCTCGCATTATCAAGACCCGGCGGCGGAATTGCTGCCGCTACGATTGCCTCGATCTATCTGAAATCATTCCCAGGTTCAGGCGTATATAATAGGATAGGAGGCATGCGCATGGTGCCTGTGCCGTTTGCCGGCCATTTGTGGTACGACGGAATCTTTATCGTCACGTACGCGGCATGGCTGTTGTTTGAAATCGTGACGGGCCAGTCGCGCAAATCGACCGATCCCACGAAGGTGCGAGACCGCGGCTCCTTCCGTTTTCTTATCGCGATGATCTGGGCGGGAGCGGCGTTGGCGTTTACTTTTTGCTTCGGCCTGCAGCAAGCGACCATACCCTGGATGCGCACCGAACTTTTCTTTGCGGGAATCGCATTGATGTGGGTGGGCATTGGATTTCGCTACTACGCGATGCGAGTGCTGGGGCGTTATTTCACCTTTCAAGTTGATGTGCACGCGGGACAAACGGTGATCGAGGCGGGACCGTATCGTTACATCCGGCATCCTTCTTATTCGGGCGCGCTAATCACCGTGTTTGGTCTGGGCCTGACGCTGGGAAATTGGGCCAGCATTCTCGCGCTGCTCGCATGCACTTCGGCCGGGTATGCGTACCGCATCTACGTGGAAGAGGCGGCGTTGATCAGAGCATTGGGCCAACCTTACAGAGATTACATGTGCCGTACCGCGCGCCTGCTGCCGTTCGTGTTGTAGCTCGCAGAAAAAAATACGGTGCTTGGTCGCGGTGCGGGCCTCAGATTCGCTTCCACCTTGTCGCGGTCTCTCCATAGTTTAGGTCGCGCTGCCTGTCAAACGCGAAATGAGCAGGTGGAAGAAGCGATCGGGATCGACGGCCACGGCGACTTGCGCGTTGGGCTTGTAAGGTATTTCAGCGGGCGGCGGTTCCGGCGCGCCTGTTTCCATTTGTGGCGATTTGCGGATGAGGCCGTGGCCGTCGTAGCCGAGCGTTTGACCTGCGGTCCACTCACCGGCTGTTTCCACTTCCACGTAGTAGTCCTTCCGCGTGATCACATCGTGGTCAATCAACGACGCAACCGCTAGCGCGTCGTGCAGATCGATGTCCGTGACTTCGCCGCCGTGGCGCATGCGTTCATATGTGGCGCGCAGGATTTTTCCCGCCGCCTGGCTCACCGGATTGTTCGCGGCTTCCAGCTGCTTGATGTGTTGCTCGCTCACCCGACACTTGCGGGTCACGTCCAGGCCGACCATGGTGAGCGGGATGTTGGCGTCGAAGACCATGCGCGCGGCTTCGGGATCCACGTACAAATTGAATTCGGCCGCGGGCGTGACGTTGCCGCCGGAAAGCGAACCGCCCATGATGGCGATAGCGGGAATCATGCCGGCGAGCTCCGGATCTGCGCGAAGGGCCATCGCGACGTTAGTTAATGGGCCGACCGCGACGATGGTGATCTCGCCGGGATTTTCGCGCACGATGCGGCGGATGATTTCCGGAGCCGTCTCGTGAACCGGCTCAATTTTTGGCTCGGGAAATTGCACACCGGCCAGGCCGTTGACGCCATGAACATGGCCGGCGGTCACCAGGCGACGGACCAGCGGATGGCTAGCGCCCGCCGCGACTGGCACGTCGGTGCGGCCGGCAATTTCCACCAGGCGCAGCGCGTTCGCCAAAGTCAAATCCAGCGGCACATTGCCGCAGACGGCAGTGATCGCTTCGACTGTCAGCTCCGGCGACCGCAGTGCGAGAAAAATCGCCATGGCGTCGTCGATACCGGGATCGGTATCAATGATGATGCGCCGTGGTTTTCCGGGCGCTGACGCGAGCGCTGATGAATGCGACACGCTGGCACCTACCGCCATTTCGTGCGCCGAAAGCGGGAGATTCGCCATTCCGCCGACGGCTCCGGCGACCGCGAGGCCAGTAGAGTTTGTGAGGAACTCGCGGCGACTCCAGGCCGCTCGTTTGCGGTCGTCACGCTTCTCTGCCGTGCGGTTCGTCTCGAATTCCGTCTGCTGATTTGGTTTTGGGTCCCGATGCATGGCGATCTTGCCTCCCGTTGCGGATAGTGGTGCCGCGGGATTCTAGCAAGGTGAGTAAGCCGCTCGATACTGATATTGTTCGCCCGTGCGCATGGTGGCGGTGGGCCTCTGGCACAACGATTGACGCGCGTGGATGGGGCGAGTAGACTTCCGAGCAAGAGTGACTGAGGCGTAAACGCAGGGAAGACGCGGGTTCCGCACTGAAGCGGCGGGCAGGAGTGGCCGAATGAGTACCGTTGCGGATAAATGTGCTGCGCGTGTCGGGACTTATCGGCGGGTCGCCCATTGGTGCGGTGTTCTGGCGTTTAGCACAGCTCTGGCATTCGTCGCGCAGCTAATCGAGCAGCCCAGCCGGGCCCAATCCGCGCCCACGCAGAACGTCACACCTCCAGAAACGCCCCCAGACCCGCCGCCGTCATTAATCAAACATCCGAAAACGACACCGTCCCCCGCGCAAACGAACGCGACACCTGCAGCGCAGCCTGGTTCGACGCCCGCGCCGGCGCAGCAAGCGCCTGCGGCACAATCGGACGCGACGAAAGGTGCGGCGACGCCAGCCGGTTCTGCACCCGCGCAGCCTGCGGCGCAAGATGCCGCCACCACGCGATCCACTGCACAATCTCCTGGACAGTCCACTGCACCGGCCACAGCGCCGGCCACAGGTTCGCCAACCACGTCGCCCACGGCCGGAGGCGAGACATCGACAAGCGCTGCGCAATCCCCTGCCGGAGCTCAGGCATCCACAGCTGCGCAGCCGACGGCAGCGCCATCACCGGCGCCACAGTCTACTGCGACTCCATCGGCCACACCTGCTGCCACTGCGCTCGACGCTACCTCTGTGGCTTCCACGCCGGAGATCAACACGCGGACTTCGCCGGTGCCGCTGGAATCGCACGCGAACCTGGTGCCGGTGCGCGTGGTAGTTCATGATTCGACTGGCCACGCGGTGGAGAATCTGCAGAAGGACGATTTCCAGGTGAAGCAGGACGGCAAGCCACAGTTCATTACGCATTTTTCCGTCGAGACGCCTGGCAGCGCCGAAAAACAAGTGACGCGCGGTGAAGCGATCCCGCTGCCGCCTGATTCGACCGCGTCTTCGATTTCAGATTCCACGGCCGGAGGTGCAGGAATAGCGGGCCTCGCGCCATCTGGCGGGCTGGCAATGCCGTCGCGATTCGTGGCGCTGTTGTTTGACGATGCACACCTGGACATCGGCGATCTGACGCGATCCAAAGTCGCGGCGTTGCGGTTTATTGATTCGTCGGTGAAGCCCAACCAGCGCTTGGCGGTGTTCACAGTTTCCGGACAAAACCAGGTGGATTTTACAGATGACCACGCGAAGATCCGCGGCGCCATTACCAATCTGATCGCCAACCCGATGGGCGCCTACGATCCGGCAACGCAGCATGACTGCTTGCAGATTACGTACTACCAAGCGGATTTGATCCAGAATAAAAATGACTCCCAAGCCCAGGCTGCGGCTATCGCGGATGCCGTGGCGTGCATCGTCGCCATGACGGGCAGCGCGCAAGGAGCTCAGCAGCAGGCTAACAGCATGGTGCTGTCCACGGTTGCGCAAGTCCTTTCCGCCGGCCAGATCAATACGCAGTACGCGGTACGGCGCTTAATTGAAGTGGTGCGCCGCGTCTCTGCGTTGCCGGGGCAACGCAGCATTGTGCTGGTTTCGCCGGGATTTCTCACTTCCACCTACGAGTACGACGTGTCCGAAATAATCGACAAGGCCAACCACGCCAATATTTTCATCAATACGCTGGACGCGCGTGGGCTTTACACCGTGGATCCGATCGGCGACATCAGCCAGCCGCCACCCTTGCGAGCCAGTGCCGCCACTGCCGGACTTTCGCAGCAGTACCGGATCACAGAACAACAGGTGCAATCCGATGTGCTGGCGGAGTTCGCCTACGGCACGGGCGGCTTCTATTTTCGAAATAACAACGACCTGGACGCGGGCTTTCGCACCACCGCCGCCGAGCCGGAAGTTTCCTACTTGCTGGCGTTTGTTCCTTCCGATCTGAAAAACGACGGAAAATTTCATAGTCTTAGCGTGAAACTGACGAGCAAGGAAAAATATACGGTGCAGGCGCGGCGCGGATTTTTCGCGCCCAAGCGCGGCGAGACGCCCGAGCAACTGGCGCGGCAGGACATCGAGGACGCGCTGTTCTCGCAGGAGGAGCAGCAGAGCTTGCCGATTCAGCTGCATTTGCAGTATTACAAGTCCGACGCGCAGAACGCGAAGCTTTCGGTGTTGACGCACGTGGATTTGACGCACGTGGACTTCGAGAAATCCGACGGGCGGAACCTGGACGATCTGACGATCGTTGCGGCGCTCTTCGATCGCAACGGCAATTTTATTACCGGCACGGAAAAGACTTTGGAGCTGCGGTTGAAGGACTCAACGCTGGAGAGATTGAACCAGACCGGCGTGACGCTTAAGACCAACTTCGATGTGAAGCCCGGCGGCTATCTGGTGCGTTTGGTGGTACGCGATAGCAAGGCTGCGCAGCTTTCGGCGCGCAATGGAGTGGTGGAGATCCCGTAGAGTTCGGAACCGTGCTGGTGGACAGGAACACGTTCAATGCAGGAAGGTGAAAAATGATCCGGCGCCGCGTAGCTTGCACCCTCACGATAGTGTTTATTTTTTTTGCTGCCGGCGTGCTCGGCTGGCGCGCGATCCAATCGCCTGGAATCGTGCGCGCGCAGCAGTCTTCGCAGGCTCCGGCGGCAGCGCCGGCTCCGCCCGCGCCAGCGCAGACCCCGCCCCAGCAGGAATCGCAGGCAGCCGCTCCGGCTCAAGCCGCGCAAACACCCGCTTCGCCGCAGGCGCAAACTCCGCCAGGAGGCGCGATTAAGGCGGAAACCCGCGAAGTACGCGTCGACGTGGTGGTAACGGACAAGAAGGGCAACTACGTGCAGGACTTGACCACCAACGATTTTCGCCTCTACGAAGATGACAAGCAGCAAACCATCAATTCCTTTTCCTTCGGCGCGGACCCCAACGCTCCCATCGAAGCGAAACGCCACTACATGGTGCTGTTCTTCGACAACTCTTCGATGGATCTGGGAGACCAGCCGCGCGCACGGGCCGCGGCCGGCAAATTTATTGACGCCTACTCGGGGCCTGACCGCGTGATGGCCATCGTGAATTTTGGCGGGACTTTGCAGTTCGCGCAAAACTTCACGATGGATGTGAACCGCCTGAAGCAGGCGGTTTCCGGAATCTCCACTTCTTCAGTGTCACCGAATGCCAGCGCGGCCAATGGCGGAGGGATGGCGAACTCGCCCGGCGGCGCAATGAATACGAGTGTACCAACGGCGGGAATGCAATCCGGACTGCCGAGCTTGGGGAGTGCCGAAGGCGATTTCGGCGCATACACTTTGCTGCTTTCTTTGCGGCAATTGGCGAAGAGCCTGACGCCGATCCCCGGTCGAAAGAGCCTGATTCTGTTTACCGCGGGCTTCGAGCTCAACTCCGAGCGTTATTCGGAATTGACCGCAACGATCGATGCTTGCAACAAGGCGAACGTGGCCGTCTATCCGCTGGATGTGCGCGGCCTGGTGGGGCCGATGTCGCAACTGCTGGGAAGTGGAACGCAGCGAACATGGGCCACCGAAGGGAATCCAGGATCGATGTGGGATGCAGCGGGTTCGAGTGACGCTTCGGCGTACGCAGCACCGGCCCGCGCGACGACGCAATCCGCGCAGGCTGGTTTTCAACTCGCGGCTTATCATCCCGCGGCGGCGCTAGCTGCCGAGCCACAGCACGGCGGCGGGGGAGGTGGTGGTGGCGGAGCAGGTGGCGGACACGGCGGCGGA
>Ga0209274_10001674_pt1 | contig 11272 bp, 13 predicted proteins | sample HubBroMetageREF1_FD_188343 | JGI IMG/M metagenome (GOLD analysis project Ga0209274, IMG submission 188343) | Reference soil microbial communities from the Hubbard Brook experimental Forest, New Hampshire, USA - Hubbard Brook CCASE Soil... | ecosystem: Environmental > Terrestrial > Soil >...
TTTCCGCCACGCGGCTACGCACCAACGGCTTGCCCAGGCCCGCCTCTTCGGCCAATTGCTCGAAGTTTCTGGCGGTCAGGTTCTCCGACGAATATTCGCCGCCGATCTTCATGGCCATGTCCCGGCTCAGTTCGGGATAGTACAAGGTGCTGACGACATCGTAGAGCGGCGCGAGCCTGGTCTCCGGGTTGGCCGTCCCGGCGCTGCGATAGAGCAGCGAGAAATTCTTCCCGTGCGCGTCGTTGTTGCCTACGAGGTAGTTGTAAATCACCGCTTCAAGAAGGCGCGCGAGATCGACGACGGGCGCGCTCGACACCGCGCGCAACAGCCCGAAACATTGCTTAAGGGATGGTCCGCCCTCCCTCTGATATTTGTGTTCAGAGTCCAATCCCTGTGCCTGGCAGAAATCCTCCTGATGCAGCCGTTCGAGCACGGGCTCCGCACCCGCACCCGGTCCCGGCTTGTGAATCCGGTCATATCGCTCCACGAGCAGGTAATCCAGGCCGTTGACGTTCATCGTCTCCACGGAAGCCGTCGGCAGACCGGCTACGGAAGCCAGCTTCATGCACAGAGCTTCGTTGAATACAACGCCCTCGAAACGTCCCAGGGCGGGCTTCAGGATATGCGTGCTCGGCGCGCCGCCAAGGGGAAGGCAAACTTCGCCGTGCTCCAGGCGCACGGCGACCTTGTCCTGCGCACCGGCGAGCGAAAGCCGTATGCCCTCCTCGCCCGCCAAGAGCGGGCGCTTCGGGAGTTCCTTGAGGATCGCCGCAAGTTCCTCCGGCGAGAGCTTGCGATAGCCGTAATTCCGCTCCGGCAAGGCTTGCCCCGCGGCAATGAAAGTGACCGCGCCGGCGCACTCGCCGCCGATCCGCTCCAGCATCGCGTAGTCGTTGCGCGCGCTAATGCCGAGATTGCGCGCGATGATTTCGCGCTTCGCTTCTTCCGGCAGAATGCCGGCGAAGTAGCCCCGGCACTCTTTGCGATTGAACCGTTTCGTCCGCAGCGGCAGCGATTGTGACAAGGGCGTGGCGCCGGTCTTGTTCAGCCAGCTTTCCGCATAATGGAAAGCCGTTCCCCCGCCGTCGTCCTGAACAAGATGGCCGGCGAGATCATGGTGGAGGTAGACATCCAGCGTTTTTGCCATTCGTCACTCCTCCTTGGCCGGCGGCGGCGTCAGAGTAATCTTGATCCCGAGCGTATTCAGGATCGCCAGAGCTTTTCCGATCTCACAGGTTTCCTTGCCTTTTTCGAGATCGATGATGAACCGCATCCCCGTTCCGGAGGTCAGGGCGAGATCCTTCTGCGTTACGCCCAGCTTTTTGCGGGTGTCCCGGATCAATTCGCCGATCTGCGCGGGCGTGTACCTCAAGGCAAGCCTCGGAAAGATTACCGTACGGGAATATTATAGCTCATCCACAAGGGGACACGGCGAATTATTCCCGTACGGGAACTTCGCCCGTAGATGACTGCTTTTGCCGATCAGAATATTCCCGCTCGGTAATGCTAAGTATCTGATATGAGGAGGACGGCGTAAATAGGGGTGTGTTCAACCTGGCCGCGCCCGAATCATTCCGCGGACGGCCCCGCCGCCAGCACCTCCGGCCCAATCACCCGCGCCGCCCCCCACCCTACATCTCCAAACCTCCCCGGCGACGCGGTAAGGACGATGGGAAACCTGGTCTCGTCCGCAGGCGCTTCCGGCGGCTTCCCCGGCTTGCTTTCGACCACTGCCAGATACTTCAGAATCGTATAAACGTCGCCTTCCTCCGGCAACCTGAAATCGAAATCCTGTGTGCGGAAGTGGATGCCCACGGCCTTGCCCGCCAGCCGCCATGCGAGGAACGCGCAACATTCCACCGCGTGTTCGAACCACTCCTCGAAACCCTCCGGCGTCTCCAGATCCAGAAACAGCTCGACGGTCTGCTCCTGGTCGCGCGCGAACTCGCGCACCTGCAAGTCGCCGGTGTGCGCCGTGGCCTTCCAGTCGACGTGCCGCGCGCTTTCGAACGCTTCGTAAGGCCGTATGCGGTAGAAGTCCCGGCCCAGTCCCCGGTAATGCGTTTCGATTTCTCCAGCCAAATCGACCAGCAATTCCTCAAATCCGGCCTGCGCGTCGATGCAGGGATACACGACGACTTCCCGCCGCAAAACCACGCGCGCGGTTTTTTCCAGGAACCCGAACGGGAACCGCGTGTGGAACGCGAAATGATTTTGGCGGTATTCCCCGCGCCTCGCAAAGCGAATTTGCACGGTCTCCTCCAACGTCGCTCCGCCCGGAATCACGGGGAAATACACCGGCGATTGCAACACTGGCGGCGCATCCTGTTCCACCCCCACCACGTGGATGGAGAACGACGGCATCCAGAATTTCACATTGCGCACGTAAAGCTTCGCCGGAATCGTGCGGCCGGCCGATACGTGCTCCGGCACCAGGAAATCCAGCTCCAGCCCGGCCAGGCATAGGCGGCTCACCAGCCCCGAAACCATCAGCGTGGAAAGCATGGCGGCCAGCACCAGGAACAGCAGGTTGTTGGCCGAGGCCACCGAAGCGAAGCCCACCAGCACCACAGCCGCCGTGAACAGCACGCCGCCGCGCGTGACTCTGTATCGTACCCTCCGCAGCATCACATGCCGAAGCCGGAACCAACGCCCGCCCACCGCCAGAGGTCTCCAGGCACCTCACTTCTGTTGTGTCACAATCGAGACTTGCATGTCGAGTGCCGCCATTCCGGACAGTCCGGATCGGGCGCCACAAGCCGGTCCGCGCCTCAAGCGCGCCCTGGGATTGTGGGACCTCGTCTTCTACGGAATCATTCTCATTCAGCCGACTGCGCCCATGCCGCCGTTCGGCGTCGTCAGCCGGGTGGCGCACGGCCACGTGGTCACCACGGTGCTCATCGCCATGGTCGCCATGCTGTTCACCGCCATCAGCTACGGACGCATGGCGCGCGCCTATCCTAGCGCCGGGTCGGCTTACACCTACGTGGGCCGCGAGATCCACTCCGGGCTGGGCTTCGTCACGGGATGGAGCCTGGCCATGGATTACATTCTCAATCCCATCATCTGTACTATCTGGTGCAGCAAGGCGGCCTTGAACCTGGCGCCCGAGATTCCCTACGCCGTCTGGGCCGTATTTTTCGCGGTGCTGTTCACGCTCTTGAATTTGCGCGGCATCCGCGCCACCGCCCGCACCAACGAAGTGCTGGTGCTGGCCATGTGCGTGGTGGTCTTGTACTTTTTCGTCGCGGCCGTGCGCTACATCATGCACCAGCATGGGGTCTCCTTCACGCAGCCGTTCTACGATCCGAAGACTTTCAGCCTGAGCCGAATCTCCACCGGCACTTCGGTCGCGGTGCTCACTTACATCGGGTTCGACGGCATCTCCACGCTCTCCGAAGAAGCGCACAATCCGCGGCGCAACATCCTGCTGGCCACTGTGCTGACGTGCGTGATCACGGGCGTGCTGGCGTCGGCGGAGGTCTACGCCGGGCAACTCGTGTGGCCCGACTTTCAAAGCTATCCCGACGTGGACACGGCTTTCTCCTACGTGGCCGGGCGCGCTGGCGGTCCGCTGCTCTTTCACGCGGTGAACATGACCCTGCTGGTGGCCACCATCGGCTCCGGCATGGGATCGCAACTCGGCGCCGCCCGCCTGCTCTACGGGATGGGGCGCGACAACACCATTCCGCGCGGCTTCTTCGGCGCTATCGAGCCGAAACACGGCATTCCCCGCAACAACGTGCTGTTCGTAGGCGCGCTGGCCCTGGCCGGAGCGTTCGCCATCACCTATGAGCTGGGCGCGGAGTTGCTCAACTTCGGCGCAATTATCGGGTTCATGGGCGTGAACGCGGCGGCGTTTATACACTACTACGTGCGCAGCGGCCGCAAGAGCCTGGGTGCAGTCCTGCCGCCCTTCTTGGGCTTCGTCTTCTGTCTCGCGATTTGGACCAGTCTGCACAAGCCCGCGCTGGTAGCGGGCGGCACCTGGATGACGGTGGGCGTGATTTACGCGGCCATCAAGACCAATGGTTTCCGGCAGGCGATTGTGTTCTCCGACCCTCCTCCGGAATAACTGGCGCCGCCACCGCTTCGAGAATCTCGCCGGTGCGCACCACGGAGCAATACTCCCCGTCGAGATTCGCCATGCTCATGGCGTGCACTTCATCCGCGGTGCGCCACATTCCTTGCCAATCCATACGCCCGAACGTGAACGTCGCATCTTCCACCAGGTAAGTGTCGAAGCCCAGATTGCCAGCCATTCTGACCGTAGCTTCCACGGAATTATTGGTAATCACTCCGGCGACCACCAGTAGGGTTTGGTTTGCCGCGCGCAACCTGGACTCCAGATCGGTTCCGATGAACGCGCTGTTGGTGCGTTTCGCGATGGTCACCTCGCCGGCGGCCGGCTGGGCCTCGGGTTTGAAGTTGTGTCCCGGCTGGCCAGGACGATAGTGTGAATCCGGCTCGCTGGAATCGTGCCGGATGTGGTATACCGGCCTCCCGGCCGCCCGCCATGCTGCAAGCAGTGACGCCACGTTTTTCTCCGCCTCGGGGTTATTGCGCTCGCCCCAGCTCGGATGGTCGATGGCCTTCTGCAGGTCGATAACGATCAGCGCCGCGCCGGCTGGCAGGGGTTTCGGAACAGGCCTGCGCATAGCCGCCCCTACTTGGCCGCGCGGCGCGCGCCGGCCTCGGGCGGCGACGGCATTTCATACCGGATGGTGTGACGCACCAGAATCTTGCCTTGCAGATCGGGCCTGAAGGAAAACGATCCGCCGCCCTGCCCGGGCCCGCCGCCGCCTTCCCCCGTCCAATCGCCCACCAGGTATTCGACCGGTCCCCAGCCGGCCGGTTTATGCGCCGGACTGGCATTGAGGCACGCTATCATGGCGGCCAAAAGAAGGAGATATCGCATGAGACTCACTTTATCGCAATAGCTAACGTTCGGGGCTCCGCAACGTCTACTCTCTCTAACAAGGAGGCTCATGAGATTAAGCCATGCCACCGCCGTCCTGGCCTTCGCCGGGCTGGTGATGCAATCGGCCGCGGCCCAGCGGGAAGGCTCCTTCGACCGTACCCTTACAGTCAGCGGCGCGGTCGATCTGAATGTCGAGACCGGCTCCGGCCGCATCGAGGTGCGTCCCGGCGATAGTTCCAGCGTGCGCATCCATGCCGTCATCCGCGCGCACGACGATTTCTTCGGCGGCGAGGAAGCCCGCATCCATGAAATCGAGACCAATCCCCCCATTTCGCAGACCGGGAACAGCATCCGCATCAGCATGCCGCAGGACGACTGGCTGCGCCGGCACGTCTCGATCGAATACGATCTGGTAGTGCCCAGCGACACCCGCCTGCGCGCTCACACCGGATCGGGCAGCGAGAGCGTAGAAGGCATCCACGGGCCTGTGGAGTTGCAGACCGGTTCGGGATCCGTCACGGTGGCTCGCGTGGACGACGAAGTGCGCGTGCAAACCGGCTCCGGGCGCATTGAGCTCGATGCCATAAAGGGCAAAGTCGACGCGCACACCGGCAGCGGCACGATTGAGGGATCCGGAATCGGCGGGCCGATCAACGCGCACACCGGGAGCGGCAGCATGCGGCTGGAGCAGACGGCGCCGGGACCGCTCGAAGCGCATACCGGTTCCGGCGGCGTGAACGTACGCCTGCCGCACGAGGCCGCCTTCGATTTATACGCGCATACCGGCTCGGGCCACGTGTATGTGGATCACCCCATCACGGTTCACGGCAACCTCGGCGGCCACGAGATTCAGGGCAAGGTCAATGGCGGCGGCGCGCTGGTAGATGTGCGCACGGGATCGGGTTCGGTCCGTATCGAATAGCCCCCGTGGAGGGTGAATGCCTGCCTCGCTCACCGAAACAGATGGGAGTGGCGGGCTTCCAGATCGAGAAGGAAACGCTTAAGCGGCAGTCCGCCGCCATATCCCACCAGCGAGCCGCCCGCGCCGATGACGCGATGGCACGGCACCACAATCGGGATGGGGTTTCGCCCGTTGGCGGCGCCCACCGCGCGTACGGCCTTGGGCGCGCCGATGGTGCTCGCGACAAAGCTATAACTGCGCGTTTCGCCGTAAGGAATGTTCCGCAGTTCCAGCCAGACCTGCTTTTGAAACGCGGTGCCTTGCAGATCCAGAATCAAATCGAAGTCCCGCAATTCGCCGGCAAAGTAAGCGCCCAATTGCTCGACGGCTTGCCGCAGCAGCGGGTTGGACGCGCCTTCGCGTCCGGGCAATTCGGTTGCGGCATTCAGTTCGATCGCGCGAATGCCCGCGTCCGATGCCACCACACCGAAGGCGAACTGTCCTGCAGTTACAAATCGGCGCCATTCCAGCATGAGTCTAGTCTAGCCGATTGTTGAGCTACCCCAGAGCTGGGGGTGAGTTGCTGGCGCATATAGTTGACGGAAGCAACTGATTGCACCGGCTTCTCCACCGCCCGTTTTCACTCACCGAAGCTCGTATCCTTTACAAGATTGCCCACCTTCGCCATCCCGTGGCAAATCAACTCTGCCAAGAACTCAGCCTCGATTCTGGCTACGTCAGCCGGCTCATCGCCAGTTTTCGGGAACGCGGCCTGGTGTCGCGGGATGTCGCCCAAGCAGACAGGCGGCAACATATCCTCGCACCCACACCCAAAGGCCGAGCCGAGTTCGCCACCCTCGACGGGCGATCCGACGAAGAAACCCGCGCCAAACTCGGCCGGCTTTCCGCGGCCGATCAGGAAGACGCCGAAATCGTCGCTCAATTCATCCGGAACTTCGGTAGTGGGTCAGTTTGGTTTTGTGGGGCGGGCAATTCTGCCCGCACGGCTTTCAGCCGGCTTTGGCCGCCTAAAAGGCGGCCTGCGGCCAAGATTGGCCGCCCCAACAAGGCAAACCGACCCACTACCGGAATTTCGATCCCAAGCGGGAAGCCTGCTGGATCGCGGAGCGAAACGGCGACCGCGTTGGTTGCGTGTTCCTGGTGCATAAGACCGATGAAATCGCGCAACTCCGCCTGCTCCTGGTGGCCGGCGTCTGGTAAAGGAGTGCTTCCGTTTTGCGGGGGACGCCGGTTACGAACAGCATCCTCCACGCCGCCCGCCGAATTTACGCAGAAGCCGGCTTCCGCCTGGTCGAGGAGAAGGCGCACCACAGCTTCGGCAAAGATCTGGTGGGCCAGACCTGGGAACTGGCGCTCGCAAATTCGTCTTGACGGACCTGCTTAGGAGGGAGTATAATGACCATAGTGACCAATATGACTAGCACAAGAACTGCTCCTGACAAGCAAGCGGAAGAATGGCCGGTCGCCGCCGTCAAGGCGCGCTTAAGCGAAGTGATCGATCGGGTGCTGTCGCAAGGTCCGCAGACCATCACGCGCAACGGCCGCCATGTCGCCGTTATCGTCTCAGTGGAAGAGTGGGAGCGGAAGACGAAGCGGAAGGGCAATCTCGCCGAATTCTTCGCCGCATCTCCGTTGCGCAACTCGGGCCTCCGCATCGAGCGTACCAAGGATGGGCCGCGTGAGATCGATCTGTGAGCTTCCTGCTGGACACCAACGTGATTTCGGAATGGGTCAAACCGCGGCCCGATCCGCATGTGATCGCGTGGCTGGAGGAGATTGACGAGGACCGCACGTTCTTGAGCGTCGCGTCATTCGCGGAGATTCGCCGGGGGATCGAAATGCTTACCGATGGACGCCGCCGCAGCCGGCTGGCTGCGTGGCTGGCCGAGGAATTGCCTAGCCGTTTTGAGGGACGCATTCTGCCGATAGATCGAGACGTCGGGGAGACTTGGGGTGTTCTGATGGTTCGCGGGAAGAAGGCCGGCGTGACACTGGGCTCCCTCGACGCGTTCTTCGCCGCCACGGCGGAAGCTCACAGCCTCACGCTGGTCACGCGCAACACCAAGGATTTTGCAGCCCTCGGAATACCCCTCCTCGACCCCTGGCAGCAGCCACCACCCAATTTGACCTGATCCGCGCACTCCGTTACACTAGATCGTCAGCTATTTTTCGGCTTTATCCAGCTAACCTGAAATACGACTTTTCTTCCAACGAGTGGGACGGGGCATGCAGAGACAAATCTTTACGTCGGAATCCGTAACAGAAGGGCATCCGGACAAGATCGCGGACCAGATTTCGGACGCGGTACTGGATGCCGTGATGGCGGAGGATCCGCTAGGCCGCGTGGCTTGCGAGGTGCTGGTCACCACCGGCATCTGCGTAGTTGCCGGCGAAATCACCACCACCTGTTACGTGGACGTGCCGCGGGTGGTGCGGCGGACCATCGAGCACATCGGATACGCCGATGCACTGTGGGGCTTCGACTGCAATACCTGCGGCGTGCTGAACGCCATCCAGTCGCAATCGCCGGACATCGCGATGGGCGTGGATACGGGCGGCGCCGGCGATCAGGGTATGATGTTCGGCTATGCCTGCAACGAAACCGACGAGCTCATGCCGCTGCCCATCATGCTGGCCCACAAGCTGGTGCGGCAGCTTTCCGAAGTGCGGCGCGCGGGCGGCTTGGATTTCCTCCGTCCGGATGGCAAGAGCCAGGTGAGCGTCGAATATGTGGACGGCGCGCCTAAGCGCATCGACGCGGTGGTGGTCTCCACGCAGCACAGCGATTCGGTTTCGATAGACACGCTGCGGGCCGAAGTGAAGAAGCACATCATCGACCCCGTGGTGCCGCGGGACATGGTGGATTCGGGCACCAATTATCACATCAATCCCACCGGGCGTTTCGTGATCGGTGGGCCGCACGGCGACACCGGGCTCACCGGACGCAAGATCATCGTGGATACCTACGGCGGCATGGGACGGCACGGTGGCGGCGCCTTCTCCGGCAAGGATCCCACCAAGGTGGATCGTTCGGCGTGCTATATGGCCCGCTATATCGCCAAGAATGTGGTGGCGGCCGGTCTGGCCAGCCGTTGCGAAGTGCAACTGGCCTACGCCATCGGCGTCGCCGAGCCAGTTTCGGTAATGGCTAACACCTTCGGCACGGGGATCGTACCGGAAGACAAGATCACCAGGCTGATTCGCGAGCATTTCCCGCTAACGCCGCGGGGCATCATCGATCACCTGAAGCTGCGGCGGCCGATTTATCGCAGCACTGCGGCATTCGGGCATTTCGGCCGCACCGAGGAGAGCTTCACCTGGGAAGCTACCGACAAGATGGAAGTATTGCGCGAAGAAGCGGTAGCCCACGCCGCGGTCGCCCGCTAGTTACCGAGCCGCGACCCTTTAGGGAGCGGAATGAGAGGAATTCATGCCAACCGAAACTCAAACGCAAGTTGCCTGTGACATCAAGGACATTTCCCTGGCGGACTTGGGGAAGCGCCGCACGGAGTGGGCGTTCCAGTCCATGCCGGTGCTGCAGACCATCCGCAAGCAGTTCATCAAGACCCAACCGTTGGCCGGCAAACGCGTCGCCGCTTGCCTGCATGTGACCAGCGAGACCGCCAACCTGATGATCACGTTGCGCGATGGCGGCGCCTCCGTGGTGCTGTGCGCATCCAATCCGTTATCCACGCAGGATGACGTGGCCGCCACCCTGGTGCGCGACTATGGCATTCCCGTTTACGCCATCAAAGGCGAGAACAACGAGGTCTACTACCAGCACCTTACGGCGGCCGCCGAGCATGCCCCGCACATCACCATGGATGACGGCGCGGACCTGGTTTCGCTGCTGCACAGCAAGCGGCAGGACTTGGCCGCGAATATCGTCGGAGGCACGGAGGAGACCACCACCGGCGTCATCCGCCTGCGCGCCATGGCCAAGGACGGCGTGCTGAAGTATCCAATAGTGGCGGTTAACGACGCGCTGACCAAACACCTGTTCGACAATCGCTACGGCACCGGCCAGAGCACCCTCGACGGCATCATCCGCGCCACCAACATCCTGCTGGCCGGGCTGAACCTGGTGGTGGCCGGCTATGGCTGGTGCGGCCGCGGCGTCGCCATGCGCGCGCGCGGCATGGGCGCCAACGTCATCGTCACCGAGGTGGATCCCACCAAGGCCATCGAAGCGGTAATGGATGGCTATCGCGTCATGTCGATGGCCGAAGCCGCCGTCATCGGCGACATTTTCGTGACTGTCACGGGCAACAAACACGTGATTGCGCGCGATCATTTCGAGCGCATGAAGAGCGGCGCGATCCTGTGCAACTCGGGACACTTCAACGTGGAAATCGATCTGGAGGCGCTGGGCCGCATGAGTTCTTCCCACCGGCAGACGCGCGAGTTCGTGGAAGAGTATTCGTTCCGCGACGGGCGCCGGCTCAATGTGCTGGCCGATGGCCGCCTGATCAATCTCTCGGCCGCCGAGGGGCATCCGGCTTCGGTGATGGATATGAGCTTCGCCAACCAGGCGCTGTCGGCCGAGTACATGGTGAAGAATCACAGCCATCTTGAAAACCGCGTCTACGCGGTGCCGGAAGACCTGGACAAGCAAGTGGCGCGCATGAAGCTGGAGGCCATGGGTGTGAAGATCGACCGGCTCACCGCCGAGCAGGAACACTATCTGGCAAGCTGGTCGGAAGGCACGTAGGACAGACCTCCTGGTCTGTCCTGCATGTCCCCAAAATACTCGCCTACGATTACTACGGCACTGCTGTCGTCGTGCCAACCGCCGGCGAGGAGGTCTGATAAGTCGAGATGTCGCCGGATTTCGTCACGTACACCTCTGCCGAGCCGAAACAGGCCGAAGCCACGCCGGGAGCGCCGCTCGCATTCCCGTTGATCGGCGTGATCTGAGGAACGTACTCCTGGCGGCCGGACTTCGTGTACTTATTGGGATTGAAATCCAGCTCGGTCGCCATGCCCGGATTCAGATTCACCTGCTGGGTGGGCCCGATCGGGTTGCCGGCTGAATCCGTGAAGCTCAGCAGAGCCGAGCAAGGGCTATCCGGAGGCGCCAGCGCATTAATCAGAATGCTCTGGCCGAGCGCTACGCCCTGCGGCAGGAACGATGGGTAACCGCTGATGGGGGATGACGGCGGAACCGGAATCCCGGGAACGAAGACCGAGCCAATTCCATTCGAGCTGTTGTAAATCTCCATGCTGCCTTGCAGGCTTCCCAGCGGCGTGCCGGGCAGGGACGTCACCACGGGCACTACTTGTATCCGCCCGGAGGATATCAACGAACTGCCCGGCAGATCGAGCGATGCCGTCTGGCCTGGGTTCAGGGTCACCACCTGGCTGGGACCGACCATCGCGCCCTCGCTGTTTTGGAATCCCAGTTGTGCCTCAACCGGAGTACCCGGCCC
>Ga0209274_10001677_pt1 | contig 11258 bp, 4 predicted proteins | sample HubBroMetageREF1_FD_188343 | JGI IMG/M metagenome (GOLD analysis project Ga0209274, IMG submission 188343) | Reference soil microbial communities from the Hubbard Brook experimental Forest, New Hampshire, USA - Hubbard Brook CCASE Soil... | ecosystem: Environmental > Terrestrial > Soil >...
ATGTGCTTTACCGGGTATGGCTGACACTCAGTGGCGGCCACGTGAATCCGCGAGCGTTGGGCATTGGAGTCGGAACGATTGTGCTGGTCGTCCTGTTCCGGCAAGTGGCGCGCAAATTTCGCCTGCCGCAATTTGACATGCTCCTGGCATTGATTATCGCGGCGCTTGTGGCTGCCGCCTTTGGCTGGTCGAAAGCAGCGACCGATGGCACTACCATCATTTCGGTTGTAGGCAGCGTCCCGCGCAATTTGCCGATGCCGCACGTCCCCCAGATTCAGTTCTGGTGGGTTAAGCAGTTATCCGGGAGCGCGCTGGCCATCGCCTTTCTCGGACTTCTGGAGGCACTGGCGATCGCGAAATCGATCGCCAACACAACGCGACAGCCACTCGACTACAATCGGCAGTGTCTTGCCGAAGGCTTGGCCAATCTTACCGGCGGGTTCTTTCAGTGTCTGCCAGGCTCCGGATCGCTGACTCGTTCTGCCATCAACTTCCAATCGGGAGCCGTCAGCCGCCTTTCCGGGGTGTTCGCTGCGGGGACAGTCGCGATCGTTGTTGTCGCTCTCGCTCCCTACGCACGCTTTATTCCGAAGTCTGCTCTTGCCGGGCTCCTCCTGGTAACGGCCGTTCGGCTGGTTGATTGGAAGCGACTGAGTTATGCGATGCGCGCCTCGCGCTACGACGCCGGACTGGTTGCCGTTACAGCGTTCTCCGCGGTATTCATCAGCGTCGAGTTCTCTATCCTGATCGGGGTGGCATTGTCGATTCTGCTGTTTATTCCCCGCGCCGCGTCGCTGCGCTTGTCCGAGTTAATCGTCAGCGGCGATAACATATTGCGGGAACGTTTGCCGAACGATCCCCCTTGTGCGGACCTGTTGCTTTACGATCTGGAAGGCGAATTGTTTTTTGGTGCGGCTCCGGAACTGGACCGTTGTTTTGAGCAGTTGAAGCAGCGGACAGAAGCCGAGAACATTCGTTTCGTCATTCTGCGCCTCAAGCGGACGCGCAATCCGGATATGGTTTCACTGGAACGTTTCGACCATTTCCTGCATGACATGCAGGCGCGGGGAGTGACGGTGTTGCTGTGCGGCGTCCGTCCTGGTTTTGCCAAGGGAATGGAGAACCTGAGGTTCTACGATTGGCTGCCCGCGGACCGTGTTTTTCCGGAAGAGAAAGAAAGGTTTTCTGCGACTCTCAAGGCGGTTCGCCACGTCTACGAGCTCCTGGACGAGGATCTCGGCGATCATCGCGAAGGGCAGTGGGTCGGGGCAGATCCGCAACCGATGTACTACCTGATCTAGGGGCTAGTTTTTCGCGGTCGGTAGTGCCTCAGCTTGCCAAACTGAGGCATTACCAGCGGTTCTAGCGGCTTCCGTTCCCAAACGTTCCCATGATAATCTGTAGGCTGTTGTAGGCGCGTAGCTCAGTTGGTTAGAGCGCTACCTTGACACGGTAGAGGTCAGGAGTTCGAGTCTCCTCGTGCCTACCATTTATCTTATTGAATCCGCTCGGTCGCGAGGGGCGGTCTCTCTTCCAGTTTGGCCAACTCGTCACCATTGGTCACCAAATCCGAAAAATATTCGACTGTCTTGCGCTTGCGATGCAACGCACGGGTTGGGTCGCGAGTGCCCCGAACCAGGATAGAGGGCCTTCGCGTTGCCGATTTTGAAAACTCTTGTGCATTTTGAATAACTGACAAACGTAAGTTACTTAGCACCTTCTCCGATGGTGTCCAGATGTTGGATTCGCAGACATTGCAATTGATTTGCTCCAAGCCTGTTTCTGGACGACATCCCCCTGGCCGAAAACACCTCGGAGATATGGCATGAAGTCATCATTTGAGAATCTCCGCTTCTGCTGCGTCCGTTGACAATCGACAGTCGAGCGTCTACCATCGTTTCCAGATTGAGGGTAGAATGCCTTCTATGGCGAAACCAGCGCAGCAACGGGTCGGTCTCCTCCAAGGAACGCTTGACATGCTCATCTTGAGGACGCTTCTCTATGGACCGGCGCACGGTCACCAGATCGGCAAGCACATTCAAAGGACCACGAATGAATTCCTGCAGATGCAGCACGGCTCGCTCTACCCCGCGCTGCATCGCCTGGAGAAGCGGGGATGGGTTGTCTCCAAATGGGAGACTGCCCCGGATCGCAAGCGCGAATTCAAATACTACCGGTTAACCGATAAAGGCAGGAAGCAGCTCGTAACCGAAGAATCGCGATGGAAACAGATGGCCGAAGCGGTAGCGCGCGTGCTGTGGCCCGCCGCCGAGCAAAACTAAAATGAAGCAGGACTGACATGAACTGGTGGCACATCAACTGGCGGCAGACGAAGAAGAGAGATGCCGACCTGGAGCGGGAGCTGCGTTCCGACCTGGAATTGGAAGAAGAGGAACAGCGGGAAAGCGGCATTTCGAAAGAAGAGGCTCGCTACGCCGCCTTGCGCGCCTTTGGCAATCCCACTCTGATTTCTGAACAGACTCGCGCCGTGTGGTCATGGAGCTGGCTTGAATCTTTGGCGCGCGATTTGCGCTTTAGTCTGCGCACGCTGCGTCGCAGCCCCGGTTTTACCGTCATCGCCGTCCTGGTGATGGCGCTGGGCATTGGCGCCAACGTCGCCCTGTTCACGGTGGTACGCGCCGTTTTGCTCAAGCCCTTGCCATTCCATGATCCCGATCGCCTCGTCATGCTCTATGAGGCGGATCTTTATAAGGACGACACGGCCGGTTTCAACGTGGTGGCCGGCGGCATGTTCGCCGAGTGGAAAAACCAGAACCGCAGCTACAGCAGTCTCGCGCTCGCCAAGGGTATCCGGGTCGGGCTCTCGGGCTCTGGCGGGCAATTGCCGGAGAAGCTGGATAGTGCCTTGTTTTCCTGGGGCATGCTGCGCACACTCGGCGTCCAGCCCGCGCTGGGCCGCGATTTTACCGAGGCCGATGACAACCTCGGAGCCAACGGAACCGTCTTGCTGAGCTGGGGCCTGTGGAAGCGGCGCTTCGGTGGCGACCCCAGCATCCTGAATCAGACGATCTTCCTCGACGCCCAGCCGTACACAGTTATCGGCGTTATGCCCGCCTGGTTCGACTTTCCCGACGCGTCCACGCAGCTATGGACACTGGTTTACCACGACAAGCCCGAAGACACGATGACCTCGTTCAGCAATCACCAGTTCCGCGTTGTGGGGCGGCTGAAGCCGGGAGTCAGCGCCTCGCAGGGCGTAGCCGATCTGAGCATCATTTCCCAGCGCGTCCACAATGCGCACCTGAACGACCCGTTCGTGTTTCGAAGCGCCAAGAGCCGTCCGCTGCTGGAGCACATTGTTGGGGAAATCAAGAAGCCGCTCTATGTGCTCATGGAGGCAACCTGCTGCCTGCTGCTGATCGCCTGCCTCAATGTGGCCAATCTATTGGTGGCACGCGCGGCGGCACGGCGCAAAGAGCTAGCGATCCGCACCGCACTGGGCGGGGGCTGGCTGCGTCTGATCGGCGAGCGGCTGATGGAGTGTCTGCTGCTTTCCGCCTCCGGCGGTGCACTGGGACTGTTGCTCGCACTGGCCGCGCTTCAGTGGCTGATGCAAACTCGCCACGACATGAGCCGCGTCCAATCCATCCACATCGACGGCGTGGTGGCGGCGTTTACAGTCGGCGTTATCGTAATCTGCGCGCTGTTTTCCGGACTCATCGCCGCCTTCAGCACCAGCGACAAGCGCATTCTCGGCGCGCTCCATGAGGCATCGCGTTCTGTGGGCGGAGGCAGCGCACGGCCCACACTGCGCAAAGTGCTGCTTACCCTCGAAGTGGGACTGACTGTGATGCTGCTCATCGGCGCCGGACTCCTGCTCAAAAGCTATCAACGCCTGCGCTCCGCCGACATGGGTTGCGCCACGCAAGATGTGATCACCATGCATCTGGGCATCCCTGATGCCCGATATCCCACACCCGCTCAGCGAGCCAACTTCTACGACACGCTGCTCGATCGGGTGCGTGCCCTACCGGGAGTGGACGCGGCAGGCTTTGCGTCGGCTGTCCCGGGGCAGGGCTATCAGATGGATTGGACCTTCACCATCGTGGAGCATCCGCCCTTGCCGCAAGGCAGTGGTCAGTTTGCCTTAAGCCGCTGGGCTGATCCCAAGTACTTCAATGCGATGGTCATTCCTATTTTGCGCGGACGTACCTTTGACGGCGGGAAGCGTTTGGATGCCGCCAACGAAGTCGTCATCAGCCAGTCGTTCGCCGCCCAGTACTTTCCGAACGAAGATCCGCTGGGCCGGCACCTCCGCGTGCGCGGGAAAGATGCTGTCATTGTGGGGATCGTAGGCGATACGCGGTACGAAATCGGCGAGGCTCCGCTGCCAGTGCAATATTACCCACTGGATGCCGGCGTCGAGACCGTCGGCACGCTGGTGATTCGCTCCAGCCCTGACCCCAGCCGTGACCCTGGCCACGATCTCGGCCAGTTCGCTCTTCCGGTACAGCGCATCGTCTCGGAAATGGACCCCGATCTGCCCGTCTCCGATGTGCTTACCATGAACCAGTTGCTCGGCAATTCAACCCTGGACCAGAGCTTCAACACCGCTCTGCTTGTCGCCTTTGCCGGCGTGTCGCTGGTGCTTGCCGCGGTCGGCCTGTTCGGCGTGATGTCGTACATGGCAGCCCAGCGCACGGCCGAAAACGGCATCCGCGTCGCGCTGGGTGCAAAGCGCGAACAAGTGATGCGCAAGATGTTGCTGGATGGAATGCGCCCCGCAGTCTTCGGCCTTGTCGTCGGACTCGCAGCCAGCCTGGAAGCCGGCCAGCTGATGCGCGACTTGCTCTATGAGATCAAGCCGCTCGATCCGGCAGTTTATGCCACAGTTGCCGCAACCCTGCTCGCGGTGGCCGCGTTCGCATGTATCATTCCCGCGTGGCGCGCGTCGCGCCTCGATCCGGTGCAAGCCTTGAGAGCCGAATAGGCTGATATTCCACAATCTCCCCGAGCTCCCCTTGGCTCGAACTCGACGAGTCGCTGACCTAGAGATCCAACATCAGGGACGACCCCTGGGCTCAGCATGGACGATGCGGTCGAGCAGTATTACAAGAACCTTCACTCTCAGGGGAAAGACTCAAAAACTGTACGCGCTTACAAGGTGGCGATCGAAGAGTTCCGCGAATCATGCCCCAAGAAGCTTTTGAACGGCGGCCAGTGACAATGCGACCGTCGCGCCCAGTCGCCAAAGATTACAGACAGCAACTTTCACTTGTACTCGCCCCCTTTTTCAATTTCAATGGTTGCTGTCGGGATTAGAAGCAGACGATTTCACCAAAGTAGTTCCGTCAATCACAGTCAGATTGCCGTCGAGGCCGAGTGCAACCGCCTTATGGCTCTTGTCATTCACTGCGATCGCAAAAGGGGCTTTGCCCGTATTCACCGTCCCTAATACTGAATTATTTGTTCCATCGAGCACGGTTATAGCGCCCTCACGTGTGCTCGCAACGTACACTTTGTGATTACTGGAATCGACGGCAATCGCCTGCGGATTGGGCCCTACGCTTATCGTCGCCACGACTGAGTCAGTGGTGCCATCGATCACCGTAACGTTATTACTCCCATAGTTCGCAATGAAAACTTTCCCTGAGCTGGTGTCCACGGCGGCCGCACAAGGAATCTCCCCGGTGTCGGGGAGAGTGGTCGGGTGTGATTTCCCATCGATGACCGTCACGTTCGCATCGCCTACGCTCACGGCGTAAATCTTTTTCGTTCCCGGACTTGCTGCGATCGCCCAGAGATGATTCGAGGCTTTTATCTTGAAGACGTGGTCATTCGTGCCATCGAAGACCGTCACCTCCGGACCTTCATAGTTGATCAGATAAGTATTGTTATCGAGAGACTCCGCGGCAACGGCATCGCCCACGCCCGCTTTCACAGTTTTTGCGATATTTGTTTTCCCGTCAATAATCACGGTTACGTCGCTAAATGTGCGCGACACATACACTTTGTTGGTTGCCCGATTGACGACGATCGTATAAGGAAGGTCGCCAACGGGCACGCTTGCGATAGCCTTGTCGGTCGCGCCGTCGATCACAGTGACTGTGCCACTGCCGGAATTCGCAACATAGACTCTATTCGCATCAGGATTAATGGCGATCGATTCGGGCTGTTGTCCGACTTGAACGTGGGTCAATAGATTTCCATCCTCATCGAGCACCGTGACCGTACCTTCCGTCGTGTTAACAGCGTAAAACTTGCCGGTCCGCGGATTAAGTGCAATTCCATGTGAGCTGATGCGGATTCCATTCGGCTTGGGCGTCGCGCTTTGGGTGGCGCCCGTTCCGAGCCAATTGACAGCGTTATCGATGAGCTGGTTTTGTTTGGCGCCGGTGAAGATCTTGTCGCCGTGTCCCATATTCATGTACAGCATTCGGTATTTCGTGTTGGTCCAGACAACCGGCAGATCGCCGCTGGTGAGAACGTCTTTGAATCCGATTGGATAGTTCGTTGGATCAAGACTGACCAGAACGCGGACATCTTTGTTGAGACGCGGACTGGGTTCCCAGACGTACCACTCGTTCGCAGGTGAATCGAAGCCCGAAATTCCTGCAGTGATCGGGTGAGATCGATCATCGATCACCAGTTGTGCCGGCAGTGGCGGCCAACTGTTCGTATAAAACACGGCGCCCCCGAGAAAATCGACGAACCACGGCCAATTCGTGTCCTGGTCGTTGTAGGCGGCAGCATGGAAGCCGAGCCATGCTCCACCCCGTTGCATATAGCGTTCAAAGGCACTTCGCTGTTCGGCCTTTGTGGGTGACTCGTTGAGCCAGATGACGAGCTGACAAGTCTTCAATCGCTCATCGCTCAGATCTTGCCAGTTGGTGGTTGCTTCAAACGTGAAGTGCTCGCTCGCGGCTCTCTCGCTGAGGAACTTGACCGCCTGTTGAGCGAATTGAACGTGATCCGGTTCAGTGTTGTCGGAATAGAAAGCCAGAACCGTAAATCGGGTCTGCTGTGCGAATGTGCGCGAACTGGCAAACGAGATTGCCATCAACAGAAATACAAAAAGTTGCCGGACTGTCATTGATGTGCCGTCCACAGAATGGAGTTATGGAAGATTGTGGTAAAGGTTGAATTCTAAAATAACTCGGGATGATGCCCCATGAAAATGTACACGTTCCGGGCCTTCTCGTGCTGATTCGTCCGAATCACCCGGTGATCTTCCATCTTGCTCATGGTGTCGGGTGAATCAGTCGCAATCGAAGCAGTGCGGTATCATTCGAACGCCACAAGATTGCAGGACCAATTCAATGATTAAAATGCCTTTGTTTCGGGGTATTCTGCGAGGTTTCGCTTATGTTGGTTTTCTTCTCCCTGCCACATTGGTGGCCCAGCGGGCGGCTCTCACCGTGCCAATGGTGGCGCGAAATGAGGACGGGGCCGAGTATCGCTGGTTGCACAAAAACGTTCTCGATTCGCGCCTTCTGGACGACATGGAGAATTTATCGTCGTGGTCGTTCGCGGGCGCGGGAGAGATGACGTTGGTCGAAGCCCGTGCAAGCGAGCCATGGGCCATGACCGACACCGCCTCACCGAATCGCGTGTTGCGGATCCGTTCGACTTCTAATATTGCTCAGGTGGACGGCAGCGGCGAGTGGGAGGACTTAGTCGCAACTCGGAAATTCCCCGGCGAGGACTGGGGCAAGTTTAACCGCATTTCCCTGTGGGTCTACCCTGATGTCGTCGGAGCACCGGCGATCTCCTGCTCTCTGGTGCTGCATAACGATGGGGCCCACAAGTTGCCCGATCACTACAACGAGGGACGCCACGAGTCGATCATTCTCAAGAACCATACGTGGAATCAGATTGTTTGGGAGATCGCTCCTCTCGACCGCGATCGCGTCACGGCGCTTGAGTTCGCGTACAGCTTGCCCAAGAAGTTGCCGGATCCTGGCGATCGGACGATCCTCGATATCGCACGTCTGGAACTGCAGAGCGTGGTGGCCGATCACGTCGAAGGGTGGGATGTTGCTCCTGGCAAGATCGCTTTCAGCCACAGCGGATACTCGACGGGAAGTTCAAAATCGGCGATTGCGAGTGATCTGGCAGCATCGCAGTTTTCTCTTATTGACCAGCAAACTGGGCAAATAGTTCTCACCAAAGCAATCCAGCAAGTAACCACAGACCTTGGAAAATATCAGGTTCTCGATTTCTCGGAAATCCGGCAGCCCGGCAGCTACGCGATCCGCGCCGGGGACACGCTAACTCGGCCGTTCCGCATCGGCGAGGACGCATGGAAGAGCAGCATCTGGAAGGCAATCAATTTTATGTACAGCGAGCGCTGCGGGACGGAGATTCCAGGTATCCACGGCAGATGTCACCAGGACATCTACACCACGCATGGCGACCAGCGAATCGTTGTTAACGGGGGATATCACGATGCCGGAGACCTGAGCGCGACGGGCCACACCCCGGCGATGGCATATGCAGCGTTCTCCATGGCCGAGAGTCTGAAGCGTCAAGGTGAAGATTCTGAACTGGCGGATCGTCTGCTTGAGGAAGCTCGATGGGGCCTGAACTGGGTTCTGAAAACGCGGTTCGGCGATGGTTATCGGAGCACTGGTCAACTGGTGAGTTACTGGACAGACGGAATCATGGGCACGGCGGATGATCGTCATGGTGAGGCGGTAAATAATCCGGAGTGGAACTTCCGCGTGAGTGCGCTGGAGGCGCTGGCGTCACGGGTATTGAAAGAAAGCGATCCGGAACTCGCGAATCGCAGCCTGGTCATTGCCGAGGAGGATTGGAAGTATGCGGTAGGAGGACTGAAAATAGCGGCTCCTCTGCCGGAAGTCTACGGCGCATCAGACGATCTGGAGCGGATTTCCTTTGGCGTAGTCGCATCCGTCCAGCTCTACGAAGCGACCGGCGATCGACAATATGAAGACGAAGCCGTTGCACTTGGAGCATTAGTGCTGGCATCGCAGGAGCGGACACTTCAGACGTGGACCAAGCCCCTGACCGGATATTTCTACACTGGACCGAAGCGTGAGAATCTGTTTCATCGTTTCCACATCGGGCAGGAGCAGGAACCAATTGTTGCTCTGACCAAGTTGTGCGAGGCATTTCCGGACCATGCCGACTGGATGAAGTGGTATTCCGCGGTTGTTCTCCACTCGCAGTACTACCTTAAGCCGGCATCTGCTTTTGATCTGCCTTATGGAGTCCTACCAGCCGGAATCTATCGCGAAAGTGAAGTGCGGCTCATCCCTGAGGATAAGAAGTGGACTCCTCTTCGCGCCGCCGACCGGGACGCTTATGTCGAGGAGGTCCATCGCGGAGTTCGCCTCGGAGACGATTCGTACCTCCGCCGTTTTCCGGTCTGGTTCGACTTTCGTGGCAATTCCAGTGTTCTGCTGTCTCAGGCCAAGGCTTTATCCACAGCCGCGAAACTGCGTCGAGACTTGGACGCAGAAGACTTGGCCCAGAGACAAGCGCAGTGGTTTGTCGGCAGAAACCCTTTCTCGTCAAGTCTGATGTATGGCGAGGGCTACGACTGGACGCCCCTTTATAGCGTTCGCTCGGGCCAGATGGTGGGTGCACTTCCTGTAGGCATCGAGACTAAGGGCTATAACGATGCTCCCTACTGGCCAACGCAGATATGCTGGACTTATAAGGAAGTCTGGACCGCTCCGGTTGGACAATGGATCTCGCTGATGGACGACATCAGCATTCCTGCCACCGTTCGAGGCCTCGTCGATCCGGCGAACCGTGAACCCATCGAATTCCGCGAAGAGAAGAGCGGGCAGTTAATCTCGGTGGCCAACTCAGCAGGAAGTGAATTCAGCGTGCGCCTGCCTGAGGGGCGCTACGCCGTTCAACATGGATCTGACCGCACCAGTCTCACTGTGCTTCCCGGAACGGCTTACTCGCTGGATCTGCGTGCCAACCAGGTTCTGGATTTCAAGGTTTCCTTCGACGCTACCGATCATAATGAAATCGTGATACGTACCCTAGCCAACGGTGCCGGAGATCACACATTTTCGATTCGCAGCGACAATCTCGTGCTGTCGGGCGCGATGACGCAGAACGTCCACCTTTCACGGGGAACTCAAAAAGAAATTGTCTGGCATGCGCACGTCGTCTCGACGGAGACGCCTTGGGTAGCATTGGTAATTCCAGACGGCGAACTCAGCAAGCGGGTCGAGGTCACTGGAGCCAGCGCAGGGCAACCGAAATAGCATTACCTAAAGTTCTCTACCATCATAAGATTCGACTCTGCGAAATCACCCTGGGTAAAAACAATCGACTTGCCATTGCTTGAAACGTCGATGCCCCACCCTGGTTCTCTCTCCAAAGTCCATATGGGATGAGTTTTGCCGGTAGCAAAACTAAGGAACTGAATCGTCGGGTGTGACGACTTAGAGAATTTGAGGAAGTATATTCCCTCTGAACTGAGCGCCCAGTTTGGCCAGCCGTCTCCGCCAATGTCCAGCACCTGGGTCTCTTCACGGCCTTGAACCGCCATCCGCCAGACTCCCCCCTCTTCGAATTTGGAATAATAAAGGTAGCGGCCGTCGGTTGATTCGACGGGCGAGATCCCGCCATGCCGGGTAAGCTGCACCAGGGCACCGCCTTGTACAGGCATCTTCCAAATCTGGAAAGCGTCCGTGCCTCTTTTCGAAGCGAAATAAAGCCACTTCCCGTCGCGCGACCAACTCGGCGACAGATTATCCGCTCCAGGGATGGTCGGCAGAAGATGCGGAACTCCTCCGGGCACCTCGACGACATAGATCTCGCTGTGCTCGTTCGGATGAAACTCGAATGCGATATAGCGTCCATTGGGAGACCAGCGGGCGCGGCCAGCGGTTCCATGTAAAGACGTAATCTGATTGCAGTCGCCTTTCTCAATCTCGCAAGTCCACAGATCCCAAAAGCCTAGTCGGTTCGACTCGAACGCAACGCTCTTTCCGTCGGGCGATAATTCGGGGCGCATTTTGTCACCCTTTTCGGAAACGATCGGTAACGGGGCCCTTTCGTGGTGCGCTGCATCCCGCAGGTCGAGCCGCCAAATGTTGGATTTGAAAACTCCTTGCTCATAGACGAGAGCGTGTTTTCCATTCGCTGGGATGGAAGGCCAAACGGCTTCGCCAACGGGGCCGGCAACTGGGACGGGGACGCACCCCGTTGCGGAAACTCTCCACAGGCCTGTGGCAGCGCCCCGATCCGATGAGAATACGATTTCGCGGCTGTCCGCGGTCCATGCGGGCGATCCCATGATCGGCCGG
>Ga0209274_10001678_pt1 | contig 11256 bp, 7 predicted proteins | sample HubBroMetageREF1_FD_188343 | JGI IMG/M metagenome (GOLD analysis project Ga0209274, IMG submission 188343) | Reference soil microbial communities from the Hubbard Brook experimental Forest, New Hampshire, USA - Hubbard Brook CCASE Soil... | ecosystem: Environmental > Terrestrial > Soil >...
TGGTCTGCGGCAACATGCAGGGTGCCGACATCGTGCGCCTCGACAAGGACCTGCGCTGGACGCTCGACCTGAAGAAGCAGGAGTACCGCGAGGCGTCGTTCCCGACAGCCGCGCAGCGCCAGGCCGCCGAGCAAAAGGCGCGCGAGATGATGGCGAAGATGCAGCAATGCCCGGTGACCCACACCAACGCCGCGGCCGGGCCCGACACGTCGAAGTGCGAGATGTCGCCGCCGGTGTGGGATGTGAAGACGACCGACACTCACCAGAGCTTCGTCGGTCACGACTCGCGCCTCACCCAGGTGTCGCTCACCCAGAGCTGCCGCAACAAGGACACCGGCGACACCTGCGACATGACGATCGCGCTCGACACCTGGCTCACGCAGGATCAGATCGATGGACTGGACCAGACCAGGTCGTTCGGCGTTGCCTATCGCCACAAGCTCGGACTCGACGATGCCAACGATCTCGTGCAGGACCGGATGCGCGCGTTCCTCGCTCCCTACGCGGACAGCCTCAAGCAGCTCGGCAGCAAGACCGCGGGGCTCCAGGGCTACCCGCTCAAGACCAGCGTGCGCATCCTCTTCGGCGGCGAGCACTGCGCGGCGGTCAAGAACCAGACCGCTTCCGGCGGCTCGGGCAATGCTGTCGGCGACGCCGGCCAGGCCGCCGGTAGCGCCGCGACCAGCTCCGGCTCGAACGCCGCGGGCTCCGCCGCCGGCAGCGCCGCGAGCAACGCCGCGGGCAGCAGCGCAGCCGGATCGGTGCTGGGCTCGGCGGCGAGCGCCTTCAGCAGCAAGCTGGTGAGCGGGCTGTTCGCCAAGAAACAGTCGGCCGCGACCCCGCCCGCCGCCACCTCCGGCGGCTCGACGCTGCCGCCGGGCATGATCCAGGCGGCCTCCTTCGGCATGGAGACCACCTCGATCCAGGTACAGCCGGTGCCGGCCTCCGAATTCGACATCCCCGCCGGCTTCAAGCTCATCGTGCCGAAGCCCGCGAGCGAGAAGGAGTTCAGCTGCCCGAAGTCGGGCACCTGAGGGCTGCCGGCGGCGTACCAGCGGCGGCCCGGGGGGTCTTCCCGGGCTTTGTCCGTTTTTGACCGCTCCCTGTCCCTGAGCACGCTGGCACAGCCAGGCGCGCTAACCCATCATATTGCTAAATCCGGTCAGGAGCCGATCCGTGAAACAGGCGCTTCTCGTCATCGACGTGCAGGAATCATTTCGCCGGCGACCCTACTTCCGCGCCGATGAGCTGCCCGCCTTTCTCGCCAACGTGCAGTCGCTCGTCGACCGCTGCTCCGAGCGGCGCGTCCCGGTCGTGCAGGTGTTCCACCAGGACCTCGGCGACGATCCCGCCGAGCCGTTCTCGGCGGCCTCGGGCTGCGTGCGCGCGATGCCCGAGCTGTCGCTGCGTCCCGAGGCCGTGTTTCACAAGCACGTGCACTCGGCGATGTTCGGTGAGGACGCGCGTGGCGAGACGCTCGAGGTCTGGCTACGCGCGCGCGGCATCGGCGAGCTCCTGGTCACCGGCATCCGCACCGAGCAGTGCTGCGAGACGACCACGCGGCACGCGTCTGACCTCGGCTTCAAGGTGCGCTATGTATCGGACGCGACTCTCACCTTCCCGATGCGCACCCGGCTGGGGCGCGAGGTGTCGGCCGCGGAGCTGCACGAGCGCACCGAGCTCGTGCTCGACGGCCGCTTCGCGCGCGTGGTGTCGAGCGCCGAGGCCTGGAGCTGACGGGGCACGCCAGCCTCGAGGGCACCGGGGTCAAAGGCCGTGGTGGACGTCGTGTTTGCAGTGCTGCCGCGGGTCGTGCTGCTCGACGTCGCAGGTCCCGCCGATGCCTTTCGCAACGCCGCGGGCCGCGCCCCCGGCTGCTACCGGCTGCGGTTCGCAGGTCCAACGCCAACCGTTGAGGCCGCCGCGGGTCTGACGCTGGGCGCGCTCGAGCCGCTGCCGGACAGCCTCGCACCCGGAACGATCCTCATCCTCACCGGCGTCAGCGGCGAGCGCATCGATGCGGCGGAGCCGGCGACGCGCCGACTGATCCAGTGGCTGCGGGGCGGCGCGGCCGCCGAGTCGCTGCTGCTGTGCGTGTGCTCCGGCAGCGTGCTCGCCGCGCACGCGGGCCTCCTGGCCGGGCGCGCCTGCACCACGCATCACGCGCACACCGACGAGCTGCGCCGCGTCGAGCCGCGCGCCCGGGTGCTCGAGAACCGCATCTTCGTCGAGGACGGGCCGGTATTCACCAGCGCCGGGGTCACCGCCGGACTCGATCTCGCACTGCACGTCATCGGCGCACAGCTCGGCCCGCGAGTGGCCGCGGACATCGCCCGCGACCTGGTGGTCTACCTGCGCCGCGCCGGCACCGATCCGGCGCACTCGCCCTGGGTCATGCATCGCAATCATCTGCATCCGGCGGTGCACCGCGTGCAGGACGCGGTGGCGCGCAACCCGGCGGCGCGCTGGGGTTCGCGCGAGCTGGCGGCGGTGGCCTGCACCGGCGCGCGCAATCTCGGGCGGCTGTTCGCCGAACACGCGCACTGCTCGCCGCTCGACTACGTGCAGCTGCTGCGCGTCGCGCTCGCCCGGCAGCTGGTGACGCACAGCCGCCTCGATCTGGAGCGCGTGGCGCTGGAATCCGGGTTTCGCTCGGCCCGACACCTGCGGCGCGTGTGGGCGCGGTGGGAGGGACGGCCGCCGAGCGCTTTTCGCGCCCGTCGGACCGTCGCTTAGGCGCGCATGCCCGGTGCGCGCCGGCGCTTCAATGAGCGCTGTCTTTGCTGATGAGGTAGCGCACCACCGCGATGAGCTGGTCGGCGCCGCGCACGCTGTCGTCGTTCACCCGGTAATGGCCGTTTACGATGATGCAGGGCGTGCCGGGCACCTGCATGGCGAGGATCTGCGCATCGGCGGCCCGCATCTTCATGTCGACGGTGAAGGAGTGGGCCGCCGTCAGGAATTCCTGGGGCTTCACACCGGTCCAGCGCGCATAGGAGCGTGCCGCGTCCTCGAGCGAGGGCTGGGGGCTCTTCAAGCGGTGCGTTTGCGGATCGCTGGTGGCGAGCTCGCCGCTCTTCCACACCGCATCGTACATTTCCTGGTGGGTGCGCGCGGCGATGCCGAGCGCCTGCGCGGCGAAGTAAGCGCGCTGAAACATCGGCCAATCCTCGGACGGGATGAAGGACGCCGGCAGATAGGCCAGCTGCGCATTCGCCGGCAGGCTGTGCTCCAGGCGCGCCATCGTGGGCCGGAAAGCGTTACAGGCCGGACAGCCGTAGGAGAACACCTCCAGAACCTCGATCTTTCCGGGCGCTACGTTCGTGGGCTGCGCCGGGGTGATGACGAAATAGTCGCGGCCCTCGGTCCAGGCCGGCTCGGCCTCGGCTCGCGGCGCGAGCAGCGCCACGAGCAGCACGATCAGCAGCAAGCGCTCGGTTCTCATGCAACGGATCCTAGCTCATTAGTAAATCGCGATCTCGCGGCGGCCGGCGGAGTCGCGCGCGCCCCGGAACATGCCCTCGGTCGAGAAATCCATGACGATCTGAGCGTCCGCGCCGACGGCAATCAGTCCGCCGTCGCCGCCGAGCGCCGGCAGCACCTGGTGCAGGAGCTCGTGTACCGCCTGCGCGAGCGTCAGTCCGCGGAACTCGACCGCCGCGCACACGTGATGGGCGGCCACGGCGCGGATGAAGTACTCGCCGTGGCCGGTGGCTGAGACCGCCGCCACACCGTTCTGCGCGTAGGTGCCCGCGCCGATGATGGGCGAGTCACCGACACGGCCCGGGCGCTTGTTGGTCAGGCCGCCGGTGGAGGTGGCGGCCGCGAGGTTGCCGGCGGCGTCGCAGGCCACCGCGCCCACGGTGCCCTGGGAGGGCGCAGGCGCCAGGTCCGAGACGCGCTCGCCGCGCTGCTCGTGCTCGAGCTGCTCGAGCCGCTCGGCGGTGCGGAAGTAGTGGTTGGGGACCAGCGTGAAGCCCTCTTCGAGCGCGAACTCCTCGGCACCCGGGCCGACCAGCAGCACGTGGCGCGATTTCTCCATTACGCGGCGCGCCAGCTCCACCGGGTTCCTCACGTGACGCACGCAGGCGACCGCGCCGGCGCGCCTGTGCCGGCCCTCCATGATCGCGGCGTCGAGCTCGGCGGCGCCGTCACGGGTGAGGGCCGCCCCGCGGCCGGCGTTGAACGACGGGTCGTCCTCGAGGATGCGCACCGCGGCGGCCACCGCATCCAGGCTCGCACCGCCGCGCGCGAGCACCTCATAGCCGCCGTCGAGCGCGGCCTCGAGGCCGGCACGGTAGCGCTGCTCGCGCGCGGCCGAGAGCGTTGCGCGCGGTATCGCACCGGCGCCACCGTGGATGGCGATGGCGTACGCGCTCACTGCATGTCGCCGTACATGCCGATCTCGCGGCGGCCGGCGGAGTCGCGCGCGCCGCGGAACATGCCGGGGCTGTTGAAGTCCATGACGATGTTGCCGGAGGGGTCCATGGCGATCACGCCACCCTCGCCGCCGGTTCGCTTGAGCTTCTCGTGGATCTCCTCGTGCACCGCTTGCGCCAGCGTCTTGTGCTGGTAATAGACCATGGCGCAGATGTCGTAGGCCAGGACCTGACGGATGTAGAACTCTCCCTGACCGGTGCCCGACACCGCGCACGACTCGTTGTTGGCGTAGGTTCCCGCACCGATGATGGGCGAATCCCCGACCCGCCCGCGGTGCTTGTTGGTCAGGCCGCCGGTGGAGGTGCCGGCGGCGAGATTGCCGGCACGGTCGAGGGCGACCGCGCCGACCGTGCCCGTGCCCTTGACCGGCGGCGCCCTGGCGCGCAGCGCTTCCGCGCGCTTCGCCTCCTCCAGCTCCTGCACACGGCGCGGCACGATGAAGTAGCTCTCGGGCACCAGCACCACGCCCTGCTGGAGTGCGAATTCCTCCGCGCCCTCGCTGACCAGCAGCACGTGCGGGGACTTGTCCATCACCAGCCGCGCGAGCTCGATCGGGTTCTTGACATGCCGCACCGCGGCTACCGCCCCGGCGCGCGGCCCGTTGCCGTCCATGATGGCAGCGTCGAGCACGGCAAAGCCGTCCTGGTCGAGGACCGCGCCGCGGCCGGCGTTGAACTGCGGATCGTCCTCCATGGTGCGCACCGCGGCGATGACCGCATCCAGGCTCGAGCCACCCTGCTCGAGCACCGTGTAGCCGGCATCGAGCGCCGCCGCGAGTCCGGCGCGGTACGACGCCTCGCGCTCGGGCGTCATCTTCGAGCGTTCGATGACGCCGGCACCCCCGTGGATGACGATCGCGATCGGATGATCGGCGGCGCCCGCCGTTGCCGCGCACCCGAGCGCCGCCAGCGCCCACAGCAGACCCGGGACGCCCAAGAGTTTCCTGCGCGACATCGCTTCCTCCCAACGGCTATGATCGAACCTGTCCGTACGGCGCGTACCCGCGCCGGCGGCTTTCCCCATTTTCGGGCGCGACAGATCTTAAAGTGAAACCCGGCGCATCGCAGGGGATCAGGAGCCTGCTGGTCGCAAACCGCGGCGAGATCGCCATCCGCGTCATGCGGGCGGCGACCGAGCTGGGTCTGCGCACGGTCGCGATCTACTCGCAGGAGGACCGCTTCTCGCTGCACCGGACCAAGGCCGACGAGGCCTACCTGGTCGGCGCAGGCTCCGGTCCCGTCGAGGCCTATCTCGAGATCGGAGACATCCTGCGCATCGCGCGCGAGGCGCACGTGGATGCGGTCCACCCCGGCTACGGCTTCCTCGCCGAGAACCCCGAATTCGCGAGCGCGTGCCGTGAGGCGGGCCTCATATTCATCGGGCCCGAGGCCCAGACGATGCGAGTGCTGGGCAACAAGGTAAGTGCGCGCAACCTCGCGATCGCCGCCGGGGTGGCGGTGATGCCCGCAACGGGCCCGCTGCCGGCGGATCCCGCCGCGTGCTGCGGCCTCGCCGCCGGCGTCGGCTACCCGGTGATGCTGAAAGCGAGCTGGGGCGGGGGCGGGCGCGGCATGCGCGTGGTGGAGAGCGATGCGCAGCTCGCCGAGGTGCTGCCGCTCGCGCGCCGCGAAGCGCGCGCCGCCTTCGGCAACGACGAGGTGTACCTGGAGAAGCTGGTGCGGCGCGCGCGCCACGTCGAGGTGCAGATCCTCGGCGACGCGCACGGCACGCTGGTGCACCTCCATGAGCGCGACTGCAGCGTGCAGCGGCGCAATCAGAAGGTGGTGGAGCGCGCCCCGGCGGTGTTCCTCTCCGAGGCGCAGCGCCGCGAACTCACCGCCGCGGCGCTCGCGATCGGCCGCGCCACGCACTACCTGAATGCCGGCACGGTGGAGTTCCTCGAGGATACCGACAGCGGGCGCTGCTACTTCATCGAGGTGAACCCCCGAATCCAGGTCGAGCACACGGTTACCGAAGAGGTCACGGGCATCGACCTGGTGAAGGCGCAGATCCGCATCGCCGGCGGCGCGCGTATCGGCACGCCCGAGAGCGGCGTGCCGCCACAGGAGGAGATCCATGTTGCCGGGCATGCGCTGCAGTGCCGCATCACGACCGAGGACCCGGAGAACGGCTTCATCCCCGATTACGGTCAGATCAGCGCCTACCGCAGCCCGGCCGGCTTCGGCATTCGGCTCGACGCGGGTACCGCCTATACCGGCGCGATCATCACGCGCTCCTACGACTCGCTGCTGGTCAAGGTGAGCGCCTGGGCGCCGACGCCCGAGGAGGCGATCGCGCGCATGCACCGCGCTCTGTGGGAGTTCCGCGTGCGCGGTGTGGTCACCAACCTGAGGTTTCTCGACCAGCTGATCACGCACCCGCGCTTCGTGCGCGGCGAGTACAGCACGCGCTTCATCGACGAGACGCCGGAGCTGCTCCGCTGGCCGCGCAAGCGCGATCGCGCCACGCGCATCCTCGAGCGCATCGGCGCGACGATAGTCAACGGCAACCCCGAGACGCGCGGTCGCGCGCCTCCGGCGCAACTCGCCCCGCCGCGGCTGCCGCCGGGCACACTGGCCGCGCCGCCGCCGGGAACCAAGCAGAAGCTCGACGAGCTGGGGCCGGAAGGCTTCGCCCAATGGATGCTGCGTGAGGAGCGCGTGCTGCTCACCGACACGGCGATGCGCGATGCGCACCAGTCGCTGCTCGCGACCCGCATGCGCAGCATCGACCTCACCGCGATCGCGCCCTATTACGCGAGTCTCGTGCCGCAGCTGTTCTCGGTGGAGTGCTGGGGCGGGGCGACCTTCGACGTGGCGTTGCGCTTCCTGCGCGAGGATCCCTGGGAGCGCCTCTCCCAGCTGCGCGCGGCGCTCCCTAACCTGCTGCTGCAGATGCTGCTGCGCGCGGCCAATGCCGTCGGCTACGCCAACTACCCCGACGAGGTGGTGCGGCTGTTTATCGCGCGCGCCGCTGCGGGCGGCATCGACCTGTTCCGCATCTTCGACTCGCTCAACTGGGTCGAGAACATGCGCGTCTCGATCGATGCGGTACTGGAAGCCGGCAAGCTGTGCGAGGCGGCGATCTGCTACACGGGAAACTTGAGCGACCCGCACGAGCGCAAATACACCCTCGACTACTACCTGCAGCTCGCGCGCCAGCTCAAGGCCGCGGGCACCCATGTGTTAGGGATCAAGGACATGGGCGGCCTGTGCCGGCCGCGCGCGGCCTACACCCTCGTCAAGGCGCTGCGCGAGGAGACCGGGCTGCCGGTGCACTTCCACACCCACGACACGAGCGGCATCGCCGCCGCCAGCGTGCTCGCAGCGGTGGAGGCGGGGGCCGACGCCGTCGACGGCGCGGTCGATGCGCTCTCCGGGCTCACCTCGCAGCCGAACCTCGGGTCGATCGTCGAGGCGCTGCGCCACGGGCCGCGCGATCCCGGCATCGATCCGGACCGGCTGCGCATGATCTCGGCCTATTGGGAGCAGGTACGCCGGCTGTACGCGGCGTTCGAGAGCGACGTGCGCGCCGGCGCATCCGAGGTTTACGTACACGGTATGCCGGGCGGCCAGTACACCAACCTGCGCGAGCAGGCGCGCGCGCTCGGCATCGATGCGGCGCGCTGGCCGGAAGTCGCCGCCGCGTACGCCGAAGTCAACGCCATGTTCGGCGACATCATCAAGGTGACCCCGACCTCCAAAGCGGTGGGCGAGATGGCGCTGCTCATGGTCACCTCCGGGCTCAAGCGCGCCCAGGTGGAGGATCCGGCCACCGAGGTTGCGTTTCCTGAGTCGGTCGTGCAGCTGTTCCGCGGCGAGCTCGGCCAGGCTCCGGGCGGCTTCCCGGAGGCGTTGCAGCGCAAGATTCTGCAGGGCGCGGCGCCGCTCACGACCCGCCCCGGCGCGGCCCTGCCGCCGGTGGACCTGGCGGCCGTGCGCGCGCGCATCCAGCCGGAGCTGACGCGCACGGTGACGGATGAGGATCTGGCGTCCTATCTCATGTATCCGAAGGTGTGGCTCGGCTACGCGCGCGACCGGGCACAGTACGGCGACGCCGCCATCCTGCCTACCTCGGTGTTCTTCTACGGCATGCAGCCCGGGCAGGAAATCAACATCGAGCTCGAGCGCGGCAAGACGCTCATCGTGCGCTACGTCGCGATCAGCGAGCCGCACGAGGACGGCACACGCAGCGTGTTCTTCGAGTTGAACGGCCAGCCGCGCTCGGTGCGCGTGCCCGATGCCAGCCAGGTCGCTCAGCACCCGCCGGCGCGCAAGGTCGAGCCGGGCAACACACGCCACGTCGGCGCGCCCATGCCGGGCACGATCACCACGGTCGCGGCGGCCGCCGGAGCCAGGGTCTCGCGCGGCGATGTGCTGCTGACGCTCGAAGCGATGAAGATGGAGACTGCGGTGCGCGCGGATAGCGACGGTGAGATCGCCGAGGTGATCGCCAGGCCCGGACAGACCGTGGAAGTGAAGGACCTGCTGGTGGTGCTCAGGTGAGCTTGATCAGGCCGCTACACGCGTTGATCGCGTAGATGGCGTTGCACCGTTTGCGCCTTCTCTAGGGAACGAACACAATGTTATACAGCGCTTCCGTGTTGCTTCCTGAGATAATTGGTGAGCCGGTGACCTGCGTGAGGCCACCGGTCATCTCATCGATGGCGAACGTCGAGACCGTACCGATCCCGTTGCTTACGTAGAGTACCTGGCCGCGTGCCGTAACGTCGGCGGGGCCGTTTGGCTCCGGCCCCGATAAAAAGGGCGAAGCAGGAAGAGCCGCGAGCGCTCCGGTGCTGGGATCGATAGCAAATCCCCAGATATAGCTGATTGGGGCGCTGCCGGGCATGGGACACGTGATGATGACATAGAGAAACGCGCCACTCGCATCGACTGCCAGCGAGCTCGCACCACCCGACTGGTTAGGGCAGGGCACCGTTAGCGACGAAGCGGGTGCCGGTGCGAGTGCCCCGGTGGAACTGTCGATCGTGAATACGGCTACATTTGGCGCGAATACGGGCGCCGCCGTGGACACGGACGCGTTCACCGAAGTAGCGACGAACACGAAGCGACCGGCCGGATCAACGACGATGGCCTCGGGCGCATTGCCGGCTGCAAACGGACTGCCTGGCACGGGGGTCAAGCTTCCGGTGGTAGGGTCAATTGCCAACGCGGATACATCGTTCGTGGTGGTGTTAGCCGTGTACAGGAACTTGCCGGAGGGATCTGTGGTGAGTGCGTTGATGTATCCGCCTCCTGCTGCAAATGGTGATTCTGGCAAAGCGGTCAGCAGGCCTGTGTTGGGATCGATAGCGAACGCCGATACGCTGTTGCCGTAGCCCCCGGCATAGACGAAGCTCCCGGTCGGATCGACAGTAATCGAAAACACATACGCGGCAGTTGACGGTTCGGCCGAAATTGCACTAAGGCGCACGAGCGCACCGGTCGCGGAACCGACGCGATACATGCGCACGTTTCCTCCGGTGGTGTTCGGGCCACTTCCGTCCGTCGCGTATACGAATGGGCCTGCAGGGTCGACTGCAACTGTGACCAGGTCGCCGGAGTCGCATTGAGGCTGGGCCAACGGCGCAAGCGCGCCGCTGGTCGTTTTGACCGCGAAGCAAAAGATGCCCGTGCCGTTCGCCCCATATGCAAACTGGTTGCACGTGACCGCCACGTTCGTGATCGCTGAGCTCCCTACTGTTCCGCTCGCTCCCTTGAGTACGCACGTCTGAGGCGGATTGCTCGGTTGTGTGGCGATCGTCACAAGGTAGCTGCCCCCGCTGTGGATCGTCCCCGGAAATGTGAACGCTCCGTTTACTGCCAATGGCAGCGTCGAGCCGCCATTAATTTGCAGCTTGAGCCCAGCACCGATCATTCCGCTTGCGGTACCCCCGACCGTGTAGTCGTCATTGGTTAGAGTGGACGCGGACATCCCGGAATCACTTGTACTGCCGCAGGCGCCTAGCAGCGCTAGCGCAGGTACCAGAGCGATTACTTTGACCACGAGTGCCATGTGTCTTCCGATGAGCGTCCGCGTTCTAGTTGTTGCGCGGATCGCCGGGTGACTGGCTTACGGCCAGGTCAGTAGAGGGGCAGTGTCGTCATAGTCTCAACGGATGAGATACCGTTAGTCGTCGCAACGCGTGGATCAGTATGCAGTTTGGTGCGTGCAAACACCACTTCCCGAAAGCGCCCACGCCAGCTCCCGAAAGCAGCCGTTCGCGTAGGGCGCGCGACTGATCACACCGTGTCCTTGAGCGGCACCGCGGGGTTGGCGAGCTTGCCTAACTCCGGCCGCGCGTGCACCGCGATCAGCTTGCGCGCTCCCATCTGGTCCTTCGGGCTGTTGATCGTGTCCATGGCGACGAGCTCGCCGCCGCGCAGGTAGCAGACACTGAAGCTGCGCGCGGCGGGATCGCCGCGCAGGATCACGCGATCGTAGGCCAGCGCGACGCCGACGATGATGAGCTTGAGGTCGTACTGGTCCGACCAGAACCACGGCACCTTGTCGTGCGGGGTCGGAGTGCCGAGCAGGTTGAGCGCGACGGTCGTGCCCTGCTCGAAGGCGTTGTCGACCGATTCCAGACGAAGATGCCGGCCGTACTGGCGGTTCAGGTGGCTGGCGCAGTCGCCGGCGGCGTAGATCACCGCATCCGAGGTGCGGCAGTGCGCGTCGGTGACGACGCCGTTCTCGCACTCGATGCCCGCGGCCTTCGCCAGCTCGTCTGCCGGCACGACGCCCACGCCGACGATCACCAGGTCGGCGGGATATTCGCCGCTCTGCTCGGTGAGCACCGCGCGCACGCGCCCG
>Ga0209274_10001683_pt1 | contig 11243 bp, 12 predicted proteins | sample HubBroMetageREF1_FD_188343 | JGI IMG/M metagenome (GOLD analysis project Ga0209274, IMG submission 188343) | Reference soil microbial communities from the Hubbard Brook experimental Forest, New Hampshire, USA - Hubbard Brook CCASE Soil... | ecosystem: Environmental > Terrestrial > Soil >...
CGTATGGCAGCGCCTGGATGAGAACTTCCTCGATTTCTTTCAATGTGAGGCCGTTATTGAGCCCGGCCCCCATGTGGATGGCGAATTCATGGGGCTGACGCATGGCAATCATGACGGACATCGCAACGAGGCTGCGGGAGCGCCTGTCCAGACCGGGACGAGTCCAGATATCCGCAAAGACCTGGTCGACCGCGTAGGCAGCGATCGTGGCACCGAACGTGTTTGAGTCAGCGGAAGAGCTGAGTTTTGCGGCGGCCTGGTCGCCCATCATTTCGCGGACTACATTGATTCCAGCTTCTCTATTCGTCATGATTGAGTCCTCTTGTAAAGCTCAAATGACTTCTAAAGCTCAGGTGACTTCTCCACCCCAAGACTACCCGAACAGCTCGAGGACACATAAGACCATAAAACTCGCTTATCAGTACTGATCTCCGAAGCATGTCTTCGCCGACACCGGTTCGAGATGAGGGCTAGGATAGCTAGGGGCTGCAAGATGTGAAAAAATCAGCTTGGGCAGATGACCTCCCATAAACGCGAATAACCTACGGTGTTTTTTATCGGCGTTCACCCGCGTTCATTGGTGCACCCACTGGATTCGCCCTGGAAAGACTACGAGATGCGAAAAGGGTTTACGAGAAAACCACAACCGGACGCCCCCGCGACGCCGGTCAAGAACTACATCACGCCGAGCGGGCTGGAGCGCCTCAAAGATGAGCACCGGTTTCTGCTCACCAGGGAACGCCCGGCCGTGACGGAGGTGGTGGCGTGGGCTGCCAGCAACGGCGATCGCAGTGAAAACGCCGACTATCAGTACGGCAAGCGGCGGCTGCGGCAGATCGATGGACGGATTCGCTTTCTCACCAAGCGAATCGAAGCCGCGGAAGTGGTGGACCCGGAAGCTCCGAGAGCGGGGCAAGCGGCGACCAGGGCATTCTTCGGAGCGACCGTGCGCTATGCCAATGCCGCGGGAGCAGAGCGAGTGGTGAGCATCGTGGGCACCGACGAAATCGATCTCAACCGCAACCACATCAGTTGGGTGTCACCTCTGGGGCGCGCGCTGATGAAGTCGGCAGCGGGTGACAGCGTAGTCCTTCAATTGCCGGGCGGTACAGAATCCCTGACCGTGCTGGAAGTGTCTTACCAGCGCATTCCTGTGGAACCGTTCCGTGAACCGCCTGGATCCGAGGCCTCGGCAAAGGGACTCCCTCGCTGACGCTCACCTGACGAAGAAGAGACGAAACGGCACAGGTGGTGAAAGCGCGACGACCGTAATAGAGAGCCATCGGCTTTTGGCAAGCGACAGGAGATGAGTTAAGTCCTTCATAAACGCGCGTGTATTGACTGATCGGGCGAACTTCCGGATTGTCGACCAACCTTCCTACACTGTCTTGATTGGGTCGCGAATCCTCAGACTACGAATCAGGCCTCCAGGCAACTCGGCGGATTTGCTGCAAACTACACGATTGGTTTCCTCAACGATCGAACGCACTCGCTTGCCGCCAGTTTCGGGTTCATGGGACTCGTCTACGTTGTGGTCTTCCTGGACCGTCGCGCTTCTTCCGGCAAGGCTCGTCTTAGCGAAAGAAAGAATTCTTGAATGCCTCGTGTCGCTGATGCGCCACGTTCAAAATCCGAGCGAATTCGGGTTCGCCGTGCAAATCATTCAGCAGTGGGTCTTTGTCAATATAGGGATAGCTGAAGAAACCGGATGCAACGCTCATTCTCAGCACATGTAACGCGGAGCTTTTGTTGCCCAAGATGGCATAGGCTTCGGCGATTTTGTATATGGCCTCCGGATCCCCGACTCCTCGCTCTCTCACTGTTCGCTCCAGTCCACTCAACAGCTGCAAGCCTTCCGCTCGGTGCTGATGAATCGAGTCACTCAGAGCCTTTCCAATTCCCGTGTATAAAGTTGGGTCGAGTTCGTACGCGCGATCGAAATCCATTGAGGCTTGGTCGAACTGCTTTTCGTGAAATTCTCCGAAGCCACGGTAAAAGAGGGTGAACGAGGAATCGTCGACTGGCAAGCTTTCCAGAAACTTCTGGTATTCCCCCAGATAGAGATAGGTGTTTAGCACCGAACCGTTGCCCTTCACGAAAGGAGCCAGTTGACGCGCCCGCTCACATTCCGCCACGGATTCCTCCAACATTCCGCCGAATCGGTATGCATATCCCAGTTCCCAGTGAGCGGCAGCGTAGTTGCCGTTCGTCTTTAAGGCGTCTCGCAACAAGGGCACAGCCTGCTCGACTTTTCCCGTGTCAATCAGGAAATTCGCAAGGAAGATTTGTGCGTCAAGCAGGTTCGGTTGTATCGCCAAGGCTCTTTCATATGCGGCTTGGGCACGGCCATATTGCTCCCGTCCGCCAAGCTCGAATGCCGCATCCGAATTATATGAAGCTCCCAAGTAGGCCCACGCTGGAGCGTAGTTGGGGTCGATCTCAGTGGTCTTTTCGAACATTTGGATTGCGAGAGGAAACTTGTGCTGTCCGTAAAGATCAAGTCCCTGTAAAAAATATTCATAGGCGAGTGGACTGACCGACGCTTCCGGTTTCAGATGCTCCGCTTCAACTGGAGACAAGTTCAGTCGCAGTTCCGAAATCAGTTGGCCGGAAACTTTATCCTGAACAGCAAGAAGGTTGTCGTACTTAAGGTCGATCACTCCCTGGCCTAGAATGTTTTCGGTTTTGGCGTCGACCAACTGGTAGGTGATGCGCAAGTTGTTGCCATCGCGAATGAAACTTCCCGTGAGCAGCGTATCGACTTTGAGATCTGCGGCAACTTTCTGAAGATCAATGGCCGTTCCTCGATATTTCTCAATTGCCGCAGAAGGGCGGACGCTGAGGGAACTCACGTAGGCCAATTTCGTGATGAGTACATCCGCGAGTGATAATCCAAGAAAGTCGCTCCTTGAATCTTCGCCGCGATTTTGCAACGGAAGGATCGCCAAGCTCCGGGGGGCCGTCGACTGTTCTTTCCCAGATCGAATGTGAACAAGCCTCGTCAAGGCGATCACTGCGAGGAGAATGACGAATCCGACGGAGACGAGGACGATTCGAGATCGCCTCGGATGCAGATGCGCCAACTTTGCGGGCTCTCCTTGCTCGGCTGGTTGCGAAGAAGCCAAAGGAGTGTCAGATTTTCCTCCCTTGGACTCCGCGGACAATGAATCGGTGAATTCCAGATGGCCCAAGAACCGATAGCCGCGTCGACCAACGGTCTCAACGAACGTTGGTTTGTCGGCCGAGTCTCGAAGCGCATCCCTTAGCTTGCTTACAGCCACTGCCAGGCGATGGTCGAAATCGACGAAGGTATCCTCCGCCCAGAGGCGCTTGCGAAGTTCTTCACGAGTGACGACGTCACCCGCGGACTCCAGCAGGACGGTCAGAAGCAGAAACGGCTGTTCCTGCAGCCGGACTCTACTGCCTTCTCTTCGCAACTCGCCAGCTCGCAGATCTACCTCGAAATTTGCGAAACGTACCAGTGATGGGAGAGTAGGTGGCATCGGTGCACTTCACATTTTCGAGAGTCTAGCACGCATCCGAACACAATGCGATGCCCAGATTGCGTTGCAAACAGGTGACTTATCAGGGGATCGACAGGGTATCGAAGGGGAGTTGTCGGGGCATTGACGCCTTGCGCTTCTCCGAGGGACAACTTAGGTTGCTTGCCGCGAGGTCTTGAACTCCGAACCTGCAAGGAGATGTAGATGGCGAGTCTAACGACATCAACCCACGGCGTGATGGGGGGAGGCGGGTCCCACATAGCGGATCACGGTTCTTCGCAAGGAAAGAACTCTCTATCTCCCATGCCTGCAGCGAGCCGCTGTCTGCGTCCGCGTGCCGGCAACGAGCGGTCCGTCATGGTGGTTCACGTGGACCAGCACGCCAACGATTTCAACACTCTCTTCGATGTGTTGCACAGGGATCCAGAACGATACGCGCTGGATCTACCTCGATGGTGCCTTTCTCTTACTCATTTTGGAGGTGCTCTATGCACAGAATAGCCTTAACAGTCGTCCTTGCCCTACTCACCGTCAGCGCGGGTCATTCCGGCGCGCCGTCGGCGGATTGGGCGATCAATGCAACCGCAATCGAGGCGTGCAGCTGTCCTCACTTCTGCATGTGCTATTTCAACTCGCATCCGGCAGCTCATCACGAAAACGGCAAGACGGAACACTTCTGCAAGTTCAACAATGCTTACAAAGTGAACCAGGGACACTACGGCAACGTTGATCTTGCTGGGGCCAAGTTCTGGATTAATGGGGACTTGGGTGGTGACTTCTCCCAGGGGCAAATGGATTGGGCGCAGGTGACGTTCGATAAAGCGGCAACCGCCGAGCAACGCCAGGCGCTCGGGGAAATCATCGGGCATGTGTTTCCGGTGAAGTGGAAATCGCTACAGATCGCCGAAGGCAATATCGATACCTGGACGTTCGACAAAGATCACGCACACGCCACACTAAATGGCGGCAAGACGGCAGAGATCAAATTGGCGCGATTTCAGGGAATGACCGACGAGCCAGCCGTGCTTAAGAACGTCAAGTATTGGGGCACGCCACGCAATGACGGTTTTGTCATGATGCCGAACGAAATCGAAACGTATAGAGAGGGAGACAAGGCGTACGAGTTCAAGGGAACAAACGGGTTTATGCTCACATTTGACATGACTTCCAAGGATGTACCCGCGGCCAAGGCAGATTCAATGAGCCATTAGTCCAAGTCACTTGAATACGATTCGTGCGCCGGGCATGTTCCGGCGCTTTTTTCCCGTGGAATGTTGCCCCTATCAAGATTTGGTGAGCACTGAACTCCGCGGCTTACAGCCGTCAATTGCTTCGGTAGAGGGCAGCATTCCCGCGACGATCCCAACTTAATGTTCGTGCATCATCGCTGTGGCAACCGCGATTGTTCCCGGTTTGTCGGCAAACCTTACCTTACCGGATTACGGAAAGTTTGCCGTCATCCAGCAAATGACCGGCCTTCAGATCACTCGCACAACTGCCAATGTCGCATCATCGGTTTGGTGCCCTTTGGAGAAGTCATCCGTAGAATTGAAGAGCAAATTGACGAGATCTCCGGCGTCTTGGGAGCATTGAGCTCCGCAGGCGGCTGCTTTCAATAAGCCCTGAACCCCCCATTCCTCCCCGTCCTGATTTGTCGCTTCGATGAGTCCGTCAGTGAAGGCAATCACCAAATCACCGGTTTCGAGCTTGACGGAACCCTCCCCATATTCCGAATCAGCGAACAGTCCAACTGGCGCACCACCCGTTTCGAGGAAGTGCATTGAACCATCTCGCCGAATGACGACTGGCGGATTATGTCCGGCATTTACATAGCGCAGAATCCGGGTCGACCCGTCGAATACTCCGTAGAACAAGGTTGCATATCGGTCCTGGGACGACGAAGCGTATGCCTGATGATTCACGACCTTGAGCAGCGTGCCCAAGTTATCTCCGGTGAACAGTGCCGCCGTTCGAAGGGAGGACTGTACATTGGCGATCATGAGTGCGGCGGCCAGACCTTTGCCCGAGGCATCTCCAACGACGAGTGCCAAGGAATCGTCCTTAAGCGGTATGAAACTGTAGCAATCGCCGCCGAGCGCCCGAACCTGACGGCAACGGGCGCTATAGTCGAAGGAATCGCTAACTGCACAGGGTGCCTGCATAAAGCTCTGCTGCACGTCGCAGGCCAGAACCCAGTCCTGACTCACGTCCACTACCATTTCCTCGGTCGTCATTTCTCGCCTCCACTGGTATGTCGGTTGTGGGCTTCGGAAATCGACACGAACTGCTGATTTCGGGTGAAAATGTTTTTTGGAAGGGATGTAGAGAACGGCAGGGCGGCTCCGACTACCGCATGAAAGCGCAGAGTCTGCGCTAAAAAGGGAGGAGAAACGTAATGAAATACATTTTGCTTATGACTGGCACAAGGGCAGGTGTCGATACTTACCGCGCTTGGAACAAGAATGATATCGATACTCACATCGCGGGCCTGAAAAATCTCGTTGAGCGCTTGCGTGAATCGGGTGAATATATCGCGGATCAAGCGCTAACAGGGCCGGAGGAAGCTAAAGTGGTGCGCGGACAGAAGAAGGACATGCCGATAACCGATGGCATCTTCCCCGAGTCCAAGGAGTTTCTACTGGGCTACTGGATCGTTGATGTCTCGATCCCCGAGCGAGCTTATGCTATCGCCGCTCAGCTTTCGACGATGCCGGGGCCGGGCGGGGTGCCGACGAATATGCCAATCGAAGTTCGGCAGTTCGCGAGCCATCCCCTCAAATTGTCATAACCGGATGTCGAAAGTTAGCTCCGGGACCCGATTAACGTACGCAAACGTTGGAACGAGTGCGATGAGAGGAGAACCATGAAATACATTCTGATGATGAATGCCACGAAAGCTAGCTTTGACATGTACGCCAAGTGGTCAAAGGAGGACTTGCAGCGCAACGTCGCGTTCATGCGCGCGTTCAGCAAAGAGCTTAAGGACTCCGGCGAGTTTGTCGCGACCGAAGGCTTGGGATGGCCCAACGAGGCCAAGCTCGTCAGCGCGGGAAAAAACGGAGAAGCGATCACCGACGGCGTATTTCCGGAATCGAAGGAGTTTCTCGCCGGATACTGGATCATCGATGTGGAGAGCCCGGAGCAGGCTTACAAGATTGCCGCGCGAGCCTCTCAAGCGCCAGGCCCCGGCGGAAAACCTGCAAACATGCCTATTGAAGTGCGGCGCGTTCTGAGTGGCCACGCAGACTTGGGCCTATGAATATTGCGGCGGTAAGAAACTGAGATGGCAGACCTTTCATACGACGGTCCGTTCGAGCATCTACTGCGTGAACTTGCGCCGCAGGTGCTCGGCGCCGTCGCTCGCCGCCTCCGCGACTTCTCCTCGGCCGAAGACGCCGTGCAGGAAGCTATGATCGCCGCTTTTACGCAATGGCCGCAGGAGGGTGTTTCCGATAACCCTCGCGGCTGGCTGACTATAATGCCGAGGTTGCAGGACTTCTGGCGCTGGTGCTGTTAACCGACGCGCGACGCGCGGCCAGAACCGGGCCGAATGAAGAACTTATCCCCTTAGATAAACCATCGTACATCCACCCCATGTCGAGGCAGCTGCGAAAGTGGGACTCCCGCTGGAGCCGGCAATAAAGCGAATGATAAGCACTCTCAATGTAGCGTTCCGCTCTGGATTCTCCATCGCTCCCAGCAAACGAACCTAGAATCTCCTGCGATATTTAGCTCTCCACATGAGTGCCGTGGGAGTTAGTGTTCACCAATGGAGTAGTTCCTGGTTGGTTGCCCAACCTAAGGATAGCCGCCTCGGCGTAACGTCCGTCAATTCCCTTCTCTCTCGTGCTCCCCCTTTTCTCCGCAGTTAGGACATCGCCGCCGCTTGCTGAAGGCTCGCATTCGTCATGAGGAGACACGCCGGGGGTGCTAAAGTCCCGATTCGTTGGGGACTGCGTGCTAGCTGTCGATGGGACGTGGCTGTAGGGACAGGCAAAAACGGGCGGGGCGCCGTTGTCGAGCGCCTCGACGAACTTTTCGACAGATGTCGATCGCTCCGACACTTTCAGAACCTTTCGACAGTGCCCCTGCATCTGATTGGGCGTACGCAGGTCCTGTCTGCGCATTGAAGGGTGGAGAGAGTAGAAAGCCGCCAGTCGAACCAACTCACTATCAGCGAGGACGAGGGAGGCCATGGTTACTTCAACGTCAGCCTATCCAATGGTAGAAGAGCAACGTTATCTGGCGTTGCTGCGTGCAGCCAACGCGATCGCCACATCAGGTGACTGCGATAGTGCTTCCAATGCGCTGGTCGAAAGACTGAACGAAGTCACCGCTTTTGACTTCATACATGTAGCAACATTCGATAAGGAGACCGACCGCACGTGCTGGTCGTTGTTGGAAGCGAACGGCAAGAGAGTGGAGTCTCCATCGCTCGACGATGTGTCTTTCGAACATTCTCCTATTTCATGGGTTCACGAAACTGGATCGCCGCTGGTCATTAACGAGTGGAGCCAGGAGGCGCGGTTTCGGACCTACGGGCTTTTCCTTGCCAGCCACGGTATCGCTTCAACTTGCACGCTTCCCTTAGTTCGAGGAACACGCCGTTTGGGTGTGCTGAGTTTAGGTCGGTCTTATCCGAATGGCTACGACGAGGATGAGGTTCGTTTTCTTGGCCTCGCCTCAGAACAGATTGGCTTGGCCATCGATGCGGCCGTGAACCTGTACATATCCCAGCGGGTGCAAGATCGCTTGAAGTTGATTCTCGATCTGTCGAACCAGGTGGTGTCCAATCTGGAGTTTCACGATCTCCTCGTGGCTGCCTCTGCAAGTGTCCGCCGTGTCATGCATTGCGACGCTGCGGCTATTATGTTGGCGGAGTCTGAGGGTACGCAGCTGCGCGTGCACGCGCTCGACTTTCCAGAGAGCCGCGGAATCTTCACCGAAGGAGGGCTCATCCCTATCCAGGGTTCGATGCCCGGAGATTCGTTCAAGAGCGGCAAGCCGATCGTTGTGAACCGTCTTGAGGCTGCAGAGATTTCTCCGGAGATGTATGCCAAGGCAATCGGGGAAGGCTTGCACTCGTTTTGCGACGTACCCCTGATCAGCAAGAGCCGGATGCTGGGAGTGCTGGCAGTCGCGAAACGCGAGGAGAATGCATTCAACAGCGACGAGGTCTCCTTCTTGATTCAAGTAGCCAATCAGGTGGCGATCGCGGTGGAGAATGCGCTGGCCTATGGCAAAATCGCGGAACTGACGGACCGACTGGCCCAGGAGAAGCTGTATCTGGAAGATGAGATTCGAGGGGAGATGGACTTTGAAGGGATCGTGGGAATCGTGGGGCAAAGCTCAGCTCTTCGGCATGTTCTGAGTCTGGTAGAGACCGTAGCTCCAAGCGATTCGACGGTATTGCTGTTAGGAGAAACAGGAACGGGAAAGGAGTTGATTGCTCGCGCCCTCCATGATCGCAGCAAACGCAAAGATAGAACCTTCGTGAAGCTCAACTGCGCGGCTATTCCCACAGGCTTGTTGGAAAGCGAGCTTTTTGGGCATGAACGGGGTGCATTTACGGGAGCGATCTCGCAGAAGGTCGGCCGACTCGAGCTGGCGGATCAAGGTTCGTTGTTTCTGGACGAGGTGGGCGACATTCCAATCGAAATCCAGCCAAAACTGCTGCGTGCTCTGCAAGAGCGGGAATTCGAGCGGCTCGGTAGCACCCGCACAAAGAAAGTGGATGTGCGACTCGTGGCAGCCACGAACCGTGACCTGGAAAAGATGATTGAAAGGCGTGAATTTCGCGAAGACCTGTATTATCGGTTGAATGTCTTTCCCATTCGCATCCCTCCACTGCGGGAGCGCCCAGAGGACATTCCCTTACTCGTTCGTTACTTTACCCAGAAGTACAGCCGCCGCATGGAAAAACAGATCGACTCCATTCCCACAGCCGCGATGAAGAAGCTCGCGGCTTGGCATTGGCCGGGAAATATCCGCGAATTGGAAAATTTCATCGAGCGCTCGGTGATCTTGACACATGAGCATAGCTCCGCACTGCAGTTGCCCCTGGGAGAGATCAGCACTAACGGAAAAACACCGCCCGTTCTCGGCTCACGAGAGGTCCATGATCGCGATGAGATCACGCGCATTCTCAAGGAGACCAACGGTCGAGTTGCCGGTCCGCAAGGGGCGGCCGCGCGCATGGGCATCAAGCGAACCACGCTCATCTCGCGTATGAAGAAGCTCGGAATCGAGCCACGCAGCATCGCTTAGCGCGCGAAATTGTGTGGGCGCGGTCTCGGACTGACTCGCGCTCGCACCCCCTCTTCAATTGTCGAAATCAATTGTCGAAGTGGGCATCGACACTTCTCGACACTGGCTTCCCGCAATCATATCTCTCACCCCTCAATTTCAGTGACTTACGCGAGTCGCGGAAGCGATCTGGCTTTGGTCCCCCCGTTGCAATAACCAGAAGCGTGCAGCGGATGACCAATGTTCAAGATCTCCATCGTTGAAGAGCGCAGCCAGCGAAGGCTGATGCTGGAAGGCAGGTTGGTTCGTCCCTGGACCGCAGAGGTTGAGAGCGCATGGAAGACAGCCGGGGAAGACCTTCAAGGCCGGAAGTTAATCGTTGATCTGACGAACGTGACACACATCGGCACGGATGGAGAGTGCACGCTATTCAAACTGATGAAGGAAGGCGCCAAGTTTTCCTGTAGCGGAGTTTTGACCAAACACGTACTGAACCAATTGGCTCGAAGGTGTCGTGGTACGCCTTAACGGAACCTGGCTATCGAATTGCACGGAGCGCGAGAAAAGTCTCAACGGCAGGAGGACAACAAATGTTCGGCAGAAAAAAGGTCATGAACCGGCAGCCCTCGCCGTATGCGATGAGAAGCGATTTCTGCCGAATATTCGAGAAGGATATGAACCGCTTATATCTGTTGTCGTTGCTATTAACCGGCGATCGCACCACAGCCGAGCAATGCTTTGTCGGCGGCCTTCATATCGCCCAGGAAGGAAATCAGGTTTTCAAGGAATGGGCGGAGTCCTGGGCGCGACGGGCGATTATTCAGAATGCAATTCGAATGATCCGCCCGCGGAAAGCGGACGACAGTACAAACTCGACGTCGGTCTCCAGTACTGGCATCGCACCAACAGAGCATACCGAAATTGCCGGGATTATTGATCTACCCGTGTTCGAACGCTTCGCATTCGTGATGTCAGTACTGGAACGCTACTCCGACCGGGAATGCTCGCTTCTTCTCGGTTGCGCACGCGGCGACGTGGGGGCAGCACGAACTCTGGCTCTCGAGCGATTAGGAGAATCCGCCGATTTTCAGCGCAAGCTGGTGAGCGTCGGCTCGAACCAAGAGGCGCGACGAGACAACTCTGAATCTGCGTCGCAGTGGACGGCTGCTTCCAGCCTCGCTGCTTCCGCGTAATCACAACACTGTTTCAGGAATAGAGGATGGCAATGACGATGCTTAGGACCGACGTTTTCATTCGTAATGCAAAATTAGCCTTCGTGACGGCTGTGCTGTTGGCGGCCGCGGCCTGCAGCCGAGGCAACGTTCACGCAGCTGGACCCGCAATGCCGGCGCCCCTGGTGACCGCCGTTCGGGCAACCACGCAGGATGTGCCCCGGTACCTCGACGAAATCGGCAGAAATGCAGCTTTCGAGGCCGTCACAGTGACGCCGCAGGTAAGCGGTCGGATCGTCGAGCGGCTTTTTCAAGATGGCGA
>Ga0209274_10001684_pt1 | contig 11237 bp, 9 predicted proteins | sample HubBroMetageREF1_FD_188343 | JGI IMG/M metagenome (GOLD analysis project Ga0209274, IMG submission 188343) | Reference soil microbial communities from the Hubbard Brook experimental Forest, New Hampshire, USA - Hubbard Brook CCASE Soil... | ecosystem: Environmental > Terrestrial > Soil >...
AGCGTCGTCGCGCGCGAGGACCTGCTCGGCGCGCGTCGGCTCGCCTTGCACGAAGGCATCAAGCGCGTCCCGCAGCATCTCCTGCGCCTGCTCGCCCATCGCCTTGAGCTCCCCCCGCACCTTGTCTTTGGCCAAGCCGTGCTCTTCTTTGGCGCGTTCGGCGATATTGACCGCCTCGTCTCCGATTCGCTCGAGATCGGTCACGAGACGAAGTGCCCCGGCGAGAAACCGCAGGTCGTACGCCACCGGCTGACGAAGCGCGAGCACACGCAGCGCCAGCGCGTCGATATCCATCTCGTCGCGATCGATGTGCCGGTCGATCTCTTCGACTTCGGCGGCCAACGGCTCCGAGCCCTCCCAGAACGCTTTGAGCGCCAGCTGCAATGCGCGCTCGCATCGCGCGCCCATCGCCAGCGAGTGGGCGCGTAGCTCTCGCAATTCGGATTCGAAGTCCCGGCTCGTATGGGCTTGAGGCAACGGTTCCTCCGTTGGGTCCTTCAGCGCGCCGCGCGCGACTGACCCCGGGTGCGCGAGCGTATCCAAATGGCGATGAGGTTGAGTAGAAAGGTCAAGCTGAGAAGAACGAGAGCCGTGCCGTAAAGCAGCGGCTTGGTCTTCTCCACGTCGGGCGACTGGGTCGCCAGAACGTACACGTGATAGCCGAGGCTCATGAACTGATCGTTCAGATGGGTCGGCAGGCTCGGCAGGTAGTACGCGACGCCCGTGAAGAGGATGGGGGCGACCTCTCCGGCTCCGCGGCTGACCGCGAGAATCGTTCCGGTCAAGATGCCCCCGAGCGCTTCGGGCAGCACGACGCGCAAGATCGTTTGAAGGCGCGTCGCCCCCACCGCCAGACTGGCCTCGCGAAGCTCCCGCGGAACCGACAGGATGGCCTCTTCCGTTGTCACCACGACCACGGGCAAGGTCAAGATCGCCAGCGTGAGCGACGCCCACAGGAGACACGGGCGCCCGTAGACGCCTTGACCGCCGTACGCCACCTTGTCGATCGCCCGTCCGACCGTCGAGATGAAGAACCCAAGCCCGAAAAGGCCAAAGACAATCGACGGAACGCCCGCAAGATTCGCCACGCACACGCGCACCAGGCGGGCGAGCGGTGACTTGGCCGACGCGTACTCCGTCAGGTAGATCGCGGTCGCCACGCCCGCCGGCACCGCCACGAGGGTCATGAGCAGCGTGAGCGCCACCGTGCCGAAGATCGCTGGAAAGACGCCGCCCTTGGTCATTCCCTCCGTCGGCACCTCGCTCACGAACTGCCACGACAGCGTCCGGGCGCCCCCGAGCACGACGTCGCCGAGGACGATGGCCAACATCACGAGGATGACCACGACCGCCGCGGCCGTGACCCCGGCCAGCGCCCGGTCCGCGTGACGGACCGCGCCGACGAGCTTGCGCGGGGCGAGCGCGACCGCGGTCATGCCACCGTCCCCAGATTGCGCCGCATTCTGTAGACGATTCGCTCACCGATGAAGTTGAAGACGAACGTCGCCACGAAGAGCATGGCCCCGAGGGCAAAGAGGACGTCGTAATGGGCGCTCCCCACGACGACTTCGCCGAGCTCCTGAGCAATGGTCGCGGTGATGGTCCGCGTCGAGCGCTGAAGGCTCATGTCGAGCAGAGCCGCGTTGCCGGACGCAATGACGACAATCATCGTCTCGCCGATCGCTCGTCCGAAGCCGAGCACGGTCGCCGCGGCGATTCCGGGCGCGGCCGCGGGCAAGACCACGCGAAGAACCGTTTGCGAGGGCGTCGACCCCATCGCGAGAGCCGCTTCGCGATACGAGCGCGGAACGGCGCGAAGGGCATCTTCGGACACGGAGAACACGATGGGAATGATCGCGAACGACAGGCCGATTCCTGCGACCAGCCCATTGAGCCGGTGCTCGGTCCCGAAGGCCTGTTGCACCCAGGTCGCCAGCACGACGAGCGCGAAAAAGCCCACGACGACCGAGGGAACGCCCGCGAGCAGCTCGATGGCCGGCTTGACGATCTCGCGCACGCGTCCCTTGGCGTACTCCGAGACGAACACGGCGGCGGCGACGCTCATCGGACCCGCGACGACCAGAGCCACCAACGTGACTTTGAGCGAGCCGACGATGAGCGGCATCACGTTGTATTTCGGCACCTCGCTGACCGGTTGCCACACGTACGCGGAGGCTCCGTGCTGCTGAATCGGAACCAGCATGGTCCACGGCGTCACTTCGCGGTGCACCTCGACGCTCGTGAGGAGCGGAAGCGCCTCTTTGCCGACGAACACGAGAATGAGAAGGATGGCTGCGATCGAGCCCAGGGCGACGACCGTGATGGCAAGCTCGATGATACGCTCGCGCCAACCGCTATTGCGGCGGAGCGAGCGCGCTTTCGAGCGCTCCCCAGCTTCGGGCACGACCAGGGTCGTCGGATGGGCCACGCGATCAGGTCTTGGGCAGGGGATAGTAGCCGACGACTTCGATGATCTTCTGTCCGTCCGGGCTCTTGACCCAGTCGATGAACCGCTTGGCCAGGCCGGTCGGGGCGCCCGCCGTGTAGAAGTAGAGAAACCGGGCAATCGGGTACGTGCCGTCCTGCGCCGTCTGGAGCGAGGGCGTGACCGCGGCCGACGCGTCGTCTTTCTTGACGTTGAGCGCGCGGATCCCCTCGAGATACGCGATGCCCCCGTAGCCGATCCCGAAGGCGTCGCCCTTGACGGCGCTCACGACCGCCGAAGTGCCCGCAAGGGTCTGCACGCTCGCGGCGAAGTCTTTGTTCTCAAGAACGTGCTCCTTGAAGTAGCCGTAGGTCCCCGAGTTGTTCTCCCGGCCGTAAAGGACGATGGCGTGATTGGGCCCGCCGACGTCTTTCCAAGAAGTCGTGTCGCCGGCGTAGATCTTGTGCAGCTCCGGAATCGAGATCTCCTTGAGGGGACTCTTGGCGTTGACGTACACGGCGAGCGCGTCCAGGGCGACCTTCGTTTCCACGGCGGGCGCGCCCCGCTTGGCCTGCGCGTCGTCCTTTTCCTTGTCCTTCATCGGCCGACTGGCTTCGCAGATGTCGGTCGTGCCGTTGATGAGCGCCGCGATGCCCGTCCCCGAGCCTCCGCCGGTGACCTGCACGCTGACGCCGGGATTGGCCTTCATGTAGTCCTCGGCCCACCGCTGGCCGAGGATCACCATCGTGTCCGAGCCTTTGAGGGTCAGCGTGGTCTTCTCGGGGGCGGGAACCGGAAGGTTGCTACTCGTGGCGGGAGCGGGGGCCGGCGGCTCGGTCTTCGTGCAGCCCAAGAGCAGACCGGTGGCGACGAGCGCCAACGCAACAAGACGCATGGGAGATCTCCTATCCAAAACGACCGGTGATGTAGTCCTCGGTCTCGCGTTCTCGGGGGCGCGTGAAAATCTGGGTGGTTTCGCCAACTTCGACGAGCCTACCCATGTAAAAGAAACCGGTTCGCTGAGAGACGCGCGCCGCCTGCTGCATGTTGTGCGTCACGATGACGATCGTCAGCTCGTCCCGGAGCTCGGCCACCAGGTCCTCCACTTTCGCAGTGGCAATCGGGTCCAGGGCGCTCGCCGGTTCGTCCATGAGAAGTACTTCGGGCTCGACCGCGAGCGCACGAGCAATGCAAAGCCGCTGCTGCTGTCCTCCCGAAAGAGCCAAACCCGACTCGCTCAGACGATCCTTGACCTCTTCCCACAAGGCGGCATGGCGGAGCGCTCGCTCGACGCGCCCGGCGAGCACGCCCCGCTCCGAAAGGCCGGCGATCCGCAGGCCGTAAGCGACATTTTCGAAGATCGACTTGGGAAAAGGATTCGAGCGCTGAAAGACCATTCCCACACGTCGGCGAACGAGCACGGGGTCGACGTCGGGCCCGTAGATGGCCTCCCCATCGAGCTCGACGTGACCGGTGACGGCCACGTCCGGAACGGTGTCGTTCATCCGGTTGAGCGAACGAAGAAACGTGCTCTTGCCGCAGCCGCTGGGGCCGATGAGGGCCAGGACCTGGTTGGCGTGCACGTCGATGGTGACGTCCTTGATGGCGGCCTTGCCGCCGTAGCTCACGGCGAGCCCTTGCGCGCGCATCTTCAGCTGCACGCTCGGCTCGGGCGATAGCGTCGCGGCGGCGACCACGGGCGCGACTTTGGCCACGTCGGACGAGGGTTGTGTGTCCTCTATGTGACGTTCGCGTGACGACGCAGGGATACGACTCTTGGAATCCGTCATGCTGCGAAGCCCGCCCGGCCCGAGGACGGGTCCGGTTCTCGGGCAGAAAGCGACACGATGGCACTCCCGCGCTGCAGCACGAAGGGGTGCCCTCTCCACGCGATGCGCCGGCTGGCCCAGGCCCGCAACCAACAGAAGATGGCCACGTAGGAGCGAACGACTTCGAGCGGCACGTACCACCACGCAAACCACTGCCGCCTCAGCAGGGCGGCCGAGACGAACGCGCAGAACGTCTGCACGAACGCCGCGACGGCAAGCAAAAGAGCGGTCGTGCGACTCGGAGCGATGAGCAGGCCCAGGGTGGTCACGACGACGGGCGACAAGAGCGGCTCGAGCGCGAACACCGGCGGGGAGAGAGACCGGCGCATCTTGGCCCAGCGCGTGTGGCGCTCGAGCGTGCGGAAGACCGAGCATTGCGTATTGCGGTTCTCGACCAGGTCGAACGACAGCCGCGCCTTCAAGCCGGCTTTGCGGACCCGCTGACCGAGAACGTAGTCCTCCGCCAGCACGTGACCGACCGACGCGAAGCCCCCGATCCGTTCGAGATCCGCCCTACGAACCGCCATCGATTTGCCCACGGTGAGCGGCTGCCCGGTCACGGCGTCCACCGCGGCAATGCCCGGTGCCGTAGAGGCGCAGATCTGCAAATTCTCGAGCGCCGCTCCGAGCGTTTGCTCGCCCGTGCCCGCGATCAAGCTCGTGACCAATCCGACTCCAGGGTCTTCGAACTCGGCCAGGAGCGAGTTGAGGTAGCTCGGCGAGACCCGCACGTTCGAATCCGAGATGACGCAGACTTGCCCGGTCGCGGCTCGCTCGAGATCGATGAGCTGAGCGACCTTCGGGTTGATCGCCGCCTGCGGGTTGGTCACGAGCAGCCGGCCTTCGACGTGCGGATGGCGTGCGAGAAATCGCCGCGCCAACGGAAACGCGGGATCATCGGCATCGGCCACCCCGAACAGGATCTCGAAGGACGGATGCTCGATTCGCGCGAAGGACTCGAGATTGGCGGCGAGGTCGTCGTCACACCCGGCCAGCGGCTTCAAGATGCTCACCCGGCACGTCCCGGCGGCTGCCTGGGGCTGCGGCCGCCCGCGACGCTGGATGAGCGCGCTCCAGAAGAGCGCCATCATCGGCGCATAAAGTGCGAGCGACGCGCCCGCGAGCACGACGGCAACCACCAAGAGGGTCACACTGAGCATTTAGCCACCGCTCATGTGACACCTACCGCATCAAGCCGGTGAACTCTTGGTGACGCGGTCGTCCTCGATCCCTTCGTGTCCTTTGCTCGCGACCGCCCGTAGCCGGGCTTCGCTGTCGGCCTGCGTGACCCGGGCCAAGGGGAGCGTCACGTCGGCGCGATGGAGGGTGACGCGAAAGGTGGAACCTGCGCCCACGGTGCTCTCGACGGAGACCTTGCCTCGCATCGTCTCGACCATGTGCTTGACGATCGAGAGGCCCAAGCCCGTGCCGCCGAGCTCACGCGACCGCCCGGCATCGATTCGATAGAAGCGCTCGAAGATCCGCGGCAAGTGCTCGGGGGCGATACCCGGGCCCGTATCGGAGACCACGAGCTTGACGCGATCGTCGTCGTGCGACCCGCCCACTAGAATTCGCGACCCTTGCGGGCAATATTTGACCGCGTTATCCACCAGATTCGAAAGCACGTGCTCGAGGGCCCTCGCGTCGCCGTCGATGGCCGGGAGCGCCGCAGGAAGCTCGGACGAAAGGCGAACGCCCTTCTTCTCCGCACGCTCGCGGAAGAGGGCGAGCACGATGGGGACGACTCGCTGCAGCTCCACCGGCTCGCGCTTCAGCTTGAACTCGTTCGATTCGAGCTTGGAGAGCTCGAGCATGTCTTCCACCAAGCTTTGAAGGCGCTGGGCGTTTCGCTCGATGATGTCGAGAAAACGCATGGCCGCCGGCGGATCGTCGAGCGCCCCGAATCGCAGCGTCTCGGTCGCCGAGCGCACCGCGGCAATCGGCGTCCTCAGCTCGTGCGAAGCGTTGGCCACGAAGTCGCGTCGAAGCGATTCCAGGCGCCTCAGCTCCGTGACGTCCACGAACACGAAGAGAAGCCCTTCGTCGCCGGCGGAGAGGGGTGCGACCTGCACGAGCACCCGCCGCGGCTTGAGCCCGGGCAGCTCGATCTCGACAAGCCGGTCGTCGGGCTCGGCGCGCGCATCTTCGAGCATCTCGCTCAGCTGCGCGTGACGAACGGTCTCGATAAGAAGCTTGCCGACGGCGTCGGTTCCCAAGAGCAACATCGAGCGCAGCGCCGAGTTCACGAGCTCGATGCGCCCCTCGGGGTCGACGACGACGACCCCCTCGTGCATCGCCTCCAATATCTTCTTCTGGAGATCGCGCTCGCCGCGCAAGTCGCCGAGGGTCACCGACAGACGGCCCGCCACCCGGTCGAGCGTCTGCCCGAGCAAGGCGAACTCGTCTCGCCCGGCAAAATGCGTTCGCGCGGAGAGATCCCCGTCGCTCATGCGCCGGGTAGCGCCGCGCAGCTCGCCCACGACTTGCGCGACCCTCTTGGCCGCCGAAGCGCAGAGAACGAGGGCCAGCCCCAGGGCGATTCCGGCAATCCACCCCGCGACAGGATGGGCCGAGCCCGCAGCCGCGCCCCCGACCGCCAGAATGAAGGTCGCGAGCCCGGAAGCGATCGCGATCGATGCCGCAACCAGGCGGGCGCGTACGCCGAACATCGGACCTTCTTCTTCGACCCTCGGGACGTTCATGGGATTTGCGCGCTCATTTGACCTTGATGAAGCTCGGCGGGACGACCCACTTGGGGCTCCGCAGAAGCTCGCACGTCAGGCCAAGGAAAACACCCCGTAGCACCTCTTCCGGATCCGAGGCGCCGCTCGCGGTGCGCTCGGCCATCAACTTCGACAGAGTCGTCTTGCCGGTCACCGCGTCGATGACGGCGGCTTCGCGCTCCGGCAGTCGGAACATCTCGAGGCGAACGGGAGGCGCGACGACCGGCTCGACCACCTCTTCCCGAACCGGGGCGAGCAGCGATTCGAGCTCGTCGTAGCGATACCCGTGTCGTACCCCACGACCGATGAGCTCGTAGGAGTCGACGCCGAGGGGAAACGTTTCTTCTTGGGAGCGCATTCCGCGGGCGAAGGCGATCTCGCCACGCTTCCACCGGAAGATTTCGAGCAAGCGCTCTTGGGTTTGGTCGTGGATGGCGCGAAAGAGCTCGATGGGCCGCAGCACACCGATGCCAACGAGGGCGTCACCGATGCGGCCTCCGAAACGCGGAAGCACCGCGAGCGCCATCTCGAGCTCCATACGGAGCACTTGCCCGCGGCGAATGAGAAACTCGCCGAGAAGCTCGTGCTTCTCGGTCGAGGTCACGCATTCGGGAGAGCCTTCGACGAAGAACGTGCGCTTCTTTCGCGGCCCGTCTTGCAAGACAAGGACACCGGTCTCTCGACGCACGGCCATGTGAAAGATGCGCGTCGGGAGCCGCGCGGGGTCGAGCTGGCCGCGATCGATGGCATCGGCCGGGAGCGCGACGTCCCACTGCAGCGCCGGGCTGCTCGCAAAACGGGCGAGCTCCGGGTACCGGGTGACGGGCTTGAATCGGCCTTGCGCGCGCGCGATCGAGCACGTCGTGCCCACTTGCCCCGTGGCAAATAGCTCCACGAGCTGCGGGAGCGGGACGGGGCCGAGCAGCGTGCCGTCGACCCGCTTGATCCGGTAGACGGTGGGCGACGCCGGATCGCCGGCGGGGGCGGCCGACGGCGGCGACGACCCGACGCGCTGGATAAACCGGAGCGTGGTGTCGCTCTCGTCGGTGGGGGCGTCGAGGTCGACTTCCTCCGGCAAGCCAAGCCTCTCCACGAAGGCCGCGAGACGCGATGGACCCGTCTGCAGACGCCGCCGCCGCGCGAGCTCCTCGAAGGCTTCGATCATCGCGGCGGCCGACGGCCAGCGGAGACTCGGGTCGCGCGAGAGAGCGCGCAGAAGAACCGCCCGCACGTCGTCCGGAATCCGTGCTCCGGAGCGGTCGATGACCGAGACGTCGGCGTCACGAATGCGCATGAGAACGTCGAGGTCCTGGGCGCCGCTGAAGAGGGGCCGAAGCACCAGAAGCTCGGCCATGACGATGCCGACGGTGAAGATGTCGCTTCGGGCGTCGAGCTCCCGGCCCACCACCTGCTCGGGCGACATGTAACCGAGCTTGCCTTTGAGCTGACCGGCGTCCGTGCGCCTCTCGATCTCGGCGGCCCGCGCGATGCCGAAGTCGGTCAGCTTGACGCCGCCCGAACGGTCGATGAGCACATTGCCCGGCGATACGTCTCGGTGCACGAGTCGAATCGACTGGCCGTCGTCGTCGCGCACGCCGTGCGCGTAGTCGAGCGCCCGCAGAATGGAGAGCACGATGTGCAGGCAGACATCGAGCGGAACATCGTCGCCTCGCGCGGCCGCAGCCCGCACGAGGCGCGCGCCCGTGGTGCCCTCGACGTATTCCATCGCCATGTAGAGCTCGCCATCCTGCTCGCCGAAATCGAAGACCTGAACGATGTTCGGGTGGCTCAGCCTCGCGCAGACCCGCGCTTCGTCCACGAACATCGCGACGAAGTCCAGGTCCCGCGTGTATTGAGGCAGGATTCGTTTGACGGCGACGAGCTTTTGGAAACCGTGCGGGCCCGCCCGCCGTGCGAGATAGACCTCCGCCATCCCGCCTGTGGCGATACGGCGCAGCAGCTCGTAAGGCCCCAGGCGCAGCGGCGCCGGGATGGATGAGGTCGTCATCGCCTTCCTGTCAGCTTAACATGGACAGTGGGCGACGATGGCAACGGGCGGACCGAGCGGCGTCTTAACCTTCGACAAGCCCCGCGGCTGCACGAGCCACGATGTGGTCGCCCGCGTACGCCGCACGCTGCGAACCCGGGCGGTGGGCCATGCAGGAACGCTCGACCCCATGGCCACGGGGGTTCTCGTGGTCCTCGTGGGGGAAGCCACCAAGCTCGCGCCGTGGCTGACGGCTCACGACAAGACCTACGTGGCGACCCTGGCCCTGGGCATCGAGACCGACACGCTCGATGCCGACGGCCGCGAAGTGCGGCGCGAGGCTCTGAGCGCGGCGCTGCGCGCGGCCCTGTCGCCATCGGACGTGCTCGCCCCGATCGCCCCCCTCTTCGAGCGTGCACTCGAGCTCGAGCGGCAACGAATCTCCCAGCTTCCCCCCGCTTACTCGGCCATCCACACCGAGGGCGAGCGCGCCTACGCGAGGGCCCGACGCGGGGAGGCGCCCGTTCTGGCGGCGCGGGTCGTCCGCGTCCTGCGGCTCGAGCTCGTCGCGTGGGGCGAGCGGCCCGCCACGTGCTCGCTCGCTCTCGAGGTGAGCAAGGGCTACTACGTGCGCTCGCTCGCGCGCGATTTGGCCGCCGCGCTCGGCACCGTGGGCCACCTCACCCACCTGCGGCGCCTCACATCCGGCCCGTTTGGCCTCGACCCCGCGCTCGCGATCGACGCTTCGGCCGACGCGATGCGATCGCGCCTCGAGCCCGTGGCTTCGGCCGCCGCGCGGGCCTTGCCGGTAGGGCACCTCACGGCTTCCGGAGTCGTCGACGCCCGCCAGGGACGCCGCGTGCATCCTACCGCCATCGCGGCGCCGTCGTCGGGGCCGTGCGCGTGGCTCGACGACCAGGGCGATCTCGTCGCCATCGGCGAGCTCGACGAGGACCGGGGCGGAAGAGTCGTTCGCGGCTTCGCGGCTACTTCGCGGGAGAGCCCTTGCGCGCCGCTTGCTGAGCCGCCTTGAGCCGCTCGGCCGCTGGCTTGGCGAGCGACCCGGTGGGCGCGAGCTTCAAGTACTCCGCGTATTGCGCAGCGGCCTCTTTGAAGTGCTTGCCGCCGGCCAGCCGACCGCCCAAGTAGTAGTGGCCGGGCGCGTAGCTCGGCTCGGTCTGGATGGCGGCTTGCAGGTCGGCGAGGGCGCCCGCCTCGTCCTTCAGACCGAGCCGGCAAAGGGCCCGCTCCGTGCGCACTTCGCCGCCATCGCGCATCGCGATCGCGGCCTCGAACGTCTTGACGCACGAGGCAAAATCGCCCGCCATCCGGTACTCGTACCCGACCGACGCCGTCATCGCGTAGTCGCCTTTGATCAAGCCGAGAACAGCCCCCAGATGCGGCGACGCACCCGGCGTGTGCCAGACATTGAGCCAGTGAGCGAGCGTCAGGTGGAACATCGGCTCAGTCGGGCCGAGGCGCACGGCTTGTTCGAGCTCCGGGGTTGCCCCCTCCGCGTCGCCCTTGGTCGCCAACACAACCCCGACGTTCTCGTGAAGCGCTGCGCTCCCGGGGTGCGCCGCAAGACCGGCGCGACCCACACGGAGCGCGTCGTCGATTCGTGATTCGTCGACGTAGAGCGCACACAGCTCGGCCGAGGCATTCTCGAGATCGGGCTTGATGCCGAGCGCGCCCTTGTAGGCGGCCTCCGCGCCCGGCCCGTCGCCGACCTTCTCGCACGCCATGCCGAGGTTGTAGAACGCCTCGAAGTTCTGCGGATTCTTCTTCGTGGCCGCCTCGAAAGAAGCGCGCGCATCGGCGTAGCGACCGGCGTCGAACGCTTTGATGCCCGCAAGAAGGTCCGGCGACGCAGCGGGCTCGGGAGCCGCACTGGGCTCGGCCGAAGGCGCAGCGGCAAGCGTAGGAGGCGGCGACTGCGGCGGAGGCTCGCTACCGCCGCACGCGGAAACGAGAAGAGACGCCAGGACGCCCGCGGACGCCACGACGCCCACGGACAAAGCCCAAGGGGCGGCCCCCCTTCCCGCTGAAAATCTCATGGGGACCAGCCTAGCAACTCGGTTGTCCCCGAGTCGGAGAATGGAGAGATCGCCAAGGCGCCCCCCGACGCCAAGAGACGGGCGGTGGAACTTCCGATGGTTGCCCCGAGACCCCCCGAGCCGGCCCTCGACTCTCCTCGGCGTCAGGGGGCGCCTTGGCGATCGCTCGTTTGGCCGATCTCTCGTCGTGCTAGCTGTTCACCGCGCGCACCAGCG
>Ga0209274_10001685_pt1 | contig 11231 bp, 4 predicted proteins | sample HubBroMetageREF1_FD_188343 | JGI IMG/M metagenome (GOLD analysis project Ga0209274, IMG submission 188343) | Reference soil microbial communities from the Hubbard Brook experimental Forest, New Hampshire, USA - Hubbard Brook CCASE Soil... | ecosystem: Environmental > Terrestrial > Soil >...
GCTGGGTCTTCAGCCACGGCAGCCACCTGCTATTCCTCTACGGTCAGGACGATCCCTGGTCAGCGCAGCGGTTCGCGCTCGGGGCGGGCACCAGCGACAGCGCCATCTACATCATCAAGGGCGGCAGCCATCTCACCCCCTATACCGACCTGCCCTCCGCCCAGGCGAAGGTCATCATCGAGACGCTACGCCGTTGGGCCGGACTGCCCGCGTCTGGAGGCCTTCAGGCCGTTCAATTGGCCTTCAGCCACCGGTCGAACCAGGCACGGGTGCGCAGGAGCGAGTCGCGCTGATGGTTGCGCTCCGCCAGCCCGTGCCCCTCCCGAGGGTAGATGACCAGCTCGTGCTCGGCTCCGTACCGGCTCAGGGCGCGGTGGAAGTAGATCGCCTGGCCGAGCGGCACGTTGGTGTCGTCTTCGCCGTGCATGATCAGTACCGGGGTGCGGATCTTCGAGGCGAACGAGATCGGGCTGACCAGGGCATGCGGGTGCGGCCCTGTCCCCTCCCAGCCGAAGCTGCCGGCCAGCGCGCCGTCCACCGACCCGTATTCGCCGGTGCCAGCGAGCAGGCCCCAGTCGCAGATCCCGGCGAACATCATCGCGGCCTTGAACCGGTCGGTCTGCCCGACCGCCCAGGCGGCCATGAACCCCCCATGGCTCGGGCCTGCAATCCCCAGCCGGTCCTGGTCGGCGACCCCCGACGCGACCAGCAGGTCGATCCCGACGAGGATGTCGCTCCACTCGGCACCGCCGACCGCGCCCACGACGGCCGCCGAGAACTCGCGGCCATGCCCGGTGCCGCCGCGCGGATTGGGCAGGAACACCGCGTAACCCGCGGTCGCGAGCCACTGACCAGGACAGTGCGGCCTGAGCATGAACTCGTCGGCGTACCGGTCATCGGGTCCGCCGTGCACCAGGGTGACGAGCGGGAACGGGCCGTCGGCACGGCCGCGGCCGGCCGGCAGGATGAGCAGGCCGTCGAGAGCCAGGCCATCGGATGCGTGATAGGACAGGCGCTCCTGCGCACCCCACTGCATCCTCCGCAGTTCCGGCCGCGTGTCGCTGATCCGGCTGAGCGAGCCGCCCGGTGGTCCGGCGTGGACGTCGGCCGGCTGATAGGCGGTAGTCGCCAGCGCGGCGACCACCGCACCGGAACGGCTGGCGGTCAGCGAGCCGATCAGGCCGGCCCGGGTGGACAGGCACCGGAATCGCAGCGGGCCAGGATCAAGCCGGTGGATCTCGGTGTCGAGCCCGCTCTCGAACAGGGCCAGCGGCGGGCCGCCGGCGACCTGGGCCAGGCCAGCCGGACTGACGTCCATGTCCTTGGTCAGGTCTTGCGGCGAGGCGGACGCGCCGGGCACGGTGTCGTAGACGGCGAACCCGCCATACGGGTCGGGCTCGGCCAGGTAGGCCAGGTGCCAGCCGCCATCATCGGCCCACCACGCCGGCGACCGTGCGTGGCCGGCGACCCGGCCGAGGTCCTGCACTGCTCCGGTCTCCGTGTCGACCACGTGCAGCTCGTTGGTGATCGCCCCAGGATCGATCTCCTCGCTCACCCAGCTGATCACCGCCACCGGACCGCCGTCTGGTCGCTGCGCCAGCTCGACGACGTGACGGCCGCCGAGGTCGCCTGCCGGGCGCAGCTCGCGCGTCGCCGGGTCAAGCAGCCACAGCCTGCCGCCGCCTCGTTGCTCGCTCCAGACGATCGCGTCATCGCGCTCAGCGTGTCGGCGCTGGTCTTCCTCGGTCGGCTCGTCCGTGGCCAGCACGGCGACCCGGCCGTCCGCCAGCGGGCAGACCTCGTAGATGTCGCCGTGCCAGTCAGTCAGGCCCTCAGCCTCGCCGCCATCGACTCGGATCCGGTGCAGCTGGCCGGACCCGGTGCGGTCTGACAAGAAGAACAGCGACGCCGAGTCGGGCGCCCAGCGCGGATCGGAGTCAGCCGCCGTGCCGGCGGTCAGCTGCCGTGGCGGCGAGCCCCCGTCGGCGGCGGCTAGCCACAGCGCGCTGAGTCGGCGGTCCTCTGACTTGCCCACCGGGGCGACAACGTACGCGACCCAGCGCCCGTCCGGCGATATCGCCGGCTGCCGCGGCACCGCGCCGTCCACGATGAGCTCCGCGGTCAGCAGTGGGGTGTCCATGCGCACGCAACCTTTCCGCCGTCAGTACATCGTGAGACATCATTCACCAAACGATCGTGACGATGAGCCCATACCAGCTCAGCGATGACCGCCAACGGGTGGTGAACACCGGGGGAACTTGCCGAATAGGCAACTGGATACCGCCGCGCGGGCAAAGTGTGCAGGTATCCCTACTACCGCGCACGCCTTGGCCTAGGCGAAATTGGCACAGTAATATCACTGTGCCGGGAGCACCATAAAGGAGACTCAGTTGTCAGAAACGCCTCAGTCAAGGACCGTCACGCGCGGCGTCCAGCTCAATCACAGCCGTGCGGTGGCCCGCGGCGTCAAGCTCAACCACTCCCGCGCCATCGCTCGTCGCGGCTGACTACAGCATCCGAGGTCGCGGTTTCCTTGCCCGTCACACCGTGCCACCAGGCCCCGTTCCTGCCGGGCAGGGAACCCGCTGCCGGATCCGCCCAAGTCCCACCCGAGCCGGACATCGAGGCCGTCGGCGCGCGGGCACTGGGCTACCGGGACGCAGCGGTGGCAGCGCTCGACGACGGAGATCCCGACTCGGCGCTTGCCAGCGCGCGGCTCGCACTCGACCTGCTTGCTTCGGCCGGATGCCGCGATGGCCTTGATGAAGCGGCCGTGCTGGTCGCGCTGGCGGAGATCGAAGAGTCTGCTGGTCAGGTCGACGATGCCTGGGACACGATCACCAGGGCGGTCAGGCTTCTTGATCACGCCGGGCCCGAGGCGGACGCTGATACCACGCTGCTGTGGTGCCAGGCGCAGGAGCGGCTCGCGGGCCTCGAACAGCTGGCCGGCGACTTCACGGCGGCCAGGGCCCGGCTCGGATCGGTGCTTGCCCGGGCGTCCGCGGTCTTCGGAGCGTACTGTCCGGCAGTGATCAGCGCAGCCATCGCACTAGGGGTTGTGTGCAAGTCCGCCGGCGACTTTGACGCCGCGCAGGCCGCCTACGAGCGGGCCGCGACCGCATACGGCCAGCTCGGCGAACCCGACCCGCTGACCGAAGCCGGGTTGCTGCACAATCTCGGCGGGCTCGCGCACGCACGCGGCGACGCCGCGGCTGGCATCGCCCTCGCGGAGCAGGGCGCCGAGTTGCGGACGAGTGCGCTTGGCGCGGACCATCCCGATGTCGCACGTGACCTGAATGCCCTGGGTGCGCTCTATCAGCTGGCGGCAAGGTTCGGCGACGCGGAGCACGTGTGCCAGCGCGCACTGACGGTGTTCGAGCACTGCTACGGGCCACGTCATGTCGAAGTCGCCATGACGTGCGCGAACCTGGCCGCGATCCGGAGCGATCAGGGTCGCGACATTGAGGCCGAAGCGCTTGGCCGCCGGGCGCTGGAGATCTTCAAGGCCGTGCTCGGGCCGCAGGACGTCGAGGTCGGCGTCACTCTGCTGAACCTCGCGGCCGCCGTGGCCGGCCAGGGACGCCAGGCTGAGGCCCTGGCGCTGGCCGCTGAGGCCGCGCAGATTCTCGCCGCCCGTCTTCCGGCCGACCATCCGCATTCGCAGGCCGCGGCGCAGGCAGTCGAGCACTACCGGGCATGGTAGTGACCAGCGGAGAGCCGGCGGCACCGCGCCGCCAGCGCCTGATCCCGGTACTGCCGAGGCCGACCTGGGCGGTGCTCGGCGGGGACTTCCTCTCGGCGGTTGGTACCGGCCTGACATTGCCGTGCCTGTTCATCTACGCCCATCAGGTTCGCCAGCTCAGTTACGGCGAGGCCGGGCTGGTGCTATCCACCATCGCCTTCGCGTCGCTCGCTGGCAATCCGCTCGGTGGCGCGGCGGCTGACCGGTGGACACCTCGGCGGGCACTGATCGTCGGCCTGCTGGTGGCAGCGGCCGGATCGGTGGCACTGGCCGCGGCGCACTCGGTGCTTGAGCTGTTTGGTGCCGCCGCTGTATCAGGTCTTGGCGTCTCCATCATCTGGCCGGTGCAGGATGCCCTGCTGGCAGGCCTGGCCGGGCCGCAAAGCCGATCAGCGGTGTTCTCAGTCGGCCACACCTGCCTCAATGCCGGGTTTGGCCTCGGCGCGCTCGGCTCCGCGGCTATCGTCAGCGTCGGCCATCCCGGCACGTTCACAGTGGTGTTTCTCGCGGACGCAGGCACGTACCTGCTGCCGATCGTGATCCTCGCGCGGCTCCGCCTGCCCGGGCCCGCGCCGGCGGATGCGGACCAGCAGGAGAGCGGCACGACGGTGCCGGACCGCGGCTACCGCTCGGTGCTCAAGGACAAGGCGTTCGTGCGAGTATGGCTGCTCACCGCGCTGATCGCGACCGTCAGCTTCGGTCAGTTCCAGTCGAGTTTCGCCGGGTTCACCACCAGGCCAGGCGGAATCAGCACGCACGAACTCGCTCTCGCCTACGCGGCGAACATGCTGACAGTCGTCGTCGCGCAGCTCTTCGTGCTGCGCTGGCTCTCTGGCCGCCGCCGCACTACGGGCGCGGCTCTCGCGGCTCTCGCGTGGGCGGCCAGCTGGATCATCACGGTCATCGGGGGGAACCTGGGCGGCGGTATCGCCGCGGGAGTGGCATTCGCCGCGGCCATGGTCGTCTTCGCCATCGGTGAGACGATGATGTCACCGACCCTGCCGGCGATCGTCAACGATCTGGCGCCGGCCGGTTCGCAGGGACGCTACAACGGCCTCGGTGTCCTGGCCTTCACCACCGGCTTTCTGCTCGGGCCTGCCGTTGGCGGTGCCGCGCTCGGCGCGGGCTGGGGGAGTGAGCTGTTCGCGGTCATCGCCGTCGTCTGCGTTCTGGCGAGCCTCGGCGCGCTGCGCCTGGCTCGCCACCTGCCCGCGAGCGCCAACCTCGTCACGACCGGCGCGGCCAGCGAATCCAGCCCGCCGGCCGACCCCGTCAGCCGCTCGCCAGCCGACCCGCGAGCTGCGTCCGGTTAGTGATGCCGAGCCGGGCGTAGATCCTGGTCAGGTGCGCTTCGACCGCACTCACGCTGATGTAGAGCTGCTCGGCCACCTGCCTGTTCGTGTACCCGCTCGCGACCAGGGCAGCCACCTGGGCCTCGGTCGGGGTGAGGCCGCCGGTCTCGCGCCGGCCGCCGATACGGGATAGCTCGTGCCTGCACTGCACGGAGAGCGGCGGGCAGCCGAGCTCGTCCAGGCGGGCCGCGGCATCGAGGAGGAGTTCCCTGGCCTGACGGAACTGCCGGAGCCGACGTCGGGCTGACCCGAGGGCGAGCAGCGACCTGGCCTCGTCGAAAGGAAGCCGCAAGTCCGCGTACTGCGCGGCCGCGGTCTCCAGTTCGCTCACGGCCGCCGCATCGTCGCCGAGCGCACTGTGCAGGGCAGCACCCGCGCGGGCCGCTCCGGCCAGCGCCCATGGATGGTGCAGGTCTCTGGCCGCCTGCTTAAATTCAGTCAATATGCGGGAAGCCTCATCGAGCTGGCCCGACTGAGCAAGCGCCTCGATCAGGTCAGGGCCTACCGGGAACGTGCCGGGATCGCGATAGCCGGCGTCGGTGACGTCCCGGTAGACGCGCGACAAGGACCTGGCCGCGTCCGCGGCGTCGCCGGCCAGCAGGGCGGCCAGGCCGACTGCCCGGTGTACTTCCAGCTGATGCCAGCGCAACTGGCCGAACTCCTGCCCGGCGGCCAGCTCGTCAATCTCGTCAGCCACGTCGCTGGCCAGCTTGCGGTCTCCGGCCGCAGCGGCGAGATACGCACGGGCCCGGCCCGTGACGCCGAGCGTCCGCTCGTACGGCGCGGTCAGTATGGCCAGTTCGTCGCGGAGCCTGGCTGCTTCGTGCCATTCCCCGGTGCGGACCGTGAGCTCAAGCTGATGGAGCGTGAAGGTGATGACGCTCCAGTCCTCTTCTCGTTCGCGCGCGTTCTGCAGCAGGCTCGCGAACATGGTCCGCGCGGTCGCGGCCTCCCCGCGCCACATTGCCCTGACCGCCCGGATCCTGGCCGGCCAGTCATGCGACGGCTGGCCGGGCACAGGACCCATCAGGTCGAGCTCAGCCAGCCGGGGCTCGGGGTCCAGGCCGGCTAGCGATTCGATCCAGGCCAGATGCCAGATCACGTCCGACCGCTGGAGCGGGTCGGCGCCGGTCGCTGTGAGTTCGAACGCCTCGCGGGCCCACTCGACCGCCTGGCCGACATTGCCGTTCGCGCCCGCGTGTCCGGCGAACTGCGCGAGGATGTAGCCCCGGATCGTCGGGCCTGCCTCGAGCAGGGCTTGGTGGTACAACGGCGCGGGGTGGCTGAGCCCGGACATGTCCGCCAGCAGGTACCTGGCCTCCGCCCGCTCGGGGCCTGCTGGCATGGCGGGTATCTCGTCCTCAAGCAGCTGACGCGCGGCGGCATCGACGTCGCCCGACCACCGGAGCCGGCGGGCCAGGGTGACGAGCCTCGCGGGCCGCAGCGGGTCGCCTGGTGGGGTGAAGCGCCACGCCAGTTCGCTAAGCTCCGCAGCCGCGGTGGCGCTGCCGTGCTCCGCGGCATCCTGCGCCGCGTCCGCGAGCCGTCGGGCGACGGTCGCGTCGGGCGGGCTGCTGGCGAGCGCCAGATGACGAGCGTGCTCTTCTGAGCCGGTGACGAGCGCGGCGAGCACGCCGTGCAGCGACCGGAGCTGGCCAGCGGCTGCCTGGGATCTCGCCGCCGCGCCGAACAGCGGATGCGCGAGCCGGATCCTGTCCCCGCTGCGCACCAGCAGGCGGCTGCTGACAGCCTCGTCCAGCGCGGTCACGGCGCCGCCGTGGTCGCGGACAGTGGCGGAACTGACCAGTGCGCGCTCGACCAGGCCGTAGTTCGGGCTGGCGAGTAGCGCGGTGATGAGGACCGCGTCGCGAACGTGCGGCGTCATGGTGCTCAGGCGGCCGACCAAGAGGGTGATCAGCGAGGGCGGGACGTGCAGCTCGTCACTCATGCCGGCCGAGGCCGGCAGAGCGGTCGCGAGCTCGGACGCGTAGAAAGGGTTGCCGCCTGACATCTGGTAGACCCGGCGGCAGGCCTGAAGCGACAGCGAGCTTGAGCTGCTTCCAGCGATGAGCTGGCGGATGGATGCGAAGTCGAACGGGCCTACGTTGACCCGGCGAACCGCTGCGGGCACGCTTGCGCGCAGCGCGTCGCTGAGCGCGCCCGCGCCGCCGGCTGCGGCCGAGTCGTCGAGACGATGGGTGAGGACAGTGAGCACGGGCTCGTCACGCAAGCGGCGGAGCGCGTACGCAAGCGCGCCTTCGGTCGCGGGGTCTAGCCACTGGTCGTCGTCGATCGCGATCAGGACCGGCCCATCCGCCGCCAGAGATCGGATCGCGCCAAGCACGCCGACGGCCAGGGCGCGCCTATCCACCTGGCCGGCGGCCCGGCGCAGCAGCGCCACCTCAAGCGCGATCCGCTGGGGCGCAGGCAAGGCCGCTACGGTCTGATCCTGCACGCTCTCGAACAGGTCAGTCAGTCCGCTGTAAGAGAGCGGCGCCTCAGACTCGGACGTGCGTGCCTGCAAGACCGCGCAGCCGCGTGCGTGCGCGCTGGCAATGGCGGCTTCCCACAGGACGCTCTTGCCGATCCCCGGCTCGCCAGCTAGCACCAGCGCGCGAAAGCCGGCGCTGATGCTGGCGATCGCCGAGGCGATCGCTGTGAACTCAGCGTCCCGGCCGATCAGGGCTGCCTGCGCAAACTCGCCGACTGGGCCCGACCAGTTGGCTCGGGCTGTCGAGTCCGTCAGCCCGGAGTCTGGTCCGCGCACCTGGCTCCCGCTCCGAAGGGCAATCCAATTATTCACTCGCAGGACTACTGTACGGCTCCGGTGCCTGGCCAGAATCCCGAGCGCGGGTTCCCAGGTCCCGGCCGGCCAGTTGCGGCGGACGCCGTGGCGGCAAAAATGATGATCAAATGCTACGAAAGGGTCATGCGCCTAAGGGAGACTGGAGGTCGGTATGTAATCGCTGAGCCCGTCCTTTGACCGGGCAGGAGTGGAGCCTTGATGAATGGCTCGCGGGCGTGGCGAAGGTTGCGGTTCCAGATAGCGGTAGTGGTCGTGTCGTCGCTGGTGGCAGCCATGCTCCCGGCCTTGCCCGCCAGCGCCTCTGGCCTAGCGCCGACGGCCGGGAAGCCGGCCGGGAAGCCGGCCTGGAACCCGCCGGTGTACCGGGGCCGGCTGTGGAAGCCGCGCAAGCTGGAGTCGGTGCCGTCGGTGGGCGGGCATTCGCTGCCCGCCGATGCGGGGAAGCTGGCTCGGGCGAGGCTGAGGCCGCCGCACGAGCCCGACTCGGTTCCCGCGGTGCCTTACCGGGTGCCGTCGCAGGCGTGGTGGCCGTCAGGATCGGGGACGGCCGTGCTCGGTCAGGCGGTGCCGGTACGAATGGGCCGGGTCACCGGGGAGACAACGCGGGCTCTGGCCGGGCCGCAGCGGGCCGGCGCGCTGCCGATCACGGTCACGGCGCTGGGCGGGGGCCGGCCTGGCGTTCCGGCGGCTGGTGCGGCGGGCGGGACGGCGGCCGCGGTGCGGGTTAGCGTCGCGTCGCGGCGGGTGGCGCGGGCTGATGGGGTCAGCGGGGTGGTGTTCGAGATGTCGGGCGGGCCTGGCCGTTTGCTGGTGCGGCTGGATTATTCCGGGTTCGCCAGGGACTACGGCGGGTCGTGGGCGTCACGGCTGCGGCTGGTGGAGCTTCCGCCGTGCGCGCTGTCGACTCCGGGTGCGCCCGGCTGCCGTACCCCGATGCGGATACCTGGCGGCAACGACGGCACCCATTCGGTCTGGGCGACCGTGCGGCTCGGCCAGCCCTCGGCCGGCTCGGTGCCGCCCGAGACCGCCGGCACTAAGTCGCCGTTCTCGTCGCGGGCCGGGGCGGGTGGCACGGGTTCTGTGATGCTCGCCGCCCAGTCGACGCCGGGCGGGGAAGCCGGCAACTACGCGGCGACCTCACTGAACCCAGAAGGCACCTGGTCAGTGCAGGCGGGCAACTTCAGCTATGACTATCCGATCGCTGTGCCTCCGTCGCTGGGCGGGGCCGCTCCTGATGTGGACCTGGCGTACTCCTCGGAGACCATAGACGGCGAGACGTCGGCGCAGAACCCGCAGGGCTCGCAGATCGGTGACGGCTGGACGTACTCGCCCGGCTTCATCGAGCAGTCCTACGAGCCGTGCTCGGAGGATTCGTCGGCGACCGCCGCCGAGGCCGGGGACGAGTGCTGGGACGGGTACAACGCCACGCTGTCCCTGGCCGGTGATTCCGGCATCCTGATCGGCTCGGGACCGGGGACCTGGCACCTGCAGAACGATGACGGCACCAAGGTCCAGCTAGAGACCGGTGGCGCCAATGGCATGTGGAACGGCGAGTACTGGGTGGTCACGACTACTGACGGAACCAAGTACTACTTCGGTGCCGATCACGTCCCCGGTGACTCGACGTCGTCGCTGACCACGAACTCGGCCTGGAACGTCCCTGTGTACTGCCCGGGGACTACCGACGCGTGCTACAGCTCCTCGACCGGAACGTCGTCGTGGACGCAGCTGCCGTACCGCTGGTACCTGGACTATGTCGTAAATCCGGATAACAACCTGACCGTCTATGAGTACAGCACCGAGACCAACTACTACATGCGGGGCGGGTCTACTGGCTCGGGCACGCTGACCAGTTACATCAGGGGCGGCTACCTGACCAATATCCTGTACGGCTGGCAGCTCGCGAACGCGACCGCGAGCCCGGTCGTCTATCCGGCCGACAAGGTCGAGTTCGGTTCGTCGGCGCGGTGCCTGTCGAGCTGCTCGACGGTGACCCAGACGGCGTACCCGGACGTGCCGACCGATGAGATCTGCGCGTCCGGTGACACCTCGTGCGAGAACGCGTCGCCGACGTATTTCTCCGAGGAGCGGACCACCTCGATCGGCACCTACGTGCTCGGGTCGCAGTCCTCTGGCAACTACAGCGAGGTCGATTCGTACGCGCTGGCCCAGCAGTTCGACACCGGCACCGGTGAGAGCACCGCGGTGATGGCGCTGACCTCGATCACCAGGACCGGCGAGAACGGGACCGCCATATCGCTGCCGTCCACCCAGTTCGACGTGACGATGATGAACAACCGGGTGCTCGGCACGACTCAGCCCGCGCTGTACCGGCCCAGGATCACCGAGATCCAGACCGAGGCCGGGGCGGCGATCAGCGTAGATTACAACCCCCCGGAGTGCACCCAGGGCAGCGGCGGCAATATCACCGACGCGGATGCGCCGACGAACACGATGACCTGTTATCCGGCGTACTGGGCGCCGCCGAGCCAGCCGGACTCGATGGACTGGTTCAACTATTACACCGTTTCCCAGGTGCAGGAATCGGACGAGACCGGCGCTGGCTCGGTGCCGCACGTCACCGATTACACCTACCCGAGCAGCGGGGTGGCCTGGCATTACGACGAGAACCCGGCGCAGTCGAGCACGTACCGTACCTGGGATGAGAACCGCGGTTACCTGACCGTCGAGGCGACCACCGGCCAGGCGCCCGACCCGGTCACCGAGAACGTGACCTGGTACATGCGCGGCATGAACGGCGACAGCAACGGCTCAGGAGGCACCCAGTCCTATATCGTCAAGGACTCCCTCGGCGATTCGTACAACGACTACAACTACCTGGCCGGCCAGGTGCTGGAAACCCAGACCTATAGTGACGCGGGCGGGACGCCCGAGGTCCAGACCGTCAACGGGCCGTGGACCTATAACTCGACCGCGTCGATGACCCCGCCTTCGGGCAGCGGCCTGTCCGCGATGAGCTCGTACATGCTGGCCCAGGAAGCCACAAGGAACATGCGGCTGCTGGCCAGCGCTAGCTGGCAGACCTCCACGACCACCAGCTACTACAACGGCGATGCCCAGGTCGCCTACGTCGACAGCGCCCCGGCCGGGCAGACCGAGACCTGCACCACTACCAGTTACGCCAACGCGCCTTCTGGCAACCCGATGATGGAGGGCTACCCGGACGAGGTGCAGGAAGTCTCGGGCGCCTACAGCACTTCGAGCGGCGCCTGCCCGGCCGCGACCACCACCAGCCTGCTGTCGGACGCGCAGACCTACTACGACGACGAGTCCTCGACGATCAGCACGAACGGCACCGCGTCCCTGGGCA
>Ga0209274_10001686_pt1 | contig 11231 bp, 8 predicted proteins | sample HubBroMetageREF1_FD_188343 | JGI IMG/M metagenome (GOLD analysis project Ga0209274, IMG submission 188343) | Reference soil microbial communities from the Hubbard Brook experimental Forest, New Hampshire, USA - Hubbard Brook CCASE Soil... | ecosystem: Environmental > Terrestrial > Soil >...
GTCTTGCTCTCGCAACAATTTCGCTCTCGCGACAATCTTGCTCGGGATGACAAGCAGGCGCCGCGGACTTACTTTTTGCGCTCGTCGCGTTCGACTACTCCATCTTTGATGTTGACCACGCGGTGAGCGTATTCGGCGATGTCGTGTTCGTGGGTGACCAGCACGATGGTGTTTCCTTCGCCGTGCAGGCGGTCGAATAGGGCCATGATCTCGTTTCCGGTTGCGGAATCGAGGTTGCCGGTGGGTTCGTCCGCCAGAATGATGGAAGGACGATTGACCAGGGCGCGGGCGACGGCGACGCGTTGACGCTGGCCGCCGGAGAGCTCGTTGGGCTTGTGGGTCATGCGCGATTCCATGCCGACGGCGGTCAGTGCGGCCTTGGCGCGTTCGATGCGCTCACCGGTTGGAATGCCGGCGTAGATCAGCGGCAGTTCCACGTTGTGCAGCGCGGTGGCGCGGGCCAGCAGGTTGAAGGTCTGGAACACGAAGCCGATTTCCTTGTTGCGGATGCGTGCCAGTTCATCATCGTCGAGCTCGCTGACCAACTGGCTGTTGAGCCAGTATTCGCCTTTGGTGGGCGTGTCAAGGCAGCCGATAAGATTCATCAGCGTGGACTTGCCCGACCCCGAGGGCCCCATGATGGCAACATATTCTCCGCGTTCGATGCGGAGGTTGACGCCGCGCAGGGCGTGCACTTGCTGCTCCGAGCCCATGTCGTAGGTCTTCCAAAGATCCTCAGCTGCGATCATGCAGGACTGGGGTGGCGGCACTGAAACGGCATTGCTGGCCATGCGGATGACTTCTGCGGTTGCCATGTTTTTCTCCTGCTCCGGTGCCACTGGGTTCTCCGAGATTAGATTCGACTCCGAGAGCTCCGTCTGCTGTTCGAGACCTGTTATTTCGAGATCCGGTTCTGTTTCGAAACCTGCCGTCTCAACCCTGCTGTTTCAACCCTGAACCTGGACCGGCTGTTCCGTTGGACGTCTGAGGCCGGCGAAGGTTATGTCTCGTCTTCCTTCTTGGGGGCGGAGTTGTCGATTTTGACGGTGCTTCCAGAACGGATAGTACGCAAAATCTTGTAGCTTCCGGTGATGACCTCGTCCCCATCGTTCAAGCCATTGAGCACTTCGATGTCGCTGGTTCCGGCGATGCCGGTGGTCACGGGCACGAACTCTGCTTTCTTGCCGCGAATGACGAAGACGCCTGCGATGTCTTGCTTGTCGTCTTTATGATTTTTGTCCTTGGATGCAACGTCGCTGGGTACAGGTGCCGCGGCATGAACCGAGCCGGGGGCTGCCTTCTCCTGCTCCAACTGCGCCTTGGTGCGGACTGAAAGAGCCTGGATCGGTATGGAGAGCACGTTGCTGCGGGCGGCCGTCGTGATCTTGGCGGTGGTGGAAAGTCCGGGGCGCAGATCCGGTGGAGGATCGTTCACGGTCACGACCACTTTGAAGTCTTTGGCTTCTTCGCTGGCCGAGCTCTGCTGCGAAGTGGCTACACCAGTCGAACGCAGGATGGCGTTGTCCCCGATTTCAGAAACCGTCCCATGAAAAATCTTGTTGGGAATGGCGTCGATCGTAACTTCAGCAGGCTGGCCGAGGTGTACGGTCACGATGTCAGTCTCATCCACTTTCACCTCGGCGGTAATCACCGACATGTCGGCGAGCGTAAGCAAAGTGCTGCCGAGGGCATTTTGAATGCCGATAACCACGGATTCGCCCTCGCGCACCGGCAAGTTTGTGACGACTCCGTTGTAGGGAGCTGCGTAGGTGGTCTTCTGCAGCACATCAGCGACTCGGGTGAGGTTGGCGCGGGCCTGGGCGACATGGCGATCGGCGGAGTCCTTCTGAGCCTTGGCCTGGGCGACGCGAGCTTTGGCCTGGACCAGCCCGGCGTCGGCTGTGGACCACGCGTTCTGGCGGCTATCGAAATCGGATTTCGCGATAAGCCCATCCTTGTAGAGATGTTGTGCGCGATCCCAGTCGAGCTTGTTGCGTTCGTAGTCGGCCTGGGCGCGCAGCAGGTCGGCGTCGGAGGTCCTGAGGGCGGCATCGGAGGCGATCGCATCCGTTTCCGCAGCCTGGACCGATGCCTGGTTGGCGCTCACGTCTGCCGTGGACTGCACGTTTTCCAGTTGCGCCAGCAATTGACCCTTCTTTACGTGATCGCCTTCCTTAACGTACAGGTGGGTGATCTTGCCATAGGCATTGGCGCCGATGTTGACGTACGTCTTAGGTTTGATTTCGCCCGAGGCGCTTACCACCGATGACAAGTCCTGGCGCTGGACCTTTCCGGTCTGCACCGTGACCACGTTCTTGCCACTCTGATAAACCGTGAATCCGACGATGGCGGCTAAAACGACCACGACACCGGCACCAATCGCGATTTTCTTCCAGGGTTTCATGGTTCCCGTCACCGTCCAAGGTTAGTGCCGACCGGCCAGAGACAGCCGGTCAGAGGTGGTTACCTTTTTGATTACTCTGGAGACACCCATTCCCTCCGCTGGGGCGACGGGCCCATATTCCGGGATACGATCCTGATGGCAGGAAAGTTCCAATCTGAAATGGAGTGCCGAAACCCCAGGGAATCCGGAGAGCAGGGCCTGCCGGAGTGCAATTTATAGCAACCTCAAAATTATAGCTTGCTCCCGGTCCGGTCCTGAAATAATCATGCCATCGCGGGGCAACTCGGCGGGGACGTGGCCGCTTCCAACGAAAGGGCCGGGCTGTGGCCGTCAATCCGTTCTTTTGACGCGACTTAGCCTTGCTTTCGCCTAGTTGAGGGCCTAAAATAGGCAAGCGAAGTTTGTCGTGGCAGGAGTCCCTCTCATGTTCCGGGTTGGTTCACGTTACATTTTGTCTATCGTTTTCCTGGCTGTCGCCACGGGTCTTGCCGGACCGGCTAGCGCCCAGACCGACAAACCTGCTGCCGCGGGCGATCCTGCCAACACTCAAGGGTCCGGCGCGGCGGCGACCGGGACCCAGGCGCAACCCGCTGATCAAGCCGATCCCCTCAAGCGCGCGCCCAGCGAGAAACAGAAGAAGCAGCAGAAAAGAAACCTGAACATCGAGCTCAGCAAGACCTACAAGAAGTGGCTGAACGAGGACGTAGTCTGGATTATCACTGACGAGGAAAGAGCGGCTTTCAAGCAGCTCTCGAACGACGAAGAACGCGACAATTTTATTGAAGCATTCTGGCAGCGCCGCGACCCCACGCCCGACACCGAAGAAAACGAATACAAGGAAGAACACTACCGCCGCATCGCTTATGCCAATGAGCACTTTGCGGCAGGGATTCCGGGCTGGAAGAGTGACCGGGGACGGATTTATATCATGTACGGTCCAGCCGACGAAGTGGACTCGCATCCTTCCGGCGGTACCTACGAGAGGCCCATGGAAGAGGGCGGCGGCGAGACTTCAACGTTCCCCTTCGAAGATTGGCGCTATCGCTATCTGGAAGGCATTGGGCAGGAAATCATCATTGAATTCGTCGACACTTGCATGTGCGGCGACTATCACATGACGATTGACCGGTCGGAGAAGGATGCGTTGAAATACACGCCCAACGCCGGTCTTACGCTGTATGAGCAGATGGGTATGTCGAACAAGACCGCCCGGTTCCAGAACGGTGGGCTGGAGCAACTGGGAGCTGGTCCGAATAGTAATGACCTGCAAACCAAGGAGTTCGACCGCCTGGAGACGTATGCGAAATTGCAAGCGCCGCCGCCGGTCAAATACAAGGATCTGGAAGAAATCGTTAACACCAAGCTCATCACTAACCTGATGCCGTTTGATGTCCGCACCGATTTTGTGAAGGTCACCGGGGACACGGTGCTGGTGCCGATTACCGTTCAGGTGAAGTATCGCGACATTACGTTCGCTAACAAAGACGGCGTGCAGCGCGGCACGGTCAATATTTTTATGCGGGTGAGCACGTTGACCGGACGCATCGTGCAGACCCAGGAAGATCCGGTCCAGGTGGACGTGCCGGCGGAACTGTTGCCTCGCACGGCGGAGAATTCGGCGGTGTATTGGAAGGCGCTGCCGCTCCGTCCGGGACGTTATAAGGTTGAGATCGCGGTGAAAGACGTGAATGGCGACCGCAAAGGCCTGTGGAGCCGTGGGATTGTGGTGCCCGAGTATTCTGACGACAAACTGTCGACCTCGTCGCTGATCGTGGCCGACGTGATGGAACCGGTGCCGACGAAAGATGTGAGCACGGGCCAATTCGTTATCGGGTTGAATAAGGTTCGTCCGCGCGTGGCTCCGGCGAACGGCCAGCCTGCTCTCTTTAAGCGAGGCCGTGATCAGAAGGTAAACTTCTGGATGCAGGTCTATAACTTGAGCGTGGACGAGAAGACACACAAGCCCTCGGCAACGTTCGAGTATGACGTCATCAACATTGCCACGAACAAACCGGTGATCCAGAAGATGGAATCCACCGAGACGATGGGCAATGTTGGCGAACAGATAACCCTGCAGAAATCAATTGCATCGGCGAACCTGCAGCCGGGGGTGTATCGAATCGACATCAAAGTGAACGACAACGTCTCAAAGCAGACTATTGATCCTTCAGCAACGTTTGCTGTAGAGTAAACAGCTTATTGTTACCCGGGGGGTTGGAGTGAAGTTTCGCCAGCTCGGTTCTTGGGCGGTAATTATCGCGATCGCGCTTCCTGCGTGGGCCGGACAACGGCCGAGCGGGATCTCGGGATACGTGCGCGATGCCTCGGGCACCCCGCAGATGGGCGCGGTGGTAGAACTCGCAAGCTCCGCGTTGGCGCGGACGCTGACCTTGTTTACTGATGCAGCCGGGTTCTACTCGGCTCCGGACCTGTTCCCCGGCCAATACTCCATCAAAGTCTGGGCTCCTTCGTTCCTTCCCTACTTGCAAGATGTTGGCTTGCAGCCTGGCACCAGCGTTCATGTGAACATTACCCTGAATACGCTGCTGAACGCGATGCGAGTTGGTCCCTTGCGAGGGACGGCTGATGATGACGACTGGAAGTGGACCCTGCGTTCGGTGGCGAACCGTCCGGTTCTGCGAGTGTTCGATCCCACCACGGGCGCGGAGCAGCAAGATCACGACCTCAGGGCGAGGCTTTCATTCCTGGCGGGTTCGGCGGCAGATGGTTATGGCAGCGGCTCGGACGTGAGCACGGGCTTCTCGGTGGAGCGGTCGATTTTCTCGGCCAGCCGCGTGGGATTGAGCGGAAACGTCGGCTATGGGGACAGCCTTCCCGCAGCCGTTCTGCGCGCCATGTATTCGCACACTCTGCCCGATGGCTCAGGGGCCTCCATGGCTGTTACCATGCGTCGTTTTGCGCCTTCTGATCCTAACCTGCACTATGCTGCGCTGCAGGCGCTGGCACTTAATGCGGGAGATGATTTCGCCGTTGGCGACGTACTCGAATTTAAGTTCGGCAGCGAACTCCAGACCATCCAATTCCTCGGGCATGTGACCGCATTCCGGCCGTACGGTTCCGTTGACCTGCACCTCTCGCCCGACACCGTTGCGTCGTACGACTACGCGACCTCTTTGCCCAACACGCGGGACGAAAAGGGTTTCGATTCCGCCCCCGCCGATCTCAGCGAAGCTGATCCTCGCGTCAGCATGACTAACTTTGCGACCCGGCTGGAACGGGCTCACCACCAGGAACTGAACGTCTCCCGGCGCATCGGCAATAACCGTCTGCAAGTGGCCGTGTTCAGCGACCGTATAGACAACACGGCATTGCTTGGCACCGGCGCAGTTACCGCCTCTGGCGGGTACCTGCTGCCCGATATCTACTCAGGCACCTTCACTTATAACGGTGAAACCCTGGACACGTCCGGAGTGCGGGTCGTACTGGCGCGGAAGCTCTGTTCCGATCTCACCGCCACTCTGGATTACGCCTACGGCGGCGTCCTCGACCTCACCAAGCCCGACGTCGAACTGCAGGAAGCCCAGCAGTTTATCGACACCCAACGCCGCCAAGCTCTCGCGGTCAAGTTCTCTGGCACTGTTCCTCGCACTCATACCCGCTGGATTGCGTCCTACCGCTGGGTGAACGGGCCGGCATTGACGCCGGTGGATATGTTTAACGCATCACCCGGACAGAGCGATCCCTTTCTCAATGTTTTCATCAGTCAGCCTATCCCAACCCTGGGCTTTCTCCCGGCTCACATGCAAGCGCTCATCGACCTGCGCAACCTGCTGGCACAGGGCTATGTGCCGGTCATTGGCCAGGATGGCCAGACCGTTTATCTCGTGCAGGCCGCCCGCTCTATTCGCGGCGGCGTAAGCATTACCTTCTAGAATCTCAGCTCCGACTCTTTTCTAAATCTTGTCACGCTATTTTCCGCTGGGACATCAGGCAAGCATCTCCCGTCGTTCATGGCAGGAAAACGAGATTTCCTATTCGCAAAATCTATTGATCACATTGATAACTCGAGGGTTGACTGTTGGGATAGGGTTTCGTTAATGTCGTTGGGCTTCCGTTTGCGGTCGGGGCGGTGCATCTTGTTAGCATGCAAGGGATTGCGCGCCTCTTGGGAGTGGGCCGGTACGCTCGGTTTTTCCGGCCTGACGACCTTCCTGGAAGGGCTTCCTGATGGCGACGGAGACGGCAGCGGAAGCCAGATTCAGGGCGATACTGAGAGACACACTTACCAGAACAGCGATGGATTGTTTATTCAAGACAGCTTCCGCGTGACTCCACGGTTGACATTGAACTACGGGATGCGCTGGGACTACTTCGGCGTGACCGGAGAGAAGGACGGGCAGTTCTACACCGTCGATTACGCCAACGGCGGAAACAACGTTCCCACCAGCCAGCTGTATGGCAAGGATCTGAATAACTTCGCTCCCAGAGTGGCCGCAGCTTATGACGTGACTGGGCAGGGGAAGACAGTGGTCCGCGCCGGATGGGGATTGTTCTATGACGCATTCTCGCAGGATATGTTCCTGGGCCACCTGCCGTGGAATTGCATCTTCTGCCCAGGACCGGCCTATCCCGGTCTGGGGCCGAATGCGCTGGGCGAGGGTACCGCAACCGAAAGCGTGATTACGCCAGGAGTTCCCGTCTATTCAGGATTCGCCCCCGAGGGAGATTTCTTCTCCACCGATCCGCACATGCGCACGCCGTACATCCAGAACTTCAATCTGAACCTGCAACAGCAACTGGGCAGCAAGACCGTACTCCAGGTTGGTTATGTAGGGTCGATCGGAATTAAGTTGTTCCAGTTCCTGGATATCAACCAGCCCAGCCAGGCGCAGATTACGGCGTCGGATCTGGCGTGCGTTCCGGACCCGCCGCTTTCCTACTGTCCTACCACAGTGCCGCGCACGGTGGCGCCGAACTTCCTCTTCCTCAATCAGGAAAAGTCGTCGGCCAACTCAAACTACCATTCGCTGCAGGCCAGCCTCCGCACCAGCGGCTGGCACGGGTTGACGTCGCAAGCCAACTTTGTCTGGTCGCATTCCATCGACACGGCAAGCGACCTCGAGGATTTCGAACCCAACGAGGCGCAGCCCACCAACAGCACGAATCCCGCGGGCGACCGTGGAAACTCAAGCTTTGATATTCGCAAGCGCTTCACCTGGAACTTCACCTACCAATTCCCCAAGATGGCCGGATCGATGCAGAGACTGAAGAATGGCTGGGGCCTGGACGGCATTCTCAACCTGCAGGATGGCCAGCCCTGGCATTTGAACTATGAGTTTGAAGGAGATTACTCGGGCTCGGGTGAGGGCTTTGACCGGCCGGACAAGATTGCGACTCCGCAGTATTCGCCCGGCAACCCGTCGCAGTACTTGAACCTGTCGGCGTTCGCCGCGCCATGCACCTGGGGAAACACGCATAACGACGATACAACGGACCAAACCAACTGCGTGCCAGGCACGCGCCACTTCGGCAGCGAAGGACGCAACTCTCTGCTGGGCCCCACTTTCAAGGAGTTCAATTTCTCAGTGTTCAAGGATACGTCGCTGGCCGAGCACGTCACCATGTCGCTGCGGGCGGAGTTCTTCAACCTGCTTAACCATCCCAACTTCTGTAATCCGTTCCTGCCCAACTTTATCTCTGATATCGGAGCCCCGAACCCTGCCACCGGTGGCTATGTCACGAACGGAGTTCCAGCGTACTACCAGCTCACCGCCACCGGCGATGTAGGCATCGGCAACCCATTCCTCGGCGGTGGAGGGCCGCGAGGGGTGCAGTTTGCGGCCATCTTCAAGTTCTAGGTCTCTGGTCAACAAAGCCCCTGCCGCATGCGGCAGGGGCTTTTGTTCGCCGCAAGCCTCCCAGCCGTCGTATGACTTCCGTCACTAGGTGGCCAGATTCCGCGATGCTACGCTTCAATCGTATAGCTACCCCCAACAGCCTTTGTCGCGGAGATCTTGATGCGTCGCTCCATGTGCGCCGTCCTTGTCCTTATTATTATTCTTAGCATGTCTCTTGCAGCGCCCGTCCGCGCTCATGCCCACCACCTGAAGCCAGGGGCGACGACCCTTATGCCGGTGACCACCTCGTCGGCCGAGGCGCGCTCGCTGTACGAGAAGGGCATGCAGGATTACGAGAACCTCTACCTGGAACGCTGCAACGATGACTGGCGCGCAGCCGTCAAGGCCGATCCTAACCTGGCTCTGGCCTGGGCCTGGATTGCCTTCAACAGCGGCAATCCCGAAGAAGCGACCGCGGCCCGTGAAAAAGCCAAGGCCCTCGCACCCAAGATGACCGCGGGAGAGCAGTTGATGATCGACTGGATCGTCAAGGTGCAGGGAGGCGACTTCATCGGCGGCATTTCCGCGATGAACGACATGCTGGAAATGTATCCCAAGGATAAGCACTTGTTCTATCTCGCCGGCAACTGGCTGATGGGCGAGAAGAGCGTTGATCAGGCTCAGAGAATGATGGAGAAAGCTCTGGCCCTTGATAAGAATTTCCCTCCCGCACTGAACGACCTGGCTTACGCGGAGGCCCGCACCCGGCAGTTTGACAAAGCCTTTGCAGCCATGGACCGCTACGTTGCGCTGTTGCCCAAGGAACCGAACCCGCAAGATTCCTACGGCGAACTGCTGCGCATGGCCGGAAACTTTGAAGGATCGCTAAAGCATTACCAGGATGCTTTGAAGATTGATCCTGACTTCGTTACGTCGCAGGTTGGCCTGGGAGATACCTACGCGCTGATGGGGAATCAGGAGCAGGCGCGGATTGAGTACGACAAAGCCATCCGCTACGCCCACAACGAGGCGGATCGGCTGGACTACAGCATGCAGAAAGCGATGACCTGGGTGCGCGACGGCAAGTTGGCCGAGGCTGACAAGTCATTCCAGGAGATTGCCGACACGGCCCATGCTAAGAATCAGGATCTGCAGGAATCGCAGGCCTTCCAGCACCTGGCCGAGTATCAAACCGACGATAACGCCGCATTGAAATATCTGCAGGAGGCTGAGGAATCGCTGGGACATCGCACGATCGCGAAGGGCGATAAAGATGAGGAACTGTCGCGCATTCTGCGCAACCGCACGGTGCGCGCCGCGCACGCCGGCAACCAGGCCCTGGCCGATCAATCTCTGAAGCAACTCCAAACCATGGCGAGCGGCAGTCGCAACCACGTGATCCAGAGTTCCTACAACGGCGCCGCCGGAACGCTGCTCATGGATCAGGGGAAGTTCGACGAAGCCATCACCTATTTGGAAGAGGACCAGGAAAATCCGTTCACCATGGACCTTCTGGTGCAGGCCTACTACCAGACCAATCAGTCCGACAAGCTGGCCGAGGTTGAGGCCAGGCTCCGAGGCACGAATGTTCCCACCATGGAGCAAGCTCTTGTGGTACCGGCCGCACGCCTGCGCCGCCCGGAAATGTAAGCCGTTCATAATTTTTCGTTAGATTTGGTCTATACTGTCGAACGCCAGCGGGAAAGAGAAGGCTCTCCGCTGGCGTTTGCGCGTGAGTGCGAGCTGAGGATGCGAGTTTAAGATTTGATTTGGCGATTTGGTCTTTCGAATTGTGAACCCTAAGACTGATGAACTCTAAGATTGATCGACGTTCCCGCCGAAGAGTGGTAGCCACGCTGCCGGTCCGCGTCCGCGATACCGCGGCCGATGCGGAGTTGAGCGCCCAAACTCGTGATGTAAGCACGAATGGCGTGTTCCTCTATAGCGCGTCACGCATGACGGAGGGCTCGGACGTAGAGTTGGTCCTGATTCTGCCGCCCGAACTTACCGCCGGGGAAAAATGTTGGGTTTGCTGCCATGCCCGCGTACTGCGTGTGGAGCAAGGACCCGGCAAGGACTTCGGGGTCGCGGCCGAGATCCGACGCATGGACATACTGCCGGAGCTTCCCGCCTAGCTTTCGCGGGCACCCACGCTGACCTGAGCGCCCCAAAATTGCCCCATCCCCAGGCAAGAATTGCCGGGAGCCGAAGGGCAGCTCTGGAAATCCTCGAGAAAAAGCTTCCCATGGCACCGATCTTGGTGCAATAATGGCGGCCCTAGAATTGCTCTGGCCAAACTCAGGTAGTCAGGTGGGCCTAGTATGTGGATTGAGAAACTGTCGGACGGCGTGGTCCAGGTGCAAACCCAGATCGGGCCGCGTTATTTGATGCCCTCATTTCTTCAGCGCGTTTATTTTCTCTGGATGTTCCGTCACTTTCCTATTCTCCCTCATGCCGTCCTCAACACTGCGCAAAAGCGGATGATCGATCGCCTGTGCTCCGAGCAAAGGTTTGTCTCCATGGCGTACGCTGATGGATTGGAAGATGCTCCGGTCATCGGCACGGTTGAAAGGCGTCCCGTTCCGAAGATGGGGCCGGAGTCCCTGCCGCCGCGGCGGCCCGTGGTCAGCGAGAGTTCAAGCGGACTTGCTGCGGAAGCGCGCCAGCGTTCGTAGATCGTCTTTCTCGACAACTCGGCGGCCAGAGTCTGCAGCTGCGTTACGCGACTGCGCGCTGCCAACTAGCCTGCGAACTATGCCGTGAACTAGGCAACAGATTTTCGGGAAGGCAATTCAGTCGGGCGCACATGTACGACAGGTTTTTCCTGGAGTAAGAGCTCGGTAGCCTGCACTCGGCGATCAGCGTGGAACCATCGCTGCACCACGTCGCCGCACAACAGGTTCGTCATGGAGAGCAAGCTCATTCCCTGATGGTGTGCCATCCAGGATAGGACGATGTCGCAGTGGAAGCGGCTGCCGTGGGATGTATAGTCCGCTGATTCGTAAAATCCTCGACTGCCGAACCAGCCC
>Ga0209274_10001696_pt1 | contig 11173 bp, 7 predicted proteins | sample HubBroMetageREF1_FD_188343 | JGI IMG/M metagenome (GOLD analysis project Ga0209274, IMG submission 188343) | Reference soil microbial communities from the Hubbard Brook experimental Forest, New Hampshire, USA - Hubbard Brook CCASE Soil... | ecosystem: Environmental > Terrestrial > Soil >...
GCGAGCGCACGAAGCGCACGACGGCCTGCATGCTGATGGAACGCAGGCCCGCGGGGATTTTCAGGGTGGCTTCGGTTCCCACCGGAAGCTGCAGTTCACCGCTGAGAAGACCGCCATCCAGGCTGAGGACGCTGATGGCGGAAGAATATTTCCCTTTCGCCGAGGTCACCACGGCGGGAACGTTGCGTGGCAGGCGCACGCGGCGATAGCGGCGATGACGCACGAAATCGCGCTCGGGGATCGGATCGAGCGGCGCGAGCTGAAAGACTCTGGGATCCAAGCCCGATTGTGGCAGGAATTCCTGAATCCATGCGGGATCGAGCTTGACGAGGGCTTGGGCAGCGGCCATGCGAATTTCGTCAGGGTAAACCCAGCCAAAAGTCTTGCGTTCTTCGACAAAACGGCGGAGGTGCCCGGCGGCGGCCGAAGCGCGCATGCGGCCCAGCGCTTCGATGGCTTTCACGCGCAGGTATTCGGGGCCTTGCGGTAATATTTCGCCTTCCGCAAGATGCAAGAGTTTGGATGCGGTTTCGCCGTCGCCGCACATGCCGATTTCGTCGAGCGCGAGAGGAACAATCATGACATCAAACATTTCGAGCGAATCGGAGAGAAGCTTTCCGCGTTCGGGAGCTCCCGCCGTGGAAAGCTGGCGCACCACGGCATCGTGGAAGCCGCGGCCGCCATCGCGAAGGCGTCGCGGCAAGAGTTCGTCCACGGCGGCAGGATCGAGGCGACTGAGAAGGCCGATTACCGTGGCGGCTTTAGCGGGCGCGTCATTCCTTAGCGATTCCTTCAGGTAACGCACGCAGGGAGCGCCGACTGCCTTAGCGAGATGGACGACGCTTTCGCGTTCGGTGCGGCGCGAGGTTCGCGCGAGGCGCACGGCAAGATGCTCAGCCGCGCCCAGCGGCACGCGCATGAGCACGCCTACCAAACCATCCGGCATCGCGTCTGCGACCATGGCCTCTTCGATGAATTCGGGAATGCGATTATCCACGCCGATGCGCGGACGCAAAGTTTGCACCCAGCTGGGGCGCGAACCTTCCAGGTCGGCGAGCGAATCGAGAGCCTGTTGCACGGCGCGATAGTAACGGCGCGCGGCAGATTCCTGGCTGAGGCGGACGAAGGCGGCGCTGAGAAGAGTTTGCAGCTCGGTGTCTCTTTCCTTAGCCATGGCGAGACCGATCTTGGAAATGGTGTCTTGCAGGCGCTGGCTGGCGGCTTTGCTGTAGAGCTCGGCGAGTTGGCCCAGGCCGATCGCGGCTTTCTTGCGGGCCTCGGCGTCGGCGTTGCCGACGCAGGACGCGTAGTGCAGCAGGATGTCTCCGGCGGCGTCCGATTCGCCGCGTCCCATAAGCTCTTCGACGTACTGCTGAACGTTGCGCGGCGGAATGCACCACGCTTCGGAAGACATCAGCACGGTCTTTTTGCCGGACTCCGGTACGGCGGCCCAGAACTGGCGATCGAGAACGTCGGCGTGAGACTCCACGGACATGCCGGCGTGGGCCATTTTTTCTTCGCGCGATTTCAGGAGTTTGCGAAGAGTGGTGAGTTCGTTGCCCATGCGGTCGAGCATCTGGCGGACTGCGTTGACCTTCACTTCGCCGCGTTGGAAGCGATCAATCGCGAAACGAATGGCGAGATCTTCGGCGAGGCGCAGCATGGTGTTTTCGTCAAGTTTCGCCGAGGGCGATTGCGCGGCAACGGTGGCGAGCGCCTGCTGCAAAGTCACTTGTGCATTTTGCGGCAGGGCCGAGAATTTTAGCCGCCACGACAATGCGTCGAGGTCAGGATTTTTGGCCGATTGCGCTTCGCCAAACTGAGCGAGCAGCCTGAGAAGGCTATGGAGTTCTGCTTCTTCAAGCTGACCGATTCCGCCAGCCAGGCCGGAGACGCCGCCTCCGCCAGTACCGGAGCCCGAGCCAAGTCCCACGACGCCGAAGTTTCCGGATCCAAAACCTGCGGCAGCTCCTGCACCGGATCCTGCGCCAGTGCCTGTGCCAGATCCTGTGCCAGGGCCGCTTCCTCCCGCGTAGAACGAGCCGGGTACTGTTCCGCCGCTTCCGCCGGTCCCGGGCACGCCGGGGCCACCGTGTTCGCCTTCGGCTGCGGCAATCAGCTGAATCATTTTTTCGGGGCTGCGGAACCATTCCTGGATGCGGTCGGCGTCAGCGCCCAGAGTCTTTGCTGTAAGGGTGGCGGCGACGCGCGCGTCGGAAAAGCCCGAGTCTTCGGCGACGAAGCGAATCTCGTTGACGCGGATGCCGGAATGCGTGCGGTTGGTGAAATGGACGGCGAGGCGGTCGGAGAGGGTTGCGGCCTTGGGGCCGGTTTCGATGAAGCACTTCACCAGATTCGAGAACTCCTCGCGCTCGACGCGGGGGAGGAAACCGATGCTAGCCACTCCTGAAGCGTTGAGGAAATCAGCGAAGCTGCGCTCGGCGGGGCTCGATTCCAGTGGTACACCATCGAGGAGGAGTTGTGAGCCGGAGGCACCTAGCAGAACGCCTCCTGGTCCGGCGGCATTCACGGCTGCCTGGAGCTCTGCCCATGCGGAGTCGAATTGGCTGGCCGAGCGGGAATGCTCTAAACCATAGAGCCGAGCGTACTTAAGCAGCACATTTAGGCTGCGGACGAAGGCCCGGGCGTTAGGGATTGTTGGCTCGCTCTGCATGGTCAACTCGCGAGAGACAGGTGCCATACGGTTCGACTCGAGACAATTGTGTACTAGGACTCCTGATTATGGAAATAGTACGGATGGGCTAAGGTCGCCTACTAACCAATAGGGACGGCGGGCGTTAAGAGGCGAGGCGGATTTCGATTTCCTGGCCTTCGAGCGCCGGACGGATGCGGCGGATGACCTCGCTGGCCCAAAGCTTTTCGCTGAGGAGGATGAGCGAGCCATCTTCGAAATTGCATATGGCACAGAAGGCGTACCTGGGGAATGCGGTGTGGTAGGCATCCACACCGCGCCGGGCGAGTTCACCTTCGAGAGTTGGGTCTGGTTCCGGCAGCGGGCCTGCTGCGCGGGCACCGAAGGTCTCGCCTTGGAATCGGTCTATTAGAGGTTCGAGAACGGATAGATCGGGAGCAGGCACGACGAGTGAGTGTTGGGTGGCTTCGCGGTAGGGGATCTGGTGGCGTTCTAAATAATCGCGCAGACGATCGAGATGGCTGAAAAAATCGAGCACCCAGATTTCGGGGGAGGCGATAGCTCGCAGGACGCGAGACCAAATCCGTGCGGCGTCGGCACCGCAGATGGGCTCGCGATTTTCGTCTGCTTCGGTGAGCTCGAGGCCCATGGCGCGTACGTCGTCGCCGAGATCGAGCGGTTCAATTTCGAGCAGGTACACGGATTTATTCTTTCGCGGCGCCGGGGACGTCTTCTTCAAGCCCGGGCTGGGGGAATTTATTCTTGAACTCGGAAGATTGTTTGCGAACTTCGAGCCAATCGAAAAAGGCGTCGGGCGTTTCCAGCCAGATCGCGAACCAGTGGGCGATTTCTTCCTTTTGGGCACGCTTGGTAGCGTCCACTTTATGGTTGCGCGAAATCATTTCGGCGCGGCGGCGGCCGAGGCGTGCGACTTCGCGGACGCGTTCTGCGGCGGCTTGCTCGTGTTCGAGGAGGAATTTTCTGAGGAGCTCATCAAGGCGTACCAGACACATTTCAGCTTCTTCGAGCGTGGAGAAATGGAGCAGATCGGTGAATTCTTCTTCGTAGCGGCCATCGGTATCGGAACGAGTGGACCAGACCACGCGCAAACCGGCTTCTTCGAGGACGCTGACGATATAGTCAGGCGAAGTTTTTCCTTGCGCGCCGAGGTGAGCAATTAATTGGCGGCGAATCTGTTCGATTTCGGCGGGAGTATAGCGCGGCTTACCAAGGCCCTCCGCGACTTCGAGGATCAGCGCCTTCTTGGTGGGCGACCCGCCTTCGTGATGCGCATCTGAACGAGCGGGACTCACGACGGTCCTCTATGCGCTTGTTGCTTCTGGTCGGCCACGGGTTGAGCATCGCGGGAAAGCAGGCTGCGATAGCGCGCGACGTTGCGATTATGCTCGGCGAGAGTCTTGCTGAAAAAGTGTCCGCCGGAATCGTTGGCGACGAAATACATGTAGTCCGTGGTCGCGGGAGCGAGAGCGGCGCGCAAAGACGCTTCACCGGGATTGGCGATTGGGCCAGGAGGCAGGCCGGGATTCTTGTAGGTGTTGTACGGCGAAACGATCTGCAAATCCTTGGAGTGCACGACTTTTACCGGATGACCTGCGAGTTCCAGAGCGTAGGCGACGGTGGGATCACACTGCAAAGGGCCGCCGCGCTTGATGCGATTGTAAAACACGCCGGCGACCAAGGGGCGCTCGTCCTTGCGCGGCGTCTCCCGTTCCACCAGGGATGCGAGAGTGACGACTTGGTCAGCGGTGAGACCGTCGGGAAGATCCGCCGTGCCGGAGGGATTCAGAGATTCCCAGACGGCGCGAAAATTCTGGACCATGCGTTTGGCGGCCTGTTCGCAGGTGGTGTGGTGCGTGAATTCGTACGTGGAAGGAAAGAGATAACCTTCGAGGTTTTGTGCTTGCGGCGCCAGGTCGGATAGCAGCGTGGAGTCTTTCGCCGCGTCAAGAAAGCCCTCGCGGGTGCACACTCCTTGGCGGTCGAGCTCGGCGGCGATATCGAACATCGTCCAGCCTTCGGGGATGGTGACGGTGTGCACAAAAATTCTGCCCTGCGCGAGCTGCCAGAAAACTTCGCGCGAAGTTACCGGGTGATCGAAATAATATTCGCCTGCGTCCATGGGAGCGCGAAAATGCCAGAAGCTGAAGAGCGCGAAGGCCAGGCGGTTGCGGATCACATCGTTCTGGCGAAGAATTCCTGCGATGGCCCAGCGCGATTTGCCGTGCGGGATATCCACGAAAACTTTCTCGGGGCGATGACCGCGATAGGGGCGGCTGATTTGCGAATCGAGCCAGCCAGCGCCTGCGCCGATGGCAGCGATCACCAGAAGAGCCAGGAGGCCGAGGCGTCGCATCGCTGGTTATTCCTTCTCCGCCGCCGGAGGTTGCAGGCGGCCTCGGTGGCGTTCGAGGTACTCGCGCAGGAGGATGGCGGCGGCTACGTCGTCGAGCGACGAGGCTTTTCGGTGCGTGGCCGATCCGGTTTCAGCGATCATTTGCGCCGCCTCCCAAGTGGTGAGCCTTTCGTCCACGAGATCTACTTCGATTCCTAGCACCTTGCGCAGACGTGCGGCAAAACGCGCGGCTTCCTCTGCCATTTCGCCCGCTGCGCCAGTGATATGCAGCGGGTGGCCCACGAGGATACGCGCGACGCCCTGTTTTCTGCAAATATCGCGGAGGCGGCGAAGATCCTCACGGCGATTCGTGCGCTTCAGCACCATGAGCGGTTGCGCCGTCAGCTGCAATTCGTCGCAGATAGCCAGGCCGATTCGCTTGCGGCCGTAGTCGAGCGCCAGAATCCGGCAGGGCTTGGATTCGGGCGAAGCAGCGGAGCTATCCCGAACAATGGAACGCGGGCTGGCGGTCATATCCTTCCGCCTAGTATACGCGATGCGCGCCGCAGCGAGCACGGCGGGAAACGCGTACGGCCTCCGTCGAACGTTGGGCTCGATTGTGGGAGCTAGGGCTGGCGGCCGCGGACGCTTTTTTCCCAGAGTGGCCAGAAGCCCGTTTCCTGCATGTCTTTGTCGAGGGCCGTGTCGCGCAGAAGCCGCTCGATTTCGGCGCGAGATTGGCGCGGGCCGATACGTTGTTCGGCGTCGGCGAGCGCGAATGCGGTGACGGCGGCAATTCCTGAGTGGCGCTTCAGCTCGGCGATATCAACCTTGTCGAACGTGTCCGACGTAGCATGATAATTCAACATGTAATTTGCCGGGGCCTGATTGGCAACCAGAGTGGGGACGCCTTCGATGAGGAAATCGAAGTTGTCGGTGTCCATTCCGGCGTCCATGGTGAAATCTTTCACGCCGAGAGAGGCTATCGGTTCGAGGGCGGCGCGAACGGGCGCAGCGATATCCTTGCGGCCACCCAGCGCGTAGCCTGTGACCTTGCCGTTTCCTGAATCAAAAATGATTGCGGCGATCATGTTGTCCAGTTCGGCGCGGTGTCCGTGCGCGTAGGCCGCTGAGCCGAGCAGGCCCTGCTCTTCGCCGGTGAAAAGGATGAAGCGGATGGAGCGGCGCGGAATGGTCCCGGAGGCATGAACCACGCGCGCGGCATCTATCACCATCGCGACGTTGCAACCGTTGTCGAGCGCGCCCGTGCCGAGGTCCCACGAATCCAGGTGCCCACCGAGGACCACGAATTCATCGGGCTTTTCGCGGCCACGAATTTCCGCGACGACGTTTTCGGAATCCACCGGGCCGATGATGCGATTCGGCATTTCGAAATGCACGCGAACTTTTTGTCCGGCTGCCAGAAAACGCGCGATCCGTTCGGCGTCCTCGCGGGCCACAACGGCTTGCGGCATTCTCTCCACTTCGCCATTGACCGCCAGGGTGTGACGATACAGAAGCAGATTGGGGCGTGATGACATCCACAGGACCGCCACGGCGCCGGCTTCCAGCGCGCGATCAATGATGGCGCGGCCAATCGTGTATTCGTTGTCGAGGTCGGCCCAAGTGATCAAGAAGTTCGAATGGACCAGGACAATCGCGTCTTTGGCAGCGGTGCCCGCTTTCGCGAACCCGGCGTCATCACCCATGCCGGCGTCCACCACGTCGGCGGTGATACCGCCTTCGGGGGTGGGTGGCGACCAGCCGATGGAAACCAGGCGAACCGGAAAGGACGCGGGGGAAAGAATTTCGAGATGGGTGTGACCTTCGGTCCAGCCCACTGGAATTGTGAATTTTTCGGTATGCACGTCGTCAACGCCCGCGTGACGAAAGGCCTGCACGGCCCAGTCCGCGGCCAGGTCGGCTGAAGGTGTGCCGGTGACGCGACCGCCGATGGTGTCGCTGAGATAGCGCAGGTTTTCTTCGAGCGGCGAAGGACCGAGGGCGGACTGAATCATGGTGGGTGCCAATTCGGCACAAGATTTTTGGACGGAGCACGCACCGGAACCTTGCGGCACCTGCTGCGAGAGCGGGGCTGGCTTGATGGGAGGGATTTGGGCGCTGGCTGCGAATGCCAGGAACACTAGGCTGTAGACACCAGTTAAGAGCTTCATGATTCTGTGCAAGGCTTCAGCTCCGACGTCAGAATCTCCGCCTACGGATTACAAGGGAGGAGTGTAACCCGAAAGCATTTTCCGCAAATGGAATCGTGATGGTGGGAGCGATCACGGCTGAGCGGATCGCGCGTGATTTCTGTTGGGTGCAGCCTGTGGATAACTCTTGCGCTCGGAAGAATTTGCAATGCTAGAGCAGTTTCTACCTATGAATTATAGAGTGCGGGAATGGCCCGGTCGCACATGTTTCTCATTTTGAGCCACTTAAATATGTTCCGGTTTGGCAAAAAGCCTGCCACGGCCCACTGCTGGTGGGAGAGTGACCGTCACTCTCGCAATCGGGATTTAGGGGAGCCGGCGCGTATCCGCGCGGACCGGTTTTCATCAGTGCTTCGTGCAAGTTGAGATGCAGACATACCGTTGGGCAACGAAAAATTGCAGATAGCAAGTAAATCCCAAAGCTTAGCCGCATGCGATCCTGGGCAAGCAGACGGAAGGCTCACTTTGAAAAAGATTCGCGTTTTTCCAAAGCTCGTACCCCGCGAAGACAAGCAAGAAACGAATCACCCGAATCTGTTCCTCTTCTGTGAATCCTCCAGCGGCACGGCGCAGTTTCGCGCGACGGGCGGCGGAGACCTGGAGTGCACCGTAGAGCGCATCGCCGGGCTCTTAGCGATGCAGTGCCTGGTGCGCGGGCAGAGCCCCGCCGACTTTCAGGTACTGGTGCCTGCGGAGCAGTCTCTGGTGGCACGGTTGATTTCGCGGACTGAGGAACTGCTGAAAGAGGGGCGCGCGATTGCCTGCCCGACGCCGCTAAGTGCCCGGCAGAAAGAGGTGCTGGACGCGGTGGTGAGCAACCGGGCAAACAAGGAAATTGCTTCTCGGCTGAATATCACCGTGCGCACCGTGAAATTCCATGTGTCTTCGCTATTGAGCAAGTTCGGTGTGGAAACGCGCTCCGAGCTGGCACGCCGGGCTGCCGGATTCATGCGGCCGACGGTGCTGGAAAACGAGACGCGGACTCCAGCGCAAGCGAGTAAGGAAGGCCGGAATTTGGTCCCCGAGCAAGCCATGCAGAAGACGGCGCTGGCGATCGCGAATGGTTCGCGCAGCGTGCGATTTCCTGGACGCATTCTTACCGCATAAAAAACAAGAGGATAGCTCTTTCAGAAATTGTTCGCGTCTCGTCGCGGCTGGGGAATGCCTCGGGCGAGCTAGGTTGTAGGCTTTCGCCCCGACTCGGTGATGGCGTGGAGTGAGGAGCCGCGATTCTCGTAATATTTCCGGTAGTAACTGCGGTACTCGCCTCCACGCACTCCCGCCAGCCATTTGGTGTTGCTGCGATACCATTCAATGGTTTGGCGCAGGCCGTCGTCTAGAGAGATGACAGGCTTCCAGCCAAGCTCCCGCTCGATCTTCTCGCAAGTCAGCGCATAGCGGCGGTCGTGGCCGGGGCGGTCTTGCACATGCGAGATTAGCGATTCGGTTTTACCTGTGGCGCGAAGCAAACGGTGCGCCATGGTGAGATTATCGACGACATCCTCGCCGCCAATGTTGTAAACCTCGCCGATCCGTCCGCGCTCGAGAACCGCCAAAATTCCCCGGCAATGATCCTTCACGTGAAGCCAATTGCGCTCCTGTTTGCCATCGCCGTAAATGGGCAGGGGCTTGTCGTCCAGCGCGTTGGTGATCATGAGCGGTAGAAATTTTTCCGGAAACTGAAACGGGCCGTAATTGTTGGAGGCGCGCGTGATGACTGCGGGCAAGGCGAACGTGCGAACGTAGGATCTGACAATCAAATCCGAGCTGGCTTTCGACGCGGAGTAGGGGCTGCTGGGCTGCACGGGCGAATTTTCGCCGGCAAATGTGCTGGGCGCCAAGTCGCCATAAACTTCGTCGGTTGAGACATGCACGAATTTTTCGATACGGAGTTTGCGCGCAATCTGGAGAAGCACGAAGGTTCCGGTAACATTGGTTTCGATCAGGGGCGCCGGATAGTAGATGCTGCGGTCCACATGAGACTCGGCGGCGAAATGAACGACGGTCTGGCAGCCGGCCATGGCTGCTTCGACCGCGGCAGGATCGCAGATATCGCCCTTGATGAACCTGTAGTGCTGATTGCTCGCGACGGAATCCAAGTTTGCGAGGTTGCCGGCGTAGGTCAGTTTGTCGTAGTTAACGACGGAATAGTCCTGGGACAAGCCCAGGAGGTGAGTAATGAAATTCGATCCGATGAAGCCGGCGCCGCCGGTGACGAAAATCTTCATCGGGCAGCTTCCTCCCGTCGGGCACGAAATGAACGATTCATTTTGTTCTCACCCATTTTTGCATTGGTGCCGCCCCGGCGACTGATTATTGCCGGGAACAAATCGAATCGCAATTAAACTATTGGGGAAGCAATTTCCACGAGATCGAATCGCCTAATTCAGGATTGCTTTGTCGCTGTGGTGTCGAACGAGGATCCAACGGTCGATATTGATCCAGAGGAAGCCTCCGGCTGCAATCAGGACTGACAGTCCCGGATAATCGAAGGAAAACGAACGGCCGCTGGTGGAGATGAGTATCAACTCGACCAGGATGGCGGGTATCAGGAATCCGCATGCCAGCCACAGAAACGCGGCGGCTCGTGGAGGCGGTAGATTCCTCGCGGCGATGCCCAGAATTTCCCCGGTAAGAAAGAAAATTAGAATGTAATAGATGTAGTTATAGCCTTCGAGTTCCGCAGATTTGACCAATCGCACGGTTTTAGCCAAAGCAGTCCCGGGGCCGAGGCGGTAGGTTAGCGGCTCCTGCCTGCCGTCAATAGAGAGAGAAAGATTCGAGCCATCGTATGTATAGAGGATGTCGCGGGTACGGCCGGCTGAAAATACTCCCGGCAAATTCCATGCCAGGAGCGAATGGGCTGCCGAAAGCGGATTGCGAAACCAGAAGGTTAAGCTCGAGTCTTCCTGGCGGAGAGTGAGATCAGGAAAACCCGAGGGCTCTGAGATGGAGATGATTCTGCCGTCACCTCCAGCTCCCTCAGCAGGAGTGCACAGCACTCGGACAGTGAATTGATTGGTCTTTCCCAGATTGGCGATCAGGTCCATTACGGCAACCCTGGAGGTGAGCCAGGAGCTGCCATCCAAAAGGAGCAGGCCTGATGCGGAAGTCGCTGAGGCGCTGGGAATCCAAGCCAGCTCGGAGGAAATCTGCCTTTGATTGCGAAAGGGCGGGCCGGCGGAGAAATCGTAGTCCACGAGCAAGCCGGGGTTGGCGGTATCCGTCGCTTGGCCGGCGGATAGCAGCTGCGCGACTTCACTGCGGAGCGCGAGATCCCAAATTTGCACGGCATTGACCGTGCCCTTCCACGGAAACTTTCCCGATGCATCGTTGCCCACAACCAGCAGAGCGTCCGAGCGCCAACCGCGCAAGCGCGTGGTTTTTTGAAGCTGAAAAGAAGCTGTAAACCACAGTGCGAAATAGATCAGCAGAACAACGAAGGCACGCCACATGGTGAGCAGGGATTCAAGCCAGCTCTCAAGGTTTGACATCCAGTCCAGCACGCGTTTTCCGAGAAATTCGTACAAGACAAAACCGGTAACAGATCCAGATGTGTTGGTGAAGATGTCTTCCCATCCCGAATCGCGCGGCGGAATATAGATTTGAAGAAATTCGATGCAATAGGAAAAGAGGGCACCACTGGCAAGAGCCAGCGCCAAAGTGAAGGCGGGGGATTTTCCGCGCTCCCGGAGCTCCGCTGCCAGACCAAAGCCGAAGGGAATAAAGAGCAGAACGTTCAGAAAAACGTCTAAAAGACCTGCCGTCTTGTCGCTTCTGCCTAAGAGGAAGGCAGAACCGCCGCCTGCCACGGCGGCATGGAAGTCAACTCGAAACGGATAGAGCGTAAGAAACAGGATTGCGGCAGTCGCGAGCAGCAAAATTCGGTTCGACCAGGCCCGCCCGAGCACTGTAGCGGATATTCCTATCTGTTTATCCTGCATCGCGCTCGTG
>Ga0209274_10001697_pt1 | contig 11167 bp, 6 predicted proteins | sample HubBroMetageREF1_FD_188343 | JGI IMG/M metagenome (GOLD analysis project Ga0209274, IMG submission 188343) | Reference soil microbial communities from the Hubbard Brook experimental Forest, New Hampshire, USA - Hubbard Brook CCASE Soil... | ecosystem: Environmental > Terrestrial > Soil >...
GGGCTAGCGTGCTTTCGTCGCTGCTGGAAGTGGCCTTCAGGTGGCGTAAGCGAACGGGATTGATGGCCGTGCCTTGTACGGTCGAGATGGACAAGGTTGACTCGCAGAGAACGCCGCCGTTCTACGAGCACGAGACCTACGAACGCTTGGTCGAGGGGGCGCGCGAGGTTGATCCACGCGTATATCTCGTCCGACTCGTCGGTACATTGTCAGCTCGGGCTCGTGTTAGGCGGGGATTGCGTCGCGACCGGACGCTGGACGCCGCAGTACCCCCATACTACTGATCGCGTTGCGAGGCAGCGAATGGGTTGTCCAAGCGGGAGCCGAGACCTGTGCGGAACAACGTCGAGCTTGTCTTGTTGCGATCGTTTGATGCGCTCGCTCGGTTGCGTTCTGGTTGGAACGGTTGCCGCTGCGCAGGGGGGGTGCGGCTCCGGAAGTGCTGAGCCCCCCAGCATTCAGGCGTCGCCTGTCGCCTTGGCCGACCCTCAGTTCGCCTCCGTGCTCTCCTACCTTCAGGGGAAGATGACGGCCGACCAGGTTCCCGGTGCCGCCATTGCCGTAGTGCGCGACGGAGCACTCGCCTTTCAGGCGGGGATCGGCGTGAAGCAGCGAGGCGAACCAGGCGTGGTACAGGCGTCAACGCTATTTCGCGTGGCTTCCCTCAGCAAGATGGTGCTTGCGGCGACCGCGATGAAGCTCGTCGAGCAGGGCAAGATCGACCTGTCGCAGCCGGTCACCCACTACATTCCGTTCACGCTTCGCGCACCGTTCGATCCCTCCACGATTTCTCTCGACGCGCTTCTCACGCACACATCCAGCATCCCTGATACGAACATAGAAAAACTGTCTTGCCCCGTGGGCTTCGGGCAATCCGCGGCCTGGTTCGCCCTTGCAGGTCCCGTTCCTCTCTGGTCGCCGCCCGGCAGCGTTTGGGACTACACCAACACCGAGTATGCGCTCATGGGATGGGTCATTGAATCGGTGACCGGCAGGGCGTACGAAGATGTGGCGACCGACCTGATCCTCGGGCCGGCGGGAATGATCACGGCGACGTTCGACCCGGCGGTCGCCGAGGCGGCAGATCACGCAGTGGGCTACGAGGGAGACTTTTCCCTGGAGCCTAACGCCTTCGACTGCTCGGTGGAGCGCAGCCCAGCCGGTGTGATCGCGAGCGTCCTGGACTACGCGCACTTCGCGGAGATGCTGATGTCTTCGGGGGGCTCGGTTCTGAAACCATCGTCGGTCGTGGCGATGGAAGCCCAGCGCGCGCAGACAGACGACTATCCCGGGAACACCGAACAGTATGGCTACGGGCTCTACCTCCACGAAGGCTACGTCTACCGCGTCTGGCATAGCGGGAACCTCGAAGGGTACCAGACGTCGATCTATATGGTGCCCGCGCAAAACTGGGCAGTCGTCGTCTTCTATAACTCTGCCAGCGGTGATCCGAACGACGTTTCGCAGTTCGCCGTAGACACCTTTCTCCTTCCGCCGACGGTGAAGAGTCCTGTGCTCACGACTCCGATGAGCACCTGGACCCACTACGAGGGCACCTACGTCGATCCCTATGGCATTTACGAAAATCCCTCGCTCGCGCTCGCTCCGCTCCTCATCACGGGACTGGGCACGATCACGGTATCCCTCCAAGATGGCGGACTGTTTGCTCAGGGATCGGGACCCGAGTCTCCATCTGCGCCCTTTCAGCTCACGCAGGTCGCAGGCGACAGATTCCAAGGGAACTTCAACGGCGGCCTCCAGGACGTGACCTTTTACCCGGACGACGCCGGCACGCCGTCGTGGTTCGTGACGCGGGTCGGCGTCGGCGTTCGCCAGTGAGCCTTAGTGAAGCGCGGCGATCGCGATCGCGCAGCAGTGCATGCTGGCCGACCCCTCGGGTTTCCCAACCCTGTGCTTTATGCGTCGCGGCAGGCGCTCAACGACGTCGCACCACTGCCGCGAAGTGAAGGGCTCGTGAAGGCTTTCGTCGGCTTCGACACGCACATTTCGACCTTCGACTATAACGGGCCCGGGAACACATTGAAGACGGCCCCCGGCCTCGGCGTTCCGGCGGGAGAAGCGTTCCTGGAGGCTCTCAGCGCACGATGAGCCCCCCTGGATGGGTCGAGATCCAGTGCTGGCGTGAGTCGATCGTGAGATTGGAATACGTTGGAAACGCGAAAGGATCGTGGGAGCGGAAGAGGTTGCGTCGAGCCGGTTGGAGCGTGAATGATTCGCGGTCATGAGCGAGAGCACAAAGCAGCAGACGGGATTCGATGGTTGGAAGTCTGTCGTGGGCACGCGCGTGTCCGAGTTTCGGAGAGGCGTCCGCGACGACGTGTTGCGGATGTCTCGCGGCGCGGGCGCGATTGGAGCGCTGGGCTTGCAAGTAGAGCGACAGGTGCAGGACATCGTCAACGAGTTGGGACGGGTGCTGATGCGGGAGGCGTTCGAGATCGCGGACACGACCGGTGCCGAGGTGACGGTGAGCGGCGAGACGTGGGGCTTTCAGCGCGTGTACACCGGGACCTACGAGACGACCTTCGGCGAGGTGAGCCTTGGGCGCTCGACCTACCAGAAGTCGGGGCGAGGCCGGGCGCTCATCCCGCTCGACTTGCGGCTGGGCATGGTGGAGGGGCGATACACCCCGCTGGTGGCGCGGATCGCCAATCGCGCGCTCGCGTCGATGCCCACGGGCGAGGGGGAGGAGCTGCTCAAGGAAATCGGCGTGTGCATGTTGAGCCGCTCGACGTTGCACCGGCTGCCGCAGGCCATGCTGGCGCGGGTGCGCGACGACATGGACCTCATCGAGGCCCACGTGCGCGCTGCCGACCCGATCCCGGCCGAGGCTTGCACGGTGCAGGTGGCGATGGACGGCGTGATGGTGCCGACCGAGGGGGAGGATGCGGCGCCCAGAGGCCGCAAGACGACTGAGCCGGAGTCCGCACGCCACGAGCAGAGATACGGTTCGAAGGGGCAAGGGCTCGAAGTGGCAGACTCCGAGTCTACCGGAACCGAGGCGCGCGACGACGACCCGCCCCAGGCGCCTGCGAGCGATACCCCGGGCCGGGCTTGGCGCGAGGCGTCCGTCGGCACCGTGTCCTTCTGGGACAAGGCCGGCGAGCGGCTCAAGACCATCTACCTTGGCCAGATGCCCAGCTACCGTAAGTTGGGTCTGGTGGCCCGGCTTGAGAAGGAGTTCGCCGCGGTCCACCGGGAAAGGCCCGACCTGCGCGTGGTTCTCGCAAGCGATGGGGCTCCGACGCAGTGGGAGGAACTGCGGTCTCTTGCCCACCGCGTCATCGGCGACAAGCCCTGCACCGAGCTGCTCGACTTCTTTCACTGCGCCAGCCGTCTGGGCACGGCGGCCAAGGCGATCTGGGGCCACACCGAGGACGCGACCGTGACGGGTGAGTACTGGAAAACCGTCCTGCGGGAGAAGACCCGTGGGGCAACGCTCGTGCTCAAGGCCCTGGAGTATCAGCGGAGCGTGGCCGACCCCGCGACGGCCAAGGAACTGACCAAGTCGATGAGCTACATCACGCGCCACAACAAGCAGGGCCGCCTCAACTACGCCGCCGCAAAGCGGGACAAACTGCCGATCGGCACCGGCGTCACCGAGGCTGCCGCCAAGACCCTGGTGACCGTCCGGATGAAGCGTTCCGGTGCGCGCTACAGTGAGCACGGCGGGCATACCATCCTCACACTCCGAGCTGCCCTTCTGTCGGGTCGCTTCGCGGCCTTCTCGGTGGAGCTGGAGTCCAGCTACACCCTGCCCGTCGCCGCATGACTGCCCGTCGTGGATATCCACCCGGATGAGCTGAGGGTAGGCGAAGCAAGCGTGGGTCGAGGGCGCGATGTAGTCCGCGTAACGTCCGTTAGCAGCGTTTCCCCTCGTTCGTTCCGCTATCAATGGAGCAGCGCCACAGACGCCTTGGCCGCGTGCCCGCCTACGCAGCGGCCCGTAGTAGCTCACATTCACCCCCTGGGTGTAAGCGACGCAGGCGGCCGAGTAGTCCATGCCGTCGCAACCGCAGACCGGTAGGTCCGCGAGAGTGAGCGAGCACGGAGCCGCGCTTGTTTGCCCGGGACGTAGCTGGCACGTACCGGGAAACGAGACGTCGCACAACGCTTTCTCGCAGAACTCTTCTTCGGCGCAGTCCCCGTTCTGGGTGCACGTTTTTCGGTCTGACGCCGGGGCCCCCGCAGAGGCATCAGCGCCGTGTCCAGTATCCTTGCCTGTGACGCTTGAGTCAGCTCGAGAGGGCTGCATCGCGGAATCGGCGGTTTCGGATCGCGCCCACGTGGACCGTTTGCGGCTTCCCCGGCGTCGACCTATATTCTTCCCGGTACAGGGTACGTTTTATGGCCGCCACGCTCACAGCAGCCGAGGTTGCCGCCCTCTCGGGGGTGGACGAGGGGCGCGTCCGCAAGGAGGTTGAGTACGGGATCTTCACTCGCCCGACCTTTGACGTGGCGGATCTCGTCTACTTCGCCATGCTCGGTGCCCTGGGGGTGCAGTTCGGTGTCGAAGACCGCCGTAAGCTACACGCCGTCGTTGCCGCAGCGGTTGGCGCATCCGTCGGGCGTCGACGGTCGGCGAACGCCAAGATCAGCCCCGTGCTCGAACTGAGGCTCGACCCCGTCGCGAAAGAGGTCGAGTCGAAGCTCGACCGTTTCGAGGCATGGAAGAAGAAGCGGGTCGTCCGCACCGAGAAGATCCTCGGTGGGGAGCCGACGTTCCCGAAGAGTCGCCTCGCTGTCCGTCACGTCGGCGGGATGCTGCTGCGGGGCGCACCCAGGAGCGAGGTGCAGGAGGATTACCCGTACCTCCAGGACGAGGACTTCGAGTTCGCGCCCGTCTACACGAGGGCCTACCCGCGCGTTGGGCGCCCACGTGAACGTCAAACTTCTGCTCGATGAGAATCTGTCGGTTCGCGTCGCCGAAACGCTCCGGAAGGCAGAGGGTCTCGACGTCGTTCACGCTCGAGACCGCGGCCTGCTCGAAGCCGAGGATCACGTCGTTCTGGAACGCGCGTACGCCGAGGATCGAATCCTGGTCACGTGCGACGTCGATGACTTCATCAAGCTGGCCGGCGCCCGAGAACTTCACCCCGGCCTCGTTCTCGTTGAAGACGGTGAGCTTCACCGCGAGGAGCAGTTTCGCGTTATTCGCGCAGCCGTGGCGGTTCTCCGGGGCGAGCGCGATCTCGTGAACCGCGCCCTCAGGATCTGGCTCGACGGGGAGATCGTCTTTGAGGACATCCTCCCGACCAATCCGCTGATGATCACCGCCGCAAGACTTACGTGCGTTCGCACGCGTAAGCATAGCGTCTCCCGGTGTGATGACACGCGGTCGACGGCGTCCTCATTGAAATCTGCTCCAATGTCGGCGTGTGGGCTTTGTTCGGTGCCATCGCGGACCGAGAGAGACTACGGGCAAGGCTCCGATCACCTCCCCATCGCCTCTCGATACCCGGCGAGGTCGATGACGGCGGCCACGGCCTCGGACTTCTCGGCCTCGCTTACCCTTGACGTTGCGAGCAACGAGGAACGTCTCGACGTGCCATGCCAAAATGTCGCGCAGGGCCCGCGGCAGACTAGGGGAGCGATGAAGCGAGGCCGACGGCACGCCCTCGTGAGAGTTTCGCCGCGGCTTATGCAATATGGTATTCTGGCCGTCGACATCGGAAGCATCAGGGAGGGGACTAGTACGATGCGTTTGGTGTTTCTCGCGTGCCTGCTTGCGGGATGCTCGACGCCGAAGCGGCTCGATCTCGATCGTGCTCCGCCTCATGGCAGTGCGACACCGACCGTGGTCCTCACGGCCATGCGAGCGGAGCTCGATCGCTCGGTCGGCGACCTGAAGGCGCACGGCGATCCTGCTCCATACTTCGCCGCCTATGAAGTCATCGACCGACAAACGATCGAGGTAGCCGCGGAGTTCGGTGCACTTCTGCAGGACGATGAGAATCACACCCGCAGCCTGGACGTCGATATCCGAGTAGGCAGCCCCAAGCTCGACAGCTCTCATGCGCTGCGTGAGCGCGACCCATTCGCCGCCTTTTCGCGCCGGTTCGGTCGATCCGTCACTCTCCCGCTGGAGGATGACGCGTCGGCGCTTCGGGCGGCGCTCTGGCTCACGACTGACGAGCGCTACAAGGATGCGGTCGAGCGCCTGGTCAAAATTCAGTCCGAGCGCGCGATTGAGACGGCCGACGATGACCCGTCGGACGACTTCTCGGTCGACCCACCGGGCACGTTTGTGGGCGCGCCCGCTGTGATCGACGTGGACAGGCAGGCCTGGGAAAAGAGGGTGAAGTCGCTCTCCTCGGCGTTCCGCCTTCGACCCGAAATCGTCGATGCCAAGGTCGAGCTGTCCGTTTCGGCCGAGACTCGATATCTCACGAGCTCCGACGGAGCGCAGCTTCAAAGCGGAACGACCCACGCTCGTCTGATGGTGGACGCTCACGCCAAGGCAGACGACGGGATGGATCTGTCGCTCGACGACACGATAGATGCCACATCGGCCGAGAAGCTTCCGGACGATGGCACGATCGCCACTCGAATCCAAACGCTCATCGATCACCTGGTCGCGCTTCGCGGCGCCCCCGTGGCAGATCCCTACGTAGGGCCGGCGATTCTCGACGGTAGGGCAGCGGGAGTCTTCTTCCACGAAACCTTCGGGCATCGGGTCGAGGGGCATCGTCAGAAGGACGATCAAGAGGGCCAGACCTTCGCGAAGAAGATTGGCGAGCCAGTCATGCCCAGGTTCATCGATGTGTGGGACGACCCCACGGTGCGTACCCTGAACGGAGTCGAGCTCAATGGGTGGTACGCGTTTGATGACGAGGGAATGGCGGCTCGACGCGCGTCGCTCGTCGAGAAGGGCGTCTTGAAAGGATTTCTCATGTCGCGCGCGCCCACACGCGGGTTCGCGCATTCCAACGGGCACGGCCGCCGCTCGGCGGGACAGGACGTCGTGGCCCGACAGGCCAACCTCGTGGTCGATCCGGCGCGGGTCGTTGCGCTGCCCAAGCTCAAAGCGATGCTCCTCGCCGAGGTGAAAAAACAGGGCAAGCCCTACGGTCTGCGCTTCGCGGACGTCGAAGGGGGGTATACGACGACCGCGCGCGCGGACATTCAGGCGTTCAAGGTCCGGCCCGTCATCGTGTATCGCGTCTACCCGGATGGTCGCGAGGAGCTCGTACGGGGGCTCGATCTCGAGGGGACACCTCTGGCTTCTCTCTCCACAATCATGGCCGCAGGCGACGACTTCGGTGTATTCAACGGTTACTGCGGCGCCGAGTCGGGATGGGTCCCGGTCTCGGCTGCAAGCCCCAGTTTGCTTGTCGGCCAAATGGAGGTCGCGCACAAGGAGAAGGCACACGACAAGCCGCCTATTCTTGCGCCCCCTGCTTTCTCGGAGTCGCAGCGGGGGACACCGTGAGTCGGCGTGGGCAACTCTTTCTCAAGGCGGGGTCGGTCTTGCTGTTCGCATCGGCACCCCTGGCGGGATCGGTGCAGCCAGCAAGCGCGAGCTCGGCGGCCCCCGCCGACAGCGAGGAGCCGCTCGTACGAGCGATGCGCGACGAGCTTGCACGCTCGATGCAACAGCTGAAGCTGCCGGACGCCGCAGCGCCCTACTACATTGCCTTTCGCGTCGACGAGCAGACCAACCTGACTGCGTCGGCGTCGTTTGGTGCGCTGACGAGTAAACAAACCTCGCGAGGCCGCTCCTTTCGGGCAGATGTACGCGTGGGTGACTACGCGCTCGACAACTCCAACACGGGTGGACGATACGACTTCAACACGACAGGGTTCGAGAGGCTGCCGATCGAAGACGACTATGACGCGATCCGACACGATATATGGTACGGAAGTGACCAAACCTACAAGCAAGCGGCAGCTGAATACGCGAAGAAGATCGCATCGCGAAAGACGCAGAACCAATCGTCCGACGAGGTCGGAGACTTCTCGCGAGAGAAGCCGTCGCGCATCGTCGGTCGCCGCGCCACCGAGGCACCCGACAGCGAACAGGTCGTAGGCCTCGTGAAGCAGCTTTCGGCTCTCGCAAAGAATTTCCCCGAAATTCAGGGGAGCGAAGTCAAGCTTGCGGTCACCTCCGAACGGCGGGTCGTGCTGACGAGCGAAGGAACGTTCACCGACGGGACCCATGAGACAGTCACACTCAACGCGACCCTTCGTACCCAGGCCGACGACGGTATGCCGCTTACGCGAATGGTCTCCTTCTCGGCGACATCACTCGAGGCGCTCCCTTCTCGGGAAGTGCTCGTGGAGGCGATCAAGCGCGCCGGGGGAGAGCTCTCGGAGCTGCGCCACGCACGCGAGGCCGACGACTATACAGGTCCCGTTCTCTTCGAGGGGCCTGCCGCGGCCCAGCTCGTGCGCGAGATGCTCGGGCCGAACTTCAGCGGAGCACCGGCGCCAAAGTCGGACGCCATGGGCTCGATGGCGCGCGCGATGGGTGGCAAGGAGACCGAATGGGCGGGCAAAGTCGGCCAGCGTGTGGTCGCCACCGGCCTTGGCGTTATGGACGACCCCACGGTCGACCACATCGGTTCACTCAACCTGTTAGGGCAATATGCAGCCGACGACGAGGGCATGCCCGCGGAGCGCGTAAGTCTTGTCGAGAAGGGTATTCTCAAGCGCTTTCTCATGTCCCGAGCTCCGCGCAAAGGCTTCGAGCATTCGAACGGGCATGCGCGGAGTAGCTTCTTTGCGAGCGCTAAAGCGTCGATATCGAACCTCGTCGTGACTGCAGACAAGGGCCTGAACGCCGCAGACTTGCGAAAGAAGCTTCTGGCCGAAGCAACTTCGGCGAAACTGCCGTACGCGATCGTCGTGAGGGAGCTCGACGACGCCGTATCGAGCGGCGATTACAGTGCGATTCTGCGCCGTGCTCAGGGTGCCAACGTCTCTCCACCGACCGTGGTCTTGCAAGTTACGGCCGACGGCAAAGAACAACCTTGGCGCGGCGCGACGTTCGCGTCCTTTCCACTCCAGGCGTTTGAAGAAATTGTTGCCGCGGGAAACGAGCCGGCGGTGACAAGCTGGGCAGTTGGAACGGCGGGCTCGGTCGTGTCCCCGGCTCTGCTCTTCAAGCGTGTAGAGATCAAGAAGCCCACGGGCCCCCAGCGCAAGCTGCCGCTACTGCCGCATCCCTTCTTTGCCGAGAAGGGCTCTAACCGATAAGCCACACCTGCCGGGGTCGGCCGTAGTGACGCGGCGACCCGTGGACCCCGTGATGTCCAGAAATTCGTCGCCGCCGATTCTCGCATGATTTCGCGCCAAACCGCAGGCTTGAAGATGCCGCGGTGCGCGGGCAGTCTGCACCCAATCCGATGCTTGTCCGGGCTACTTGTCCGAGCCGCGCGTCAAAGCCTGCGTCATTTTCTTCATACGGTGGACCCCGGGGTCCTAGCCGATGAGCTCGCCATGAAGCGGTCGGTGCCCCGCGTTATAACGCACATTTCGCGTGTCGAATGACGCGCTCACGGCGCGCGGATCGGACAAGTAGCCAGTACACGGTCGCGGTGTCCGCAGCAGACGTCGTCGCCAAGGTGAAGACCGACGCCATCAAGATCGCCGGACCGCGAGTCCGCCGACCGATCTGCAGTTTGCTCGCGCTACAGTCGCTACAATTACGGCGACCCGTCGGGTCAGGGTCCGGCGTCGGCGGGAAGCTCTTTGATCCATGCGTCGACGGACGCCAGCCCCGTCGTGTCCACGACGTTCGAGGCGAGGGGAGGCATCTGGCGCATGTCGTCGAGGGGCCCCGCTACGGCCGCGCGAATGTCCATCAGTTCGTGCACCGCGCTCAACATCGGATTGCCCGGAAGGATGCGGAACGACAGGTGGCTGACGTCACCCGTGTTCAGCTGTCCGACGAGCGTCATGAACGTGGGCGTCATCTGCAGGTCGCTGATGCCGAACTCGAGCCACACGTCCATCTGAACCGCGGTGGAATAGATGAGCGACCGGTAATTGTGGCACAAGCCGCAGTTGGCATGAAGGTAGCCTAAGGCGGCCTGTGCGGTCGGGTCACCCGGCACGACGTACGTCGTCGTCGGTGGATTGGTGAGCCACCGCATCGTCGATATTTGATCGATGTTCAGGCTACCGGGGATGTTGTGCGAGAGCTGCACGGCGGTAAAACCGAGCACACGGTCGACCATCTCACCGTGGCACATGCCGCACTGTTGCGAGCTCGGAATGTCGTGCGTGGTGCCGGCCGCGCCTAGAACGCCGTTGGGGACGGCGACAGCCTCGGTCTGCGTACTGTTCCATTGGTAGGCCATCATGAACCAATCGCCGGCGCCGTTCTTCAAGAGCATGCGCGTCTCGAGGCGCACGCCATCGAGCGCGAACTCTTTGAAGAGCTTCGTGCCGTTCGGATAGCTCCAGAAGTCCATGTTGCTGGTGTCGATCTGCGTGCCGTCGGGGATCTTGACCCAGCGATTTTTGGTCGCGCCGTCTGCCCAGAGAGCGTACTGAGGTTGATACGCGTACACTCCTGGGCCCAGCGTCCCTTCCGCGATGTCCGCGTAGAGACCTGTTTGACTGAGGAGCATCGGACCGCCCGCGTCATAGCCGCCCGCGTCGTTCGTCGTGGCGGCGTTGGCTCCGCTCGTCGTCGCACCGCTGCCGAACCCGGTACCCGGGCCCACCACCATCGAGCCGCTCGTCGGCGTCGAGCTACTGCCGGACGCGGAGCCACTGCTCGTCGCGCCGCTACCGCTTTCCGGGCTCGACGTCGAAGAGGCGCAGCCGACAAGAAGAGAGACTGACAGTCCCCAGATGAGACCAAGCTTCATGAAGACTCGAAGGCCAAGAGCATCTGCTAGACGCCAAAGTGTGCGCCTATTATTGCGGTAGTGGAAGCGCGACGCTCGAGCCTGAATTGGTCGAGGGCTCTCAATCTTCGCTTTCCAGCGACTTCACAAGGATCGAAGGGGGCGGTGGGGGCGACGGCCACTGCGCCGCTCTGCGCGTGGAAAAGACCACGAGACAGGTCGTCTGCGAACCGGCACATACGAAACGCGCCCTTAGACCTGCCGCGGTGCGCCTGAACTCGCCACCACTACATCCAGGTCGGTGGAGGGGCCTTGCATAAGCGCTCAGAAGTTACCGCCGGCTTCGCGTC
>Ga0209274_10001699_pt1 | contig 11164 bp, 7 predicted proteins | sample HubBroMetageREF1_FD_188343 | JGI IMG/M metagenome (GOLD analysis project Ga0209274, IMG submission 188343) | Reference soil microbial communities from the Hubbard Brook experimental Forest, New Hampshire, USA - Hubbard Brook CCASE Soil... | ecosystem: Environmental > Terrestrial > Soil >...
AATTTCATCCAGTGGCAACACATCCCCGGCGCCCTTCTCCTGTTAACGCTGGTAACCTCCGCAGGAATCCTCCTCCTAATCGCCCTCCTGAAACTCTTCCGCGTCCCAGAAGTAACCCAATACCTCCGCCGCGCCTACCAATTCGCCAACCGCACGTAGCACATCACGGCGCAAACTCGCGAGCCTTGCCCCGTATGGAGTGCGGCGGCTTGCCGCCGTTTTCGCAACACGTACGCGTCGGTGCGGTCGCTCTAGGCGAGGCTTGCCTCGCCCGCGCGCCGCTCCGAATTCAGTTCGCCATCACGCGACCCGCGACCGTTCGCCGAAACCGCCAATTAAATGTCATCCCGAACGGAGTCCTGCGCTTTTTCTTTCCCGTCCCGCAACTGCGGGACGGGCGCGGCACGCAAAGAGGGATCTGCTTGTTGAGAGAAATGGCTGGAAAATCTTTGTTGGTCGTGACTTCAGCCACGGCATAAACGTAGCAGAGTCAGCGCGGCTTCAGCCGCGGAAGCACGAGTTCTGCCGCTCTCACACGGACGCTTCAAGTCACCGTCAGGCTCCGAACATTCGGGTCTCTAACCAGCCGCGTCTTTCCATCATGCAACGGATCTATGCGGCAATTCCTAATACCGCGCGTGATTCCCGGCCCCCTCGCGGTCCTCAATCCGAATTTTCCCGGCGAACCGCGTGTACGTGAAAATCGTGTAACTAACCGCCAAACCCATCCCGATGACCCACCAGATCAGCCCAATCTTCAACCCATAATCCGCCGCCTTCGCGTTCGCCACAGTAAGGTTGTTCCCCAACCCGGTAGTAGCCGGCAAAACATTCGGATAAAGCGTGAAAGTAACGCTAGTCAACATCCCGACGATGTAAGCCGCTGACGCTCCAAACGCAAGGCCCTCCCGCTCAGCCCGCAAAAATAATTTCAAGCCCAGCAACCCCGCAATCGCCAGCAGCGGAAAAATAAACCCAAACGGATATACACGAAAACTCAGCAACCCTTGCGGCAACAGCCGAAAACTAGTGAACGTAACCACGATCGTGAGGCCGGCGACCAGCCACCACAAACGCGAAGCCGCAGCGTGCGCGCGAAATTGTAATTCGTCAGTAGTGCGCCAGGTGACCCACACAGCCCCATGCAGCGCCAGCACCGCCAGCGCCACAATCCCGATCAAAATCGTGTACCAATCCAGAATCCCCGTCTGCCCCGCGGGCAAAAAATCCGTCCACAGCGGCTCGAAAAAATTTCCCGCCGCGTCCAGCGGTACGCCCCGCGCCACATTACCCAGCGCCGCGCCAAAAAATACCGCCAGCAGAATGCTCGCCAGCGAAAAAACCGCGTCCCAGAACACCGACCAGATGTGCCCGCCAACGTGGCTGCGAAATTCCAGCGACACTCCGCGCAGAATCACGAGCCACAGCACCATCATCAACGGAAGATAAAATCCGCTGAAGCTCGCGGCATAAAGCGCCGGGAACGCAAAATACAACGTCCCGCCCGCGGCGATCAGCCAAACTTCGTTGCCATTCCAGACCGGTCCAATCGAACGAATAAGCACGCGCCGCTCATCGTCCGTGTGCGCAAGCAAAAGATGCAGTATGCCCACGCCAATATCGAAACCGTCCAGCACTACGTACCCAGCAATCATTATGGCGACAAGACAGAACCAAATCGTTCCCATGGCGTCCTTTCCTAATCCTGAACACTGAATCCTGAATCGTAATTCGGGACTCCTAATCCGCTACGGCCGCCACGGCGCTCGCGTGCGCCGCGCTCGAGCCGTCAGGCCCCGGCCCGTGTTCAATTTCGCGATAAACCAAAAACAGAAACAGCATCCCCAGCACTGTGTACATCCCCAGAAAACCCAGCAGCGTGAACCACGCGCTTCCGGCGGACACCATCGGCGAAACTCCCGCCCGCGTGCGCATCATTCCGTAAATCAGCCACGGCTGCCGCCCCACCTCCGCCGTGATCCACCCCGCGGTATTGGCGATGAACGGAAGCGGCAGCGAAAGCATCAGTGCCCACAACAGAATCCGCGATTCGAAAAGCGTGCCGCGAAATAGCTTCCACGCCGCAAGAAATAAAATCGCGATGAAGATCGTCCCCAGGCCCACCATGATGTGATAGCTGAAATAAAGCAGCGCGATATTATCCGGCCATTCGTCTTGCGGAAATTGATTCAGGCCTTCCACAGTCGCAGTCCATTTCTGGTACGTGAGAAAGCTCAGCGCCTGCGGCACCGTAAGTGGATTATCGAGACGCTGCTTGGGCACGTCGGGCTGGCCAAGGATCGCAATCGGCGCGCCCGCCTGTGTTTGGAACAGCCCCTCCATCCCGGCCAAAGTGGGCCGCTGAAATCGCGCCATCATTTTTCCCTGGCCGTCGCCCGTCGGGAAAAGCTGCAAACACGCGGCAATAATCCCGACAGTGACGCCCACGCGAACAAATATTTTTCCGAACGCTTCGTGCTGACGGGAAAGAATGTAGTAAGCCCCCACCGCGGCCATCGTGAAGCACCCGGTCTGCACCGCGCCGACCATCGTATGCGCGTACTGCCACAGTCCCCACGGATTCAGCAGCAGCGCCCAGAAACTGTTCAATTCGTACGAGCCATTCGCAGCGAGATGATAGCCCACGGGGTGCTGCATCCACGCATCCGTGAGCACGATCAGATATCCCGAAAGCCACGAGCCCAGAAACATCATCAGCGAAGAAACCCAATGCAAACGCGGCCCCAGCCGTTTCTCACCAAAAATAAATACTCCAAGAAACGAAGACTCGAGGAAGAACGAAAAAACTCCTTCCATCGCCAGTGTCTGCCCGATCACTCCGCCCGCCGCCCTGGAAAAGTGCGACCAGTTCGTCCCAAACTGAAATTCCATGGGAATGCCGGTAACAACGCCCAGCGCAAAGCTGATCCCGAATATTTTCGCCCAGAATCGCGCCGAGTCGTTCCAGGTCTCGTCGCCGGTGCGCAACGCCATGGTTTTCAATATGAGAATCAGCAGCGCCAGGCCCATCGTGAGTTGCGGGAAAATATAATGAAACGTGATCGTGAATGCGAAATGGAGGCGATGTATGGTTAGCGCGTCTTCCATGGCACCTCTTTTCGGGCGCGTGGCGCAAAAGCTCAAATCGCGGGCTGGCCTAAAGTACTCCCTTGGAAAAGCAAAACGAAAGTGTGATCATCACACGCTTTGATGATTCTGGCAGCGAAACGGTGACATTATCATTCGGGGAGAAAATATGACGCAAAGAACGCGTCTCGTAACCGCAGCGGTCGCAGTGCTGGTGGCTGTCGTCACCGCTTCGGCGCATTCAGCCGAAAAGCGCGCCATCACCTTCCAGGATTTAATCTCGCTGCATCGCCTCAGCGAGCCGCAGTTCTCGCCCGACGCCAAATGGATCGCCTACACCGTCTCCACTCCCGATCTCGACGCCAATCACTCCGTTCGCGACATCTGGGTTGTCGCAATCAATGGCGGCGAAGCCCGGCAACTGACTCGCGGCGGCAGCGACACCCGCCCGCGCTGGTCGCCTGACGGCCACAAGCTCGCCTTCATCTCCGCGCGCTCCGGCACGCCGCAAATTTATTGGATCGCCCTTGCAGGCGGTGAAGCCACGCGCCTCACTTCGCTCTCCACCGGCGCGGACAACGAACTCTGGTCACCCGATGGCCAGACTCTCGCCTTCGTTTCCTCCGTCTATCCCGATTGCCACGACGATCCCTGCAACGCCCAACGCGACGCCGCCAAAGAAAAATCCAAGGTGAAGGCCCACATTTACGAAAAACTCCTCTATCGCCACTGGACCGAATGGTGGGACGGCAAACGCAGCCATCTATTCGTAACCGCGGCAGCAGCAGACAACACCACCGCCGCGCGCGATCTCACCCCCGGCGCAAACTATGATGTCCCGCCGTTCAACGAAGGCGCGCCCGAAGCCATCGCCTTTTCCCCCGACGGAAAAGAATTGGCCTTCACCGCGAACACCGACAAGGACGAAGCGCTCAGCACCAACGGCGACCTCTTCACCGTCCCTGCATCCGGCGCGAGCGAACCCAAGCGCATCACCACCAATCCCGGCAACGATTGGGGCCCGGCCTATTCTCCCGACGGAAAATGGATCGCCTATCGCTCACAACTGCTAGGCGGCTACGAAGCCGATCGCTGGCGCCTGATGCTCTACGATCGTCAGAGCGGGAACTCCATCAACCGCACCGAGGATTTCGATCGCAGCGTCGAATCCTACGCATGGACGCCGGACAGCGCGCGCATCTATTTCCAGGCGGAAGATAAAGCAGAAATGCCCCTGTACGCCATCGCCGCAGCGCCAGGAACCGCGCCAAGAGTGGTGCTCGCCGATAGCTACAACGCCGATTTCGATCTAAGCCGCGACGGCCATACGCTCGCTCTGGCGCGCACCAGCCTCACGCTCCCGGCGGAAATTTTCGCCGCCACCTCCGACGGCACGGACTTGCGCCAGCTGACGCATCAAAACGCAGCGCTGCTCTCGCAACTCGACTTGCCCGCCGCGGAGCCCTTCTGGTTCGAAGGCGCGGAAAAAACACAAGTCGAAGGCCTGCTGATCCGCCCCCCACATTTCGATCCAGCAAAAAAATATCCAACGCTGTTGCTAATCCACGGCGGCCCGCAAGGCGCCTGGACCGACGCCTGGGGCTATCGCTGGAACCAGCAAGTAATGGCCGCGCCGGGTTACGTAGTCGTGATGATCAATCCCCGCGGCTCCACCAGCTACGGCCAGAACTTCACAGCCGACATCAGCCGCGACTGGGGCGGAAAAGTTTACGACGACCTCATGAAAGGCCTCGACGCCGCCATCGCCAAGTATCCTTTCATTGACGGCGCTCGCGTCGGCGCCGCCGGCGGCTCCTACGGCGGCTACATGATTGATTGGATCGCCACGCACACCGACCGCTTCAAGTGCCTGATCAGCCACGCAGGCCCGTACGACCTGGTCAGCGAATACGGTGCCACAGAAGAATTGTGGTTCCCCGACTGGGAATTTGGCGGCTCGCCGTGGTCGCATCCGGAACTCTACAAAAAATGGTCGCCGAACGAATACGCCGCGGCGCTCGGCAAATACAAAACGCCGACGCTGGTAGCCGGAGGCGAACTCGATTTTCGCGTTCCCTACAATCAGGATTTGGAATTTTTCACAGCGCTGCAGGTGCAAGGCGTGCCATCAAAACTCGTAATTTTTCCGGACGAGGGCCACTGGGTGCTGAAGCCACAGAATAGCCAGCTCTGGTACGCCACATTTCTCGATTGGCTCGCGCGCTATCTGCGCTAGAAAGGCAAGGAAAAAATAGAAAGAGGCGGACGCCACGTCCGCCTCCACCATTTTGCAGGTTGTCTGCTAGCGGTTAGCGAATCGCGACGGCCTCGGTCTTGCCGCTGAAATCGATCTCGATGACGCGGTCTGCATTGAAAAGCACTTCGGTTTGGCGAGCCTTCTGGGCGAGTTGCACCCATTCACACGGAACAGACGCGACGGTCTTCCCGTTGTCGGCTCGCACGATGCTGATTTGCTTCTCGCCGTCGTTCGCTTTTAGATTGTAGGTCCCGGGCGCCAGCTGCTGAGTGCCGATCGTAACGGGATGATCCACCACCAGCTGGGCTGAATCGGAGCGCGCCCAGATCGGTAGCGAGAGAACTAGAACCGCAACCACTGCAAGGCAGGTCTTCGTACGAATGTCCATTTCTTCTCCAGTGCAAAAGTGCAATTTGCCGTGGAGATTTCGAGCAACGTGGCCTCGATACTCCTACCGGCGAAAGTGTCACTGCGAAAATATTCACAGCGCACCCTCATATTGAAAGATGCTTAGGTTCAACACGAGGTTTCGTTCTTCTGTCAGCGTAAGCCGTTGGCAGCATGGCACTTCCGCCGCCCTGTAATTATTCCTGAAGTATGGGTAAGGGGATTCGCGCTTTTCCGTAGTTGTGCGGATAGACACTGCGCGTCGCCCGGTGCCATGGTGGTTTCCTCAGCTTGGGGGCCGCGATGCGAAAATTGGCGCGCGTCTGTCTCCCAGCCTTAGCGGGGCTGTTGGCTACCCTTGCGCTCGCGCCGCTCAACCGCGCCGAATCGTTCAACATTACCAGCGCACCTTCCGGCGCAAACGTCGAAATTGATGGCGCTCTCGTCGGCACCACTCCGTTCCACACCGATTATCCCGGCGGCCACTTCCACAAGACGCACACCGCCTTCGGCGCGCGCCTCGAACACGCCATGACTCTCCGCATCTCGAAAGATGGCTACACCACGCAGCAAATCACCATCAGCGATGGTCCCTTCGAGTGGGTTGCCGCAACCGGCCGCCACTACGGAAATTATTTTGTGCTGAAGTCAGATCACTTCGAGATGAAGCTAGCCCCGGGCGCAGAGAGAGCCATCACCTGGGCAGGCGATGCCAGCGTCGGCCCGCTGCATCCGCACACCGTAACCGCAGCGCTAAGCGACGAGAGCGAAAAATCCCACAGCGTCGGCGCGCAAAGCGTCGGCACCGGCAGCGTCGGCACGGGAAGGCTAGCAATCGCCTCCGACCCAGCAGGCGTCGAAATTTACGTGGACGCCCACTTCGTCGGACAGACGCCGGCAACACTGCACCTGCCCCCCGGCGCCCACCGCATCGAACTACGCGCCAACGGCAAGCAAAATTGGTCCCGCGAATTGGAAGCAATAAACGACAGCGAAGTTAGAGTGCACCCAACGATGGAGCGGTCGCAGTGACGCCGCCGCGACCGAGCAACGCGTGTCATCCCGAATGGGGTCTCGCGCTTTTTCTCTCCCGTCCCGCGACGGCGGGACGGGCGCGGGACGCAGCGAAGGATCTGCTTATCGCGCCTTATCGCATCCGGGAGAATGTTCCGGGCTTCAGCTTCTTCCTTTGTCTTTGAATTTGTAGCGCCCGGTTCCGCAAAGCGGGACCGGGCTGCAGTTGCCGTAGCTCGTGGATTTACCACAGGTTGGTTTTATCAGCTTTCATCTGCGTTCGTCAGTGGTGCCTTTGAACTCCTCAACCACCACGAACACTTCAGATCTTCGACCGCACCCGTACCTTGCAAGTCAAAAATGCCTGCCCAGCCCCCGCCACAATCAACAACACACTAAACGGCCAAGGAAAAGTCACAATCCTTCGCGTCTCAATAATCGCCTTGCCCGTCCCCACGTCCACTTCCTGTCTCTTCGCCGGCATAGCCACCTGCGGATGGATCAACGCCGCAATCCCCGCCGCCACCAGCAATATCCCCACAATCGCAATCGGATGAAATTTCATTCCGCTAACTCCCCTACCCGCCGCTAATCCGTCGCGCCAGCTGCACTCTGCACCAGCGCACGCGTAATCTCCCCCAAATAATCCGGCCGGCTCTCATCGCGTTCAATATGCGGATACCGCAACCCCCCATGATAATCCACCGAAAAAGTCCGGAACTGCGCGCCATTCGCCACAATCAATTGAATCGGCGCCGTCGTATTTTTTCCCGCCGCAATCGCGTCCCGCATCGCGTCCGGCGAAAACTGCGCCCCGTTCACCGCCACAATCTTCATCCCCGGACCAATCCCCGCAATGTAAGCCGGCCCGCCGTGTATCACGTCCGCCACGGCGCCCTCGTCCGATGCCGAAAATCCCACGGTCAACGAAAAACTAGCATGCCGCGCCAGCTCCTCTTCGATTTCCAGCACTGTGTTGGGCTGTTCGTTGTACACCAGCTTCCAACCGCTCTTTTCCACCGCTTCGTTCGGTGTTTTCGTCGCCACGCCGTCCAGCCGCGCGCGCAAGAATCCCGCCCAATCGTACGGGGCCACGCGGTTCAACGTCGCCACCACATCTTCAAAGGTGTACGTCTTCAATTCCGGCTGCCCACCCGCGCCTCCGTGAAAGATCCGGCAGAAATCCTCGATCGATTTCTTGTCCTTCGTAATCGTCCGCAAAGTTTCATCCACGTCCAGCCACAGCAGCTCGCCCTCTTCGTAAAAATCCGTTCCCCTGCGCCAGTTGGACCAATCATTCGTCGCGTCGTAAAGAAATGGCGCCGCATCCGCCGTATCCTGCAAAGGACGCCAGTCGCGCCCCGGCCGATTTTCATACTGCGCCACCAATCCCGCAAAATCCTCGCGCCACTGTTCCGGCGTTTGCAGTCCGCTGCGTGCCGTCAACACCTCGCCCAAATATTCCGTCAATCCTTCGTACACCCACAACAAATCGTCCTTCATCGGCTGCTGGTAATCCGGTGTGGCCAATCCTGCCGGCCGCCGATATTTTCCGTTCCAGGAATGTACGTACTCGTGCGGCAGCAGCGTCGCGAACTCGATCCGCTCCGCGTCGTCAATCAAACTCCGCTCCGCCGTGCGATCGTCGCTTGATTCGTGATGCTCCAATCCAAAATGCGCCACGTCGTCGCTCAGCGTCAGCAGAAAATGATAATCGCGATAGTGCCGCACGCCAAAAAGCGCGTAAGCCTCCGTCACCAGATTGCGCAACTGCAGTTGCGTGTCCGGAGTCATCGCCAGCGCCGCCGCGCTGTCCGCTGCAATATCAATTTCATGCGATGGATTCTGCCCCGGCGTCAGTTGAATCGCCCGGTAGTAGCGCCCCGAAAGCACCGGCGAATCCACCAGATTCGTCAACGCCACCGGCGCAAACTCGATCGCCGCTCCCTCCTGCTTCGCAATGGGCAGCGCCGTCCCGAATTTCCATTCAGCAGGCAGCCGCAAACTCGGCGCGAAAATAATGTCCTTCGCCGGAAGGCCCTTCGGATACAGCAGCACCTGATTCCAGCTCAGCACGTCCAGCGAAGCCGTCGCCGAAGCCCCCGCCGAAAATCCCGACGCCGGCCCCGACAGCAGAAAATCGAAATCCGCCACCAGCGTCGTCACTCCCGCGGGCACGTCCACATGAATCGAAAACATTTCCACCAAATCCCGCCGCCACGGAATCGTCTTCCCGCCGCCGCTGAATTTCATTCCTGCCACCTGAATGATTGGCCCGTCCGGCATGTGCTCCCCCGGAATCCATTCCGGGTAATACAAAGTCAGCGGCCCGCTCTGCACCGGAATCTCCATACGCGCATGCAAAATTTTCTGCGGCGCCTGCGATGCATCCACCATCAACCGTATCGGCGCCGCCGCACTCTGGCCCATCGCCACGTTCACGCAGCCACATACGATTGCGACCACCATCACAACGCTCCGAATCATCCCTCGCATCCCCACCTCCATAATTTCAAATCATCCAAACTCAGCGCCGGCGGCTTAAAATCCCTTCACTCCCACCTGCCACATCAAGAACGCCAATACCTGCGTATCCTCTTCAATAATCTTGCTCACCGGACGCCCTTCGCTATGCCCCAGCTTCGTATCGTACAAAAGCAAAATCGGTTTATCTCCGCCCTGCGCCGCCTGCACTGCCGCCGTCATTTTCCGCGCGTGCAATGGAGCCACCCGCGTATCACTATCCCCCGTCAAAAATAGCACCGCCGGGTATTTCGTCCCCGTCACCACGTGGTGATATGGCGAATAAGCAAAAAGAGGAGGGAACTGGCTTGCTTCCTCGGAAGTCCCGTATTCCGGTATCCAATATCGCGCCACTAAAAACTTCTGATATCGCACCATGTCCAGCAGCGGATACCCGCACACGATCGCCCCAAAAAGCTCCGGCCGCTGCGTCATCGCCGCGCCCATCAACAATCCGCCGTTGCTCCGCCCCGTAATCGCCAGCTTATCCGCCCGCGTGTAATGATTCGCGATCAGCCATTCCGCCGCCGCGTAAAAATCATCGAACACATTCTGTTTTTTCTCCAGCATCCCCGCGCGATGCCAGTCTTCCCCGAATTCGCCTCCGCCGCGCAGGCTCGGCAGCGCAAAGACGCCTCCGCGCTCCACCCACAGCACCGCGTCGTCTCGAAACATCGGAGTCTCGCTCACGTCAAACCCGCCGTAAGCCGTCATCAAACCCGCATTCGTCCCGTCCAGCTGCAATCCCTTCTTGTAAAATAAAAACATCGGCACGCGCGTCTTGTCTTTCGATTCGTACCACACCTGCTTCAACTCAAACGCGCTCGCATCGATCGGCACCGCCGGCTTGGCCCACACTTCCAGTGCCCGCGCGGCCAAATCGTAGCGATAAACCGTCGCCGGTATCGCGAACGATTGAAACGAAAAGAACGTCTCGTTCGATTTCCATCTCCCCACAACTCCCGCCACGGTTCCCAGCTGCGGCAACGTAATTCCGCCGGCCGGCCCCCCGTCCGCCTGAAATATTTTCAGCTCCGAAGCGGCGTTGTGCGAGTACTGCGTCACGATTTTCCCGCCCGCCAGCCGAAAATCCTCCAGCCGCGATTCGCCTTCGGCAATAATTTCCTTCCAGTGCTCCTGTGAAGGCGTCCGCAGCGGCACCGCCATCACCCGCCATTTCGGCGCCTTCCAATTTGTCTGCAAATACAAAGTATCGCCCGCGATCGCGCCCTGAAAACATCCATCCAAAGTGTTCACCACCGGCGTGATCGGCCCGGCAATCTTCAAATCCTGAAAATAGACTTCCGACCGGTCGCACGCCGACCCGTAAAACACGCTGAACAGCAAATATCGTTCATCCTCCGAAACATCCACCGCCAAAATCTTGTCCGGCGTATACCCATCTCCAAAAATCTTGGTGTCCTGCGAAAAATCCGTTCCCATCGCGTGGAAATACGCGCGCGGGCCCTCATCCGTATGTTTGGAATAATAAAATCCGCTTTTATCTTTCCGGAATGTAGGGCTGGAAATGTAGCGCGCCCGCGGCAGAGCGTCCTTGCGCTCTTTCCCGGTGTCGGTATCCAGAAAATGCAGCGAAACCTCGTCCTCGCCGCCCTTGCGCACTCCATAACCAATCAGTTTCCCGTCATCCGAAATCCCTTCGAAATTCACGCTGGTGGTGTGATCCGCGCTCAGCTTCGTCGGATCCACCAGCACTTCCTCCGCGCCCTTCGCTCCGCGTCGCATATAGAGGACGAACAAATCCTGGTTCGCCGCCCGCTTGGCATAAAAATATCGCCCGCCGCGCTCGATCGGCAGGCCAATCGTATCCACCTTGATCAATTCTCCCAGCCGCCGCGCGATCGCGTCCTGTCCCGGCACTTTGGCGAGCACCGC
>Ga0209274_10001700_pt1 | contig 11158 bp, 11 predicted proteins | sample HubBroMetageREF1_FD_188343 | JGI IMG/M metagenome (GOLD analysis project Ga0209274, IMG submission 188343) | Reference soil microbial communities from the Hubbard Brook experimental Forest, New Hampshire, USA - Hubbard Brook CCASE Soil... | ecosystem: Environmental > Terrestrial > Soil >...
GGCCTTGAATCGAAAAAATGTCTTCAATCGGCATCAGGAAGGGCTTGTCCAACTCGCGCGCCGGCTGCGGGATGTATTTGTCCACCGCCGCCATCAACTCGTCGACCTGCGCCTCCGCCTTGGCTTCGCCGTTCAGCGCGCCCAGCGCCGACACCCGAACCACCGGCACATCGTCGCCGGGGAACTTGTACGACTTCAGCAGCTCGCGGACTTCCAACTCGACGAGCTCAAGCAACTCCGGATCGTCCACCGCATCAACTTTGTTCAATGCCACAACCAGATACGGCACGCCCACCTGCCGCGCCAGCAGCACGTGCTCGCGGGTCTGCGGCATCGGACCATCCGTTGCCGCGACCACCAGAATCCCGCCATCCATCTGCGCCGCGCCCGTGATCATGTTCTTGATGTAGTCGGCGTGGCCGGGACAATCGACGTGCGCGTAGTGCCGGTTCGCCGTCTCATACTCGACGTGCGCCGTGGCAATGGTGATGCCGCGCGCCTTTTCTTCCGGCGCGTTGTCGATCGAGTCAAACGACCGGAACGTGTTCTTCGGATTGTGCTTCGACAACACCTTGGTGATGGCCGCCGTCAGCGTGGTCTTGCCATGGTCGATGTGACCAATCGTCCCTACGTTGCAGTGCGGCTTTGTGCGGTCAAATTTTTCTTTCGCCATATCGCAGCTCTTAGCTCCTAGCTCTTAGCTTCTAGCTCAAACCCTTCATCGCCATTGGCTTCGTAGTACGCGCCAACGAATTCCTGTTTCTCCACCAGTTCGTCAACAATCCGCCGATCGAACTGCGTGAAATCCTCTGAGAAGCGCTCGCGAAAAATCTCAAACCCGCGATGCCCCTGCCAGAAATCCCGCACCCGGTACCGCTCATCGCCTACCGGGCCTTCCGGCTTCACTTCCGTCGCGATGTAACCCTGAGCTTGCCGCAAAAACCGCGCCCAGACTCCCTCGACCCGAAACACATTTTCAAACTCGGCCCGTTTTCCCGCGGTGACCCAGAACCTGCGGTCGACGACGAACCGCTGCGCTCGGAGTCACTTCGCTGTTCCCTGCACCTTCGCGATGATTTCCTCCGCGACGGATCGCGGAGCCTCCTCATAGCGGGCAAAGTGCATCGAGTATTCCGCGCGGCCCTGGGTTGAAGAACGCATGTGGGTCGCGTAGCCAAACATTTCCGCCAGCGGAACGATCGCTTTAATCACCTGCGAACCAGCGCGATGTTCCATGCCTTCGATTCGTCCGCGGCGCGAACTCAGGTCACCCATGATGACGCCGGCATAATCTTCGGGAGTCACCACTTCGACTGCCATGACTGGCTCGAGAAGCACTGGAGACGCCTTGCGCGCGGCTTCTTTGAATGCCATCGATCCGGCAATCTTGAACGCCATTTCGTTCGAGTCGACGTCGTGATAGCTGCCGTCATAGAGCGTCGCCTTCACATCGACCATCGGATAGCCCGCCAGAATTCCACCTTCCAGCGCCTCGCGAATACCCTGGTCAATCGGCTTGATGAACTCTTTCGGCACCGACCCGCCCTTTACGTCATTTACAAACTCGTAACCGAGTCCAGGTGGTTGCGGGTCGAGATAAATCTTCGCGTGACCGTATTGCCCCTTGCCGCCGGTCTGGCGAATGTATTTGCCTTCCGCCTCGGCGTGCTTGCGGATGGTTTCGCGGTACGCCACCTGCGGCTTGCCGACATTGGCCTCGACTTTGTACTCGCGCATCATGCGGTCGACGATGATCTCGAGATGCAACTCGCCCATGCCGCTGATGATGGTCTGTCCGCTGTCAGGATCGGTATGAACTTTAAACGTCGGATCTTCCTGGGCCAATCGGTTCAACGCCAGACCCATCTTTTCCTGGTCAGCCTTGGTCTTCGGCTCAACGGCCACCGAAATTACCGGCACGGCGAAGGTAATCGATTCGAGCGCAATTGGATGATCTTCGTCGCAGATGGTGTCACCGGTCGAAACGTTCTTCAAACCGACGGCTGCACAGATGTCGCCCGCGAGAATCTCCGAGATTTCTTCGCGCTTATTGGCGTGCATCTTCATTAAGCGCCCAATGCGCTCGGTCTTGGTGGTGCGCACGTTCTGCACCGAGTCCCCAGTCTTCAACTGCCCGGAGTAGACGCGGATAAAAATCAACTGGCCGACAAACGGGTCCGCCATGATCTTGAAGGCCAGGGCGGAGAAAGGCTCTTTGTCGTCGGCTTTGCGGACAATGGCTTCGCCATTGTCGGGATTCGTGCCCTTGGTTACGCCTACGTCGAGCGGCGACGGCAGATAGTCGACTACCGCATCCAGCAACGGCTGCACGCCTTTGTTTTTGAACGACGTCCCCACCACGACCGGAAATACTTTCAATCCAATGGTCGACTTGCGCAACGACTTTTTCAGTTCGTCGGCGGTAATTTCTTCGCCTTCGAGAAACTTGTGCAGCATGTCGTCATCGTTTTCGGCGATCGACTCGACCAGCTGCGCCCGGAAGGCTTCCGCCTTCTTCTTCAGGTTTTCGGGGATCTCTTCGACAACGTATTCCGCCCCCATCGTCTCGTCTTTCCAGACAATCGCCTTCATGGTGATCAGGTCGACCACGCCAACGAAGTTCGCTTCTTGTCCGATGGGAATCTGAATTGCGATGGGCTTGGCGCTGAGGCGCTTGCGGATAGTATCGACGGCATGCTCGAAATCGGCACCCATCTTGTCAATCTTGTTGATGAAACAAATTCTAGGAACACCGTACTTGTCAGCCTGGCGCCAGACTTTTTCCGACTGCGGCTGCACCCCATGCACGGCGTCAAACACGGCAACCGCGCCATCCAGAACGCGCAAAGAGCGTTCGACTTCGGCCGTGAAATCGACGTGGCCGGGGGTATCAATAATATTGATGCGAATGTCGCGCCAGGTGCAGGTCGTCGCCGCGGACGTAATCGTGATGCCGCGCTCCTGCTCCTGCTCCATCCAGTCCATGGTGGCCGTGCCCTCGTGCACCTCTCCGATGCGGTGCGTCTTTCCCGTATAGAACAGGATGCGCTCCGTCGTAGTGGTCTTCCCGGCATCGATGTGGGCCATGATGCCGATGTTTCTGCAGCGTTCTAATGGGACTGTTCTGGGCACGACGTTCTTACTCTTTCTGGGGCTCTCGAAATCAGCTGTCAGCTCTCAGCCCCTTCGCCTATCAGCTCAGGGCAGGCTTTCAGCTCTCAGTTTAAGAACTCTTGTCATCCTGAGCGGCGTTCTTTGCCGCGAAGGACCTATGCAACTTCTTACCACCGGTAATGCGCGAACGCCTTATTGGCTTCCGCCATGCGGTGTACATCTTCTTTTTTCTTGATCGCCGCGCCTTTACCGGCAGCGGCATCCAGCAATTCATTGGTCAGCTTTTCAACCATTCCTTTTTCGCCGCGGGCCCGGGCATAGGTAATCAGCCAGCGGATTCCAAGCGATGTCCGGCGGTCGGCATTCACTTCGACCGGGACCTGGTAGTTCGCGCCACCCACGCGCCGGGTCTTAACCTCGAGCAGCGGCTTCGCGTTCTCGACTGCCTTCTTGAACAGCTTCAGCGCTTCGTCGCCGCCTTTTTCCTGCACCTTCGCCAAGGCTTCATAGAAGATGCCTTCGGCGGTCGAGCGCTTGCCCTGCCACATCATCGAGTTAATAAACTTCGTCACCAGATCCGACTGATAGACGGCATCGGCCGGGACGGTCCGCTTGGCGATATGTCCTTTTCTCGGCATGAATCAGTTTCCTTAACCCTTCTTCGGGCGCTTGGCGCCGTACTTCGAACGTCCCTGCATGCGGCCGGCGACGCCCACCGCGTCCAACGTGCCGCGAATCACGTGATAACGCACACCCGGCAGATCCTTCACGCGGCCGCCGCGGATCAGCACAATTGAGTGCTCCTGCAGGTTGTGGCCAACGCCGGGAATGTAGGTCGTCACTTCGATTCCATTCGTCAGGCGCACACGCGCTACCTTGCGCAAAGCCGAGTTCGGCTTCTTGGGCGTCTGCGTGTACACGCGGGTGCAGACGCCGCGCTTCTGCGGACATCCCTGCAACGCAGGGCTCGCCGTTTTGTACCGGGGCCGCTTGCGGCCCTGAGCTACCAACTGGTTAAACGTAGGCACTCTTGGTCACTCCTCAGCCACGCTGATTCAACATCCTGCCTGATCGCGCAGCACAGCTAAGCTGAAATCCTGTTGCAATCCTGTTTAGGACGCGCATCCGTGGGCATGGCCGACTCATGTTTAGCAAAACCAGAGCCAACCATTACTTCTCACCGCGCGAGTTTGCTTCCGCAAACCGCGCCAGAGAGATTCTGGATTCCCTTAGACCTTCGCTTTGCGCTGCCGACGGTGGCGCCCGGCCAAAACTCCGGGGGCACTCCGTTTCGTCAGCCTTGCCCTGCATATCCTTCCACAAAAGGGCGGAAGGCGCCGCAGGAACGTTTCAGCGAGGAAAGCTTCCGAACCTGCTTCATCCGGAAACGTATTTCTCTTCGTCTATAGCTCTGCTGCAAGTTTTCTGTGCGCACAACCGCACAGCCGAACCCGCAGCATACAGCAAGCCTCAATGTACTCGCGGAACCAAACTACTATAGCAAGTCCTTGCAAACATCGTCAACCCGTGTTTTTGCATCCCACTGGGACGGGGACTGGAACGCAAGCCGGACCATGGTTAGTGAATGGTTGCGAGAGTACAGCAGGTGCACTTCCGCGAGAGATCCTTCGCAAAGAATGCTCAGGATCTCGGCAGGAGGCTCCCGCGCGCAAAGGACGCGCGCTCACGCCTCCTAATCGCCTCGACTTGCTGATTCCGTCTCCAGCCTCTACACTACAAGTTTTCCAATTCATTCGATGACTCGTGCTGCGCAAGGTTGCAGCGCGGGCTGGGATAGCGCTTAAAAAGAGGGGTGCATGGGTAGGTCGCATTCGAACGCTTTACGGTTGGCGGTTGCAATCCTTTGTATATGCAGTATCAGCGGCTGTAGCAAGGCCAAGCCCAGCAGCGGTCCAATCTTTCCCGGAAGAATCAATCTGATCCCGACCAACAACACCTCTCTGGCGGTGGGCGCTATGCTTTCCTTTACGGCCTCGGTGCAAACTGCCGCCGGCACAAACATTAATACGACGATCAGCTATTCGTCGAGTGACACGTCGATTTTGACTCTCGCGCCCAATGGGGTGGCTTGTGCCGGCCAATGGGATGTCGGTTTCACCGCCTGCACCGGGGGCGGCACCGGCGTGGTCCTGGTCACCGCCTCCGCGCTTGGCGCCGACAGCGTCCCTACCTGGGTCTTCGTGCACCCCCCGATTGACAACATCACCGTGACCGAAATTAGCCTCAACGGCGCACCGATTATCGAGCCTTGCCTTTCCCAGACTCAGTCCATGACCGTGGAGGCCCATGCTTACAGCCAGGGCACCGACATCACGCAATCGGTCGGTCCTTTTACCTTTTCCGCAAGTAATCCAACTGTAGTGAACCTCGTCGCACTTACCAACATCGCCTACAACTTCCCGACCAATCAGGCTACGGCAACCGCTCTGTTTCCAGGCATCACGCAGATCTATGCCTCAGCCAGCGGCGTTTCCAGTTCGTCGTTTCAGCAGGCGCAATACCAGAATGCGCAAGGCACGACGTCCCCGCCGCTGGATTTTTTTTCCACCTGCCCGATCCAAAGCGTCGCGCTTCAACTCGGCTCCGGAACGCAGCAAACCAACCAAACCAGCTTCGTCACCGCAAAAGGCGGCTCGCAAACGGTGACGGCCGTGCTTACCGACATCATGGGACACACTTCTTTGCCCAGCGTGAGTGGTGGTATTGTCCTCAGCAAGATTCCTCTGGTCTGGAGCGCGTCGCAACCCGCCGTATTGTCTATCTCCGCAGGATGCCTGCAAACCTGCATTCTCGGGACCCCGTTGCCCGGTTCCGGATCGGTCACCGCCTCCTGCTCCCCGCCAACCTGCAACATTGGATTTCCGGTGGTCCCCGCATCGCTGGCCACGCCCGCCGCCCTGGACTCCTGCACTCAGTTCTTCGGCATCAATTGCCAGGAACTCATCCCCGTTCCTGTCTATGCCGAGACCGCGATCTCCGGCTTGATCACCGGCACCACCGTCTCGCCATCCGTGCTGACGACCAGTACAGGATGTGCCGCCGTGCCTCCCATAACCTGCAGCACGTCCGTCTATAGCTTCTCAACCTCCAAGGCCGTGGCGGGCCTTGAAAGTCCCGTGCCGGTTTCCCCCAACTCCCTGCTTTTCGATGTCGGGGGAGACAAGGCCTACCTGGGCAGCCAGTTCGGCGCCCAACTCATTAACCCGGCGAATTACGGCACCGCCAACAATCCCTATACCGCGCTGAGCACGGTCACCGGCAACGTGCTGGCTACTTCCAACAACGGAACCGTCGCGGCCTTCTCCGATACCATCACCACTCCGAATCAGGTCTACGTGGTCAACGCCGCCAATACCAGTGCTCTATCCAGCACCGCGCTGAATATCTCCGGCGCCGTGGCTGCCGCTTTCTCGCCCGATGGATTGAAAACTTTTATCTTCGGCAATGGCGGAAGTTCGCTCTACGTCTATTCCACGCTGCAGTCTCTGCAGGGACCGATTGCGTTGGCCGGGCCTGCGAACAACAACACCGTCGCCTTCTCGCCCAACAGCGCATTCGCATTCGTGGCCGAAGCCGCCGCCAATGGCAACTCGGCCAACCTCACCGCATTTAACACCTGCAACAATCAAGTCTCCGCTAGCCCGAGTCTGGTTCCCGCAGTCCTGTCTTTGCCCGCCAATCCTCTTTTCATGCAAGTATTGCCCGGCACGCACATTGAAGGCACGGACTCTTACGGCTTCCTCATCCCTGATGGAACCCATGTACTGGTGCTGGACGCGACCGGTTTCGATATCGCCACGGCCACGACGGCGGCGGCGCAGCCCGGAACTCTGTGTCCCCAGACCCTGACCTTCGTCAGCAACGATCCCTTGCGTCCGGCGCAGCGCGTCGAATTGGGCCAAGGCACTCTGCAGCCGGTCAACTTCTTCGTATCAGCCGACGCTTCGCAGCTCTACATCGCAACTGCCGGCAACGCCAGCATCCTGGTCTACGATTTCGGCGCGGGCGCGGTGACCAGCGGCATCGAACTCGCGGGAAACGCCACCCCTATCAGTGCCGGAATGTCCGTCGACACCGGCACCATTGTGGTCGCAGGCAGCGATGGCTTGCTGCACGTCATCACCACCGCCGTGGGCGGCAGCGACGAGATTCAAGTCAGCTTCCCCAGCTTGCCGAATTACCTGAACCCCTTCTGCACGGCCACTCCGACCGCCGGCCCCTGCAGCTTGAGTTTGATGGCCGTCAGACCGTAAGGGTAGTTGTAAGAGCTCTTGGCTGGGCCAAAAAAGAGAACGAAAGATAGAGGCAGGGTGGCACGAGAGATTAAAGCACGGGCTACAGGCAACTGCCTTTAAGCTCCAGTTCTTTCCCCACGCTGTCGAGCACTCCATTCACGAAGTGCACTGACTCGGGACTGGAAAACTTGCGCGCAATCTCCAGCGCCTCATTGATCACCACCGCCCGCGGCGTCTCCGGATAAGCCATCAACTCGGCCACCGCCGCGCGCAGCAGGTTGCGATCAACCGCCGCCATGCGCTCCATGCGCCAGTGCTCGGCGTGACGCTCGATCAACCCGTCAATCTCAGCACTGCGATCGGTCGCCACCCGAAACAGATCGTCGGCAAATCCCCGCACTTCCGCGCTCGCCGCCGCATTCTCCCCCCAGAACGTCCGCCGCACCTGCTCGGCATCCTGCTTCCCCATGTCCGATTGAAACAGCATCTGCAGAGCCAGTTCCCGGGATTTGCGGCGTGTACCCATAAGAAAGCTATCAGCCGTCAGCTTTCAGCTCTCAGCTTTCAAGAGCAGATCCTTCGGCTTGCAGGTTCAGTTTACAGGAAGTGTGCGACCAAGTCGGTTGAAACAGTCGCTTGCGTGAAGTTAATTCGACGACGACGAAAGAATCTAAGACCGAATCAGCGCTTGCGTTTCTTTTGTGACGCTTTCCTCGAAGGATTTTTCTTGCTGACAGCTGAAAGCTGAGAGCTGATAGCTGTTTTTAGCGCCGCCATCTCCACCGCCGCCAGCGCCGCCTCAAATCCCTTGTTCCCCATCTTCAACCCGGCCCGGTCAATCGCCTGCTGCAGCGTTTCGCAAGTCAGCACGCCAAACGCATGCGGCACCCCAGTCTCCTGTGCCGACTGCCCAATCCCGCGCGTAACTTCGTTTACGATGACGTCATAATGCGCCGTATCCCCGCGCAGCAGACATCCCAGACAAATGATGGCGTCATATTTCTTCGTCTCCGCCAGAGTCCGCGCCGCCGAAGGAATTTCAAACGCCCCCGGCACCCGCACGATCTCGATATCCTCGCGCCGAGACCCCGACCGCAGCAGCCCGTCGCAAGCGCTCAGCAGCAGCCGCTCCGTGATGAACGCATTAAACCGCGCCACCACAATGGCAAACCGCCGCCCGGTTGCGTCGAGCTTGCCTTCAAGCACAGGAAATTCCACCTCGGCAGGATTCTCCGTCTTCAATTTGTCTTTCGTCACCGTGACTCAGTATCTCCGCAGCGCAGCCGATAATCCTCTGTGTCCCCTGTGTCCTCTGCGGTTGAAGCCGTTGACTTACTTGCCCTTGAATTGCGCCGCCCGCTTCTCCAGAAATGCCGTAGTCCCTTCGGTCTTGTCCTCGGTAGCGCAGCATACCCCAAAAAGCACCGCCTCCAGATAAAGCCCCTCGCTCAGAGTCATCTCCATCCCTTTGTTGACGGCTTCCATCGCATACTGCACCGCCAGCGGAGCATTCGCGATAATCTTCGCCGCAATCGCCTCCGCCCGCGGAATCAACTCAGCGGGCGCAGTCATTTCATTCACCAGCCCGATGCGATGCGCTTCCTGCGCCGTAATCATCTCGCCCGTAAGCACATGCTGCATGGCCAGCCCCTTGCCCACCAACCGCGGCAGCCGCTGCGATCCTCCGTAGCCCGGGATAATCCCCAGCTTCACCTCGGGCTGCCCCAGCTTCGCATTCTCGCTGGCCAGCCGCATGGTGCAAGCCAAAGCAAGTTCGCATCCGCCTCCGAGCGCAAATCCATTGATGCACGCAATCACCGGCTTGCCCAAATTCTCAATCAAATTCAGCACCGACTGCCCGCGATGCGTGTATTCCTTGCCCGTGACGGCATCCTGCTTGGCCAGCTCCCCGATGTCCGCCCCGGCAATAAACGCCTTCTCCCCCGCGCCGGTAAAAATCACCACTCGAATACTCTTGTCATTCTTAATGTCATGAAACGCCGCTCGCAACTCCTCCATGGTCGCCATGTTGAGCGCGTTCAGCACCTTCGGCCTGTTCACAGTCACGTAAGCAATCGCGTTTTTCTTTTCGAGAAGTATGTTTTCGAAGTTCATAGAGGTTCCTGCAGACGCTAACTGAAAGCTAGTTTGTTTTGTAAGTATGAAACGTTCCAAGGATTATGGCATCGGGGTTGTTGAGTGTTCTTCCGATCTGATCCAACTCCACGTCCCCATAATGTTCACTGTCCTCATTAACAATATGAGCCTGCTCGACTGAGACCAATTGCCAGTCCAGCGATTCCAAATATCGCTGGATCTTTCCGACCGCCGTCTCCTTGGAATCGGCCCAAGTTGCGATGTTCATGAATCCGATCTCTGAAGGTGCATTTTCGCCTCCCGTTTTCGCGGCCAGTTCTACGCAAATCATCCAAATTTCCATATGCTGCTACCTGGTCCAGCGGGTGCTATAATTGTATAGCAGGAGGCACCCATGCTAGCCATCCGCCTTCCCGAGAAGATCGAAAAACGCCTCGCTCGCCTCGCCAAGAAAACCGGGCGCACCAAGACTTACTACGCCCGTGAGGCCATTCTGAAGCATCTTGATGATCTGGAAGACATTTATCTGGCCGAGAAGCGAATGGAAGCGATTGAATCGGGCCGGGTAAACACCGTTCCGCTCGAAGAAATTATGCGCCAACATGGCCTGGACCATTGAGTTCGATCCTGACGCCCGCCGCGAACTGGAAAAGCTCGACAAGTCCGTGTCCGGCCGTATCCTGAAGTTCTTGCGCGAGCGAGTCGCCGTGCTCGACGACCCGCGCACCATCGGCGAACGCCTTCATGGGCCATTGAGGCAGTACTGGAAGTACCGGATCGGAGATTACCGCCTGATCTGTTCCCTCAAAGACGACAGACTTGTGGTGATCGTCGTTCGCATCGGCCACCGGCGCGAAATCTACAAACGCTAGAATCCGCGTTCATCCGCGTGAATCCGTGGCAAAGAAGTTGCTTTCGAAATTACAGCCGATTCGCCCGCGGCTTCTCCGGGTCCACATAATCATAAAACCCGCGCCCCGACTTCCGCCCGTACCACCCCGCCATCACCATCCGCTTCAGCAGCGGAGGCGACGCAAACCGCCGTTCCTTGAACTCGTCATACATCACATGCGTAATGTAGTAGGTCGTGTCGAGCCCCACAAAATCAAGCAGCGTAAACGGCCCCATCGGATACCCGCACCCCAGCTTCATCGCGTTATCAATATCCTCAATCGACCCCACGCCCTCTTCATACGCGCGAATCGCATCGAGCAAATACGGCACCAGCAGCCGGTTTACGATGAATCCCGTCTTGTCCGAAGTCCGCACCGGAACCTTGCCCAGCTTCTTCGCAAACTCGTAAGCCGTTTCGTAAACGTCATCGGCCGTAGCAATCGTCCGCACCACTTCCACCAGCTTCATCAGCGGCACCGGATTAAAAAAGTGCAGCCCCACAAACCGCTCCGGTCTTTTAACTGCGGTTAATAACTCCGTCACCGAAATCGAAGAAGTATTCGAAGCAAGAATCGCATCCTTCTTCACCACGCCATCCAACGACGCATACATCTTCTTCTTCTCGTCCACATTCTCGATGATGGCCTCAATCACAATGTCGCAATCCGCCAGGTCGGATCTGTTAGTCGTCCCCCGAAGCCGCGCCCGGATCGCATCCTTCTGCGCCGCCGTGATCCCGCCCTTCTCGACTGGCCGCTCGGCAAACTTCGCCAAAGATTTCTCAATCCCGGCAAACC
>Ga0209274_10001702_pt1 | contig 11152 bp, 9 predicted proteins | sample HubBroMetageREF1_FD_188343 | JGI IMG/M metagenome (GOLD analysis project Ga0209274, IMG submission 188343) | Reference soil microbial communities from the Hubbard Brook experimental Forest, New Hampshire, USA - Hubbard Brook CCASE Soil... | ecosystem: Environmental > Terrestrial > Soil >...
AGCGGGATGTCGAGGCCGTTCTCGATAATCGTGGTCGCGACGAGAATGTCAGCTTCGTGATGCATGAATCCGAGCATCACTTTTTCAAGTTCGGTTTCACCCATCTGGCCGTGGCCAACCATGATGCGCGCCTTGGGGACTAATTCCTGCAGCTTGGCGGCGATTTCGAAAATGCTGTCAACGCGGTTGTGGACGAAGTAAACCTGGCCGCCGCGCTCCAATTCCTGTTCGATCGAGGATTGGATGAGTTTGTCGTCCCAACTAGCGACTACGGTTTGAATCGCCATGCGATCTTTGGGCGGAGTCTCGATGACGCTCATATCGCGCAGGCCGACCAGCGACATGTGCAGGGTGCGCGGAATGGGCGTGGCCGACATGGTGAGTACGTCAACCTGCTTGCGCATCTGCTTGATGCGTTCTTTGTGGCGCACACCGAAACGCTGTTCTTCGTCGACGATGAGCAGGCCGAGATCGGCGAATTTCAAATCTTTCGAGAGGATGCGGTGCGTGCCGATAAGGATGTCGATCTTTCCCGCTTCGGCTTTCTGCAGAATTTCTTTTTGCTGCTTCGGATTGCGGAAGCGGCTGATCATTTCGATGGTGACGGGGAACGGTCCGAAGCGCTGCTTGAAAGTTTCGTAGTGCTGGAAGGCCAGGACCGTTGTGGGCGCTAGCACGGCGACCTGTTTGTTGTCGCCGACGGCCTTGAAAGCGGCGCGCATGGCGACTTCCGTCTTACCGTAGCCGACGTCGCCGCAGAGCAGGCGGTCCATGGGCTGCGTGGATTCCATGTCGCGGGTGACGTCGGCGATGGCTTGTGCTTGGTCTTCGGTTTCGTTGAACTCGAAGGCGTCTTCGAACTCGCGCACGAATTCGTTGCCCGCGGGGAAGGAATGGCCTACGGCCATTTTTCGTTCGGCGTAAAGCTTGAGGAGTTCGTCGGCCATGTCTTTCATGGCCTTGCGCACGCGGGCTTTGGTCTTGGCCCACGATTGCGTGCCGAGATGACTGAGTGCGGGCTTGGCCCCTTCCGAAGACCGGTATTTCTGAATCAGGTCGAGGCGCGTGAGCGGGACATAGAGACGCGCGCCTTCGGCGTACTCGAGCAACATGAACTCCGCGTTGCCGTCGCCCTGATTGATTTCTTTCAGGCCCTGATATTGGCCGATGCCGTGCTCGACGTGGACGACGTAATCGCCGACTTGCAGGTCGCGGAAGTCGGAGAGGAACGCGGAGACTTTTGATTTCTGACGTTGCGGGCGTGAAGTGACAGTGTCGGACTCGTCGAACAAATCGCGCGCGCCGAAGATGGCGAGGTGCGCGTCGGGGAACGTGACGCCGTCGGGAACGTAGGCCTTGGCGAGTGTGGTGGTGAAGACTTCGCCGGCGAAGTAACTGGTTTCGTCGGCGTAGCTTTCGCCGCCGCGGGTGCGGCTGCCCAGGCGGAAGCTTACGTTGTATTCGGTGAAGATGTCAGCCAGGCGCTCGACTTCGCCGGTGTTGGGGACGGAGAACAGGACTTGATTGCCTTGGTTGGTCAGCTTTTGGACTTCTTCGAGCATCGTCGGAACGGCGCCGTGGAAGCGGGGAGTGGGCTGAGTGAGGAAGGTGACGGAGTCTGCGTCAGCATCTTCAATTCGCGTGATGCCGAGATGCTCTATGTCGGCTCCGGTGATGGATGCGACTTTCTTCCACCAATCGTCTGGCGGAACGTAGAGATCAACGGGGCGCACGAGATTTCCGACGCCGCTGCGCTCGTGCGCTTCTTCGACGCGGGTCCAGAAGCGATCAAATTCGGTGCGCAGGAGATCTGGTTCGTCGAGCAGGACTGCGGAGTGGGGGAGCAGATCAAAGACGGAGCGGTCGGCGCCGGCGACGGGAGCGTAGAACTCCCAGCCGGGGAAAACGGTGACGCCGCCGGAGCGCACGGCGGCTTCGACGATTTCTTCGCTGCCGGGTTTGCCTGAGCCGGTGATGCGTTTGCCGGAGAGGCGCGTGTGGATTGCGCCAAGTAGATGATCGCTGACGGGAGTTTCGGTCAGCGGCAACAGGAGCGCCTCATCGAGAGGATTGGAGGAGCGCTGCGAGGTGGGATCGAAGCGGCGGATGGAATCAACTTCGTCACCGAAAAATTCGATGCGGACTGGACGCTCGGCTTCGGGCGAATAGACATCAAGGATGCCGCCGCGGAGAGCGTATTCGCCGGGCATTTCAACGACGTCGGCAGCGGTGTAGCCGACGGTGTTGAGGTGGGCGAGAAGGTTATCGACGTCGAAGGATCCGCCGCGGCGGAGGACGCGGGCCAGGTCGGTGTAGTAATCGGCGGAGCGGAGGAGGATTGCCGTGGCTGCGATTGGCGTGACTACGATCGACGCTTTGCCAGTTGCAATTTTCCAGAGGGCGGTGGCGCGTTCTTCTTGCAGCTCGGGATGCGGGGAGAGATTCTGGAATGGAAGCACGTCGCGGGCGGGGAGGGGGACTACGGAGTCGGGATCGCAGGCGGCGGTGAGTTCGCAGAAGCCGCGGAGAATGGGGACGAAATCTTCGACGGCGCGGTTGTCGTTGACTACGAGGATGAGCGGACGGTCGGCGTGGCGGCGCAAGAGCACTAGCAGCAGGGCTTTGGCCGTGGGTGAGAGGCCGGAGACACCAATGCGCCCCGTGCCCTCCCGCAGGTGGGAGGCTACACGCGTGAAGGCGGGAAGCATTTCTACGTCCGCGAAGAGTTCGCGGACGAAGGGAAGAAGCATGCAGCATGATTTTAACAGGAGTGGGGAGGGTGGGCTGGGGAGTTGCCAGGTTTAAGGTAGGGAGATCAAGAGCCCCACTTCTCGCAAAGGACGCGAGAAATGGGGCACCCGCTGTCGACCTGCCCGTAGGACTTGACAGAAATGCAGTCTCGGAGTATTTAACATAGCAGTTAATTAACTGAATGGTTCAATGCTGACATGATCGATCGATTGAGTGAGACTTTTGGGGCGCTGGCGGATCCGACGCGGCGGGCGATTTTGGCGCGGCTGGTGGCGGGTGAGGCTTCGGTCACGGAGTTGGCGTCGCCGTTTGATATGAGCATGCCGGCGATTTCGAAGCATCTGAAGGTGCTGGAGCGCGCCGGGCTGATAGCCCGCGGGCGCGAGGCGCAGTGGCGGCCGTGCCGGCTGCAGGCTGGTCCACTGCAGGATGTCGCCGGGTGGGTGGAACACTACCGGCAATTCTGGGAGCAAAGCTTTGACCGGCTGGATGACTATCTGCGGGAACTCAAGCAAGGAGATTCCAGGAATAAAAAGAAGGAGAAGAAGCATGTCCGCACAAAACACAAAGACTAGCGCACAAAAGATTAGCGCGACGAGCGGCGCCACGACGGAGCCTTCGAAATGGGATCTGGTGATGACGCGGGTGTTTGACGCGCCCAGAGAACTGGTTTTCAGAGTATGGACAGATACGCGGCACATGGCGCGGTGGTGGGGGCCGAAGGGGTTCACGAATCCGGTATGTGAATTGGACGTGCGAGCGGGAGGGGCGATCAGGATTCACATGCGCGCGCCGGATGGGATGGTGCATCCGATGACGGGCGTGTTCCAGGAAATTGTCGAGCCGGAACGGCTCATCTTTGTGAGCAGCGCGCTGGATGGAAACGGCAACTCCATGTTCGATGTGCTGAGTACTGTGACTTTTGCCGAACAGCGCGGGAAAACGGTTCTTACGCTGCAGCTTCGTGTGATTAACGCAACCGCGCAGGCGCCACAATATCTCAAGGGGATGGAAATGGGATGGACGCAGAGCCTGGATCGGTTGGGCGCATATCTGGCCAAACCTGTGGTGGAGAGCGAACGTTTGAAGAACACTTACGGAGAATAATCATGCAAACGGGAACTGGTACAGTTTCGAAGACGATGCTATGGGCGGGGCGAATTATGAGTGCGGTGCCGGTTCTGGTGGTGCTCCTGGCTGCCGTGATGAAACTGGTTAAGACCGGTGCGGTGGTGGAGGGAACGATTCGCGCCGGTTTTTCCGAAAGCCTCGTGGTGCCGATCGGGATTGTTGAATTGACCTGTGTGGTGGTTTACTTGATTCCGCGGTCTGCGGTGCTGGGAGCGATTCTGCTGACTGGGCTGCTGGGTGGGGCGACGGTCACGACGTTGCGGATCGGCGATCCGACGTTTCCGATGCCGGTGGTGCTGGGGATGATGGCTTGGGGAGGATTGTATTTGCGGGATGTGCGGGTGCGGAGGATGATTCCATTCCGGAGAGACCAGGAGGGGTCTTGAAACGCCAGTCAAAATCAAAGTCAAATTCCCCACCCTCTCGCATAGGACGCGAGAAGGGTGGGGCACCCGGGTTTGTGGCTTCGGTCCGGCGACAGGAGAAAATCTCGTGAAGCGACAGGCAACCTCGACAATCCTGTGTGGGGTCTTCGCAATGTTCTGCTTGCTTGGCGTGGCGCAGCACGGACAGGCGGAAGACGCTAAAACAAAGTATCCCAACATGGCTCCGATCGGCCAATACTCGATGGAGCGCAATGCTGAGATCGCCATGGCACGAAGCGCGGCGCCGGAGACTATCTCGGGAGACGCGAAGATTCTGGTGCTGGGGGCGCACGGTTATGAAACGGTCGCAGAAGGCAAGAACGGCTTCGTGTGCATGGTGCAACGATCGTGGACCGCAGGAGTTGACGATCCGGAGTTTTGGAATCCCAAGATACGAGCTCCGATCTGCTTCAACCCGGCGGCCGCACGATCGAACCTGCCGCTCGTGATTCTGAAAACCGCGTGGGCGCTGGCTGGGCAGTCTAAAGCGCAGATATCCGACAGCTTGAAGTCTGCCTTCGACCAGAAGGAATTGTCTTCGCCGGAGGCTGGCGCGATGTGCTACATGATGTCGAAAGCGGGCTATTTGAACGATCGCGACGGGCATTGGCACCCTCATCTGATGTTTTTTGTCCCTCCAACGGATGCTGAAGATTGGGGAGCGAATCTATCCGGCTCGCCGATTTTGGCGGCCAGTGATCCACAGGACCGGCTGACTCTGTTTCTGGTTCCGGTCGGCAGATGGTCGGACGGGACGGCGGGACCGCCGTTGGAATAGCGCGTGCCCTACTCATTACTTCCTCACCACTTCCTCGCGAGATCCTCGCAACTTCTCAACCACGCATAAGCGGGCGGGTGAGGCAGGTGGGACCGCCGCTGCCGTTGATGCAGAGTTCGCTGCCGGGGAAGGTGCGGACGTCGAATCCGGCCTGGCGAAGGCGGGTGTTCGTCTTGAGATTCTCTTCGATGGCGAGCAGGCGTTTTCCGCCGAGCGCCAGTACGTTGCAGGCCAGGGTGTCGCGCTCGGAGGGGTCGATCTCGATGAATTGGTAGCCGCGGGATTTCAGGAGTTCAACGGTCTCGACGGCGAGCCAGGGGAGATCGACCAGCGCGGTCTGCTCGTCGAGCAGGCTGATCAGCGACATCAGGTGCAGGCAGGCCGACGGGCCAGGACCGTAAGGAAGCGGGGCTGAGAGAACTTCGATTCCCTTGGGCGCGAGCAGGGCGCGCAGCTGCGTGATGCCGGCGGAGTTGGTGCGGTAGCCGTGTCCGACGAGCAGGGTCTTTGTCTCGGGCATTTTTGCGTCTAGCGTTTTCCCATCGAGCGTCTTTCCTTCTAACCAGAGAATGTCTCCAGCTTCAGTCGTGCCCGGTGCTACGATTTTGGCCAGGGTGGGGATGCCGAGGCGCGTGCAGAATGAGCCGTGGTTGCGGCCTTCGGCGATGCGATTGGTTTTGCCGGGACGCATGACGATCAGGCCGAAATCGGTGGCGAGCGATGCGTCGTGAGTGTAAACCGCGTCGAGGGAAAGATCGGGAGCGGGCGGTGCCTCGATGACTTCAGCGCCGGCGGTTTCCAGTTCGTGGCACAAGGCTTCATGCTGAGCTTGAGCTTGTGCGAAGTCGGGGGCGTGGTGGAATCCGAGGTCGCGCCAACGAGCGGCGTGTTCGGGCTGGTTCCATCCCGCGAGGCGGGGTGAGCAGACCAGCACGCGCTGGAGTGGGGCGACCATGGAGTGTCCGTTAAAGGCTAGGGTGGTTTCGGATGTGGTCAGAGAGGGCCTCCTGAGCGACTTGGACGATTTTAAGGTAGAGCGGGCGGGAAGTGGAATCGTTGGGAGCGCGCCGGCGGCGGGGGCTAAAGCCCACCATCCATTCTGAGGATTAACGCGGCCCTGAAGAGCCGCTCTTCCACGGTGAAGGCAGGAGGTCCACGGTGACGGCTGTGCAGCAACGAGACCTGTGTCGCGTGTGATGACTGCAGGAGGTGACGAGACGCTTGCGCTATTCCGCGGCCGCGAAGGAGACGTGCGCGTCTTCGGGCGGGAGCAGATCGCTGAGGCTGGGTTTCGCTTTGTGGTGAGAGCTGTTGTAAGCGCTGCGCTTGTGGAGCCAATGTTTGAGATGTTTGCGCGCGGCGGGAGTGAGTTTTGAGAAAAAGAGTCCGGCGCGGCCTTGATCGCTGGCCCACATCACGTCGACGTGTCCCTCGAGCGTGATGTCGGTGCCAGGGAGAACGCAGCGGAAGGGCAGGTTCGAGCTCATGGGCACGGGCTCGGTTGCCTGGACTGCGAGGCCGTGCTCGCCAATGTCGATGCTCACTCCGGGAAGCATTCCGCTCTCGAGATCGAGATAAACCAGCGTCTTCAGTTCGTAACGCGCGGACTTGCGGCGGCTGGGTTTTCTGGATTTCTTGCCCGATCGTAAGGCGTCTTTAATTTGTTCGGCTTCGAGCGGCCGGTACAGGATGCGGTTGGCGCCGGACTGGAAAGCCTGGCCAGTGCCGGGCCAGGCGCGGCTGGCCACAGCGAGTAGCTCGGGTTTCTGGATGGGCGGCAACAGCGCGGCCATGCGGATGACCTCTTCGGCGCCGGGAAGATCAAAATCCACGATGAGGATGGAACAGCAGCCGGTCATCACCAGTTCCAGTGCTTCTTGCCCGGAACGGCTCTTCACCAGCTCAAGGTCAAGATCTTCCAGGGTGGAGCGCAGGGTTTCGAGAGATCGTTTGTCCTGACACAGGACCGCGGCAGATTGGCGCATGAGTTCCAAGGTACGAGGCCGCGCGAGGCAGGTAAATGTCACAGCGGTAATCGGTGGAGTGGTTACTGAAGGGCTCTGTAAATGTCGGAAAATGCTGGCGTTATATCGCGGCCCGACGTGGGCTAGGGAGCGCTGTTATAATCAAAAATTGCGCTTATGACTACGAAACGACTGATTCGATCGACGACGGTTTTGTCGGTGCGACGCGACGGGAAAGTGGTGCTTGCTGGCGACGGGCAGGTTACGCTGGGCGAATCGGTGATCAAACATACGGCGAAAAAGATCCGGCGGCTGTATAACGACAAAATTGTGGCCGGATTTGCGGGGTCGACGGCGGATGCGTTCACTTTGTTCAGCCGGTTCGAGGCCAAGCTGGAGCAGTATCACGGGAACCTGGGGCGGGGTGCGGTTGAGCTGGCGCGCGACTGGCGTACTGACAAGTTTTTGCGGCACCTGGAAGCGTTGCTGCTGGTGTGCGACAAGGAGCAGACGTTTCTGCTGAGCGGGCAGGGCGATGTGATTGAGCCGGACGGGGCGGTCGCGGCGATTGGCAGCGGCGGGCCTTATGCGCAGGCGGCCGCACAGGCGCTGGCGGAGCATACCGCACTCTCCGCCCGGCAGATTGCCGAAGAAGCGATGAAGATTGCGGGGAAAATGTGCATCTATACCAATGACAAGGTGACGATTGAAGAACTCTAGACCTCGGACGTCGGACCTCGGACGTCAGCCACACTGCGCAGAGGTCTGACGTCAGAAGTCCGAGGTCTGAATTTTATGGCTATCTATCTTCCCTCCACTGCCGAAGAAGAACAGCTTGCGCTGGATGAACTGACGCCGCGCGAGATTGTGGTTGAACTCGACAAACATGTGATTGGGCAGAAGGATGCCAAGCGCGCCGTGGCCATTGCGCTGCGCAATCGAATGCGGCGGCAGAAACTCTCGCCGGAGCTCGCTGAAGAAATTATTCCCAAGAACATCATCATGATTGGACCCACGGGCGTGGGCAAGACGGAGATTGCGCGGCGGCTGGCGAAGCTGGCGAATTCTCCGTTCTTGAAAGTGGAAGCCTCGAAGTTTACCGAAGTCGGCTATGTGGGGCGCGATGTGGAATCGATGGTGCGCGACCTGGTGGAGATCGCGATCGACAACGTGCGAGAAGAAAAATTGGAAGACGTTGCCGACAAGGCTGAGTTGAATGCGGAGGAGCGGCTCCTGGATATTCTGCTGCCGCCGTCGCCTGCGCCGCGGCCTGAGACAACTTCGACCGCCGGCGGCGTGGTGATTGATGGGAGCACGGCTTTGGCGGAGTCGTCGAGCCGGACACGCGAAAAACTGCGGCAGCAACTGCGCGAAGGGAAGCTGGACGACCGCACGGTGGAGATTGACGTGCGCGAACGAAATTTTCCTTCGTTTGAAATTCTGACCAATCAGGGCGTCGAGGAGATGGACGTCAACATCAAGGACATGTTGCCAAACATTTTTGGGCAGCGCACCAAGAAGCGGAAGATGAAGGTGAACGAAGCCTTCGAATATCTGATTCAGGAAGAAGAGCAGCGGCTGATCGACATGGATCAGGTCACGCGGATGGCGATTGACCGGGTGGAAAACTCGGGGATCGTGTTTCTGGATGAGATCGACAAGATCGCGGGGCGCGAGGGCGGGCATGGGCCGGACGTTTCGCGCGAGGGCGTGCAGCGGGATATTTTGCCTATCGTTGAGGGGACGACCGTCAATACGCGTTATGGGATGGTGCGGACCGACCACATTCTCTTTATTGCGGCGGGTGCGTTTCACGTTTCGAAGCCGAGTGATCTGATTCCTGAACTGCAGGGAAGATTTCCGATTCGTGTGGAGCTGCAATCGCTCACGATGGAAGATTTTGTGCGAATTCTTACCGAGCCGAAATCGTCGCTGGTGAAGCAGTATACGGCGTTGCTTGAGACCGAAGGCGTGAAGCTGGAGTTCACGAAAGAAGCGCTGGATGAGATTGCACACTTCGCGTTTCGCGTGAACGAGAGCACGGAAAACATTGGGGCGCGGCGGCTGCACACCATCATGGAGCGGGTTCTGGACGAGCTGAGTTTCGATGCGCCGGAGAAAAAGGGCGAGCACGTGACCATCGATGCGGAATATGTGCGGAAGATGCTGACGGATATTGTGAAGGATCAGGATTTGTCGCGGTATATTCTGTAGGAAAACCTTTCACCACAGAGGCACAGAGGACACAGAGAATTCCAGGAATCTCCTTGCCGCTCCTTGAGGTTGGAACTGGGTTGCTACAGCATTCTGTTAATCTGTGTTCTTCTGCATGAGATGGTCTACGCTGACGCTTCTGCTGGCTGTGGGTGCGCCGTTGATTCTTACGGCGTGCGCGACGATGGGGCCGCCGCAGCCTCCGTCGCTGGAATTGCCGAAGCCGCCTTCCGATTTGCGGGCTGTGCGCAAGGGCGATCGAGTGATTCTCACCTGGACTGCTCCCAGCGTTACGACGGATCGGAAGACGGTTCGCGGACGGGGTGCAACCAGAATCTGCCGCGGACTGGAAGCCAAGCTCACGCAGTGCGGGGTTCCGGCGGGGGAAGCGACAGCGCAGACGGGCGCGACGCAGGCAGGTCCGAGCACAGCGAAATCTTCCAAGCAGAAAATTTCGGTGTCGTATAGCGATGTGCTCCCTGCAGCGATGCTGGACGACAATCCTTTAGGCTTCATCACCTATGCCATCGAAGTGCTCAATGCGGATGGCCGCGGCGCGGGGCTTTCGAATCAGGTGCGGATTTCGTTAGTGCGAACGCTTCCGCCGCCGTCGGACTTTGCGTATCGCATAACCGGCCAGGGAGTGGTGTTGAGCTGGACGAACGACTCCTTACCCACGGCTGCGGCGCGCGATGTGCACTATGTGTATCGGGTTTATCGTCGTCCGGAGGCTAGCCAGGAGCGGATTCTGGCCGGCGAAGTGCCGGCGGGGAGCGGGCGTAGCCTTACCCTTACTGATTCGAGCATCGAGTGGGAAAAGACGTACGAGTATCGCGCGGAGACGGTTACGGTCGTGGCTCAGGAAAAGCAGCCTGAGTTAGAGATTGAAGGGGACGACACGCCTGAAGTGAAAGTCTTCGCCGACGATGTTTTTCCGCCAGCGGTTCCGGTTGGGTTGCAGGCGGTGTTTTCTGGTCCGGGGCAGAAGGCGTTTGTCGATCTGGTATGGGCACCGGTGGCCGATGTGGACCTTGGTGGATATAACGTGTATCGGCGCGAAGAGGGAACGGCGGCGGTGAAGGCGAACGCGGAGCTGGTGAAGACACCAGCTTATCGGGATGTGAACGTGGTGGCAGGGAAGAATTATCTTTATTCTGTATCCGCGGTCGATGTGCGCGGTAATGAGAGTGCGCGGTCGGAAGAAGCTGGGGAAACCGTGCCGTGATAAACCCGGGGGCTGAAGCCTGTCTTATTGCCGAGCGGTTTACGCGGCCCTAAAGGGCCGCTCTTCCACGGTGAGCGCAGGCTCGATGGCGCAGGCTAGATTTCCCGAAGGAAGGTCTAGTCCCAACCCCTCAGCGAAAAATATTTCTCTCCTTTTGCGCCTCTCATTCCGCGAATATGGTTAGATAGAGGGCGATGAAATACTGCCGATTTCAATTCAATGGCCAGGCCCAGTACGGGCTGGTTGAGTCCATTGGCGGGCGGGACGCGATTGTGCGCGTGCTGCTCAACGCTCCCGAAGAAGCTGACGGGGACATGGAAAGCTTGCGCACGCGGCGGATTGAGGCGATTCCGCTGGAGGAGGCTTCCCTGCTGCCTCCGGTGCGTCCGTCGAAGATTGTGTGTGTGGGCAGGAATTATCGCGAGCACGCGGCGGAGCTGGGGCACGATGTGCCTACGGAGCCGCTGATTTTTCTGAAGGCCACGTCGGCGTTGCTGGCTCCGGGCGGGATTGTGCGGCGGCCTAAGATTTCGCAGCGCGTGGATCTTGAGGGCGAGCTGGGCGTGGTGATTGGCAAGACGTGTTATCAGCCGGCGGCGGATGCGGATGTGCGGCAATACATTTTGGGCTACACGTGCGTGAATGACGTGACGGCGCGCGATCT
>Ga0209274_10001703_pt1 | contig 11152 bp, 5 predicted proteins | sample HubBroMetageREF1_FD_188343 | JGI IMG/M metagenome (GOLD analysis project Ga0209274, IMG submission 188343) | Reference soil microbial communities from the Hubbard Brook experimental Forest, New Hampshire, USA - Hubbard Brook CCASE Soil... | ecosystem: Environmental > Terrestrial > Soil >...
CTGCCGGCATGCTGGGGCGCACGCTTCTGCATCTGGCATCGCTCGACCCCGGTGTGAACATCCGGAACGTATTGATCACCCGGATGGCGCTTTCGCCCGCTACGCTCGCGGACCCGGCGAAGATACGCGCCGCCTGGCAGGACATCCTGGATCGCGGCCGTCACTTACCTGAAGTCGAATCCATCGCCATGGTCGATACCGTGCCCTTGCGCGACGGCAACAACCAGATCGGCTACTGGACGACTCCAGCCGAGCCGCCGGAAAGCCAACAGCCGGTCGCGCTGGCCACCAGCGTGTCGCCGGATTATCTGAAAGTCATGGGCATCCGGCTGCTCCAGGGCCGCTTCGTCGACGATCGGGATCGTATGGGCAACGAATCCGTTGTGGTGATCGACGATGTGATGGCGAAGGAGGCTTTCGGCGGACGGGATCCTCTCGGCAAGCACCTCTGGATCGGCATGGGCAACGACCCCTTGCGGGTGGTGGGCGTCGTGCGCCATGTGCGCCATTGGGGCCTCGCCGGCGACGACACTGCCCACGTCCGCGCACAGTTGTATTATCCGTTTGCCCAGGTGCCGGATCGTTTTTTGCGCCGTTGGTCCGAACTCATGTCGATTGCGGTAAGGACCGGTGTTCCGCCGTTGAATGTTGTCGCATCGTTGCGGCGGGCGGTGCGCGGGGCTACGGGCGATCAAGTTCTCTACGAGGTTCGCACCATGGAGCAGCTTGCCCGCAGCACACTCGACCAGCAGCGTTTCCTTGTGCTGTTGTTCGGCGTATTCGCCGGCTTGGCGCTGCTGCTGGCGTGCATCGGCATTTATGGCGTGCTGGCGTATTTGACCAGCCAGCGCGTGCCGGAAATGGGTGTGCGCATGGCACTCGGGGCGAATGCCGGCGATGTCCTGTGGCTGGTGCTAAGGCAGAGCCTGGCCATGATTCTGGGCGGCGTTGGCGTGGGGATCGCCGCGGCGTTGGCCGCTGGGCGGCTGTTGGAGAAGCTCGTGACAGGGATGCAGCCTACCGATCCGATGACGTTCGCGATGATGGTTTCGATTCTGGCGATCGCCGCCCTGTGCGCGAGTTTTGTGCCGGCGCGGCGGGCCAGCCGGGTGGATCCGGTGCGGGCGCTGCGGCAAGAGTAGGTTTACCCAGTTTCCGGGTCGCAGCCCCGGAAGGCTGGTTGCCACCCGGGGCCTGCCGAATGAATTGTAACCACTGCTTTGTCGAGTGTCATGAGCGCCTCGCCGATGTCTTCTGCCAAGCCTTCGGCACACCGGAGATAAAGATCGAGATTGTAGACATCGAAGAGGACCCGATTCGGAATTACCAGGTTCCGTCCATTGTAAACTACGTCAATGTCTGGCGCTTTGGTAATGACGTGTACGTCGATATGGGTCTAGTGACCGTCGAGCAACGCAGCCTTTTGAAACCGTCTTCCGCGCCTGGTCGTACAGTAAGTGTCACCGCATCAAAAGAGCGCACGCGGGTGGCGCTTATGCTCGGACTGGGGGTCTACGCCACTAACGAACCAACGCATTGATCTCCCGCAGCTTCTGCGAGTCGAACTTGAGTTTGCGGTCGTACGTCATCAGGCCGTTGATCTCCTGCTCCACGTCGGTCAACTGCGTATAACATAGGCCCGCAAAGCCGGGGATGCGGGCGATGGCATTGTACAGCCCGCGTAGGCGGTCGAGCGCGCCATCCGCGGTTTTTTCCACGCCGGAGTAGCCCCACGCTTCCGGCGGCACGTCGTGGCCCGGCGGGATGAAGGCGATGCCTCCGAATTCCGTCAGCGATACCGGCGAGCCATTGTAACGGTAGCCGGGAATCAGCGCCGCCTTGGCGTTGTCCGGGACGCCGGCGCCTGGCTTGCCCAGATCCTTGTAGCGCTCGTAGAGCAGGTCGCCGGTGCGCGTGTAATCGTGGATGGCGAAAAGGTCCGTCATATCGGTATGCTCCCAGCCGTCGTTATCCACAACCAGGCGGGTGGCGTCGAGCGCATGCGTGAGGGCGTAGAGCGACTTCAGGTGGTTCTGCTCGCGCGCGTCGCGCAGGTTGGGCACACCCCAGCTTTCGTTGATGGGCACCCAGATAACGATCGACGGGTGATTGTAGTCGCGCTCCACCGCGGCGGTCCACTCGCGGGTGAAACGGGCCACGTAGGCGTCGTCGAATTCGTAGGCGTTGGCCATTTCGCTGGAGACTAGAAAGCCCAGATGGTCGGCCCAATACAGGTAGCGCGGGTCTTCTAGCTTCTGGTGTTTGCGCGCCCCATTGAAGCCCATCTCCTTGGTCATGCGGATGTCGTATTGCATGGCTTCGTCGGTGGGCGGGGTCAGGATGCTTTCGGGCCAATAGCCCTGGTCGAGCACCATCTTCAGGAAAATTGGGTCGCCGTTCAACAGCACTTTGCCGTTCTCCGCGTTGACGCCGCGAATGCCGAAATACGTTTGCACGCGATCGAGCAGCACGCCGCCGCGCCGCAGTTCCAGCGCGAGATCGTATAGATTAGGCGACGACGGAGACCAGCGCTTGGGCTCGTCGATGGAGAGCAGCGCGGTGGCCCGCGCGGCGCCGGTGTGGGCGGTCGCGAATGCCGCGGGTTGTCCGGCGAAACTGGCCGATGCTGTGATCTCCAGGTCGGGCTGCGGGCGCGCGATTGCGAATTCCAGGCGCACGGCGCCGTCTATCGAGGGCGTGATCTTGACGCGATCGAGATAACTGGCGCCGACGGGCTCCATCCAGACGGGCTGCCAAATGCCGCTGGTGCGGGTGTAGAAGATGCTTTTCGACTTCGGCTCCCAAAACTGCTTGCCGCGGGGAATGTAGCGATCCGTGGGGGGAAAGTGTGCGCGCACGGTGACAACGTTGGCGCCGGGCTGGAGCAGCGGCGTGACGTCGAAGGTGAACGGCGTGTTGCCGCCTTCGTGGTTGCCGGCCAGCTTCCCGTTTACCCAGACCATTGTCCAGTAATTCACGGCGCCGAAATGCAGCAGCACGCGCTGGCCTTTCCATTCGGCGGGCAGGGCGACCCTCCGCCGGTACCAGATCCAGGGATGAAAAGAGGTGTCGCCGATGCCGCTCAGGCGGCTCTCAAAACAATACGGGACGGTGATGTTCCGGCTGAATTTCCGGCTGGCGGAGGCCCAATCGGCGTCCAGGCCGGCGTTGGCATCGTCGAATTCGAATTCCCAAGCGCCATTCAGGCTCAGCCAGTGCTCGCGCTGGAATTGCGGCTGGGGATACTCGGGGCGCGGGATGGCCGCCGAGTGCAGGCCGCAGCATGTGAGAAGAAAGAGGGCCGCCGGTTTGTGCATGTGCAAGGTCTATTGTAGCTGTGGGGCGGGCCTCCAGGACTGCGAGGGTCCTCCAGGACCGCTCTTTGGCATGTGAATCCGCTCAAACAGGCTGAAGCCCGTGCTACCAATGGTCGTCACGCCGTAGAGCAGGCATCCTGGGTAGAATGGTTCGGCACGCGGTGGAGGTTGTTCATGACTAGCGTTAAGCACAAGACCAGGCCGATTCGAGTTGGTGTCGTATCCATCGCGCTGAGTATAGCGTTCGGGTCTCTTATCATTCCTTGGAGCGCCTTTCAGCGCAAGACCAGAACGCATCCGGCAAAATGTATTCCGCCAGGTGGATGGCGGACGGCAAACAATAACGAACGACGAATGGCGGCAAATGGCAAGGCACTACGGTGGGGTCCGTGAGGATTCGGATGACAGTAGCAAAGCGGCGTACAAGGCGCTCTTGACCGGAGGGAGCGCGGGATTCAATGCCTTGCTCGGGGGCGGCCGCTCCAATGATGGCCAGATTCACGGTTGGGGCCCATGGTCTTTACTGGACGGCATCGGAAAGCTATTTACTGAACCCAGACCGTTACCGTGTTACTCGCCACCCCTTGCACGCTGACGATTACCGGCACCGCGCCCGACGTTCCCGCCGGCAGCAGCACGTTGATCTGCCACAATCCCGCAAACCCAGGCGCCAGGCCCGCGAACAACACGTTTGCCGGCGGCGAGCCGCCCACCGTCGCGGTGACGATTGCGGTGACCTGCGATAGCGGATCGGCGCTGGCTGGCGCGCCCGTTGGCACCGCCGGCGACACCGCGCCGAATCCCGTTCCAAACAATTGGATGTAAGACGAGGCCGGATTATCCTGGGAGTTGAGGGAATAATCCGGGTTCAGCGCCGCCGCTTGCTGGCTGCCATACAGCGTGAAAATCGCAGGTCCGGCCGCGGCGATGGTGACCGTCTGCGAGGCCGTCACGCCGGCGTGCGTAACGGTCAGGGTCGCACTGCCGGGCGTCGCTTCCCAAGGCACCTGCGCATTGATCTGCAGCGGCGACACGTACACCAACGGCGCGTCGATTCCGTCGATCTGTACGCTGGCGGCCGCCATCGTGGCCGGCAGTGGCAAAAGCAAGGGCTGTTGCGCCTGTGCCGCCAGGTTCGTGCCATAGATCGAAAACAGCTCGCCAGGACTCAAGGCGGCCAGCGGCGCTGCCGCGTTGATCGCTCCATTCGCCGGAAACGCCGGCGCCGGCACCGCCCATTCATAGGTAGCCACCGCTCCCGCCGGCAGAGTGTCGGTAAAGTTGGCGCCATTCCAGGTCACCGCAAAGGTAGAACTGCCGGATGCCGCGTTCAACACCAGCAGCACGACCGATCCATCCGGATTTTGAAACGCCACGTCTTCGAGCGATCCGGAGCCGTAAGTGTTCGAGTCGATACGATAAGCGCCCGCCTGTACGAACTTGCCCAAGTGACCCAGCACATAGTACTCCACGTTGCGCGTGATCACGGGCGGCGAGACGCTGTCATCCACCGTCACCACGCCGCGGCATGCGGTACACCCGCCGTTCTGCGGACCGGAATTCTGGTCCAGGGCGATGTTCCATAGGGTCACTCCGCGCGCCCAGTTGCGCGTGGCCCCGATCAGCAGGTTCTCCGCGTTCCAGGCCAGGTCGCCCGCGAAGCTCGACCCCACCGTGCCCGAACACTCTGTGAACCAGATGTCCTTCGCGGGATAAGCCTGCTTAACCTGCGATTGCGCGCTCACATCGCCCGCATAACAATGGAAGGAACTGCCCGCCAGGTAACCGTATGCCGCGCTGTCGGCCAGCACCGCCTCGGGATAGTCGGGCTGATCCCAGTTATGTTCGTAGCCGAAGATCTTGACGCTGCCCAGCCCCGCGCCCGCCAACGCCGGCCCTAGATTACTGCCGATGAAATTCGCTTCGTCGGAGCTGTCCACATACGCCGAGGGATAAGAACTGGTGGAGTTGAGCGGCTCGTTCTGCATGGAAATGGCGTATATAGGAATGCCCTGCTGCTGGTAGGCGTCGATGAAGCGGGTGAAGTACTGCGCCAGGACCGGGAAATCGGTGGTCACAATGTTGCCGCCGTTCATCGACCCACCGGTTTTCATCCATGCGGGCGGACTCCAGGGCAGCGCGTGCACTTTGAGCGACGGGTTGATCGAGAGCGCCTGTTGCAGCAGCGGGATCAGGTAAGTCTGGTCGTGCGCGATGGAGAACTGTGCCAAGTTAGGATCGCTCTGTCCGGCCGGCACATCGTCATAGCTGTAGTCTCCGCTGGCCGAGAAGTCGCTCGCGCCCATGGGCTGGCGCAGTATGCCGATGCCGATGCCTGCATTCGGATCGAACAGGCTCTGCATCAGCGCGTCCCGCTGTGACTCGGGCAAATCGTTCCACAGGACCCAGCCCGCCGAATCGGTGAGGGAAGCGCCTACCCCGTCCATCTGCTGGTATGTGGTGCTGTTGTCCACCGCGATGGTGAAGGCGGGCGAGCCGGCTGGAGAGCCTGGTGCAAAAGTAAGTCCGGGAGATCGCTGCGCCAGCAGCTTGGATTGGTCCCCATCGGTTTCGACAACCTGCACGCTCTGCCCCGGCGCCGGCAATGTGGCAGCCAGAACGATGAAGAAAGCCGAAAGCCCGATTCGCATATCTGTTATTTTAGGCCCATAGGTATAACGATGGTGGAAACAATCGAATGGACCACGGCGGGCGTGGTGATGATCGACCAGACACGCCTGCCGTTGCACGAAGAGTACGTCACTTGCCGGACCTATGAAGACGTCGCCGCAGCCATCCGCAACATGGTGATTCGCGGCGCGCCGGCTATTGGCGTGGCAGCCGCCATGGGGGTGGCGCTGGGCGTGGCGCATGCCGATGGCAACGATCTCGAGGCGCAGGTGGAGCATATCTGCGAAACGCTGGCGCGCACTCGTCCTACAGCCGTCAACCTGTTCTGGGCAATCGACCGCATGCGGCAGGTCTATCAATCGTTGCGCGGTCGGCCGCTGGCCGAAATCCGCGAGCGCCTGGCGGGTGAAGCGCAGCAGATCCGCCTGGAGGATATCGCCATCAACCAAGCTATCGGGCGGCACGGAGCGGAGCTGGTGCCGGACGGCAAGACTGTGCTGACGCATTGCAACGCCGGCGCGCTGGCGACCGCGGGTTACGGCACCGCGCTGGGCGTGATCCGCGCGGCCGTGGAAGCCGGCAAAACGGTGGACGTGTTCGCCGATGAGACGCGGCCCTTCCTGCAAGGCGCGCGCCTGACCGTGTGGGAATTACAACAGGACCACATCCCCGCCACCCTAATTACGGACAACATGGCGGGGCATTTCCTGAAATCGGGGCGCATCGGCTGCGTGGTGGTGGGCGCCGACCGCATCGCCGCCAATGGCGACGTGGCCAACAAGATTGGCACCTATTCGGTGGCCGTGCTGGCGAAGGAAAACGGCGTGCCTTTTTTCGTGGCCGCACCTATCTCGACGCTGGATCTGACGCTGGCCTCGGGCGATCTGATCCCCATCGAGCGCCGTCCCGACGCGGAAGTGACGCACGTGTTCGGCAACGCGGTCGCGCCCGAGGGGACCATGGTGGAAAACCCCGCGTTTGATGTGACGCCCAACCGGTATGTGACGGCGATTATTACGGAGCGGGGGGTGGCGCGGGCGCCGTATGTGGATTCGCTGCGGCGGCTGGTTTCGTATAGCGGCGCGAACGCGAACCCGCCTGCCGCGAAATGATGTACTATAGCCCTGCTATGCGGAACTTTTCAGTTTGGCTTCTGTCGGCAGGCATGCTGTGCGCGCAAGTCGATTTCACCGCCCTCAAGGAATTGAAGTACCGGAATATCGGCCCCTTCCGCGGCGGACGCGCCGTGGCCGTGGCCGGCGTCACCACCCAGCCCTCCACCTATTACTTCGGCGCCACCGGCGGCGGCATCTGGAAAACCACCGACACCGGCGCCACCTGGGCCGCGGTCTCCGACGGCCAACTGAAAAGCGGATCGGTGGGCGCGCTGGCCGTCTCGGAATCCGACCCCAACGTGATCTATGCCGGCATGGGCGAGGCCTGCGTGCGCGGCAATGCGGCCAACGGCGATGGCGTCTACAAATCCCTCGATAGCGGCAAAACATGGAAACACATGGGCCTCGCCGATACGTATCACATCGGCCGCATCGTCATCCATCCGCGCAATCCCGACATCGTTTTCGTAGCGGCGCTCGGCCACCTGTTCGGCCCCAACGAGGAACGCGGCGTGTTCCGTTCCAAGGACGGGGGCAAAACCTGGCAGAAGATGCTCTTCCGCGATGCCGATACAGGCGCGGTGGACCTGGCGATGGACCCCTCCAATCCCAGTCTGATTTATGCCACCTTCTGGCAGATCCGCCGCAAACCCTGGACGTTTGAAAGTGGCGGCAAAGGCAGCGGCCTGTTTCAATCCACCGATGGCGGCGACTCCTGGACCGAAATCACGCGCAATGAGGGCCTGCCCAAAGGCGTGCTCGGACGCATCGGCGTGACCATTTCGCCAGCCAATCCCGAACGTGTTTGGGTCATCGTGGAAGCCGCCGAGGGTGGGGTTTACCGCAGCGACGATGGCGGCAAGAAATGGCAGAAGACCAATTCCGATAACACCCTGCGCCAGCGCGCCTGGTATTACTCGCACATTTTCGCCGACCCCAAGAGTGCGGATACCGTCTACGTGCTGAACACCGCCATGTGGAAATCGATCGATGGCGGGCACAGATTTTCGATGATCCGCGCCGCGCATGGCGACCGCCACGCCCTGTGGATCGCGCCCAACGATCCCGGCCGCATGATCGAAAGCGACGACGGCGGCGCCACCATCTCGACCAACGGCGGCAGGACCTGGTCGAGCGAGGACAACCAGCCCACCGCGCAGTTCTACCGCGTGGCGCTCGACAACGATTATCCCTATCACGTCTATGGAGCGCAGCAGGACAACACGACCGTGCGTATCGCCAGCCGCAGCGACGGTCGCGGCATCGGCGAGCGCGACTGGTATCCCGTTGGCGGCGGCGAGAGCGGCTGGATCGCGCCAGACCCGCACAATTCGCAGATCGTCTACGCCGGTTCCTATGACGGCTATCTCACTCGCTACGACCACTCCACCGAACAGTTCCGCAGCATCAACGTGTGGCCGGACAATCCCATGGGCTATGGCGCGGAGGGCATGAAATACCGCTTCCAATGGGATTTCCCCTTACAGTTTTCCGTGCACGACCCCACCAAGCTCTGGGCGGGCGGCAACATCCTGTTTGAGACCACCGACGAAGGGCAGAGTTGGAAACCCATCAGCGCCGATCTCACACGCAACGATCGCACCAAGCAAGGTCCGGCGGGCGGCGAAATCACCAAAGACAACAGCGGCGTCGAATACTACGATACGATCTTCACCGTCGCGGAATCGCCGTTGCGGCAAGGTTTAATCTGGGCCGGATCGGACGACGGATTGATTCATGTGACGCGCGATGGCGGCCAGCATTGGACGAATGTCACGCCGAAAGACATGCCCGAATGGATCCAGATCAATTCCATCGAAGCCTCGCCGCACGACGCCGAGACCGCCTATGTCGCCGCGACCATGTACAAATGGGACGATTTCCGGCCATACCTTTTCGTGACCCACGATGCCGGCAAGACCTGGGCGTCCATCAACCACGGCATCCCGGACCATTCCTTTACGCGCGTGGTGCGCGAAGATCCGAATCACAAGGGATTGCTGGTGGCCGGCACCGAAACCGGCATGTTCATTTCCTTCGACGGCGGTGCGGATTGGCAGGCGTTTCAGCTTAATCTGCCGGTGGTTCCAATCACGGACCTCGCGTTTCACAAGCGCGAGCAGGAGTTGGTGGTAGCCACGCAGGGTCGCGCGTTCTGGATTTTGGACGACGTGCCGCTGATCTACCAGTTGTCGCCCGACGCGCTGAAGGAGCCGGCGCACCTGTTTCAGCCGAAGGAAGCCGTGCACGGCGTGCGCGGCGGCTTCGAAATCCCGTCCACAAGGCCGGTGGGACAGAATCCCGCAGGCGGCGTGGCGATCTATTACTCGCTCGCCGCAAAGCCCAAGGAGAAGGAAGAGATCACCCTCGAGATCCTCGACGCCGGCGGCAAGCCGGTGAAGAAATACTCGAACATCGAGAAGAAGGAAGAGGGCGGCGGCGCTCCCGATGAAGAAGCTTTTGGACCGCCCCGAGGTTCCGAGAAGCTGGCGGCCGAAGCGGGCCTCAACCGTTTCGCGTGGAATCTGCGCTACGAGGACGCCACCAAATTTCCGGGTCTGATCATGTGGGCCGGTAGCGTGGACGGCCCCACCGCCGCGCCCGGCCAGTACACCGCAAAGCTCACCGTGGCCGGCAAGAGCCAGATGCAGACGTTCACCGTTCGGCCGGATCCGCGCGTGAAGACGCGGCCGGAAGACTATGCCGCGCAACTCGCGCTGGCGCTGCAAATTCGCGACAAGTTGAGCGCGGTCAACCAGGCCGTGATCGACATCCGCGAGGCGAAGAAGCAGCTTGCACGCTACGAGAAGGAAGACAAGGTGAAGGATGCGGCGAAGGCTCTGGACAAGAAGCTGGCGGACATCGAAGAGATGCTCTATCAGACCAAGCTGAAGGCCGGCGAGGATGCCCTGAACTTCCCCATCAAGCTGAACAATAAGCTGGCAGCCCTGAAGGGCGACGTAGAAGAGAGCGATGCCGGGCCCACGCGGCAGGAGCAGCAGGTCTACGAAGATCTCGCCACGCAATCGAACGCCGAGTTGGAGAAGCTGAAGAAGGTGCTGGCGGGCGACCTGCCCGCGTTCAATAAACAGGTGCGCGAGGCCAATATTCCGGCGGTGGAAGTGAAGGGGACCGGCGAGGGACAGTAGTTACAAAGCGGGGCAGTCTCTCGCCCTTCTATCGGCGAGTCGTCAACGCCACCGGCGCGGTCCTGCACCAACCTGGCCGCGCCCGGCTGGGATCCCTCACCATCCATCCCGGATACACAAACCTCGAATACGACATCGCCACCGGACTGCGCGGCAAGCGCGACTTTGAAAACCGGCATTCGATGTGAGTGGCGGGGTCCCGCTTTGCAGCGGGCCCCGCGAAACCGGCCTGCCGGTATACTATGAATTTCATACATGCGCTATCGGGATGCCGGGGTCAACATCGATGAGGCGGATCGCGCCGTTTCTTCCATACGCGAGCTGGCGCGCGAAACCTTCACGCGCGGGGTGCTGACCGACATCGGCACGTTCGGCGCGTGCTACTCGCTGGCCGGTTGGAAGAATCCCGTCCTCATCAGTTCGGCCGATGGCGTGGGCACCAAGCTCAAAGTCGCCTTCCTCACCGGCCGCCACGATACGGTCGGCGAGGACCTGGTGAATCACTGCGTCAACGATATCGCCGTGCAAGGCGCAAAGCCGCTGTTTTTCCTGGATTATTTCGCGACCGGAAAACTGGAAGCCGGGGTGGCCGCGCAGGTGGTGACGGGCCTGGCGCGCGGTTGCCGCCGGAACGGCTGCGCGCTGATCGGCGGCGAGACCGCCGAGATGCCCGGCCTCTATGCGCCCGGCGAGTACGATCTGGCAGGCTTCATCGTGGGCGCGGCCGAGCGACGCGGGCTCATCACTGGCAAGCGCATACGCGCGGGCGACGTGCTGCTCGGGCTGCCCTCCAGCGGGCTGCATACCAATGGGTACTCGCTGGCGCGCAAGCTGCTATTTGAAGTGGCCGGCTATGCACCCACGACCGTCGTGCCGGAACTGGGGGGAACGGTGGCCGATGCGCTCCTGCAGGTGCATCGCAGCTATCTGCGGCAGCGAG
>Ga0209274_10001704_pt1 | contig 11151 bp, 7 predicted proteins | sample HubBroMetageREF1_FD_188343 | JGI IMG/M metagenome (GOLD analysis project Ga0209274, IMG submission 188343) | Reference soil microbial communities from the Hubbard Brook experimental Forest, New Hampshire, USA - Hubbard Brook CCASE Soil... | ecosystem: Environmental > Terrestrial > Soil >...
ACGGCGGACGCTCTCGAGTTCATGCAGGCTCTCACCCGCCGTCTTCAGGTGAGCATAGAAAATCTGCTGCCGGCCTTCGCAACCGCCGAATCCGTCGAGCCGGCGGGATATATTCTGCCCATCCGCCGTCGACAACCGGGTGGCCAGTTACGCTGGTCGAGCCAGCTGTGGTTTTCTCGACCGGAGAAGCTGCTGCTGACCCAAGGCGATTCTCCCATCGGCTACCGCATCCCGACCGAGTCGATGCCATGGGTGGCACCGGATGAGCTCGAATACGAGCGCGAGGCTGCGCCATTCGCGGATCGGATCAAGCTTCCATCACGCCCGATCCGGCGGATGGAACTTTTCCAGACAAATCCTGCGACCGATCCGCTGCCCGCTCTCTCGGCCACCGCGGAAACTGCGCCGGAACTGATCCGGCCAGCGCTGTGCGTGCAGGCTCGAGAAAGCTGCCTGCACGTGTTTTTGCCGTATGCGTCCAAGCTTGCGGACTATCTCGACCTAGTCACTGCCGTCGAGGATACGTGCCAGTATCTGCAGACGCCGGTGTGGCTGGAGGGCTACGCTCCGCCTTCCGACCCGCGGTTGCGATCCTTCAGCGTCACACCCGATCCGGGCGTTCTGGAAGTAAACCTGCCGCCCGCGAGCAATTGGGACGAACTCGAACAGATCAACACAGTGCTCTTCGAGGAAGCACACCATAATCGGTTAACCGCTGAAAAATTCGCCTATGATGGCAGCCACATTGCTACCGGCGGCGGCAGCCACATCGTGATCGGCGGGGCGACCGTGTTGGACAGTCCTTTTCTGCGCCGCCCGGATCTGCTGCGCAGCATGCTGGCGTTCTGGCAGAACCATCCCTCGCTTTCGTATCTATTTTCCGGAATGTATGTCGGTCCGACGAGCCAGTCTCCGCGCATAGACGAAGCGCGTATGGATGCCCTATACGAACTGGAACTCGCCTTTGGTAATTTGCCTGCGCGCGGCTGCCCGCCGACTACGATGGATGGATTGTTCCGCAACCTGCTTGTCGACGTCACTGGAAATTCGCATCGCGCCGAGTTCTGCGTTGACAAGCTCTATCCGCCGGAGGGTCGGGGGCTGCGTCTGGGCCTGCTCGAATTGCGTGCATTCGAAATGGCTCCCCATGTCAGAATGGGTCTCATCGAGATGCTGCTGATCCGCGCGTTGGTATGCATGTTTTGGAAACGTCCATTCGAAGGTGGTCTGGTCCCCTGGGGTACCGCACTTCATGACCGTTTTATGCTGCCGCACTTCGTCAGGCGCGACTTTTCCGATGTGCTCGGCTACCTGCGCGAGTCTGACTACAATTTCGAGGAGAAGTGGTTTTCCGCGCAGCTGGAGTTTCGCTTTCCGAAGATCGGTTCCATCGCTGTAGAGGGGGTCGAACTCGAGCTGCGTGAGGCCCTCGAGCCTTGGAACGTGCTCGCGGAAGAGACTAGTTCCGGCCGAACGGTTCGCGCTGTGGATTCCTCATTCGAGCGGATTCAGGTGAAAGTGTCTGGGTTGACCACGGAATCCCGCCACGTGGTTGCATGCAACGGTCGCAGCGTGCCGCTCCATCCCACCGGCGAGCCGGGAGAGACTGTCGCTGGGGTACGGTATCGCGCCCGGCAACTATCGGCGGAGTTACATCCAACAATTCCTGTGCATGCGCCCCTGATCTTCGACATTATTGATCGCTGGAAGGACCGTTCGATTGCACGATGCGCCTACCATGTGGGATCGCCCGACGGTCGCGCCTACACAGCCCGCCCAGTGAACGCAACGGAGGCCGCAGACCGCCGCCGGCAACGCTTCCAAGAATCTGATCCTACGCCTGGGCTGATGGCGGCGCCGGAGAAAGACACCAACCCGATCTTTCCTATGACTCTGGACCTGCGGTTGGTGCCGCCCGGGCAAAAGACCCACATCGAGAAGCCGGGACTTGTTCCATGACTGTTGATTTATATCAGCCTCCGCTCCGCTACGGAGCTGCCTACGACGAACTGTCGGCCGATGGGGTGACTCCCCGCCCGCACTGGGCACACCTGATGGAATCGCTTCGAGCGATCGGCTCCGAGGAGTTGGGACGACGCTGGGCTCGTGCCGAGCGCCGCATTCGCGAGAACGGGATCACGTACAACGTTTACGGCGATCCACTCGGGGCAAGTCGGGCTTGGCAGATCGATATCGTTCCGCTACTGATTCCAGCGGACGAATGGCGCTTCATAGAAGCGGGCATCATTCAGCGCGCACAGTTGCTTAATCGGCTCCTCGAGGACCTCTACGGCGCGCAGAACCTGGTGGCGCACGGCCACTTTCCTGCCGCGCTTCTCTATGCCAACCCCGCATTTCTCCGACCGCTCGTTGGCGTGCCTGTTGCCGCGCACAGCTATCTGCATATGCTGGCCGTCGATCTTGCCCGTTCGCCCGATGGCCAGTGGTGGGTGCTAGCCGATCGCACGCAAGCGCCTTCGGGCAGCGGCTATGCGTTGGAAAACCGCACCATCGTCTCCGATGTTCTGCCTGATCTCTTCCGCACATCGAATGTATTGCGCCTCGCTCCATTTTTCCGTGCGCAACGCGAAGCGCTCACCAACCTTGCCCAGCGCGACAATCCGAGAATCGTATTGCTCACTCCCGGGCCGCTCAACGAGACTTACTTCGAACACTCCTACATCGCGCGTTATTTGGGATTCACTCTCGTGCAGGGAGCGGACCTGACGGTGCGCAAACGCCGCGTGTATCTCAAGACCGTCGACGGACTGGAAAAGGTCGATGTGATTTTGCGTCGGGTGGACGATAGCTTTTGCGATCCTCTTGAACTACGGGCCGATTCGCTTCTGGGCGTGCCCGGCCTCGTCGACGCCATCGTCGCGGGAAATGTGAAGGTGGCCAACGCACTGGGAAGCGGCCTGATTGAGACGGCTGCGATCATGCCCTTTCTACCCGGCCTCTCCATACAATTGCTGGGCGAAAAGCTCAAACTCCCGTCCGTCGCTACCTGGTGGTGCGGGCAGAAGTACGCGCTCGATTGGGTCCTCGACCATCTCGACCAGGTGGTAGTGAAACCGGCATTCCCCTCGCGCGGTATGGAACCGGTGTTCGGGGCCGAACTTCTGAATGCCGAGAAGGGCAGGTTTGCCGAGCAGCTGCGGGCCCGCCCGAGCGAGTATGTAGCGCAGGAGCAGGTCGCTTTGTCCACGGCTCCGGTGTGGGACAACGGATGTCTTAACTCGCGCAGCGTGGTGCTGCGCACCTACGTTCTCAATACCGGCGGCGGGTGGATCGCGATTCCGGGCGGACTGGTACGTGTTGCCGAAGCGGAAGGATCGGTCGTCTCGATGCAGCGGGGAGGCCACAGCAAGGACGCATGGGTCCTGTGGGACAGCGCCGTCGATACGTTCAGTTTGTTGCGCCCGCGGCATGAACCTGTGGAGTTGCACCGTGTCTCGCGAGTTGTTCCTAGCCGTGTAGCTGATAATGCCTTTTGGTTGGGCCGATATGTCGAGCGTGCCGAGAACATTGCTCGGATCCTACGCGCCATGATCCCTCGCGTACGGCGCGCCGGAGAAGCGGAGCTTGTCTGCCTCATGCGCCTGCACAAGTGCCTGGGGTCACGGCACAGCAAGTTGCCTAAGCCTAAACACAGGCGGCCGACCTCTTTTGAACTTGAACAGGAAATGACATCGCTGTTGGCGGATCCCAAGCGGGCCGACAGTCTGGCTTGCACTCTGGCGGAGGTATTCCGGATTGGCGGCAACATACGCGAGCGCTTGTCGGGCGATATGATGTTCCTGATCGGCCGGCTGCGGGACTCAATTCAGATCGGCACTCCGTTTCTCGAGTATCCGGCGATGCTGACCGATTGTTTGGGACTGCTTTCTGCATTTTCCGGAATGGAGCGGGAGAACATCAACCGCGGATTGGGTTGGGTGTTCATGACTACTGGCCGGCGTCTCGAGCGCGCGATCTATCTGACCAGGCAACTGAGCGAGATCACTACCCCACTGACGGAGCAGGACTGGTCGCTTTTGGAGTGCCTGCTCGAGGTTGCGGATAGTTCTATGACCTACCGGACTCGATACTACACAACGCTGCAGCCCTTAGCCGTAATGGATGTGCTCATGGCGGATGAGACCAATCCGCGCTCTTTGGACTTTCAGCTCAGCCACCTCGCCGATCTTTATCAAAAGCTGCCTCGGCACGTACCCGTTGACTTGGAGGCGATGCGGGCTGCGCTGGCGTTGTTACGCAGTTTCGATTTGCGAAAGCTAAAATATCCATTACCCGGTGTCGGCGCGCCGAATGCTTCTGACGGACTCTCCCGGCTGGCGATCTTCCTCCGCGATCTGGAAGGGTTGCTGCCTTCCTGGTCGAATAACTTATCAAGCAGATACTTTAGTCACGCGCGCACCTTGCCGATCACCATAGGCCAATGATTCTTTAGGACCAATATCTTCGAATAATGATTTATAAAATCGTTCACCGGACCACATACAGATACAAACATCCCGTTTCCTTGGGAACCCATGTGGCATGCTTAAAGCCTCGAGCTTTGCCGCATCACCAGTTGTCTCGGAGCGAACTGCTTATCCAGCCGCGGCCGGCAACGCGCACCGAGCGCGTGGACTTTTTTGGCAACCTTCTTTGTTTTTTCACCATTCAAGAACCGCACCGGGAATTGTTGGTAGAGGCGCGCAGCGAAGTGGTCATTGAAGAGCAGCCGATGCCTTCGCCTCAATTGCCGCGCCCTTGGGAGGAAGCAGCGAGATCGGTTCCCACCGACGCATTCGGCCTGGAAGCCTACCAGTTTGGATTTGAGTCGCCGCGCATTCGTGTACGGCCGGAGTTTGCCGCCTACGCGCTCCAGTCGTTTACGCCTGGGCGGCCTATGCCGGATGCGCTTCTCGACCTGACCGCACGCATCCACAGCGACTTTCGCTTCGACTCGAAATCGACCAACGTCCGGACGACGCCCGAAGAGGTCTTTAAGAAACGGCGGGGCGTCTGCCAGGATTTCGCGCACGTGCAAATCGCCTGCCTCCGCTCGCTGAATCTCGCCGCTCGTTACGTAAGTGGATACCTTCGGACCTACCCACCTCCAGGGCAGCCAAGGCTGGTGGGCGCCGATGCATCCCACGCCTGGGTCTCGGCTTATTGTCCGGGAATCGGCTGGCTTGACGTAGATCCCACGAACAACCTTGTCCCCTCGAACGGCCACGTGACGCTCGCCTGGGGCCGGGACTACGGCGACGTAAGTCCTCTGCGGGGCTTAATTCTGGGAGGGGGATCGCATACACTCAAAGTCGCCGTAGATATGGAGCCGATTGCTTCCCGGTTCCCTGATGCTTGATGTTCGTATGTTCGGGTGTCCCCGCCCGGCCACCGAACCGCCGCAGGAGGGAAGATGGCGGCGGCGCTCCACCGGACTTGCAGACTAGCCGACCTGTGGCACACTTTCGGCGATTTCATCCGTCCAGACTTTAAAGCTCGCGAGAGTATTTGGGCCGAAGGTAGTGGTGATGGCAACATCGGTGGCGTCGCGGCCTCGCGCGACGAGCACGCGTCCAATCCTGGGCACGTTGTTTCGTGGATCGAATGTGTGCCAGGCGCCACCTAGATAGACTTCGATCCAGGCTGCAAAATCCATCAGGCCGTATGGCGGCAGCGTCCCCATATCGCCAAGGTATCCGGTGCAGTACCGCGCCGGAATATTCATGCAGCGGCAGAGTGCGATAGCCAAATGCGCGTAATCGCGACAGACACCGGTACCCTCGTTGAACGCCTCCCAGGCTGTACGCGTGGCGCGCGCTTGCTGATAATCGAAAACGATATGGTTGTGGACAAAATCGCAGATTGCCTGCACGCGCGACCACCCCGGCGTCGTCTGGCCGAATCGCGACCACGCAACATCGGACAGTAGATCCGTCTCGCAATACCGGCTGCCCAAAAGAAACACCAGAGTATCTTCTGGCAAATCTTGTAACGCATGCTGTTTAGCCAAGGGCATCACCGGGTCGGGTTTTGCCGAATCTCGAACCACTCCAGTGCTTTTCAGACAAGTCTTCCCTATGGGCGCCACAATCCTGGTGCACCAGTTTCCGAAGCCGTCCCGGTACGCCTTCATTGGCGTTTCCGGATCGGTGACAAGAATATCAGGACTGACGATATCCGATGCGCGAGAGTAATGGACGTTGACCATGAGGATCATCGGCGTCTCTTGTGAACAGTAAAAAACTAATTCGTAGCCGACCTGAATCAACATGCAGGATTCCTTCCGCCAACGATCTCAGGGGTTTCAGTTGTTCGAAGACCGAAGGGCGCACGGACCAAATTTCAACCGAACGGCCTCGTCCAACAAGCAGCAACGGTGGCCACTCAGACCGTTGCCGCGATCAGCTTCACCGCCACAACCTCCAGCCATGACCCTCAGCCTATTTTACCGAAATGATGCGCCTTGCGTAGGGTGGCGCGATGTTCACAATTGCTCGGTTCGAAAACGATTCAGCTACCTTCAGGGCATAGCGAAATCGCCGAATCGCTTGCGGGTGAACAAGAATGTCCAATCCTGATTCGGAGGCGCAACCGCCGGAGCGGGCATTTTTCCCTATTCGTGGTGGCTGCAAACTTCAGCCCACGTTCTGTGTTGGAGAGGCCCCCAGCAAGATGTGGGAAGAACGGCTGGGGTTATTTTGATCCTCGCGACTAGCCAACGCCGCTATTGTCGACTAACATCCTTTATGAAAATAGAAGAGAACGTAGTTTCGACTCTGAGAGTGTCGATGCCCAAGAGGGCTCACGTTCCCGGCAAGAGAGAATCGCAAGGTGCGACGCGCGACCGAGTCTATTCCGGCCGTTGCTTGATATCCTCGAAGACCCCCCGACTGAAACCTGCCACTAAGAAGTTAGTTTTCGACATCTGCCCACGCCGGACCGTAAGATTCGCGAAACACGGTTAGGTTTTTTCTCCATGAATCTGGGCTGGCCCTACTGTGATACTGTGGTGGTGGCCAGGTGTGGCGTCAAAGAGATTTAAGAACGAAAAGATTTTCGTACAATAAACGTACAATGGATCGGGCAATGAGGCCTTTTTAGCCGTTGTGGCAATTCCTGGAATCAATAACTTACGTACTGTCAACCTCCTGATTAGTTCGACTCCCGCCGCCTCCACCAATATCTTGTTTATTATCATATTCTTACAAGCGTATTTTAATTTCGTACAATAGCGTTCTGGCAGAGGCCTTGCGCCCGCATCACGGACTCCCAGTTCTTCGCTCATGGGCGCTTCAGATACAGCACTAAGACTGGTCGCGACCGATTCATCCTGAAGAATGCGGCGGACGACCGAATGGCGGGTCATCGGATACCTACGGAATGCTGACCACGACCCGCGGTTTTCCGGGTGCTCCCCAATTCTCTTCAATGGTTGAAAGAGGTACTGTTTTTGCCTGGATTTGAAGTCTGGCAGGAGCCGCGGCGTCAAAGACATTCTTGACCGCGTCGAGCAGCTTCGGAAAGGGAACGCTCTTGACCCCGCTGCCCATTAACTGAATGGCCGACGAGCGCAGAGCAGCGCCGGGCAAGTCGATGCTTTCCTCGCGACTGGCTCCGCCGACATGAACGAAGCGGATTGGGTGCGCATCCTCCACCGCCTTCGCAATGGCCACGATGAGCGTCTTTGCACTCTCACCCCACAGATAATCAATCACGATGTCGATACCCTGAGCGAAGTCGTCAAACAATGCCTGCTCGTAATGCTTCGCTCCAAGCGGATGGGCGGTACCCAGCGTGAACGGGATCATGACGTCTGCTCCTAGAGACGCCAGTTCTTTGAGTTCTCTTTCATTGCGGCCTGTGCCAATGACTTTGCCTGCGCCCAGATATTTTGCAAGCTGGACCGCGATTCTGCCCGCAGTTCCCGTTGCCCCGTTGACGAGGACCGTTTCTCCCGGTTGCAGCTGAGCACGTTCGACGAAAGCGGCCCAAGCGGACATGCCGGGATTGGCGATAGCGGCCGCCGTAACCTCATCAAGGCCATCCGGAACGGTAATGCACTGCTTCGAACGAACGAGCGTTTTTTCCGCGAGCGCTCCATAAGGCGCCTCCGGCAGGACGAAGTAAACAAGCCGTCCGGCCGCAGTGCGCCCGACACCGTCGGCGCCAGCTACGGATGGAAACTTTCGGCTTGAGCTGTAATGGGAGCCCGAGGATCGGGACCTGCTGAACTGACTAAGTGCCGAGGCGCTGACGGTGATGAGTTCCTGTCCTTCGCGAGCAACGGGTTCGTTGAAGTCGCCATAGACGGGCACCTTGCCGGCTGCTGTGATGATTCCTGCTTTCATGAAATCCCTCCTTTGTCTCCGCCGTGGATCCAAGCCCCGCAAGGGGGTTGACTGCCTCCGCCTATGAGGGCTCCAAATCGGTTCCAGAGCCATCAACACGACGTGTAGGTTCGCCTGCGAATGTCGCAACGGGTGGCATCCCAATTGAGGCGATATAGCCGTCAGGACGGATCAGGATTCGTGTCCCGTCTCTCGTAATGAATTCTGTGGCGTGGGTGCCGCGCGTCTGCTCGAAAAGTCTCGTGCCGTCGGCAAGTAGTAAGTCGGGCATCCGGTCTCCGGGGTGCAGCCGACCCAACCTTTTACCCGAGGACAGTGTGCTCGTCCGATAATGGAGTCTGAGCTGATTCGTGGCTTCTCCGCGCTTGAGCGACCGGGTGCTGTAGAGTTGCTTGCTTAGTCCCAGCACCGCAGCGGCAACCGGAAGGCGCTCACTCTCATAAGTGTCGAGCAGTGAGTCAGGACCTCCGCGAAGAACGTGCGCGAGCTTCCACCCCAGGTTGTACGCGTCCTGAACCCCGGTGTTCAATCCTTGGCCGCCGGTGGGCGGGTGTAAATGCGCCGCATCACCAGCAAGGAAGGTCCGGCCCGCTCTCAAGTGATCGACCATACGGACCGCAGGCCGGTACATCGAACTCCACACGATCTGCGTGACAGGGCACTCCGAAACTCTTTCGATTGCCAACTCGACGCCTTCCGCGGGCTCTCTGGCCGACATCATTTGGAAAAGCGAGGGTTCCGGCAGCGGACATAGGCTGATAGAACCTCCTTTTGCGAAGGGCCATACATGCCACTCTGTGTGGTCAAGTTCCTCGACGTTGACATCGGCGACGAACGCGGCCTCGGTGTCGAGAGTCTCTCCGCCCAGGACCAATCCGAGCGCCTTCCTGACCGCGCTGTGCCCGCCGTCGCAGCCAATAAGGTATTCCGCGGTCACCAACTCTCCGGTGGAGAGATGAACTTGTACGCCGCGTTCGCCTCCCGACACCCGCTCGAAGGCCGTACCAAATTCAACCTGCCCGCTTAGCTGCGCTAGACGCCGTCGCAGGATCTCCTCCGTGCGATACTGCGGAACCAGCCAGAGGTTCGGATAAGGCACGCGCTCTGTAGCTTGCTTGCGTCCTCCCATCGGTCCAAGCCGCAGCGAAAGCGGGCCAAGGTGCGCACGGAATCGCGGATACGGCATCCCCGCTTCGAGGATTGCTCCGATGACGCCGAGATCTTCGAAGACCTCCAGCGTGCGCGGTTGAATTCCCTTTCCCTTCGACCCAGGTGGTGGACTTTCCGCCGCGTCAATCAGACGAAAAGCGATGGAACGCCTCGCGAGTTCGATTCCCAGGGTTAAGCCGGTCGGTCCAGCGCCGACAATGATTACCTGCGTGTCGTACATTGTACGAATAGATTAATGGTACAGTGTACGAATGTCAAGATCCTCGCCACTGAGTCGTGAAAAGATCGCCGCCGCAGCCCTTGCAATTGCCGACGCTGAGGGCTTCTCCTCAGTTTCCATGCGGCGGATCGCCCAAGAAATGGGCGTCGGTACGATGAGCCTCTACTACTACGTCAAGACCAAGGCCGACCTGATTGCTGTAATGGACGATGCGCTCATGGGTGAGGTGCTGGCGCCGTCCCTGCCCAGGAGTTGGCGCGAGGCACTGACCATGATCGCAACCCGAACACGGGATGTCTTCTTGCGGCACCCGTGGGCGCTCTCCTCCATGTTGTCGGCTCCCCCCGGCGTCAACGCGATGCACCACATGGAACAATGCCTGCAAGCGCTTGCTGGGACAACCATGACCATAAGAGAAAAGCTCGCTTTGCTTGCAATCATCGATGACTTTGTCTTCGGGTATGCCCTTCGCGAAGCTGCCAGTGACCCGAAAGTCGATCTGAACTTCGCCAGGGCTCAACTCGCGACGGGTGCCTTTCCCCGGCTCAAGGAAACCTTTGGCAAAGGCCGCATGCCCGCAATGCAAGACCGTTTTCGAATGGGTTTGCGGACACTTCTGGATTTCGTGAAGGAGAGCAGCGAATGAACACCCATGCCCGATTTCGGCCCAGGCGGTCAGCGGGAACTTATCACGTGATCTAAATCCGATATCAAGGGAGAATCTACATGTTTCAAAGCACACTCAAAATCGGCTTTGTTTACCTGCTATCGCTTGCAGCGGTAGTAACAACCGTCCAGGCGCAGAACAGCCCGGTGAAAAACGTGGTGCTGGTTCATGGCGCGTGGGCAGACGGCTCTGGCTGGAGAAGCGTTTACGACATTCTCGTCAAAGACGGTTACAACGTCAACCTGGTGCAAGAGCCAGAGACATCCTTCCAAGATGACGTCGCCGCAGCCAAGCGCGTCCTTGCCCTACAAGATGGGCCGTGCATTCTTGTCGCTCACAGCTATGGGGGAGCCGTGATTACTGAAGCGGGCACGGATCCGTCCGTCGTCGGGTTGGTGTATATCGCTGCCCACATGCCCGACGCCGGGGAGAATGAGTCCGACGACGGCAAGCGATTCCCCAGCGATCTCAGTAAGTCGAACGCGATAAAGAAGACAGTCGACGGCTTCACGTACCTCGACCCGGCCCAGTTCCACGAATACTTCGCAGCCGATCTGCCGGCGGAGCAAGCCGCATTCATGGCGCGATCGCAGGTGATGAACAAGGCTGAAAACTTCAAAGCCGTCATCACCACTCCTGCGTGGAGAAGCAAACCGAGCTGGATGTTGGTAGCTGGAAGCGACAGAACGATCAACCCCGACCTCGAACGTTGGTATGCCACACGGGCCGGCAGCCACAAGGTCGAA
>Ga0209274_10001705_pt1 | contig 11150 bp, 7 predicted proteins | sample HubBroMetageREF1_FD_188343 | JGI IMG/M metagenome (GOLD analysis project Ga0209274, IMG submission 188343) | Reference soil microbial communities from the Hubbard Brook experimental Forest, New Hampshire, USA - Hubbard Brook CCASE Soil... | ecosystem: Environmental > Terrestrial > Soil >...
GCTGACCGTCAATTCGCAGGAAACTATGCTCGGCAAAGGAGCGTCGGTTCCCACCGTGTAAATCGAAGCTTGGCTCTGCGTCGAAGCGGTTCCCACTCCGGAGCCCCCGCCGCAACTGGAAAGCATCAGCGCGGCAAAAAATGCAACAAACACACCCCTAGCTTTAGGATTCCCCATTGAATTTCTCCTTAGATTAATAAGCGATTATGGCCGGGGGCCGGAGCCCCTTTTGCTGCTGCGAGTGAAACCCAGGCGTCGTGGAAAAGTTGCACAAATTCTTGCCTGAATCAGGGCCTCGCGGCTTGCACCAAGAGGCTGTCGTCCTTCCCATTTTCTTCACCAGACTCGAACCTGCTCTCGCTTAGCTCCTTGCGCCGTCGCGCGCAGTTGTTTACGATGGCATGCGAATAAAATCGCGCAAACATAACGATGATCGGCGAAACAATTTCGCATTACCGCATTCTCGATCCCCTGGGCAGTGGCGGCATGGGCCAGGTCTTTCGCGCGGAAGATACGCGCCTGGGCCGTCAGGTCGCGCTCAAATTCCTGTCCGCGGAACTCACCCGCGATCCGGCCGCGCTAGAACGCTTCCAGCGCGAGGCCCGCGCCGCGTCTTCGCTGAATCATCCGGCCATTTGCACCATTTACGACGTGGGCGAACACAACGGGCGCCCGTATCTCGTTATGGAGGTCCTCGAGGGGCAAACGCTTCGTGAACGCATCGGCGGCCGGCCCATGGCCACCGATGCCCTGCTCGATTTCGGCGCGCAAATCGCCGATGCGCTCGATGCCGCCCATTCCCGCGGCATCATTCATCGTGACATCAAGCCCGCAAATATTTTCATCACCTCCCGCGGCCAGGCGAAAATTCTCGATTTTGGATTGGCCAAACAGGCCGCAACTCGGCGCGTCGGCGAAGCAGTCGGTGCGGGTAACACCGCGTCCCTGCCCACCACCGATAATCTTTTACTCACTAGTCCCGGCTCGGCCATCGGCACCGTTGCGTACATGTCTCCGGAACAAGCGCGCGGCGAAGACCTCGACGCGCGTACCGATCTCTTCAGTTTGGGCGCGGTGCTCTACGAGATGGCCACGGGCCAGGCCGCTTTCAACGGCAATACTTCGGCGGTTATTTTCGACGCCATTCTGAATCGCACGCCCGCTTCGCCAACCTCGCTCAATCCAGTGCTCCCCGCCAAGCTCGAAGAAATCATCGGAAAATCCATCGAAAAAGATCGCGACCTGCGCTATCAGACCGCCGCCGAACTCCGCGGCGACCTGAAGCGCCTGAAACGCGACACCGACTCTTCTCGCGCGTCGAGCGGTTCCACCGGCACGTGGGGCGCTACCAACGCGACGGCAAATCCCGGTTCTGGCACGAATGTGGCGCAACCGGCCGCTTCGCACAGGACCCCGGTTCCAGTTTCAGCGGCCGGCCCCAAAAGCGATTCTATGAACCGTGGCGGCCGCTTGGGCCTGTGGATCGCTGCGGCTGTGGTCGTCCTCATCCTCGTCGGCGCGATTCTCGCCATCGCTTTTCACGATCGCTACGGGCACCACCACGAAGAACCCGCCTCATTTTCTCAGATGATGATTTCGCCGCTCACGTCCACTGGCAACATCCATTCCGCCACGATTTCGGCCGACGGCAAGTGGGTCGCCTACGTCGCGGATGAAAAAGGCAGCCACGGCATCTGGATTCGCCAGCTCGCCACCGGCAGCACCGCGCAAGTCGAACTCGGTTCGCCCGGCGAGATCGAAGGATTAAATTTTTCGCTCGATGGCAATTACCTTTACTTCGTCAAGCGTGATGAATCCGTGGGTGTCGGAACCCTTTTTCAGGCACCTTCCCTGGGGGGCGCGCCACGCCAGATAATTGTGGACGTGGACAGTCCCATTAGTTTTTCACCCGACGGAAAGCGGTTCGTGTTCGTCAGACAGGTCAGTAAGGCCAAGACTTCAAAATTGATCGTCGCTAATGCGGACGGCACTGGCGAACAGGACCTGCTAGTTCTGACCAATCCGCCTCGTTTTTCTGATAATGGCCCGGCGTGGTCTCCCGATGGCAAGCGCATCGCCGTCGCGGACAATCCCACAGGCGAATTCGATAAGTACGCCGTCGAGATCGTGGACGTCGCATCCAAAACAAAAACGCGCCTGGGCTCTGCTGACTGGATTGCCCCCGATCAAATGGCCTGGCTTCCGGACGGGTCCGCGCTCCTTTTCAATGCGCGCGTCGCCAAGACCTCCTTGAACGCGCAACTTTTCGAGTTGAGTTATCCCGCAGCGGAAGTTCGCCGCGTCACCAATGATTTGAATTTCTACAACGGTACCAGCATCACCTCCGACGGCTCCGCGCTTGCCTCCGCCCAGGTAACTCTCACCGGAAGCTTGTCGGTTGCGAACTTCGGCAGCTCCGCTTCCTTTTCGCCGCCGCACCAAATTTCCAGTGGCATCAGCCGCGCCGATGGTATTTCCGGCATCATTTGGACTCCCGACGGCAAAATCATCTACACCTACTACACGTCGGGGGCCATCCAGCTCGCGAGCGCGTCGCCCGACGGCTCCGACGTCCATGACATTGCATCCGGAGTCGTGAGTCCCAGTTGGCTTTCCAGTTGCGGAGACGGCCGACACTTCGTTTTCGGTATGGGCCGTGGCAAGGACAGCAGCTCCATCTGGCGTGCGGACATAGATGGATCCAATCTCACGCAGCTCAGCACCGGCAAGATTGCCGTGCATCCCAATTGCTCGCCAGATGGCAAATTTGTCGTTTATGTTGACGCTACCGGCGATTCCGTTCATCTGATGCGCGTCGCCATTGATGGCGGCGCGCCCACCGAAATCTCCAAAGCGGAATTATTTTCTCCAGTGATCTCGCCCGATGGAAACTCTGTGGCATGCGCCTATCAGCCGGAGCCCGACAAGCATCCGAAGCTTGCCATCGTCGGCCTGGACGGAGGAGAAATACGGAACGTCTATGACCTGCCGCCGGAAGTGCAAGGCGCCCTCAATAGCGATGGCGGACAGAAATTGGCCTGGACAAGAGACGGTCGCGCGGTTTTGTACCCGGTCAATAAGGACGGCGTAGTCAGCCTCTGGGCGCAACCCGTCGGGCCACAAGGAAGCGCGCCGGCGGCCGCCAAACAAGTGATGAATCTGGGTCCGGATTTTCAGTGGGGCGCGTACACCTTGTCGCCCGATGGAAAACAGATTATCTACGCTCACGGTCGCGCTGTCACCGACGCCGTCCTGATCTCCCACTTTCACTAATTCTTCCGCTAGGAGTTCCATGAGATTTTCTCGGCGCGACCTATTCAAGACCGCTGCTGCCGCTACTGGCGGCGTTGCGGCCCGAGCCCTCATCAATGGGACCGCCGTCGGCCAACGGTCCGCAGCGCAATCCGCGGGAGATTCACTGCCGCCCGCGTTCGGCGCCTTGAAGCCACTGGGCGATCGCGTGATGCCGATTCGCGCCGAGGAACTGCAAGCCCGCGTTGCACACGCCCAGCAGTTGATGACGGATTCCAAACCGCGTTTCGAAGCCCTGTATGTAGCGCCCGGAACGACGCTGGTTTATTACACCGGCATCCACTGGTGGCCCAGTGAACGCATCCTCGCTTTTCTGGTGCCCCGGAAGGGCGATCCGCTTTTGGTCGCCCCGGCCTTTGAAGCAGGCCGGCTGCACGAGCAGATGCGCTGGCCGGTGGAACTCCGCGTTTGGCAGGAAGATGAAAGCCCTTACGCGATCATCGAAAAATGGCTCGCGGAGCGCGGCATCCGTACCGGACAAGTGGGCGTCGAAGCGACCACGCGCTACGTTTTTTTCGATGGGCTGCGTCATGCCGCAACTTCACTCGATTACACCAGCGGCGACCCCATCACCGTCGGCTGCCGCGCGCAAAAAAGCACGCACGAGCTGGAATTGATGCGGCTGGCCTGTTCGGCCACTTGCGATGTGTACAAGGCCGTTTTCGCTTCCTTGCGCGAAGGCATGACGCAGCGCGAAGTTTCCGAGCTTGCGGCGCGCGGCTATGCCCGCATGGGTCTGCAGGGCGAAGCCTCGGTTTTTTTTGGCCCGTCCTCCGCCCTTCCCCACGGTTCGCGCGAGGAGCAAGTGCTGCGCGAGGGCGTCGGCGTGATGATTGACGATGGCACGACCGTCGAGGGCTATCAGTCAGACGTCACGCGCATGGGTGTTCTGGGCAAGCCGCCCGAGAAACTTCAGCACGCTTTTGAAATCGTGCGCAACGCGCAGAACGCCGCGCTTGCCGCTGCAGTCGCCGGCCATCAGTGCGGCTCGGTAGATTCCGCCGCGCGCAAAATCATCACCGACGCCGGATTCGGTCCTGGTTACAAATACTTCTCGCACCGCCTGGGCCACGGCATCGGCATGGACGGCCACGAATCGCCCTACCTGGTCAGCGGAAACACCACGATTCTAAAGCCCGGCATGACGTTTTCGAATGAGCCCGGAATTTATGTGCTAGGTGAATACGGCATGCGCTGCGAAGACGACATGGTGATCGCCGAGTCGGGAGAGGCGCAGTTGCTCACGCCGGGATTTCAGCCGTCACTCGAAACCCCAATCGCATAGCGTAGCTTCGTTTTGTCCAGAGAGCCTGCCGAAGACAGGGTTGAAGAACGTCCCGTCGGCTCAGTTGACTTAGAATTTATCCGCGAGCGCGAGCCGTCGGGCTATCAGCCCGTGTGTTGGACGTGCTCGCTAATTCCGAATGGCTGGCGCAGAACTCCACGATCCTTGCCTCGGCCCAAAAGCGCTCCAGCCCGTCCTCCTGTGAGATAAACGCGCAATGCCCGCCATGCTGAGGCGCCAGCAAAGTGATCCAGCGGTTGCCCAAAATCGCTGGATTTTGAAATGGCCCGAACGGCACGAACGGATCATCCTTTGCCGCGATAATCAGAGTAGGTACGTGAATTTCCGAAACCACCCGCGATGCGCTGGAGCGAGCGTAATAGTCGCTGGCATCCGCGAAGCCACAATAGCGCGCCGTAATCACATCATCAAACTCGCGCACCGTGCGAATCCGCGGAAATTCCGGCACAGTTCGCAGCGAATACAAATCCGAAAACAAGCTCGCCTTGTGCCGCATGTGCCGCTTCAGTCGCGTAACAAAATGATGCTCGTAAATGAAATTGCGCGGCTTGCTCAATGCGTCCGCGCAAGCGGCCAGATCCAGCGCCGGCGCAATCGCCACCACGCCGTGCAGCTCGGACGGTGGCGAGCCGCCCAATTCTCCAGCCATCTTCAGCACCAGATTGCCGCCCATCGAATAACCCGCGGCAAATATTTCGCGCAAGCCGTCCGCTGCGGCCAGCTCCATCACCACGCCACGAATGTCGCAACTCAATCCGGAATGATACAGAGTGGGACTCAGCTGCTCGGTACCGCCACAATTCCTCTGATTCAGACGCACCACGTTGAAGCCCGCGATCCACGCTTTTTCCCCGGTGCCGCGCATGTAGCCGGATTCACACGAGCCCTCCAGCCCATGCAGCACCACCAAGGTCGGATGTTCGCGCGGATTCTGTTGCCAGTGGCACTGGCCCGAAACCTGCGTGCCAGGCTCCGTCTCGAACGAACGCGCCACGCCGGGCGGCAGTTGCGGTACCGGCCGCGGCCAAAAATTCGCCGCAATGGTCATCGCGTGTGGGTTCCGCAGCAGGGGATGTGGTCTGAATTCCTTCACTGCTTACATGGTAGGGAGTCCGGGCGTTTCACGCAACCTTACTCGGCGTCAGGGTGGTCTCAATGGGTGGACGCAACACTAAGCTAGAACCCGCCTGTCATTGAAAACAAAAGCCAAAATCGCTTGCTAGGGCTAGACCAGCCGGAACGCTGCTCTGGCTGGGTTTTGACCGGGGGCAGCCAGACAGGTGGTTCTCCCGCGCAAGCATTGTCGAATCAATGCAGTGGATGGTGTTGCATCGACTGGTTGAGCTGGCAAGCTTCCGAATCAGTTCCATCAGCGCTCAGGTCCTTCGCCATCAATACCTCGTCGTAGTAGCGCCCGCCTTGCTTCAGCGCCTTGCGCTCGATCCCGTATTCCACAAAACCCAGGCTCGTATAAAGCCGGCGCGCGGCTTCATTTTCGCTGACGACGTCGAGCTGCAAAATTTCAACACGCTCCCGCGCATAATGAATCACCGCCTCGGCGAGCTTCCTCCCCACGCCGGCCTTCCGGGCGTCAGGGCGGACGTACATCCCCCAAAGGTAGCCCTTGTGCGCATCCTTCGCGCCTTCGCGACCTAGGAATCCCGCCATGCCAAAAATCTCCGCACCACAGAAAGCGCCAAAGATCGGACAACGGGCCACGCGCTCTGAAAAATGCTCGAGCGGCCGAACGCTTTCGGCTTCAAACGTGCTCCCGAAAGCTTCCGGATTGGCCCGCAGCGCTTCCAACCGAATTTCCCGATACAAATGGCCTTCCGATTGGTCTAACCGGCGGAACTGAATTTGTGAATTATCCATGCTAGATTCGTATCCGAAATTCCAATCCAGCACAATAGCGGTCTTTCCTCCGGCCGCAGCAGCTTGATTTCATCCGCGGATGCACATAAAATGAATGCTTCAATAATGAAGGTCTGCCGCTACAAGTGAATCTTCCTCGAGCCCAGCTCATCCCGCTGGGCTTTGCCGTATATGGAGACCTTCGGACTCATAGGAGCATAGATGATTGAAGGACCCATCCCCGAAGCGCTGACATTCGACGATGTCCTGCTTCTGCCGGGCAAATCGTCGATCCTGCCGGCGCAGGCGGACACGCGCACCTGCCTCTCGCGCAAGATTTCGCTCAACATTCCCATCGTTGCCGCGGCCATGGACACAGTAACGGACGCGCGTCTGGCCATCGCCATCGCGCGCCAGGGCGGCATCGGATTCATCCACCGCAATATGACCATTGACCGCCAGGCCGAAGAAGTGGACCGCGTGAAGCGCTCGGAAAGCGGCATGATCGTTGACCCGGTCACCATTGCGCCCGAACTTTCGGTCCGCCAGGCGCTCGACATCATGAACAAGTACAAAGTGTCGGGCCTGCCCGTTACTCGCGGCGCGCGCCTCGTGGGCATTCTCACCAATCGTGATTTGCGTTTCGAACGCAATCTCGATCAGCCTGTCAGCTCGGTGATGACCAAGGATAATCTCGTCACCGTTCCCGTGGGCACCACCCTCGACGAAGCTGAAAAAATCCTGCAGCGCCATCGCATCGAAAAACTTCTGGTGGTGGACGCAGACTTCAATCTGAAAGGCTTGATCACCGTAAAAGACATCCAGAAAAAAATCGAGTTTCCCAACGCCACGAAAGATGAGCACGGCCGCCTGCGCGTCGGCGCAGCCATCGGTGCCACAGGCGATTTCCTGGAGCGCGCCGCGGAAATGGCCCGCGAAAAAGTGGACGTACTGGCGATTGACACCGCGCACGGCCACAGCTCACGTGTGATGGACGCTATCCGTGTCGTGAAGCAGAAATTCCCAGAGATGCAAGTGGTAGCCGGCAACGTAGCCACCGCCGAAGGCGCCCGCGACTTGATTTCCCTGGGCGTGGACGGCCTCAAAATCGGCATCGGCCCCGGCTCCATCTGCACCACTCGCGTGGTCACCGGCGCAGGCGTGCCGCAGATCACCGCGATCATCGAAACTTCTCGCGCCGCGAAAGGCACCGGCGTCCCCGTGATCGCCGATGGTGGCATAAAATTTTCCGGAGACATCACCAAAGCCATCGCCGCCGGAGCCAACTCCGTGATGATCGGCGGCCTCTTCGCCGGCACCGAGGAATCGCCCGGCGAAACGATTTTGTATCAAGGCCGCACTTTCAAATCCTATCGCGGCATGGGCTCGCTGGGCGCCATGGAAGCGGGCTCGGCAGATCGCTACGCGCAAGAAGGCGCAGAACGCGGCAAGTCCGTTCCGGAAGGCATCGAAGGTCAGGTTCCCTACAAAGGACCGCTTGCCGGATTGGTGGACCAGCTTGTCGGCGGTCTGCGCAGCGGCATGGGCTATTGCGGTGCGGCCAATCTCACCGAGCTCCAGGAACGCAGCAAGTTCATCCGCATCTCGTCGGCCGGCTTGCTCGAAAGCCACGTGCACGACGTGATCATCACGCGCGAAGCTCCCAATTACCGACGCGAATAGAGCGCATCCCATGAAGATTGGAATTCAATCAATGCGCCGCTGCGCCGGGCCGGACCGCTAGGATGAAATGGCTCCGTTACTGGTGGCCTGCGCTTCTCTGGGCTGTCGTGATCTTTTCATTTTCGACCGGCCTTTTCAAGTCGGAGAACACCGGGGCTTTGATCATTCCCATCCTGCGCTTTTTTCTTCCCCATGCTTCCGCTGAAACTCTCGATCTCCTCCACCACATCATCCGCAAATGCGGCCACTTAACCGAATATTTCATTTTCAGCATGCTGATCCTGCGCGGAATCCGTGCCGGCGAAAAGGGTTTGTACTTGCGCTGGGTTCTGGTGACGATCTTGATCGTCGCCGGATACGCCGCGCTCGATGAATATCACCAATCGTTCGTGCCCGGCCGCACCGCTGCCGTCGGCGATGTGCTCATTGACACGACGGGCGGCATCGCCGCGCAGATCGTCGCATCGCTTTTCGTTCTGCTGGGAAAGGCTCGTGAAAAGCGGCTCGAGGATGAAAGAAAAGGTGCCGGTGCGGTTCCGACTAGCACAGCTTAGAAAATCCACTTACTGAAATGGAGAAGCCGATGTCCAGCCGTTTCTTGCGCTATCTGCCGACGCTTGCCGTTTGCCTTCTAGCATTTCCTCCGCCCGCTGCCGCTTCCGCAGCCAACCCGGTCAGTTACGAATTAAAGTTCGAGCGGCCCAACTCCCATCTGCTCGATGTCACAATGCATGTGGACGCGCTTTCCGGGGCTTCCGTGGATTTCGCCATCCCCGATTGGGCGCCCGGTTCCTACTACATCGAAAACTACTCCGCAAACGTGCAGCGATTCCGGGTGCACTCGTCCGGCGGCCAGGAATTGACCTGGCGCAAGACGGACAGCCAGACCTGGCGCATTGAACTCGCCGGCGCGAAATCCGTCAACGTCGAATACCAGATTTACGCGAACACGCTGCAGAACAACGTCGCGCAATACAATGAGCGCCACGCATTCATTGGCGGTCCGTCTGTGTGGATGTATGTCGTTGGCGGAAAAGATCGCCCCGCCGCGCTCTCCATCGCAGTGCCCAGCGGTTGGCGCGTCGCCACTGGCATGGACCACACCTCAGCCACAACTTTTCAGGCGCCTAACTACGATACCTTCGCCGATTGCCCGCTGGAAATTTCCGATTTCGCCGAAAAAGATTTCGAAGTCCTCGGCACAAAATATCACGTGATCGTGCACGACGTCATGGGCCAAAAGGATTTCGCGAAGTTCGCGGACGACCTGCAGAAAGCCGTTGCCGCCATCGTTCCCGTGTTTCAGCCGGTGGCCGGCGCCTCGGGCCAGGGGGCTCCTTTCAAGGAGTACTATTTTATTTTCCATGTATGGCCCAAAACCGGCGGCGGCCTGGAGCATCTGAATTCCACACAAATTGATTTCGGGGCTGACTGGGATTCCACCGAGCCGACCCCCAGATTCGTCAATGGCTACGATTTGAAGCTCTACGTTTCCGCGCACGAATTCTTCCATGCCTGGAACGTCAAGCGCCTGCGCCCACTTCCCCTCGGCCCCTTTGATTATTCGCAGATGGTTCACACTCCCTCGCTGTGGATCTCCGAGGGCCTCACCAGTTATTACGGCGCGCTGGCCCTCGTGCATGCCGGGCTGGTTACTCCTGAGCAATATCTTGATGTGATTAGCCAGCTCATCACAAAATTTGAAGCGTATCCCGGCCGCAGCGAGCGCAGCATCGAAGACACCAGTTGGGACACCTGGTTTCCGCGCGAGAGCGTCATCCACCAGGACAACAACCTATTGAACACCTGGTATTCCTACTACGACGGCGGCCAGATCATGGGCCACATCCTGGACCTCGCGATCCGCCACGACACCAATAATCAGAAATCCCTCGACGACTGGATGCGCCTGCTCTATTCGCGCCATGCACTGCCCAAACTCGGCTTCGAACCCGATGACGCCATCAAAGCCGCATCCGAAGTCGTTGGCTCGGACGTCAGCGGAATTTTTCACGAGTATATTTCGGGAAAGGACCCGATTCCCTACGAACAGTATTTCGCCTACGCGGGAATTGCGGTTGAAAAGAAGCTCGATTCGCAGAAACCGTGGATAGGCATTGATACCGTCAAGAACGACGACGGCCATGCCAAAATTCGCAACATCATTCCGGGCAGCCCCACCGAAGCAGCGGGACTGGACCGCGACGACATCATCTATGCCGTGGACAGCCGCGCCGTGGACTTCGACGGCTTCGCCAAGGAAATTGCCGCACACAAGCCCGGCGACACGGTGCGCATAACTGTCCTGCGCCTTGGAGAATTCAAGGACTGCTCGGTGACACTCAAAGTCAATCCCAACCCCACCTACACGCTCAAGTTGCTGGAGCACCCGACAGACCAGCAGAAGGCCATCTACAATTCGTGGCTCGGAATCAAACAGTAGCGTCGCAGCCAACCGCGCATACGCGAAAAAACAGAAGGCCCGCTCCGACGAATCGGAGCGGGCCTTCTTGAATTTTGCGAATTACTAAAAACGAATGCTGGAAACTACTTCGTCGCCACCGCTTCCTTTTCCTCTTCCTGTTCCGGAGTCTCCACGTCCTGCCTCCGGCGCGGCTTCTTGTCTTTCTTCTTCAATTCCGAGCCGATGAACTCCAGAATCGCCAGATCCGCTCCGTCTCCCAATCTCCATCCCGCCCGGATGATCCGCGTATACCCGCCCGGACGATCCGCAAATCGCGGAGCGAGGTCGGTGAACAGCTTTTCCGTAGCCCCTGGAGTCATCAGGAAAGCCGCCGCTTGGCGTCGCGCGTGCAGCGAATCGCGCTTGCCGAGCGTAATCATTTTATCCGCCAGCCTGCGGGTCGCCTTTGCCCGCAGGATGGTGGTGTGAATACGCTCTTTCTCGATGAGGTTCGTCACCAGGTTGCGCAGCACCGCGCGGCGATGCGCGGGCTGCTTCCCGAGTTTTGACCCTGATTTAAGGTGTCTCATA
>Ga0209274_10001706_pt1 | contig 11141 bp, 5 predicted proteins | sample HubBroMetageREF1_FD_188343 | JGI IMG/M metagenome (GOLD analysis project Ga0209274, IMG submission 188343) | Reference soil microbial communities from the Hubbard Brook experimental Forest, New Hampshire, USA - Hubbard Brook CCASE Soil... | ecosystem: Environmental > Terrestrial > Soil >...
CAGACGCTGCCCGCGGGGCACACGTTGCCGCAGACGCCGCAATTGGCTTGGCTCGCCGTCAGGTCGACGCAGCCTCCGTTGCACGCGGTTTCACCCGTGAAGCACGCGCTCAAACATTGCCCCGTGTTGCAGACATTGCCCGCGGGACAGGCGTTGCTACAGTTTCCACAGTTGGCGGGGTCGGAGGTCAGGTCGACGCACACTCCGGAGCACTCCGTTTCGCCGTTCGGGCATGCGACGATGGCGCCCCCATCCCACACGGGCAAGGGGTCGAGATCGAGCTCGGCGCGGCCGCACCCCGCCCCGGCCAAGCCCGCGAAGACCGACACGAAAAACAAGCCTGAGAGAAATCGAAGAAAGCTCGACATGGCGCGCGCCCCATCCGAAACCCCGCACGACACCCCGGTTGAGGCGCAGAGCTTCGACCCTAGCTTACATCGCGCGCGGACGAGCGCCAAAGGGTTTGCCCGTGCCCCGGGGGGAGCCGCCATCGCGGCCGCCATCGCCGGAGCTCTCGCGGCGGGCTGCGGGCCCGTCTCGAGCCCCGAACCCACGGCGTACTCCGTGAGCGCCATTGAGGACGGGACGACAGACGACACGCACCTCTTTGCCGTCGGCGTGGTGCAACTGACGCAAGAACTCGCGTTCTGCTCGGGAGTGCTGCTCGCGCCGAACCTCGTGGCCACGGCCCGGCACTGCGTCGCGCAGACGCCGTCGCAGCAGATCGATTGCGCGACTTCGACCTTCGGGCCGGTGCTTCCGCTGGGCGATCTCATGGTCACGACCGCGACCGTTCTGACGGACCGGGATAATTACGCCCATGTTGTGCAGATCGTCGTGCCGTCGGCCGCCGACCAGGACAAGGTGTGCGGAAACGACATCGCGCTCATGATCCTCGATCGCAACATCGCTCTTCCGCAGTACGTCGAGCCGACGATCAATCCTCCGATGACGGATCACGCGGTGTACTCGACGACCGTGACGGCCATCGGCTACGGGCTCTCGACGCCTCTCGACGAAGCCGGGATCACGGCGGGCACGCGTCGCATCAAAGAGGACATCCCGCTTTACTGCATCCCGAACGACCCGAACTTCACCAACTGCTACAGCGATCCGATGGCGTCGCAAGTTCTTGCGACCGACGAGTTCGTATCGGGAGACGACAGCACGTGCGAAGGCGATTCGGGCTCGGGAGCCTACGATCAGCCCAGCTTCAACCGCGGGCAATGGGTGGCGTTCGGGGTCTTGTCGAGGGGGGCTGTGAGCACCGACGGCAAGACGTGCATCCAACCGGTCTACTCACGATTCGATGCGTGGGGCTCGCTCCTCATCGGGGCGGCCACGCAGGCGGCCACGCTGGGAGGCTACAGCGCGCCCGTATGGGCTGGCGGGACGGGGCCGGATCTGACACCCGCAGCCGATGCGGCTGCGACCGATGCGGCCTCCGGCGGCCAGGTGGCCACCTCGAAGCCAGCCCCGGGGTCGTTGGCCGACGGGAAGGCTTGCGGCCAGGATTCGGACTGCGCGGCGCAGAATTGCGTCTCGACCGACGACGTGACGTTCGTTTGCGCCAGCCCGTGCAACGCCGGGTCGTGTAGCTCGGGCTTCGCTTGCACGTCCGGCTATTGCTTCGAATCCGTGGGCACGGCTCCTCGACCGAGCAGCGATGGGTCGACGTCGACGGCTCCGGCCACTCACGCCAAAGGTTGCTCGATTGCGTCTTTCCAGTTTGCCGCCCGCGGAAGCGGAGCCGGGTCGGGGCTCGCTGTGCTCGCGCTCGTTGGCGTAGCGACCTCTCGGCGCCGTTTGCGCGCTCGCGGTTGCGAGAACCGCTAGGACGCCAGGCCGACCTCCGATACGTCGACGCGTCGGAGCTCACGCGGCGAGCGTAGAAGCGCGCTGTCGTCGATGCAGCGCGCAAGGCCTCGGTCGGCGTCGCTCACGGCGTCCGGCTGCGATGGATCGCGGGGGAGGATGACGGCGGCGGCCACGGCCGGGGCGACGGCGAGAGCCAAGCTTTCGTAGATGGCGTGACCGAAGATCACCGCCAGGGCGTCTCCCGAGGCCACCAGCGCTCGCAGCACGCCCGGCTGTCGAGTCGCCAGGGCGGCGTGAGCCCGCTCCGGGTCTGTCGTCAAAACGGCGATGCCGCCTTCGTCGAGAAGGGCGAGCGCATCGAGCTCGGGCGTCCGAACGGGCGGAAGCGTCCGAGCGTTGGGGACGAGCCGCGCGGCGATGGCGCGATGTTGCCGCGCATGCAGCGCCCGCTTGGCTCGGGGAAAGGTGCCCCACACGAGCGCGTTCATGAAGTCGTGCCAGCAGCGAGTGCGCGTGGGCACCGCTCCCTCGATCGTGACGCGCCCGTCGTAGAGCGTTCGCGCATCGACGGGCTCGCGCCGCCGACGTGCGGGTGGGGCCTCGACGAAACGTATCGGGGGCGCCGTCGCGAAGACTTTGAGCAGGCCGTCGGCGCTCGGAAAGTCGTCGCAGGGCTCGAGCGCTCGAGCGGCCCGGGTCAAGGGCCAGAAGAGAGGGCTCCGCGCGAGAAATCGCGGATCGAAAGGGACGGCACGCCGGACGGCGACGAGAGGCCTCACGTGGCCACTCAATACCTGTGCTGCCAAACGACGTCGACGATCGACGTCCCTTGGTCGCCGACCGTCGTCTCGAGGGCCCACTTGCGGAGAAAGCGCCAATCGAGCGTCACGAGGGTCGTATCGGGATTGGTGCCCGGCGGTGGCGCGCCAAGAACCCAAGCCACCTGGAGCGATATGTCGCGTGCGATCTGCACCGCGACCTCCGGTCGCGGGTTGGGGGTGGACGTGTCGACTTTCGTGGAGATACCGCCCGCGAGCCCCAACTTGTCGAGGGCATGGTTGACTCCCCCCAGAGCCTGATTGAGCGGCTGCGTGGCGACGCCGCCGGCTGCGGCCGCCATGGTCGACGCCTGCTGGGACCCCCCGCTGTTTTGGTCGTCGGTCGTGCCGAACAGAATGAGCGCGAGAATCTCGTTTTGCGGCCGCGATGGCTCGGATCGCAGCGTCACCTTTCCCGTCTTGAGCGGCCCGACGAAGTCGGCGTAAACACGCGTGCCATCGGGCGCCGACCAACCGGCCGTCAAGACGACCTGCGGATTGCTCGGATCCGCCTCGACGAAGGTGACTGTGCCTCTCTCGATTTCGAAGGGCTTGCCCTGAACGTCGATGGACCCGCGCGTCAAACGGATCTGACCGGCCACGCGCACGTTGGACGCGATGGTCACCTTGGGATGCCCTTCGAGCCGAACGTCCAAGTCCGTGCCCTTTCGAACCTCGACGCCTTGGCCGAGCTCGACGTCGATGACGGTCGGGATCGCCAGGGGACGGTCGAGCTTTCCTGCGGGCCCGACGTCCGTGTCGTCGTTCGCAGCATCGAGGTGCTCGAGGACGAACTCGGAGGAGCGAAGCCGCCCGACGCGAACGCCGTTCACCTCGCCCAGGTCTTGTACGTCGCGATTGGCCGACCCTGCGGGCAGCTCGAGGGTCATCGAGGGCATGTTCACGTCGATATGGTTCTCGCGGCTCGATCGCTTCAGCTTCATGTCGAAGCGGCCGTCGATCTTCCCGAGCTGCACCCCGTTGTAGACCAAAGGGAGGGCTTCGGCGCTCGGTATCTGCACGACCGCGCTCGCGCCACCGAGCGACAGACCCGTCATCCATGCGGTCGCCGCAGCCGTTACCCGACCGGTTGTCCCCCGCGCCACCACGTTCTCGACGCGCACGACTCCGTCGGGCGTGAAGGTCGCTTGGCCCGAAACTCCGTGAAATTCGGTACCCAAGAATCCGATTTCGAACGTGCCGCCTCGGAGAGCCAGGGTTCCGCTCGGTCGTACGAGCTGATGTTGTGGATCGATCTGCACGCTCGCGCTTCCGTCGATGCGACCGTCGAGCGCCGTCACGCCGGAAAGCCATGGGAGCAGGAGCTCCGCACGAAAGTTCGTGGCCTTGAGCGAGCCGCTGGCGGGCTCCGTCGGGTCGAAGTGGGGCAAGAGAGCGGTGCCCCAACTCCCCCCCGACTGCAGCTCGGCGATGGCGAAGCCTCCGTCCACCTGGTCGATGCGTGCGGCCGCCTTCACGCCGCGCTCGTCGACGCTCGCGTTGATCCGGCTCGACTTGCACTCGACGTCGCCCACGTGCAGCGATTCGAAGTCGAGCTGCGCGGAGGCCCGCGCATTCTCGTGCAGACCCTCGAGCGTCAGATCGCCGGTGACGGTCCCGCGCACCTGCCGGTCGTCGAGCACGTCGAAGCTGCGGAGGGGGAACCGATCGAGGTGCGCCTTGCCCGAAGCTGTCCACGAGGCGTCGGTGCTTCGGGCGACCCAATCGCGAGCGCTCGCCGTGAGCCGGCCGCTGCCTTCGACCACCGGCACGCCGTGCTGGGACCCCTGGAGGCTCACGTCGAGCTGCGAGCCCTGGTAGTGGCCCGAAAGTGCGAGGTCGACGGGAAGCGCGACGAGATTCGGGTCCGCATGGCCGCGCATCAGGGATGCCGTGAAGCTCACGGTGGGCTCCACCACCGCCCCGTGCCAGTCCACGTGCGCTTGCCAATCGCCGCGGCGTCCCGCGAGCCCCAGCGCCGCCGGCATCGAAGCGAGGCCGCGCTTCGGAGCCTCGAGCACGGCGGAGAACGGCGTCGCGAGCAGGGCGTCCGCGACCCCTTCATCGGAAAAGATCGCCGCGTAGGGTACGGAAGACGACGAGGCTTTCAGCGTGGCGAGGGCGCCGGTCGCGTCTTCGATCCGCGCCTCGACGGCGGTCTCGCCCGTGTCTCCATTGACGAGCACTCGCAGGACGGGATCGATGCCGTCGAGCCGCCACCCGCCGCTCGCCGGCCGGCGACTCACGACGAGGCCCGTCGTGCGGACCGTGACGTCGACTTCGGGGGTCAGGTCCCGTTCGGAGTCTCGCGCGACGCGGGCCGCGATCACGAGCTGACCTTGCAGGCTCCCGACCGCCCCGACCGCTGCCGGCAAGTGTGCCGCCAGCCGGGAGAGATCGGCGTGCGCTGTGCCCCCGAGCTCCCCCCACGCCTTTCGCCACGGCGCGGGCGTGAGAAGACCTCCCTGGCCCAGGGCGAGCGAAGTCGAGTGAGCCTCGAGCGCACCGATGTCGTCCACCGTCGCGGTCGCGCGCCCGGACCCGCCGCGCCCGTGCAAGACAGCCTCGAGGTGCGCATCGACGTTCCTCAAGCTCCCGACCACGCCGTGGGACAGATCGATCGCGACCCGCCCTTCGGCCGAATTGGCGGTCACGGTCGTGTCCAGGTCGAGCGAGAGCTTGCCCCCGCGCGCGGGGATCGACGCAAACGATGCGACGCGCTCGAGGTCGAGTCCCGCGCTCTTCCCGCGCAAGGTCACGCCCGCAGGCGAGCCGAGCACCTCGACCGTCAACGGCGCGCCGAGGCCTTCGACGAGACCGCCGTCGAGCCGCACCGTGCCGCCGACGAAGCTGAAGAGTGTGGCCGTCGCTCGGATCGGCGGCCCGTCTCCTGCAAAGTCGATCTGCACGTCGTGGAGCCCGACGCCGCCGTCGAGCGTCATTCGTCCCTGAGCGCTGACCGCCGCGAGACTGACCGCGGGCGCGCTCACGCTCTCGGCCTCGACCTGGATGGCGATCGACGGCCTCAGGAGCGGGCCGGTGGCATGAGCGTCCATCCGCGCGCTCGTGGCTGCGACATCGCGCGCTCGAAGATCGGCGACGCTACCGGAGGCTCGCGCATCGATCGAGAGAGCCCGAAGATCGATCGTCCCGGCCGCATGAACGCTCGCCCTGCCGCTGACCCTGCCCTCGAGCGCGGAGATTTGCTCGAGGCTCGCCGCGTTGGTCGCGCCCTCGAACGAGAGCTCCGATCTCTCGGGGCCGCTGTTCAGGCGAAGCGCGAGCACGCTAGGGGCGCCCGGCTCTCGGATCGTGATATCCGCGTGACCGGAAAGGGTTCCCTGGGCCGCGCGCGTGAAGTCGACCGTGACCGCGGCCGGTGGCATTCGATGGGATCCGCACTGCGCGTTCGTGAGGCCGAGGTTGCCGCGCGCGCCGACCTCGCCGGTCGGGCGCGCCTCCACCGAGACGTCCCCGCCGAGGTCGATGCTCGAGCAAGGGATCGGAGAGACGAGGGCCCGCCCGTCGAGCTTGCGGACATCGAAGTGCACGCTCGCCTGCACGGGCGAGCCGAGGGTGACCGGTCCGGAAAGGTCGACGGTCCCGTCGCCCACCGACGCGTGCGCATCCAGCGCGAGGCGGGGCAGCGTCCCGTGGGCTTCGGCGTGAGCGGAGCATACGGCCGCGATGGGCCACGCAGGCAAGAGCACGCAGACCTCGGCGGAGCCGACCGGAGATACGTCGAGGGAAGCGTCGAGGTCTTGCCCGCGGAGCGTGACATCCGCGCGCTCCACCACCGCTCCCAGCGCACCTTGCCAAGAGGCGCGGAGCCCCCGGGCTCCCGATGCAGGCTGCTCGAAGTGGGCCTGCACGACTCCCGAGGCCTGTGAGCCCCCCGGCAAGCCTTGGACGTGGAGGAGCCCGCGACCGATATCCACAGCGAGGCCGTCGTCCGCGAGAAGCAAGCTCGCCTCGGCGCCATCGAGCTCGGCGTCGTCGGTCACCGGAGGAGCGTGAAGCGAGAGGCGCGCGATGTGCGCGTGAGGTAGTGCCAGACGCACGCTTCGCCCTTGGCCCGTGCTTCGCGTCGGCGATCGCGCGTCGAAGGCCCGTGCGATGCGCGGAACCCCCGTCTCGTCGGGGTCGAGATCGAGGTACGCGTGCGCCACCGACACCTCGGGAATGTCGACGTCGATGGGGCCCTTGCTCGGGAGGGATCGAAGAAGTGCGAACGTCGATAGGCGCGCATCGATCCCTTCGAGTGTGAGCATTCGCCGACCTTGCGCGTCGTCCACGTGCCCGTCGAGACCTAGGGCGCTCCCGAAACCGATGCTTCGGACGCGGTCGATGTAAACGTGACCAAGAAAGAGCGGATCGAGCGCTCGATTCACGCAGGCCACGACGAGGCGCGCGAGCAGGGGAACGAACGCCAAATGGAGCAGCGCTCCGCCCACCAGAGCGACGACGAAGATGGCGGCAGCCACGTGCGCGTGGACGAGCGCGCGCACCCCCCTCATCAGAACGCTTCTCCAAGGCCAAAGGCCAAGGCCAGGGGTTGCCCCAAGATGCGGGGCTGCACCCCCCAGGTGGGATCATGAGCCTCGACCTGAAACTCGTTGGGCTGACCGAGGATCTGGAGCCAAGGTACACGCCACCCGATGTCGAGCCGAATCGGACCCACGGGAGTATCGTAACGTCCGCCGACTCCGCAGGACATGTGCAGGTAGGTGAAACGCAGACTGTTTCGTTGCCAGATTTCGTACGGCGAAACGTCGCCCGCGTCGCAGAAGAGGGCCGCTCCCAAGGGGCCCGTCACGGGGATCCGGAATTCCGCGCTCGCCTGCCACATCGTAAAGCCTCCGATGGGGCTCCCGCAGCTCGCCTGGGCTGCGGCGACTTGCGCCGGCGAGAGCCCTCTCAAAGCGTTCGGGTCGCAGCTCATGGCCACCTGCTGGCTGGCCGTCGCGGGGTTGAGGAAGGGCACGAAGCCGTGCGGAGAGACGCCGCGGAGCGGAAAACCGCGGTTGGAGCTGGGGCCGCCCGAGAAGAACCCCCGGAAGTAGACGGTCTGAATGTCTTGCTCGAGCTCGTCCTCGCAGGGCGCGAGATTGGTGGGGCACGGGTTGGGCAAATGTTGGATCGTCGTGCCGTAGTTCGAGGGAAGGAGCACGCCGAGCGAGCCCGTCAGTGCAAAAGTGACCTTCTTTCCGATCGGGATGTAGCCCTCGACATCGGGCAGAATGCGCACGTCGTCGGCCGTTCCCCCAAACGGGCCACCGGCTTTCTGCAGATCGAGGTTTGCGGAAAAGCCGGCGTGCGGACGCGTCGGGTTGTCGAGAAGTTGCAGCTGCGCGAGCAGTTGAGGGAAGGAGAGGAGCACCGACGGCAGCCGCGGCGCCGAGTCGCCCGGGGGGACGTAGTAGTCGAACGGGAGCTCTCCCTGGACGTTGTAGGCGAGCTTGACGAAAAAGTGCTTCCCGAAGCGCCGCTCGGCGCCGATGGATATTTTCGGCTCGACGTAGCCGGGAACGGCGTTCGAGAGGGTTGGCTTGGTTTCGACCAGCAGCGGATAGACGTTGAACTCCGGCTCGATGAATCCCGTGGTCCGGGCCTCCAAGAAGGCGGGCTGTCTGAACTGGATGCGTAGGCGCTCCTCGGGGAAGAGCTTGCTCGGAGCCACGAAGTCCGAAGTGCTGAGCGGATAAAGAGCCACGCCGGGCTTGAGAGATACGTTGAAATCGCGCAGTCCTCCGAGCAGGTTGTGATCCTCCCAGCCCGCGAGCACGTGCACGTCCGTCTTGGTCGCGTCGAACTCGAATCCGCCCCCGAGCCTCAGTGCGCGGAGCTTGGTCGGCTCGACTTGGATGGCGAGAGGGACCACGCGCGAGGGCGGATCGGTGAGACCGGGCACGATGTGGACTCCGCTGAACACTCCGAGATCGAGCAGCGCTTGCGTGGCCGACGCGATGCGCGCGGTGGAGTACGGCTCGCCCTCCGCGATTGCGACGACCCGGTGCAGAATCGGCTCTTCGATTTCCTGCGGCGCCGGGCCGGCGCCGTCCGGGTCGAGCCCGCTGAACGTCGTAGGTCCGAAGACGGTGGCGATACCGGGTGTGACCGAGAGCGTGTAGTCGATCGCGTGCGCGCCCATGTCGGCGCGGGCTTCGGCGCTGACCTTGGCGTACGCGTAGCCGTGGTCGGTCAGCGCTTCGACGACGCCGGCGCGGGCCTTGGCGTAGGTGTCCTCGTCGAAACGACTTCCCCGCTTCAGCGTGCCGGTCGCGGCGTTCATCGTGGCGCTGACGATGGATCCTGGCAGCGCTTGGAGCCCGTCGACCTTGACGTCGCGGTTGCGCATGGGGAGACCCTCGTCGACCACGATCTCGACGTGCACGTGGCTGGCGCTCGTGGGAATGACGCGCGCCACGCGAACGTGCGCCTCGAAGAAGCCCCGGCCCCGGTAATACCGCTCGACCCGGGCGAGGTCGCGCTGCAATACGGACGAATCAAAGACGGAGTAGTCGTTCGCAACTCCGGGCAGCACACCGAGAAACTTCGGGCTCTCGTGGGTGGCGAGCTTCGCCTCGATCTCGTGAGCGTCGACCGAGCGCGCCCCGACGACATCGACCGCGTCGATCGCGGCGCGCCCTTCGGGGATCGACGCGCACGCCGTGCACGCGAGCGCCACGGCCCCGAGAAGAGCGCCGAGCCGCCGCGCGATCGCCGGAAAGGACTGCAGCGGAAGGGGCATCGGGCTCGTGGCGGCGGCATTGTACCTGTAGCATCGTCGCTCGTATGCGCCGGTCGCTCGCCCTCCTCGCCGTGCTCGGGTTTGGCTGCTCGAGTGACCTTCACCACCCACCCTATGCGCCGCAGCCGTCGGGGGCGCTCTTCGCAGTGATGCAAGCGCCGCCCCCCGGGCGCGTCGAGACGGTTCCCGCACCGCCGAATCGCGACGCGGTGTGGGTCGATGGCGAGTGGGAATGGCGCCGCCACAAGTGGGGTTGGCGACCGGGCTACTGGGCCGTCGCCCCTCCCGACGCGAAGTTTTCGCCCTGGGTCTTCGTCCGTGGCACCGACGGCCGCCTTTGGACGGCGCCCGGCGCGTGGCGCGATTCGAAGGGAGCCCCGGTGCCAGAGCTTCCGCAGCTCGCCGTCGCGCACGTCGACGCCGCCGAGGTCGTCAACGCGGTCGGCGCGACCGAAAGCACGGCGTCCACGGAAGCCGCCAAGCCGCCCGCAGCGTCCAAGTAAGAAGAAACACCGACCCTCCCGATCAGCCGTCGCGCCGCCACTTGATGTTGCATCCGATACTCGGCTTTTGATCCGATGCGGGAGCTCGCCCGGCGGCGATGGCCTCGACGGCCGCTCGGAGATCGCGCCCTGTCACCGGCTTTCCGTTGCCCGGCCGGCTGTCGTCGAACTGACCGCGATAGGCGAGCTTGCCGGCGCTGTCGAAGGCGTAGAGATCCGGCGTGCACGCGGCGTCGAACGTTCGGGCGACGCTTTGCGCTTCGTCGAACAGAAACGGGAATCTCCACGTTTCGTCGCGGGCGAGCCGAGCCATGGCAGCGGGCCCATCTTGTGGATAGGCCTCGCTATCGTTCGCGTTGATGGCCACGACGGCAAGCCCCCGATCGAGCGCTTCGTGCGCCACCCGGACGAGCTCGGCTCGAATGTGCACGACGAACGGGCAGTGGTTGCAGATGAACAAGACGAGCGTTCCGCGCTTGCCGGCGGCGAGCGCACCGACGTCTACCTGGGCCCCGTCGACCGCGTTGGGCAGCCGGATGAAGGGAAGGGGAGTGCCGAGCGCAAGCATGCTGGAGGGTGTGGAGGCCATGATTTGCTTTCGTCTGTATGTCGGAAACGTGTCCTGACGTCGCTTCTGGGCTGCCGAGCGCGGCAAAGCCGCGGGTGCGCTATTTTTGCGCGCGGGACGCTCGCGGAGCGTACTACTCTTCCAGCGGAATGCGGGACGACACGCGTGTGGAGGAATCAAAGTTCCAGTTGGGTCCGGTCGTGTCGTTCGAATCGGGCGACCTGCCCTGGAGCTACGGCGAGAACCGGCTGACCGCCCTGGTGCGAGATCCGGAGTCCGCATTTCTCTACTGGGAAGTCACCGACGAAGGCATCGCGGCGGCCCAAGGCCGGCTCGGTGGCGCTGGCGCTGAGGGCTGGTGCAACTTGCGCGTCTACGACACGACCGGTCGCGTCTTCGACGGCACCAACGCGCACGACTACTTCGACGTGCGCGTCGACCGCGCCGATCGCGAATACTTTCTCATGATCCGTCGGCCTAACTCGGCGATGCACGTCGAGATCGGGATCAAGACCCACGAGGGCTACTTTCAACCGATCGCTCGCTCCGGCCAGGCGCACTTTCCACGAAACGACCCGTCGCCCAATACGGTCCTCGAATGGATGACGGTGACCTCGGAAGAGGACGTCCCTGCGGCCGCTCCGTACCAGTCACGTTTTTCGGGCCCGGAGCCCGAGCTCCCC
>Ga0209274_10001709_pt1 | contig 11136 bp, 9 predicted proteins | sample HubBroMetageREF1_FD_188343 | JGI IMG/M metagenome (GOLD analysis project Ga0209274, IMG submission 188343) | Reference soil microbial communities from the Hubbard Brook experimental Forest, New Hampshire, USA - Hubbard Brook CCASE Soil... | ecosystem: Environmental > Terrestrial > Soil >...
CTCCCTGGATGGTACTCCAACGCCACGGCGTTCCGCGTGGTCGGCGTGTCGGGGCCGTTCTGGCTCATCCCCTCCGCCCTCCTCTCTTTTCTGTATCTCTCGGAGCTGCAGTCGGTGGTTGGCGGCGGGACGCCGTCGACCGATTACGCCTCGCTGGTACTGATCCACCTGGTCGACCCGACCAGCGCGTCGTCCGACCAGACCCAGATCGAACGCGCCTTCCCCGCCTTGACCGTGATCACGCTCGCCCAGGTCCTCGGCGAGGTCCAACAGGTGGTGAACGTCTACCGTACCTTCGGGGAGCTGATCGGGGCGATCGGGATCGTCGTCGCGGCCCTGTTCGCCACGACCGTCCTCCAAATGTCGGTGGACGACCGGAGCCGCGAGATCGCCCTTCTTCGGGCCATCGGGTACACGCGCGCCCGGGTCGGAGCCCTGGTCACCGAGGAGGGGCTGGTCCTCGCCGTAATCGGACTGTTGGTCGGGTTCCCGCTCGCGTACCTCGGTGCGGTCGAACTGAATCGGTTCCTGCTCCGCCTGATCGCCGGACTCCCGGTCGGCTTCTCCTTTGTCTCGTTCGACGCCACCGTCCTCCTCTCCGGCATCGGACTCGTGCTCGCGATCGGAATTTTCGCGGCGGTGCTGCCCGCGGTGCGGGCGATGCAGCTGCCCGTCGCCGAGGAGCTCCGGGCCCCATGACCCGTTTCGGATTCGGCTCCTCCCTGCGCCATCTGCGCCTTCAGCAGGTGCTCGCGGTCGCGGCGATCGGGACCGCGGTGGCGCTCCCCGTCGTGCTCGTCAGTGTCGGGGGCGGAGTTTCGTCCCACGAACTCGCCAACCTGCAGAACGCGGGATATCAGATCGTGGTCAGTGCCGGCGGGGTGCACGGGATCACCGGGGCGCACCGGCTGGCGGCCCAGATCCTCACGATCGGCTCGGTCTCGGCGGCGTCGCCCGTACTCAGCGTTCCGGTGGACTCCTACTTCGAAAGCGGGGGGCCGACCCCCGTCCTCGCGGAGGGAGTCATTCCCGATCAGTTCGCCCCGACCCAGGGGCCGGCCGAAAGCGGCCTGTTCCCCTCGCCGCTCCCCCTCGGAGACCCGAGCGACCTCGTCCACTACGACAACGGCACCTACGCGGGCCCGGCCACGTACGACGTGATGGTCTCCTCGCCGCTCGCGCAGGCCGAGGACATCGACGTGGGCTCGCACCTCCTGCTGAGTCCGGCCGCCAACCGAACGATCGGCGTGTCGTACAATGTGACCGGAACGTTCGGGGTCGCCCCCACGGCGCTCGGCCCGACGGGGGCCTTCGCGATCGTGCTACCGCTTTCGGACCTCCAAGTGATGACCGGCTTTGGCGCCGGGGCCGGGACCACGGTTCCGGACGCCGCCGACACGATCCAGGTCGCGCTCTCCGGTGCGGCCGCCACGGACCCCGCGACACTGGACCACGTCCGAAATGAGATCCAGGCGCTCACTCCGTACTACGGCGTCAGTTCGCTCGACCAGGAGGCGCAGCAGCTCGAGGCGGCCAGCGGCGTCCTCACCGGGTTCTACCTTGCGCTCTCCTCGGTCGCCCTGACCGTCGGCCTCCTCTTCCTCGCCCTCGTGCTCGTGCGCCGGGTCGAAGCGGACCGGCGCTCGATCGGGATCCGACGCGCGCTGGGCCTACCGGGCCGATGGATCGCGGGCGGCATCGTGGTCGACGGGCTCGTGCTGGCGACCCTGGGATCCCTGGTCGGGGTACTCGGAGGCTACCTCATCGTCGAAGCACTCTCGACCTGGGGCTCGGCGGCGGTCCAGGAGGCGGCGCAGCTCGCGGTGTTCTCGCCGGAGACGCTCGGCGCCATCGTCCTCGGGGTGGTGGCGCTTTCGCTGCTGGCGAGCGCAGTCGCGACCCGTTCCGCGCTCCGACTTCCGATCACGGAGGCGCTGCGTTGATCGGTCCTCGCTCCCCGAGCATCGAGCTCACTCGTGTCAGTCGGACCTATCGGGCGGGACGACCCGAGGAGGTTCGCGCCCTCCGCGGCATCGACCTCACGATCGCACCGGGGGATTTCGTCTCCGTCGAGGGACCGAGCGGGTGCGGCAAGACTACGCTGTTGAACTTGCTCGGGCTGCTCGATGCCGCGACCGGGGGCGAGGTCCGCTGGGACGGACGGCCCGTCGGCAGCCGTTCCGACCGTGAACGGGCGCGCCTCCGACTCGAGGGTGTCGGATTCATCTTTCAGCGGTTCTACCTGCTTCCGACCTTGACCGCCCGGGAGAACATCGAACTGCCGATGCGCGCGCTCCGCGTACCCCACGCCGAGCGGACGCGCCGGTCGGCCGACCTGCTCCGGGAGGTCGGGCTGGCCGGGAAGGAGAACTCGTTCCCCCACCAACTGTCCGGCGGAGAAGAACAGCGCGTCGCGGTGGCGCGGGCCCTCGGGAACCGCCCGGGGCTTCTCCTCGCCGACGAGCCGACGGGCGAACTCGACAGCGTCAACGCGACCGCCGTCCTCGACCTCCTCGAACGGGTCCGCGCCGACCGGGACGCGACGCTCGTGGTCGTGACGCACAATCCCGAGGTCGCCCGTCGCGCCCGCCGCCACCTCACGATGCGCGACGGGGTCGTCGCGGCCGACGTACGGGAGGCGTAACCGTGGCCCGCATCGCGATCCTGCTCACCGACCGGTGCCACCCGAAGGAATGCCAGTGGGAGTGTCAGGCGTACTGCCCGCCGGTCCGGATGGGCCAGGAGTGCATCGTCGAGGGACCGACGGGCAAACCGATCATCTCCGAGACGTTGTGCATCGGCTGCGGCATCTGCGTTCACAAGTGCCCGTTCGACGCGATCAAGATCCTGAACACCCCCGAGGCGAACCCGTCGGAGATCGTCCACCGGTACGGATACAACGGATTCCGGATGTACCGGATGCCGATCCCCCCGACCCGGGGGATCACCGGCCTGCTCGGACCGAACGGCACCGGCAAGACGACCGCGCTCCGGCTCCTCTCGGGGCAGGAGGTACCGAACCTCGGCGACTATGCCGCGCCCGGCGACTGGTCGAAGGTACTCGAGCACTACCGGGGGACGGCGCTGCGCGCCCACTTCGAACGGGTCGCGAAGGGCGAGCTCCGGTCCGTCCTCAAGCCCCAGTACGTCGACCGGATCTCCGAGGAACCCCTGACGGCGCTCGAGTACGTCGGAGCCAGTGGCGGACCGGCGGCGAAGACGCTGGAGGAGGTCGGACTCTCGAATCGGGGCGAGCGGCGGCTCTCGGAGCTGTCCGGGGGAGAGCTCCAGCTCGTCTCCATCGCCCGGACGCTCGCGACCGACGCCGACCTCTACCTGATCGACGAGCCCTCGAGCTACCTCGACATCGTCCACCGCCTCGAGGTCGCGCGCATCCTGCGCCGGCTCGGCGAGACCAAGAGCGTCGTCGTCGTGGAGCATGACCTCGCGCTGCTCGACTACCTCGCCGACCAGGCGCACCTCATCTACGGGGAGCCGGCCGCGTTCGGGGTGATCAGTCATCCGATCCCGATGCGATCGGCGATCAACACCTACCTCAACGGGTACCTGAAGGACGAGAACGTCCGGTTCCGCACCGAGCCGGTCCGTTTCGTCTCCCATCCGCCCAAGCCGGCGTCCCGTACGAACGTGCTGGTGGCGTTTCCCGCACTCGAAAAGGAGTATCCCCGCTTCCACCTCTCGGTCGGGGCGGGGGCGCTCGCGAAGGGACAGACCGTGGGGGTCGTCGGGCCGAACGCGACGGGGAAGACGACGTTCGTGCGGATGCTGGCCGGCGTCGAACCGCCGACCCGGGGGACCCCACCGACCGGGGTGACCGTCAGCTACAAACCCCAGTACCTCAAGGCGACCCAGTCGGCGAGCCTGCGCGAGCGCGCGACGGCGCTCGCGAACGACCCGTCGTTCGATGCGAAGCTGTTCGAACGCGACCTCGTCCCCGGTCTCCACCTCGAGGAGATCCAGGACGTCGCGCTGACCGACCTCTCCGGAGGCGAACTCCAGCGCTCGGCGGTCGCCCTCGCCCTCGCGCGGCCGGCGACGCTCTATCTCCTGGACGAACCGTCCGCCTACCTCGATGCCGACGAACGGATGTCGATGGCGCGGCTGCTCCGGCGCCAGGTCGAGCGGCAGGCGGTGAGCGCGCTCGTCGTCGACCACGACGTGTACTTCCTCGACCTCGCGTGCGACGAGCTGATGGTCTTCCGGCCCGACGCGGCCGACGGCTCGGCAGGGCGCGGCGACGGTCCGTTCGCGATGCGGGAAGGGATGAATCGTCTGCTCGAAGGGGTGCACATCACGTTCCGACGCGACCCGGAGACGCTGCGGCCCCGGATCAACCGCGAGGGGTCGGTGCTCGACCGAGAGCAGCGCGCGCGCAAGGAGTATTACTACGATGCCGCCAACTGACGCTCCGGCACTGCGCCCCGTGGACGTTCCGCGACTGGATGCCCAGGGTCGCTACCACGCGCGCGGCACGGTCTCGGCGATCACGCTCGGGATCTACGTGCTCGTGATCCTGCTGCTGATCTTCGTGGTCGCGCGGGACGCCGCCGACAATGTGTACGCGGTCTACGTCCTGACCCTCGTGACGGTCTTCTTCGCGTTCCGGTACGCCTCGACGAACTATCGGATCGACGACACGTACCTCTACGCCCGCCGGGTCCTCGGGTCGCGCCGGGTCCCGCTCGCCGACATCCGCAAGATCGAGTTCATGCGCCTCCGCGACCTTTCGGCGACCGGATTCTTCGGCTCGTGGGGGTACCGCGGCCGGATGTGGAGCCCGTTCATCGGCAAGCTCGACGCGATCTATACGGACCCGTCCGGACTGCTGATCACGGGGGGTGACGTGCCGTTGTTCATCTCCCCGCGCGACTCGCCGGGATTCGCCCGGGAGCTCTCGCGTCGGGTCCGTTCGTCCTCGGGCGCACTCACCGTCGACGTGGGCAGCCCGTAGGGGAATCACGGCGCGGGGGACGCGACGTGGCCCGGGAGCGCGAGACCGGTCAGTAGGTCGGAAGGCTCGGGTCGACCTTCTCGGCCCAAGCCGTGATCCCGCCCCGCAGGTTCCGCACGTTCGAGAATCCGAGGTCGAGGAGCAGCCGCGTCGCCTGAGAGGACCGTCCCCCGGTCCGGCAGTAGACGACGATCCGTCGCGCGCTCGTGATCTCGTTCAGCCGACCCGGGAGCTGGGCCCGCGGGATCAGTCGCGCGTTCGGAAGGTGCACGATGTCCCACTCGTTCGGGTCCCGGACATCGAGGAGGGTCGGCGGGTCCGCGCCGGCCAGCTCGTCCCGGAGCGCCTCGGGAGTGATCTCGGGGAGCCCCTGGCCGTCCGTCTCCGCGGCGATCGCCGGAACGCCGCAGAACGCCGGGTAGTCGATGAGTCCCGTCTGCGTGGGGCGGGTGGAACAGATCACGCACTCGGGGTTCTTCCGGAGCTTGAGCTCCCGGAACCGCATCGCGAGCGCGTCGTAGAGGAGCAGCCGACCCACGAGGGGTTCGCCAACCCCGAGGAGGATCTTCACCGTCTCCGTCGCCTGGATCAGGCCGATGAGCCCCGGGAGGACTCCGAGGACCCCCGCTTCGGCGCACGAGGGGACCAGGTCGGCTGGAGGGGGTTCGGGGAAGAGGCACCGGTAGCACGGGCCCTTCGTCGCGTCGAACACGCTCGCCTGCCCCTCGAACCGGTAGATCGATCCGTACACGTTCGGCTTGCCGAGCAGCACGCACGCGTCGTTGACGAGGTACCGGGTGGGGAAGTTGTCGGTCCCGTCGACGACGACGTCGTACGGCCGGAGCACGTCCAACGCGTTCTCGGCGGACAGCGGAGTGAGGTAGGGCACGACCCGGACGCCCGGGTTCAGCGCTTCGAGCCGCTCCCGGGCGGCCTCGAGCTTCGGCCGACCGAGGTCGCGGGCCGAATAGAGGATCTGTCGTTGCAGGTTGGAGAGGTCCACCTCATCAAAATCGACCAGGCCGATCTCCCCGACGCCCGCGGCGGCGAGGTACAACGCCGCGGGGGACCCGAGGCCGCCGGCCCCCACGAGCAGGACCTTGGAGCGTCGGAGCTTCTTCTGCCCGGCGAGGCCGACCTCCGGCAACAGCAGGTGGCGACTGTAGCGGCGAAGTTCGTCCCGGTCGAGGGTCTCCTCGGGAAGGTTCGGAAGTACCGAGAGGGGAACGCTCGAGGCCGACCGTCGCGCTTCGGCGGGGGAACCGCCGGCGATGGCCGGGACGATGGACACGACGTCCCCCTCCTTCACCGGGGTCAGGTCCCCTTCGAGGTTGCGGATATCCTCGTCGTTGAGATAGAAGCCGAGGAAGCTTCGGAGCTTTCCGTTCGGGTGCAACAGACGCGTCTTGGAGCCCGGGAATCGTTCGCCGATCGCGAGTACGACCCCTCCCACCGTCTCTGCCTCTACCGTGATCTCGGCCGCTCCGTCGGTGAAGGAGCGCAACGGCATGGGGATCTTGACCGTCACCACGTGCGTTACCGGGCTCCGGGACCTCTTAGGCTCTCCGTTGGGTCCAATTCATCCGCGGAAGGCGTCACCAGGGGTACCTCCCGGAACGTGGCGTTGTCGGCATCGAGTTCGAACGCCGCGAGCGCCGCCGTTCCCGCCGCGGTGACCGAGAGGACGAGATACGAGTACCACGGCCACGCGTTCTCCTGGTCGAACTGCGACGGGCGTGCCGGGTAGTCGGGATGCGAATGGTAGAACCCGACGACGACCTGTTCGGTCCCCTCCAGCTCCCTCTCGGTCGACCGGAGTTCCTCCGCCGGGATGACGAAGCGACGCCGCCGTTCCCCTTCGGACGCGTTGGCCGCCCGCCGGATCGCTCGGATGAGCCGAGGGGCGTCGATCGGCAAAGCATCGGCTCGCGCGAGAAGGAAGCCGCAGCACTCTTCGGGGTACGCCTCCCGTGCGTGGCGACGGATCGCTTCGACGAGCGGGCTCGGCACCTGGACGGGTCTCATCGAAGATCACGGCTCCCCGAACGTCGGCCAGCGGCGAGCAACGGCCGCGATCGTGATGCCGGGCCGTATCCCGGGTCCGAAGCTCGTGCCGAAACGTGGGACGATGCCGGGTCTACGGCAGCTGGATCAGATGCGCGCACCGCATCCCCCCGCGGCCCATCGAGTCCTCGAGGTCGACCCCGACTTCGCCGAGCAGCGCTTCGGTGAGATTCTTGTCGAAGACGTCGCAGAGGAGGAACGGGTGCGACAACGCGCTGTGACGGAAGATGCAGTTCGTCCGGACGATGCGGAGGTGGCCGTCCTCGGTCTTCTCGGCGGTGCAGCGGAACCCGAGCTGGTTAAGCGCCGTAACGAGGTTGCGAGCTTTCTCCTCGGTCGTTCCGCCGCGCGGGATCTCTTTCGCGACCACGGCCGCCATCCGTCGCGCGGACTCCGCGAAGAGGGCGCTCACGAACCCTTCGCCCTCGCGCGCGAGGAGCTCATCAATGACGGCGTCGAGGATCAGGTCGTACTTCTTCGGGAACAGATCCTGCCCCTGACCGGTCAGTACGTAGCGCTTCCGCGGCCGACCCACGCCTTCACGTCGGAACGACGGGACCACGAGCCCCTTCTCCTCCATCCGGTCGAGGTGGCCCCGCGCCGCGCTCTCCTGGATCCCCAGCTTCGTCGCGAGGTCGCGCGCGGTGCGCGGCGCCGTCGCTAGCTCTTCGAGAATCCGTCCGCGGGTCCCTTCGAGTGTTCCGCCGTCCGCCGCGCTCATGGGGTCTGGTGCTGCCCTCCATCGACCTCGGAGGTCGACTCGGGATTTACACACCGCGCCATGCTTAAATAACGGTATCGGCTCGTATTCGAACGTAGCACCATGGCCGCGGCATCGGGAACTCACACGCTCGTCGTGGAAAACCTCCACGCCGAGGTGGCAGGAAAGGAGATCCTCAAGGGAGTGAACCTTACCCTGCGGAGCGGCGAGCTGACGGCGCTGATGGGCCCGAACGGGTCCGGGAAGAGCACGCTCGCCTACGCCCTCATGGGCCACCCGAAGTACAAGGTGACGAAGGGGACGGCGCTCCTCGACGGGTTGGACCTGCTGAAGCTTCCCGTCGACCAGCGCTCGAAGGCCGGCCTCTTCCTCGGTTTCCAGTACCCGCAGGAGGTCTCGGGCCTCTCCCTATCGAAGTTCCTCTGGACGTCGTACATGCTCCGGCACACGGCCCAGACCGCGGACACGGCCGCGTTCGACCGTGACCTCAAGACCCACCTCTCCTACCTCGGCATGGACGAATCTTTGCTCAAGCGCTCCCTCAACGAGGGCTTCTCCGGAGGGGAGAAGAAGCGGGTCGAGGTGCTCCAGATGGCGACGCTCGACCCCCGCTTCGCGATCCTGGACGAGCCCGACTCGGGGCTCGACATCGATGCCGTGCGCGCCGTCGGCGAGACGGTCGCGAAGCTCCGCCGACCGGATGCCGGCATCCTCGTGATCACCCACTACCAGCGGATCCTTCAGTTCCTCAAGCCCGACAGCGTCCACGTGATGGTCGACGGCTCGATCGCGCTCTCGGGGGGCCGCGAGCTTGCCGAAGAGCTCGAGGCGAAAGGGTACGACTTCGTCAAGCTCGGCATCGCCGGCGCGGCCGACGCGACCTAGACCCGCGCTCCCACGAGACCCCGGGAACGTTCGGACATGGACGTCGAACGGATACGGGCGGACTTTCCGATCCTCCGGCGGTCGTTCCACGGTCATCCCCTGGTGTACCTCGATTCGGCCGCGACCTCGCAGAAGCCGAAGAGCGTCCTCGAAGCGGAGTCCCGGTTCTACTCCGAGACGAACGCCAACGTCCACCGGGGCGTCTACGCACTCAGCGTCGAAGCGACCGACGCCTACGAAGCGGCCCGGGAGCGGGTCGCCCGGTTCGTCCACGCCAAGGACCCGTCCGAGGTCGTGTTCGTCCGGGGGACGACCGAAGCGCTCAATCTCGTGGCGACCAGCCTCGGGCGCTCTCACCTGCATCGCGGCGACCACGTGCTGACGACGGTGATGGAGCACCACTCCAACATCGTGCCCTGGCACTTCCTCCGGGAACAGATGGGCATCGAGATCGACTTTCTGGACATCGACGCCAACGGCCGTCTCCGGCTCGACGAGCTCGACCGGTTGCTGGGACCGAAGACCAAGGTCGTCTCGTTGACCCATGCGTCGAACGTGCTCGGCACGGTGAACCCGGTCCGTGAGATCGCGGACCGCGCGCATGCCGTGGGCGCGGTCGTCGTCGTCGATGCGGCGCAGTCCGCGCCGCACCGACCGATCGACGTCGCGGCGCTGGGAGCGGACCTGCTCGCGTTCTCGGGTCACAAGGTCCTCGGGCCGATGGGGATCGGCGTTCTCTGGGGGCGGGCGGACCTGCTCGCCCGGATGCCTCCCGCCTCCGGCGGAGGCGAGATGATCCAGGAAGTGCACCAGGACCGGGTCAGCTATCGGGAGCCGCCCGCGCGGTTCGAGGCCGGCACCCCGAACGTGGCCGGAGCGGTCGCCTTGTCCGCTGCGCTCGACTATCTCGAGGGCGTGGGATGGGAGGAGATCGCGGCGCACGAACGCGCGCTGTACCTCCACGCCCGCAAGCAGGCGACCCGTCGGTTCGAGGGGCGCCTTCGGATCTACGGACCGACGGAGGCGAACGACCGCCATGACGTGATCTCGTTCGCGCTCGCCAAGGTCCACCCCCACGACATCGCGACGCTCCTCGACGCGGACGGGATCGCGGTCCGGGCCGGCCACCACTGTTGCCAGCCACTGATGGAGCGGCTCGAGGTCCCCGCGCTGACTCGGTCGAGCCCCTACATCTACAACACCGAAGCCGAGGTCGACCTCCTCTTCGACGGGCTCGAGAAGGTCGCGAAGGTGTTCGCGTAAGTTGTAGCGGTGGGACCTACAGACGCCGAAATCCTGGTCCGCCTGTCGGCGAGGAATGCCGCTGTCGCGGCGGGGGCGACCTCTCATTTAAATACACCGGGGTGCTGGAATCGATGAGGCAATCATGGCGCAGACCGCTCAAGAAGTCACCCCGCTCGACTACACGCGGTACGACTTCAAGAATCCCGAGACCTACCGGCTCCGCATCGCGAAGGGTCTCTCCCGCGAGGTCGTGGAGCAGATCTCCAAGTTCAAGGACGAGCCCGACTGGATGCTCGAATATCGCCTGCGCGCCTACGAGCACTTCGTCCAGCGCCCGATGCCCGACTGGGGACCGAGCCTCGACGAGATCGATTTCGACGCGTACACCTACTACGCGAACCCAATGCTCGAGGGGGAGACCAAGAAGAGCTGGGACGACCTCCCCGCCGACATCAAGAACACCTTCGAAAAGCTCGGGATCCCGAAGGCCGAGCGCGAGTACTTCGGCGGCGTGGGCGCCCAGTACGACAGCGGCACGATGTACCACAAGCTCCGGGAGGACCTCTCCGCGAAGGGGATCATCTTCTGCGACACCGACACCGCGGTCAAGGAGCACCCCGAGATCGTCCGGAAGTACTTCGGAAAGATCATTCCCTACAACGACAACAAGTTCTCCGCCCTCAACAGCGCCGTCTGGTCGGGCGGCAGCTTCGTCTACATCCCGCCCGGGGTCGACTGCGCCATCCCGCTGCAGGCGTACTTCCGGATCAACGCGAAGAACGTCGGCCAGTTCGAGCGCACGCTGATCATCGCCGACAAGGGCGCGAAGGTCCACTACATCGAAGGGTGCACCGCCCCGGTCTACTCGACTGACTCGCTGCATGCCGCCGTGGTCGAGGTCGTGGCCGAGCCGTATGCCAAGGTCCGCTACACGACCGTCCAGAACTGGTCGAAGAACGTCTATAACCTGGTCACGAAGCGCGCGGTCGCCTACGAGCAGGCGCTCGTCGAGTGGGTCGACGGCAACATGGGTTCCAAGGTGACGATGAAGTATCCGTCGGTCTACCTCAAGGGCCGCGGCGCCCGGGCCGACATCCTCTCGGTCGCGTTCGCGAGCGAGGGTCAGATCATCGACTCCGGAGCGAAGGCCGTCCACTCGGCGCCGGACACCTCCAGCAAGATCATCGCGAAATCGATCGCCATCCGCGGAGGCCAGACGAGCTACCGGGGGCTCTTGCACGTGGCGCCG
>Ga0209274_10001713_pt1 | contig 11126 bp, 10 predicted proteins | sample HubBroMetageREF1_FD_188343 | JGI IMG/M metagenome (GOLD analysis project Ga0209274, IMG submission 188343) | Reference soil microbial communities from the Hubbard Brook experimental Forest, New Hampshire, USA - Hubbard Brook CCASE Soil... | ecosystem: Environmental > Terrestrial > Soil >...
CCACCTTCAGTCCCGGCGTGTGGACGAAATACATCTCCGGATTCGCCGAATGGAACGGACCGCCATGCACTCCGCCGCCCGATGGCCCGCGCAACACCATCGGCACCGGCGCGCCCCAGCGGTAGTGCGACTTCGCCAGGAAGTTCGTCACCTGGTTGAAACAGCACGCGATGAAGTCGATGAACTGCATCTCGACAACGGGCCGCAGGCCCAGGTAGCTCATGCCGCAGGCCGCGCCCACAATGGCGGTTTCGCTGATGGGCGCGTCGATCACGCGCTCGCGCCCGAATTTTGCCAGCAGCCCTTCCGTCACCTTGAACGCGCCGCCATAAACGCCGATGTCCTCGCCCAGCGCCACAACGGTCGGGTCGCGGTCCATCTCCTCGAAAAGCGCCTGGCGGATGGCCTCGAGCATAGTGATCGTCGCCACTAGCGTCTTCTCCGCTTATCTCGAGGATTGTTGCGTGGATTGTCCCTTGCCTCGCGCACGAAGGCTTTGTCCTTCGGGCCGCGGCCAAACGGAACGCGCAGCGCAGCCGCTTCTTCGATGTCGGTTTTCGGCTCAGGCTTCACGACGGGTGTTTTCACCACCGGTTTCGCAGCCTGCTTTTCGAGCGGCGCCGCGCGCTTGCCTCCGTTGCCGGCCGCCGCCACTTCCTTGGCACCGGGAATTTCGCCATCGAGACCGCCAAAGTGTTCCAACGTCCAAGCGGCTTCGATGCTGGACTTCGGGGGCGTTACTTCTTCCTTGGGGCGCTTCCAGTCCGCTTCGATCGTGTGACACCCATCGCAGTAGACGCCGCGTTCCGCGAGTTCAGGCGGAGGCGACGGCGATTCCTCGGCGAATTTCTGCTCCGCGTCGAGTTCGCGTTCGATCCGCGCGTCGATTTCCGATTTCTTCTTCGCGTCCCAGACCTTGTTTTCGGTCAGATATTTCTCATACAGAGTGATGGGGTCGCGCGCCTTCCAGTGTTCGAACATTTGCTTCGGCACGTATTCCGCGGGATCGTGTTGCGCGTGCCCCTTCATGCGCATCGTTTTCACTTCGATAAGCACGGGACCGTTCCCCGCGCGGCAATCGTCCACGGCGTCCTTGGTGGCGTTGTAGACGGCGAGCACGTCGTTCCCGTCCACCGTCTTGCTGGTGATCCCGTACGCGCGCCCGCGATCCGCCAGGTTCTTCAGCGGAACCTGTCGCGATACCGGAGTCGAATACGCCCACTGATTGTTTTCGAGAATCAAGACGAACGGCGCGCGCTGAGCGGCGGCAAAATTCAGGCCTTCGTGAAAAGCCCCTGTCGAGCTGCCGCCATCGCCGATCCAGGTGAGCGTCACGATATTCTGGCCGAGATATCTTCCGGCCATCGCGACTCCGGTCATCACCGGAATCAAATCGCCGAGCATCGATATCGGCGAGACCGTGTGCCGGACTTTCAGATCGCCAAAATGGCTCGTGCCGTCCTTGCCGAGAGTGGGCGACGTGAATTTCGCCATGTGCTGCGTGAAGATGTCGCGCGGTTTGAAGCCTTTCACGAGTAGTGCGCCGATGTTGCGGATCATCGGAGCCAGCCAATCGCGCGGCTCGAGAGCATACGCGCTGCCCACAGAAACCGCTTCCTGTCCCAGGCTCGAATACAGCCCGCCCACGATCTTGTTCTGCCGGAAGAGCCGCACCATACGCTCTTCGAGCTGCCGGTTAAGCTGCATGAAGTAATAGAGCTCGATTTGCTGCTCTCGCGTCAGCGGACGACTCATGCCCGGATCTCCTTCACAGCTTCCGCGTGCGCGTGTGCGTTCTCAAACGGTTCTGGCGGGAGATTGCTGCCCGCTACCGCTTCTTCCAATTGGCCAGGAGTCACGAAGACCATCTCTCGTTCAAACACTTCTCCAAAGTGAAACGCGAGGCGGCGGCGAACTTCTTCGCCGCGTATCGCTCGTCCCAGAATCCGTTCCAGCGACGTGGCGCGCCGATCCGTAATCCCGCACGGCACGATCAAATCGAAATAGCGAAGGTCCGTCGACACGTTGTATGCAAAACCATGAGACGTGATCCACCGGCTCAGACGTACGCCCAGCGCCGCGAGTTTCTCTTCGCCCACGTTCGACTCCGCCCAAATCCCATGGCGCCCTTCCGCCCGCGCCGCGCGAACGCCGAAGTCCGCCGTCGCGCGAATCATCGTTTCCTCGAGTTGTTCGACGTACCAGCGGACATCACGGCGATGCTGAGTCAAATCGACAATCGGATATCCTACGATTTGTCCTGGGCCATGATACGTGATATCGCCGCCCCGGTCCGTTGGCTGAAACTCCACGCTCATCTGCGCGAGAAGGCGGTCACCCGCGCGCAGGTGCTCCATCTTGCCGTTGCGGCCCAGAGTGATCACGTGCGGGTGCTCGCAAAAAAGCAGCACGTCCGGCACTGCGCCGCTTTTGCGCGCATCCACCAGCCGGCGCTGCAATTCGAGCGAGGCTGTGTAGCCAATGAGCCCCGCGTCGACAATCCAGCACTCTCGCTGCAATTGATTCATTCCCACGCCACCGATTTCCACTTAAGTCGAACTTCGTGCCGCCACTAAATCTAAAAATTGATCGCCAGGCCGCGCACGGCATTGAACGCGTCGCCCATCGCTTCCCAAACCGTGGGATGCGCGTGAATGACGGCGCCCATGTCGTCCAGCGTCGCTTCCAAATTCAGCGCCGTCGTAGGCTCTGCAAGAATCTCCGTCGCAAGCGGCCCGATCGCGTGCACGCCCAGAATCTCGCCGTACTTCGCCTCGGCCACCACCTTGATAAATCCCTCATGCATGCCGAGAATCGTCGCCTTGCTGTTTGCGATGAACGGGAATTTGCCCGTCTTCACATTGAAGCCGGCCTCGCGGGCTTGCTTCTCGGTGAGGCCGACCGAGCCGATCTGCGGCTCGCAATACGTCGCGTTGGGGCAACGCTTGCGGTCAAACGGCTGCACCTCTTTGCCCGCCATGCGCCCGACCGCGGTGATTCCTTCCATCGAGGCCGCGTGCGCGAGCTGAGGCAATCCGGCGACGATGTCGCCAATGGCGTAGAGTTTCGGCTCGTCCGTTTCCAGAAACGCGTTCGTGTGAACGTAGCCGCGCTCGACCTTCGCCTTCGTCTTTTCGAGTCCGATATTTTCGGTCAGCGGGCGGCGGCCGACGGCGATCAACACTTTCTCCGCGCTAACCGTTTGAGGCTTCCCCTCTTTGTCGGTGAAAGAAACGCTCGCGCCGTTGGCGTCCTTCTTCACCGATGCGACCTTCGCCCCGGTCTCGACTCGCATTCCCTTTTTCTTGAAGGCTTTCTCGAGCTCCGGCGAAATATCCTCATCTTCGAGCGGCACAAGGCGCGGCATCGCTTCGAGAAGCGTCACTTCCGTGCCGAACGTGCGAAAGATCGAAGCAAACTCGACGCCCACGGCCCCGCAACCGACGACAACCATGGATTTGGGAATGGCTTGCATTGTGAGAATTTCGCGATTGGTCAGGATCGTCTTGCCGTCGATCTCGACGCCCGGAAGCGTTCGGGCTTCCGAACCGGTGGCGACCATGGTGTACGTTGTCTCGATTTCCGTTGTCTTGCCGTCTTTCTCCACAGAAACGCGACCCGGACCGGCGATTCGCCCCCATCCGGTGATCGTCTCCACTTTGTTCTTCTTGAAGAGAGACGCGATTCCGAGCGAGTGTTTCTTTACGATTTTGTCCTTGCGCGCGAGGATCGCGGGCCAGTTGATGCCCACATCTTTCACTTCAAAGCCGAACTCCTCAGCCCGCTTGAAATAATCGTATATATCGGCGTGATGCAAGAAGACTTTCGTCGGGATACACCCGACATGCAGGCAGGTGCCGCCGAGAAACGGGTCCTTCTCGACAACCGCCGTCTTCAATCCCCAATGCCCGGCGCGAATCGCGGCAACGTAGCCTCCCGGGCCGCTACCAATGATCACCAGATCATATTTGGCCAAACCAATCCTCCGCTAAGTTCTTGTTTCCGCCAGGCCGCTCAACTCGGCCGGTGTAGCGCTTTGCGCTAAGAATGCACCCTTTAGATGAATTGAAGGACGGATACGATTGCGGCTCTTCCCAGGTCGTCGCAAACAGAAGATTTTAGCAGCCGCACCCCGCCCTAGCAACCAAAGGCTCGGATGCAAGCCGACAAATCGCGGACGCGACCGCCGGAATCCTTTCGGGGCCACGCGGCATCTATGTTCCGCGCGCTGTCAATTAAGCGCTCGGGGAACGTTTTGGGAGTGCTCGGCGAAAGATCCGGCTGCGCTGATGATACCGGTCTTCGCACATGCTTGATGTCACTGATTTGACAACGGGAGAGAGCATCAGTAAAATCGCTGGTTTTGGGTGCACTAATTGGGCCTCTCTGAGACAGGTAGGGACTTGACCATGGATAAGAAACGTCTCGACTACTACAAAAAGAAGCTGGTGACCCGGCGCGAAGAGCTCCTGCGCGGCATCGCGCGCACCGAGCAGGAGGGCCGGGAAGCTGACGAAGATCCCACGGTGGATCTCGCGGACAAGGCTGCCAACTCATACACCAAGGAATTCCTCTTCGGCCAAACGCACAATGACCGGTCACTGTTGCAGCTTGTGGACGATGCCCTCGCGAGGATTCGCGGAAGCGAATTCGGCGAGTGCATTTCCTGCCATCAGGAGCTGCAGCAGAAGCGCCTGGAAGCAGTGCCGTGGACCCGTTACTGCATCACTTGCCAGGAAAAGAAGGAACAAGGCCTGCTCTGAGCAATTCCCCGCGGGCGCGACCCTCGCAGGCAGACAAACGTCGCGCTGAAAGTCAGTAATTCTACGATCTGTTACGGCTCCTGCGTTTGAGGTAGGGTCTGCGCAGACCCGCTTCACTCGAACGCAACGTGATCCTTCGCACCGCACTCGACGCGCTTTCATCCGTTCTCTTTCCAGCACCCTGCCGCCTCTGTGGAACGGCTCTCACGAACGCGAGCCGCATCCCAATTTGCAGGCAATGCCTCGACGGCTTCGTGTCGATTCCCGAACCGATGTGCCAGAGTTGCGGGCGTCCCTTCGTCTCGCCGCTGGCTGCCGACGCGATCCAGCCGTTGTGCCGATTATGTCGCGCAAAGTTTTACGGCTTTCAGCGGGCGCGCAGTTACGCTGTGTACGATGATGCGCTCTCCAGCGCCGTCGTGCTGCTGAAGTACGAAGGCGTCCGGCGGCTTGGCGAGTGGTTCGCGGCTCGGCTGGCCGAGATGGTGGAGCGCGACCCCAAGGCATGGCAGGTCGATCTAGTCGTACCGGTTCCGCTTCATCCTGACCGGCTCCGCGAGCGCGGTTACAACCAGGCCGAATTGATCGCCCGGCCGCTGGCAAAGCGGCTGGGGCTGAAATTCGGTTCCTATCTCTTAGTGCGCACGCGGCCCCGCCCGGCGCAGTTGGTGCTCTCCCGAACCGAGCGATGGACGTCCGTACGTGGCGCCTACGGCATCCGCGAAGGAGCCAGGGTTGACAACCTGCGCGTTCTGCTGGTAGATGATGTATTGACGACCGGCGCCACGCTTGACTCCTGTTCGCGGGCGCTTGAGAAGGCTGGCGCAGCCGCAGTTCTGGGGTTGACGGTGGCAAGGGTCCTCCCCGGATGGTCCCGTCAGAGCACAAAGCAGCAGTTGGACCCGCCTGGGCCGTGAAACCAGCAGCCCGTCGGAAGCATCTTTTTAGTATCCTGGAGTGTAGTTGGCCTAGCTAAAGGCGGACTGAATGGACAACCGGCTTAAGGGTATCCTGCGTCCCCGGCCTACCGTCGGGTTGGGTGGCGTCGCGCCGGACCATGTCGTTGCCAGGCCGGTCAACTCGCCGGCTTCGCGACCCTCCGTGATGCAGGCCCCGGTTCTGGTGCTGAACGCGACGTTCGAGCCCATCAATGTGACGGCGGTTCGGCGCGCGCTCGTGCTCATGTTGAAGGGCGTCGCCCAGGCGGAAGAAACCAACCACACCGAAGTACATTCGACGTCGAAGTCGGTCCAGGTTCCTTCCGTAATTCGCCTGCTCACGTACCGTCATATCCCGCAGCAGAGCCGGGCGCTTTCCCGCAAGAATATTCTCTTGCGGGATCGGAACACATGCCAGTTCTGCGGCGCCGCGTTCCCCGCATCCGAGCTGACGCTGGATCACGTGATGCCGCGCTCGCGCGGCGGCCGCTCGTCGTGGGAAAACCTGGTTGCGTGCTGCTACGCGTGCAATAACCGCAAGGGCGATCGTACGCCCGAGGAAGCTGGCCTGAAATTGCAGCGCCGGCCGCGGCCCTTCACGCTACACACCTCGCGTCAACTGATGCGCCTGATCGGGCACAGGGACGAGAAGTGGCGCAAGTATCTGTTCTACTAGGGATTCCGGCATACAGGAAATTCCCGAGAAAAGCCTCCGCGTGCAATTTTCAAACGAGTGCAACCTTTCTCTGCGCGGAGCGTCTAATTAATTAAATCACTTCTAGGACACACCCCGGGAAGTGGCGCTGGTTCACTCCAGACCGCTTCCCTTCTTTTTTTGTATTCGCGACAAATCGTAACCGCTTGTCATCCCGAATCCCCGCAGTTTGTGCGGGGTGAGGGATCTGCTTTCCGTTTTCAGAGCCTCCGGACCACGAATCTTGTTCAGCCGATACGTTCTCTATTGCCGAAAGACCACCTTTACTCCCCGCCGCCAGTTCTCGTTAATGCCGATTCGCGTGACGTGAATTTCCGAGCATAAGTATTTGAGCAAGGTGTCTGTCGCAGAGTGAAAACGCAGGCCGGGCGCCACCAGCCAAATAAGCGGCGGCTCCTGGCTAAGTTCAACGCCGGTGAAGTAGCCGTTGCCCTGAAAATCGCCCGCTCGCTGGTGGCGGCGCACTCGGAGCCAGTAGTCGACGGCCTGCATCGGCATCTGAATATCCTCCGACGCTTTTAGCTCGATCACCACGAGCCGCCCCCGCAAGGTCACTCCGAGTACGTCCAGCACGCCCCGATCGCCGGCCGCCAGCGCCGGAACTTCCGAGTACAGGTAACGAGGATCGAGTTGCGCGTCCACCCGCGACGGGTCTTCCATCACAAGCGTTTCAAGCCACCGTTCCGGAGCGGCGCGGTACAGTGGATGATTCGTCTCGGTGGCAAGCGAACTGCGATGCAGGTCCAACTCGCGAATCAAACGCTCGAGCCGGGGCTGGGTTCGCTCGGTGAGTCTCTCTCCCGCATCGTTCAGTCCGAACGTAACTCCTTCCCGCGTCCAGCGCGCGAACTCGAGACCACGAAAACAGAGACTCACTTCGTTCGTACCCGCAACAATCCGAGGCGCAGCGCTCCTGGCCAACTCCGATGCGGCTGGAGCGAGTGCCCGAACGCGAGCGATGGCATTGGCCGCGCCCGCGAGAGCGGATTCAATGTCGCGGCGAGAAACCAGCCACGTCTCAAGATTCCCCACATCTGCGGAATCCATCTTCTGGATTCGCGAGGACGCCTCGTTGAATTCGAAAACTTCGAGCCGCACTCCGGGAGCAAGGCCAAGCGCCCGTTCGCGGATGAAGCGGCTCGTGCCCTCCGGAACAAACACCCGCAATCCTTCCACAGGGCGCTTGTTAGCGTGGCCGCGAGCCCAGTCGAGCCACAAAACACCAAACGTGAGAATGCCTTCGACGGCGGCGGAGTTTTCGCCCGGGGCAATGGCGATCAGCGCATGCTCGCGGCTTCCTTCGTGCATGCGCCCGCGAACGTACACGCCGGAAAATGAGTGCTCGAGGTCGGGGGACGCCGTCAGCGAATCGACGGCGGAATCAGGAAAGCGCTCGGCGAGAAAACGGCGGAAGCGCGCTCGGAACTGTTCTCGCGTAACTCGGCCCGCCGCGCGCGGCGAATCGGTGCGAAGGAATTCGAGCCGCCCCGGCCTCGGGCGGCCGAACCGCTGCACTTCCAGGACGAGCCGCTCTGTGGATTGTTCCTTGACGCGCAAGATGCGCCGCGTGAGGTTGCGCTCGTCCGACCACAAATGCACGAGCGCCGATTTTCCGTTGCAGCGCAATTCGTAGTGCAGGGCCGAAAGAGCGGCCAGCCATTCGCCGTCCTCGCGGACCTCGACGGCTCCCGATCCCGCCAATTCACCCAAAGCGCGGTCTAATGCGGCCCAATCGTCCATAGACAAACCGCCGTTCGTTTAGAGACAGAACTTCAACTCTACTGCAGAACCAGCCCGGTAACGCGGATCGTAGGATACTGCTGATTCCATTCCGCCGGAAGATGCTCGAGCGTGACTTGAATGTCGCGATGCTCTCCGGCCCCGAGAGGCGCGTTCACGGACGTCACCAATTGCTCCGTATCGCGCAGAATCACCTGATTGAAGGGATCGTGAAACTCCATCGTCACTTCCAGGGTGCGAATGGACCGCGAGCCCGCGTTCGTCATTGTTCCGGAGACGTAGGTGAATTCCTGGTTCAGCAAATTCGTCGCGCGCGCCATCGTAATGTTGTCGAAATGAATGCTGCTCGCGTACGCCTGTTCGATGGGACCGAACGGCAACCTTGCCAAGGCAGCGGCTGACTCGCGCGAACGCGCGTACCGCGATACTCCAACGGCGCACGCAACCACGATAAACACGATGACGAGCCCCGCGACGAATGCCGCCGGAAACTGCCTGCCTTCGTCGCGTCTCGCTGTTGGTTCCGGCTCCATCTGCGTTCCTGGACCTTATCGCCCGAACGACAACCGCAGGATCAGGGGCTCAGGCAGGCCTGCTGCCTCCATGCGTCTCTGCACAGCTTCGATGTTATAAGGCACGCGCCAGAATTCGACGGAATGATTCGGGAGATCGGCAATCGCGAACGCCGCACGCGTGTCTCCATCTCTCGGCTGCCCGATCGAGCCGGGATTCAACATATAGGTCGTGCCCGCCTCGATGGCGAGAGGCGCAAATAGATTGCCGCCGCCCGGTTTGAAATGAAGCGCATCCACTTTTTCGTCTCGCAGTGTGAAACCGCCCTGAAGATGCGTGTGCCCGAAGAAGGTCACGGCAGACGGCGCATCCAACAGGCTCGCGATCGCCTGCGCGGGAGCAAACACATATTCATCCTCATCGTGAACCGCTCCGTGGACCACGTGAAAGCCGTCCACCTGAAGCGGGCCCGTGGGCAACTTTTCCAGCCACTCGCGATTCTCGGGCCGGAGATGGTCGCGCGTCCAAATGGCGGCGGCTCGAGCTACGGGATTGAAATCCTCGGCATTTGCGAGGCCGCTGCCTGCTTTGTCGTGATTTCCGCGAATCGTCACGGCGTCCAGAGCACGCACGCGATCAATCACTTCGTTCGGATCGGGGCCGTATCCGACGACGTCTCCCAGGCAGACAGCTTTCTCCCAGTGGCCCTTCGCGGCGTCCAGAGCCGCGTCAAGAGCTGTTACGTTCGCGTGTATGTCGCTAAGGATCAGGTAGCGCATTGGGGCGCTCTCATCGAGAGGAAGCGGATTATAGTCAAACCGGGCTCCGGTTGCACGAAATCAAGCCGCGCGCGGGGGGCCATCGGCGGGCGTCACCGAATCAGCATACAGTCGCCATAACTGTAAAAGCGATACCCTGATTGCACCGCATGCCGGTACGCGGAGAGGACTCGCTCCCGCCCTGCAAACGCAGCCACCAGAGCCAACAAGCTGGATCGTGGCAGATGGAAGTTCGTCAGGAGTTGGTTCACCACTCGAAATGGTTTGCCGGGGTAAAGAAATATGCCCGCTTCGCGCTGTCCACCGACGATCAACTTCGCGCCTTCGGCGTTCTTCTCCGCGCAATCCTCCAGGGCCCGCACAACTGTGGTTCCAATCGCCAGAATGGGTCGCCGGTCGTGTCGCGCCTGCTCGATTGCTTCTGCGGCAGACTCGGAAATCACATAGCTTTCCTTGTGGATAGGGTGATCCTCCAAACGCTCGGCGCGAATCGGCTCGAAAGTCCCCAGTCCCACGTCGAGGGTGATCTCCGCGATTTCCACTCCCCGGTCGCGCAGCCGCTTCAGGATCTCCGGAGTAAAGTGCAGCCCGGCCGTGGGTGCCGCAACGGCCGCTCCCTCGCGAGCGTAGACCGTTTGGTAGCGTTCGCGATCGAGCGGCTCATCGGCGCGCTTGATGTACGGGGGCAAAGGAATATGCCCCAGGCGGCCCAGCAGCTCGTGAAAACTGTCTTTCGAGCGAAAGCGAAGAATTCGCAGGCCAAACTCACCGCGGCCCTCCACTTGCGCCTCGAGCTCGCCTTCGCCGAAAACAATCTGCTCGCCGGTTGGTACCTTCCTGCCCGGCCGCACCAGCGCCTCCCATGTATCGCTTGAGATCTGGCGCACCAGCAACACCTCAATCGCGGTCTGCAGGAACTCACGTCTGGCCGGGTTGTTTTGTCCCAATTGCTGGGCGTGGATGCGCGCGCGCCGTCCGAAGAGCCGCGCAGGAAGCACTCGCGCATTGTTGATAACCAAAAGCTCGTCGCCGCGCAACAACTCCGGAAGCGCACGGAACTCGCGATCTTCGCGCTCGCCTGTGCTTCGGTCGAGCAGGAGCATCCGCGAAGCGTCGCGCTCCGCAGGCGGCCGCTGCGCGATTCGCTCGGGAGGCAACTCGTAATCGAAATCGCTGAGATTCATTGGTTCACGGCGCCGAAAGCGCGCCTCGGCGCGAACAACATTTGGCACGAGGCTTTCAACTGTGCTAAGAGAGCATCGCCGCCGGGCGAGCTGCTACCGACTTCGCTCCCATCGAAACGCCTGCACCATCGAACCATGACGGCGTTCCGGGGAGCCAGGCCCTGGTTATTGTAGCGAATCACCTAGCCGGCTTGTTCGCGAGGCGCTGGAACGTGGCAGAAGGCTCAGTCGTAATCAGCCCGCGAGGCGTAGAACGCCTGCGCGCCGGGCATTTGTGGATTTATCGCAGCGACGTTCGGTCCGCGGAGGCTGAGGCTGGCGCCATCGTCCGCCTCACCGACGAGCGAGGGCGCTTTCACGGCCGCGCTTTCTATAGCGACAAGTCGCAAATCGCAATTCGGCTTATCACACCGCACGATGTGCCGGTGGACCGCGCGTTTTTTGCGCAGCGCTTCCAACGCGCCGCCGAGTTTCGCAAGCGAATCGTCGAAAAC
>Ga0209274_10001715_pt1 | contig 11107 bp, 10 predicted proteins | sample HubBroMetageREF1_FD_188343 | JGI IMG/M metagenome (GOLD analysis project Ga0209274, IMG submission 188343) | Reference soil microbial communities from the Hubbard Brook experimental Forest, New Hampshire, USA - Hubbard Brook CCASE Soil... | ecosystem: Environmental > Terrestrial > Soil >...
TTCCTCCCTGAGATTCAGCATTCGCTCGGCATACTCGAGTAACAAGACGCCGGCATCTGTCAGGTTTCGCGCTCCGGAGCCGCGAACGAACAGGGGCTGTCCCACCCAATCTTCGAGCTTTCGCACCGAAATGCTCACGGCCGGCTGGGTGCGATAGAGCTTTTCGGCGGCGCGGGAAAAACTGTGTTCGCGAGCCACCGTTTGGAACACGTGAAGCGATGCCAGATCCATGGAGCCTCCCCGTCGGCCTATCTTACTGTATAAGTGTGATTTATTCTGCATGCAACAATTATAAATTGGACTATGTCGACGATCCGCGCTCCACTGTGTATGGCTGAAGGAGTATCCATGGACAAGGTCCACATTTTCGACACGACGCTGCGCGATGGCGAGCAATCGCCGGGCTTCTCAATGAACCGGGAAGAGAAGCTGCGCTTGGCGCGCCAACTCGAACAGCTGGGAGTGGATATCATCGAGGCGGGTTTCCCAATTGCCTCGCCCGGCGACCTGGACGCAGTTCGAGCAGTCGCAGCCGAAATCAAGGATTGCCGCGTTGCCGCCCTGGCGCGCGCACGGCAGCACGATGTCGATGCCGCCCTCCGCGGACTCGAGCCCGCCGCCCAACCCCGGCTGCACATTTTCCTTGCCACGTCCGACTTGCACTTGAAGCACAAGCTTCGTATTTCGCGATCCGAGGCGCTGGCCCAAGTGGCTGAAATGGTGCGCTTCGGCGCCGAGCACTGCGAAGAAGTGGAGTTTTCGGCGGAGGACGCAAGCCGCACCGACATTGATTTCCTTTGCCAAGTGGCCCTTGCCGCCGCCGAAGCAGGCGCGACCATCATCAATCTGCCCGATACGGTGGGTTACTCGACGCCCGAGGAGTACGGCGAGTTTTTCCGCCGAGTGCGCGCGCATCTTCACGCGCACCCGAAAGTGGTTCTGAGCGCGCATTGCCACAATGACCTTGGTCTTGCGGTGGCGAATTCGCTCGCTGCGATCGACGCGGGCGCGCGGCAAGTGGAGTGCACCATCAATGGAATCGGCGAGCGCGCCGGCAATGCCTCGCTCGAAGAGATCGTCGTGGCGTTGCACGTGCGGCAAGTGCGGTACGACGCCAGCACCAACGTCACCCTCGACAAGATTTATGCCACCAGCCGGCTGCTCACAACGATCACCGGAATTTCGGTGCCGCCCAACAAGGCAGTTGTCGGGGCCAACGCCTTCGCCCACGAAGCGGGCATTCACCAGGACGGCATTCTGAAAAATCCGCTAACCTACGAGATCATTGTTCCCGAAAAGGTGGGAGTTCCCTCGAGGCAACTGGTACTGGGGAAGCATTCGGGACGCAATGCTTTGCGGGCGCGCCTGGAAGAGCTTGGCTACGAAACCACGGACGCGGAGCTTGCCGAGTGCTACACGGCGGCAATCGCGCGCGCGGACGCTGCAAAGCAACTGACCGACCGCGATCTCCTCGCCATCATCCATCAGGTGCGCCGCGGAACGCATTCGTCCGCCTCGCGTGAATCCAGCGCTGCAACCGCCATTTGAGAGAATTCCGGTGACAGAAAGAAACCGCCCACTATGACGGCAGTGCGGAAGTCCATCGCGGTCTTGCACGGGGACGGCATTGGTCCCGAAGTCACGCGTGCCGCCGTGCTGTTGTTGGGTGACTGTGCGGCCGCGTTCGGGCACCAATTCGAATTCCGCGAACTGCCTTTCGGGGGAGCCGCGATCGACCGCACCGGCGAACCGCTGCCCGCGGAAACACTCGCCGGGTGCCGCTCCGCGGATGCCGTTCTGCTCGGCGCCATCGGCGGTCCGAAGTGGGACTCTCTTCCTCTCGAAAAACGCCCCGAAAGCGGCCTTCTGGGAATTCGAAAAGCTCTCGGCCTTTACATTAATTTGCGCCCGATTCGGCTGTTCAACGCTTTGAAATCGATCTCACCGCTGAAGCCCGACCGGCTGGTGGACGTTGACTTTGAAATTGTCCGCGAGCTTGCCGGCGACATTTATTTCGGCGAACACGAAATCCGGGAGCAAGGCCACAACGCGAGCGCTCGCGACGTGGCGTCCTACACGGTTGCCGAAGTCGAGCGCGTCGCGCGGTACGCATTTGAACGCGCCACGGCGCGCAATCGGCGCGTCACGAGCGTTGACAAGGCGAATGTGCTCGCCACCTCGGCACTCTGGCGCCAGACCGTCACCGCCGTTTCTCGCGACTATCCCGGTGTCACGCTCGAGCACCTGTACGTCGACAACGCCGCCATGCAGATCATGCTTCGCCCCAAGCAGTTCGACGTGATTCTTACGTCGAACATGTTTGGAGACATTCTGAGCGATGAAGCTGCCGCGATTGCGGGTTCGATTGGGCTGATTCCGTCGATGAGCTGCGGCAAAGAGAACGAGCCGTCCCTTTATGAGCCGATTCATGGCTCGGCGCCTTCGCTTGCCGGCAAAGACGTCGCGTGCCCGCTCGGCGCAATTTTCTCCGCGAGCCTGATGCTTCGCGAATCGTTCGGCCTGGAGATAGAGGCGCAATGGATCGAAACGGCGGTCGACCGCGTGCTTGAGCACGGCTATCGCACGGTGGACATCGCCGAACCAGGGGCTCGCTCGGTTCCTTGTTCTGAATTCACGGAGCAAATCCGGGGCGAGATGAGCGACGTCCTTGTGCACCACGAACGATACGGCTGGGGGGTGTAGGTTCAGAAGCGGTTCCGAAACTGTGTAGGGCGATCTGCCGCCTGAACGCGATGAGGACTTAGACTTTTCTTAGCACCAGGCAACTGGCGATCATGTCGTGCAGTGCCTGCTTCCTGTCCGTGAATCCCGCGCAGATACAATCAACCATGAAGTAGAGCCCGCCGAAGCCCGGCACGTGTCCGAGGAACCGGCCCCCAAGATAACGGCCGCATGCGCGGCCAAACGTCACTCGGCGTCCCTCCAAGTCTGTGACGTAGAGCCCGAGAGCCTTTTTTCCAAGCGTTCCCTGCAACGAGGAACTCTCCATGAGCGAGTAATAGAGCCAACCGCCGACGATGGAGACTGCGACGACAGCCAGGATGAAACCGACACCAAGCAACGCAAAAACCGCGCTGGGATTGTCGCCGGGCCGGATATTTTGGAATGCACCGGAAATGCCCATTCCCGCCGCGATAAGAACTGCGATAAACACGATCGGGATACCCAGAAGCAACCCGTCGATGATGGCCGCGATAAAGCGCAACCAGAAGCCCGCATAGGCGGCGCCCGCGACGGGCGGGGCGTAAATCGACGCGATCGGCGCAGCTGGCGGGACACCAGGCGCTGCAGTCCCCGAATAAATCGGAGCAGCGCCGCCCGAGGCTTGGATGCCCGGCTGCGACGCACTCATTGGCTGGCCGCATGTGCCACAGAACGCCGCTCCATCCGCTACCGCAATTCCACATTTCGAGCAGTACATGATTTTTCCTTCAGCCGCGCAGCGCGCGACTAGACCTTTCGTATCACCAGGCAGCCCGCGATGATATCGTGCAACGCTTGTTTTCTTTCGGTGAACCCCGCCATGATGAACCCGATAAACAGAGTCAGCACCGAGATGAATTTTGCGAAGAAGCGACCCGAAGCCCTCCCAAAGCCGATTCGCCGGCCCTGGAGGTCTGTGACCTCGAGTCCAAGCGCCTTCTTGCCCAGCGTCCCCCGCCAGGCAGAGCTCTCGAGCAGCGCATAGTAGAGCCAGTTCAGCACGAACCGGATTAAAACGACTCGCCCAAATCCGGCAAACAACGGCGCCCATTCCTCTGGGCTCATCGGCGGCCGTCCACGCATGAAACTCCCAAATCCCATCGAAGCCACGAAGGGTAGCGTCACGAGGAAGCCCACAAAGCCGAGCACGATCGCGTCAATGATGAGAGCCACGAAGCGGAGCCAAAATCCCGCGTACTGCACCGTGGATCGCACGGCGACACCGGACACCCCTGGCGCGATGGGAACTCCTCCCGTCGGCTGCCCGCACGCGCTGCAGAATGTCGCGTTGTCGGGTACATTGGCGCCGCACTTTGAGCAGAACATCGCGCCTCCTGTCTAACTGGACCCACACCGGGATCGATCGAGAAACTTGGCTGCGCATCCTACTTGAGTCGAAACAAGCGGGTCAACATGCAAATCGAGAACTGACATTCGGCGTTCCGACCAATGCTTGTCGGTCCACCACGTGGTCACGTAAACTTCTGCTTGAAGATACCCGGGAGGAACGATGAAGGTTCATTTCACCAAAGCGGCGCAGCTTTTTTTCGCCGTGGTTTTTGCCACCGCCTTGTTCGCATCGGGGTACGTTGCCGGCCAAAACAGATTCGGCCAGCCGAAAACGATTATTCACCTCGTCGAAATCAAGTGGAATCCGGGCGTCACCGATGCGCAAAAGCAGGACGTGATCGCCGGAATCAGGGATATGGCCGCGAAAATTCCGGGAATCAGAAACGTGTGGCTGAAGTCGGACCGGCTCGAACCGCGCGATTTCAGTTGGGCATACGCGATCGAATTTCGCGACCGCGACGCAGCCGATACGTATGCGGAAAGCGCGCTTCATGAAGCCTGGGAGAAGCGTTACGTACCACTGCGCTACAACAGCATCTCCATCCAGGTGACAAACCCTTAGGCTCTCGCGTCAGTGGGCGGCGCGCTGGCGCTGCAGTTCCGCCTGGAAGCTTTGCTCGCTGCTCGCCAGATATTCCTGGTAACCCGCGGGGTCGATGAAGGGATTCGGCGTCGCGCCCTTCGCGAGGGCTTCGCGCTTATCGGTGAGGTTGAAGAAAGAACCGTGCGGCCCGAGGAAAACGTCGCATGGCAGAGCCTTCAACACGGCAATCGATTTCTCGTAGTCGGCGGCGATCCCCGGATAGCTCTCCTTTCCGGTCAGCCGATATCCCGATAGCACGCTCAAGCTGCAGACGAACACGACGTGATATTCCTTACCATCTTCTGTAACGACGGTTGACCAACTCGTGCAGCCGCGCGTGTGCCCGGCGGTGCGATGGGCCGTCATCGTCGTGCCGCCCAGACTTACAGTATCGCCATCGTGAATCACGCGATCCGGCTTCACCGGAGGGAAACCAGTTTTCAAGAAGAAGTCTCCGCGGCCGCCTCCGGCGAGCACCGTCGCGTCGCCTTCCATCGCGACGAACTGCGCACCGGTGCGCTTTTTCAGTTCCGCCAGCCCTCCGGCGTGATCGTAATGCGCATGGCTATTGAGGAGGAACTTTACGTCCTCAAGCCTGAAACCGAGCTTGCGAACGTTCGCCTCGATTTGCGGAGCAGTTTCCGCGAAGCCCCCATCGAGGAGGATGTTTCCCGAAGGCGTCACAATCAAGAATGAGGTGATATCGCTCGCTCCGACGTAGTAGATGTTCCCGATGATCCGAAACGGCGGCACCGGCTGGTTTTCGCTGCGGGATTGCGGATCGGCCTGCCCGTGAACTAGCGCCGGCATCGCGAGTAAAACCGCGAGTCCCAAGCCAAATCTTTGCCACGTGGAGTTGCGGCTCTTTCTCACTTGCTGCTTGCCTTCTGGAACGATTCGCGGATTCCATCGAGCCCGAGCCTCTTCTTGATGCCACTATCAAACGCGCCGTCGGGCAGAATGCGGCGCATGAATGCGCTGATTTTCGCTTCCCGCGTCACCAGGTAACGCGCGCGCGGCGGCGTTTCCTCAATCGCACGCAAGATGACGCGCGCGCAATCTTCCGGCGTGTCCGGCGCGGCTTTCGTGGCCTTCGTCCAACTGCTGCGAAATCCCTCGTAGACCGCTCTATATGGACTTTTCTCGGCTCCTTTCACGTAGGCCGTGGAAAGCTCCTCGGCATTGCGGCTCATGTTCGTGGGGATTACGCCCGGCTCGATGAGAACTACGAGGATACCGAAGGGATAGAGTTCAAGCCGCATCGCATCGCTAATGGCTTCGAGCGCGTGCTTGCTGGAGCTATAAGGTCCCATGATCGGGATTGCCACTTTGCCCGCAATCGAACTCATATTGATGATGCGGCCGCCTCGTCGCCGCCGCATTTCCGGCAACACGCGCTGCGTGGTGCGCAAAACGCCGAATATGTTCGTTTCGTACTGCTTGCGCAGATCGGCGAGCGTGATTTCTTCCATCACGGCCGCAATGGCGATACCGGCGTTGTTCACCAGGATTTCCACCGGGCCGGCACGCCGCTCGATTTCGGCCACGGCGTTGTTCACCGACGCGTCGTCGCAGACGTCGAGTTCGAGCGTCTCCAGCGGCAGCTTGCGCTCGCGCGCGAGTCGATCGAGCGCCGCGCGCCGCTCCGCATTGCGTCCGCCTGCGAAAACCCGGTAGCCATGTTCTGCAAGCAGCAAGGCCGCCGCCCGCCCAAGGCCATCCGTCCCGCCAGTAACCAGCACGCGGCTCGCGTTCTTCTCAGTCGTCATCGGCATTCAGTCCCTCCCCCCGCCCTCGGACCACAGGCGGGACGCAGTATCATAATCCTGTTGTAATTAGAGTTAGGCGGCGACGTACAGGTCTAGCACCGGTCATCCTAGAGCAAAAGCAGAATTGAGACGAGTGCGGGCGGCAAAATAGAATCGTAATGAGGTGAACCGATGATCAAGAAAGTCAAAGGCGGCTATAAGGTGCTGTCAGAGAAAACCGGCAAGAACCTGGGCGGACCATACAAAACGAAAGCAGAAGCCGAAAAGCGCTTACGTCAGGTCGAGTTCTTCAAGCACAACAAGAGCTAACCCTGCTGGATTTTACTGCGGTTGGATTTGGACGAACTCGTCCTTCTGTGGCGACTTGGCGCCCGGATACCACCGGGAAGGTAGGGCGCGGCGAGCTCCGACGCGATTCACAAAACGGCCCACGTTCAACGAGCCCCCGATGAAATGGCCGATCTTCAGAGGGCCTGCAAACTTGATATCCCTCACCCAATGCAGGCCGGTGCTAATCGCGCATCCGCACTGCGAGCAGTCGGGCGTGCCGCCGAAAACGCAGGGCTCGACGCGGCTCTTAAGGTCCGCTGAGTAGTTCATCGACATTTTCGCGAACACACAATCGGCAGGATTTTCCGGCGGCCGAAGGAATGCCTGAGCCAGGCCTTCCCGGAACAACAGCTTGGGATAGCGCTTCGCCAAGTCCGGCAGCTGCCGCGCCACTGCCGCGCGGTCATCAGGAGTCAAAGTTTCCACGCTCTGCTCGCCGATTTGCGGTGTGTACACGCTCACCCAAATGCGATTCACTTCGCTGCGTTCGCTCCAGAAGGCGACGTATTCTTCGAGATAACCCGGGCGCGCGAGCATCGGGCGCGTAATCACCCAATGAATGTTCACTTCGCGCCCCGCGATGTTCTGCAGGATGCGCTCGTACGTGGCGGGCTTGCGGCGAATGTCGTGATCTGCCGGGAGTCCGTCCACCGACACGGCCACGCGCACGCGTGGAATCTTCATCCACTCCGCCGGAATGGGAATCACGGCGCTGGTTACAACCAGCGTGAAAACTCCCGTCTCGCCCAGCGCGGGAAGAATTCGGCTCAACTCGCGATGCCGAACCAACGGCTCACCACCCACCAGGGAGACGTGCATTGGTTTGTGCTGGCGCACGAGATCGAGAACGCCGTTTACAAGCGCATCGCCCCGGAAGTCGCTCAGCTGGCTCAAAGTGACCCCGCCGCCCAGATGCGTATCGCCATAGGCGTAGCATCCCGGACAACTTAGCGGGCATTCGCGAGTAATTTCGATCGAGAGCAGGGGAACGCGGCCCGTGAGGATTCTGCCCCAGGCGGTGAAAATCTCCCGGGACGTAAGACTCGGATTAGGGGCGCCCGCAGCCATAGGACAATTAAGATGCTCAGGCCCAGGAAATGGTTCTTGCCGCTGGCCAAGAATGTAACATCGGACAAGCCTCGAGTCGAGGAGATGTGGGGTATCTCTAACGCGACGGTGAGGTTCGCAGGTATTCCACCAACACATCGGTCATCGCACGCATGCCGATCGGAATCGAGGAATCATCGGCCCTGAAATTCGGCGCGTGATTGACGCCTGAAGTCGTGCCGGGCTTTTGCGTTCCCAACTCGAAGAAAAACGCGGGCGCCACCTGAGCGAAGTATGCGAAGTCGTCGCTCGCCATCACCGGCAGCGCCTCGTGGACATTGGCCGGCCCGACGGCGCGCTCGACGGCCGGAAGCATCCTCTTCACAAGCGCGGGATCGCTGATCGTCACGGGCCCGTAATGATCGAAATCGATCTGCACCGAACCGCCCGCTCCGCGCGCGATGCCGTCGACGATATCCTTCATGCGCGCTTCGATCTTGTCTTCGACTTTGTCGTCAAATACGCGGATCGTGCCCGCCAGAGTGGCCTTATCGGGAATAATGTTGTTCCGAACCCCAGCGTGGATCATCGTGATGCTCACGACCGCAGGGGCAAACGGAGATATGTTGCGGGACCGGATCGTCTGCAATTGCATCACGGCTTCCGACGCCATAACGACTGGATCGACCGATTCCTGCGGAAATGCCGCGTGCGATTGCTTTCCGTGAAATTCGATCGTGAATGTTGTGTCGGCTGAAGTGGTTGGGCCGAGGGTATACGTGATTTGTCCCACGTCCATCAGGCCCGCAGCGTGTAATCCGAAAACGGCATCGGGCCGCAGCTTATCGAAGATTCCCTCTTTCAACATCTCCTTGGCGCCGCCCGTCTCGCCCTTCGGCACACCCTCTTCTGCGGGCTGAAAAATGAAGATCACGGTTCCGGGCAGCTGCGCTCGCATGGACGAGAGCACCGTCGCGACGCCAAGAATCGTGGCGATGTGAATGTCGTGCCCGCAAGCGTGAGCGACGCCCACTGGCTGGCCGTTGTACTCGCTGCGGACCGTGGACTTGAACGGGAAGTCGGTGTCTTCGGTAACGGGCAGCGCGTCCAATTCCGAGCGCACGGCGACGATCGGACCCGGGCGTCCTCCCTTGAGGATGCCAACGACGCCTGTGTGCGCGATTCCGGTCTGCACCTCAAGCCCCAGCGCGCGGAGGCGTTCGGCGACGAGCTTCGAAGTCTCAAATTCGCGGTTCGAAAGCTCGGGATGCTGGTGGACCTGATGGCGCACCTCGATCATGGCGGGAGCCGCGCGATCGACAGCAGCGCTCACGGCTTGGCTGGTAATTTCCTGGGCATACTGCGGCGGGGCAAGCAGAAGCCGCGAAGCTAGTATCATCAAAGCGAAGGCAGGAATTGGGAGTTTTGTTCTCATCGCCGTCGCGCATCTTAGGCGGTGCTCTGCGGCAAGTCAACGAGGGCGATTCGACCTCTCTGTTGGAAGCCCGGGCCGTGTCGGAACGGCCGGCCAAGGGCGATTCGGAATTTCCACAGCGGCCGGTGAAATCCACGAAAAAGAAAGTGTGAAAAATAGATGACTCGCACTTGACGAAATGCGGAAGTTTGATATACTCTCCTGATGTTGGTGGAGCCCTGAACTGTCGGGGAGTCCTCTGACGGACCGGGTCCGCCGACTTAACATGAGGTGCGGTTGATTACAAACACCGGGTACCAGCAAGACGAGCTTCGAGCATATCCGTTCGGGAGGCTGCGCGACTAAACGCGGCCCAAGCGAATGGACGGACATGCCCGGCGCTCGACGCCGGGTTTTTTATTGCTCGCAGCATCGGCTCCAAACCGATGATGCGCTCCGCCGGGAGCGGAGACGTTCCACTCGGTAATTGTTGAGTGAAACGAACGATCTTTGACAACTGAAGGAAGTAGGCATTGCGCGCGCGAATTTCAAGGTTCGCGTGACGCAATACCGCAAATTTGCTCAAGTAGCGCAATGTGGAAAGGCGAACTTGTCCACGCGCGGATCGCGTGTGTTCCCGAGCTGGAAACGGCGAGGGGGCATGCACGGTGCCTTGGGGAACGATGCGGCAAGGGATTGCAAGAGCCTTGCCGTGATGTTCGTCAAGATTCCGGTCCTAAACGGGCTGGGACGTGTTGGGTAAGTTTTATGGTTAAGCTACTAAGAGCGTACGGTGGATGCCTTGGCGCCAACAGGCGAAGAAGGACGTGGCAAGCTGCGATAAGCCCCGGATAGCCGCAAGCAGGCTTTGACCCGGGGATTTCCGAATGGGGAAACCCAAGCCGGTAAAACCGGCTTACGGCCCGCTGAATACATAGGCGGGTGCGAGCAAACCCAGGGAAGTGAACCATCTCAGTACCTGGAGGAAAATAAATCAAACGAGATTCCGATAGTAGCGGCGAGCGAAATCGGAACAGCCCAAACCCCGGTATTTATATCGGGGGGTTGTAGGACCGCGTGAGTAGAGTTACCAATCCGGAGGCTAGGTGAACCCGCTGGAAAGCGGGGCCATAGAATGTGATAGCCATGTAACCGAAAGCTTTCCGGACTCGAAGCGGTATCCTGAGTACTACGGGGCACGAGAAACCCCGTGGGAATCTGGGGAGACCACTCTCCAAGGCTAAATACTCGTTGGCGACCGATAGTGAACCAGTACCGTGAGGGAAAGGCGAAAAGCACCCCTGCGAGGGGAGTGAAATAGAACCTGAAACCGTATGCTTACAAGCAGTCAGAGGGCTATGCCGTGTCTTCGGATACGGAATGCCTGATGGCGTGCCTCTTGCTTAATGAGCCGGCTAGTTATTCTCACGCGCAAGGTTAAGCGAAAGCGAGCCGCAGCGAAAGCGAGTCCGAATAGGGCGATTAGTGCGTGGGAATAGACGCGAAGCGGGATGATCTACCCTTGGCCAGGTTGAAGGTCGCTTAACCGCGACTGGAGGACCGAACCGTTGTGAGTTGAAAATCGCTCGGATGAGCTGAGGGTAGGGGTGAAAGGCTAATCAAATTCCGTGATAGCTCGTTCTCCCCGAAATGCCTTTAGGGGCAGCCTTGTACGATTTGCCACGGTGGTAGAGCACTGAATGGACTAGGGTCCCATCCAGGATACCGAATCCAATCAAACTCCGAATGCCGTGGACAACAGTACAGGAGTGAGACTACGGGGGATAAGCTCCGTGGTCGAGAGGGAAAGAACCCAGATCGCCAGCTAAGGTCCCAAACTATAGACTAAGTGGGAAAGGACGTGTGAGCGCACAGACAGCCAGGAGGTTG
>Ga0209274_10001717_pt1 | contig 11104 bp, 6 predicted proteins | sample HubBroMetageREF1_FD_188343 | JGI IMG/M metagenome (GOLD analysis project Ga0209274, IMG submission 188343) | Reference soil microbial communities from the Hubbard Brook experimental Forest, New Hampshire, USA - Hubbard Brook CCASE Soil... | ecosystem: Environmental > Terrestrial > Soil >...
TCGTTGGTGAAACGGAGGCCGAGCACCCGGAGCCCCTTCTTCGCGCGATCCTTGAGGTTCGCGAGCCCCGCGTCGGAGAGATGAAGCCCGCGTCTTCGCTCGCTGCCGATGGGAAACGGGAGGGACGGCTGGCTCAGCACGGGAGCCATGACGACGAGGCGCGCGTCCGTGTCGCTCATTGTCGATTCGGCTCACTACGAACGCGTGACGCTGGCGATCGCTCGCGCGAAGGTCTCCGTTTGGATCTCGACCGCGAACGTCAAGCAGCTCATGGTGCAAGCCCCGGTCGGCACCCGCGATCGTGCGCGCGGCAGGTACGTCCCGATCGCCGACACGTTCCAGTCGCTCGTCGATCGGGGGGTTCAAGTGCGCCTGCTCCATGGCGCGGTGCCGTCGCGGCCGTTTCGCGAGGAGCTGGCGCGGCGCGCGACCCGCCTCGTCCGCCCTGGGTTCGAGATGCGCGCGTGCCCGCGAGTTCATCTCAAGATGATCGCGATCGACGGAGCTCTCCTCTATCTCGGCAGCGCCAATCTGACGGGCGCCGGGCTCGGTGCGAAGAGCGACGGTCGGCGCAACTTCGAGATGGGGGTTCTCACCGACGACGAGTGGCTGCTCGATGAGGCCCAAGCGAGGTTCGACCGAATCTGGCGAGGTCTCGAGTGCGGGGCCTGTCGAATGCGCACGAAGTGTCCGGGGCCGATCGACGTCTTGTACGCCCCGCGCCAAGCGACTCGAGCGAGGCGACGGTCGGCCCCCGAGCCTCCTGTGGGCAAGGGGCCGGGTGGTTCGGATGGGGTCTGACGCAATGCCCCAGAGATCCGAGATCTTGACCCTGGCACTCTCGTTGCTACTTATAATCGATATGGCTGGAGTCTCAGGCTCCGGCGCATTCGCTCCCGCTTCCGCCCGTGCTTAACCTGTCCCCCAGGGAGGTTTCGCGATGTTGCCTCCGTTCATCATCGAGCAGATTCGGCGAAGAGAAGAGCGCGAGCGTGCTCGCCCCGAGCAGCCCCAGCTGGAAATCCCATACGATCCAGCCCCGCGCTCTCCACGGGCGCCCGAAGAGGCCCGCGATCGCGGCGTCGTGATCATCGACCTGATGAGGGACGACGAGGCCTGAGCACCGCGATTAACGGATCATGGGCAGGGGTGATTCGCGCAAAATATGCTTGGGCATGTGATGTCCGCTCGACACGCACGCTGGCGGTGAGTAGGCTCCGGCGCCCTATGACGGCGCGCGCCACCGCACGTCGGCTTGTCTTACAAGCGGCTTTCGTCCTGCCTGGTGCGGCTGGCGTCAGCGTGCTTTCGCCCGCCTGCTATACGTCAGGCGCCGGCGGGACAAACCCGCCGACCACCACGTTCTACTACCCGGTGGGCCTCGCCGTGTCGGCGGGCGGAAACGTCCTCTATGTGGCCAACTCGGATTTCGACCTGCAGTGGAACGGCGGAACCATCCAGAGCTACGACGTCTTCCGTCTGCGTCATGACACTGCAGAGCTCATTGGCGCGAATTTCTTGACGCCGACGAGCGTCATGGATTCAAAAAATCTCATAGCCCGGCTCAACAAGGACATCGCCTTTCTCAGCGCGCAGGGTCTCGAGGCGTGGGCGCCCAATTGTCAGAGCAGCCCGAACACGTTTCAGGCGAATGGCTCTCGATTGCCGCTCGGCGAGGCTTGCTCTCCGCCCGTCGATTCGACGGCGTACATTGGCGGTACCTTAGCCCAACCAGCGTCGGCTATCATCGGCGCGTTCGCCACCGATCTGCAGCTCTCGCTGGACGGGACGCGGCTCTATGTTCCCGTGCGCGGCAATGGGACTCTCACGTGGGCCGATGTACTGCCTGACCAGGCGACCTCGATTCCGCCGGACGAACCAGGTCAGCCGGGCGAAGGAGACGCCGGCTCCCCCGGGACCAATTGGCCGCCGCCTGCACCACATGGCAGCAACATCAGCAACACGCCCGATCCGTTCCACTTCTACTGCGGTCCTGGCGACCAATGCGACTCCGAGCACGAGACGGGTCCGGTGCCGACGGCGGCTGACACGCGGGACGTGATTCTTCCCGGCGAGCCCTTCGCGATGGCGCAGACCGAGGATGGCACGGCCGTCGCGGTTACGCACCAAAGCTCGCAGCAAACTTCGGTTCTGACGACAGGGCTCCCCGCGTGCGTCGACGACGGTTCCGCGCCGGCGCCCGCGTGCATGGTCGAACCTTCGAGCGCGGCGCTGATGCCGGTCGATCCGTCGATGCAGTTCGTATTGACCGGCGTGCCCGTCGGAGGCGACGGCCTCGTGGCCGTGCCGCACGACCTCGACAGCTCGATTCCACGCTGCGAGCTCGTGGGCTATCAGACGCCGTGCGTGCGCCCCGCGTTTCTCGAGACGACTCACAGCGCGGCCGAGCTCGATTTGCTTCGCTACTACAACGACGACGGCTCGTCTCTTCATCGCCCTTTTCTCGTGCGCGAGGCGCCTTACCCCCTCACCGTCAGCCAGGGCGGCACCGATTCGCGCGGCATCGCCATCGACGACACTCCGCGCCGCGCTTGCAAGGCTCGGCCCGGAGCCAACGTCACCGAGTGCGCGCAGCTGCCGGCCCGCGTTTTCTTTGCGAGTCGCACGCCGCCCTCGCTCGTGCTCGCCGAGATCGGTGAGTACAACGTCGACGGAAGCTACAACCCCGACCAACTCCAGTTCGACGGCAACGTTCCGCTCCAGCCCGGCCCGTCCAAGGTGTACCTCGCTCCCATCGTCGACGGCTCGGGCCACTATGCGCTGCGCGTCTTTATCGTGTGCTTCGACTCGAACGAAATCTTCGTCTACGACCCGGATGCTGGCGAGATCGAGAATGTCATCACGACCGGGCCCGGCCCATTTGCCATGGCCTTCGACCCCTTCTCGCTCGACGACGTCGCCCAGCGAAAGCTCGTCCCGGGCGATTCGCGCCAGCAAGACCCGTCTCTCGCAGCGATCGGAATCGACATTTCTGCTTCATCGGCCAACGGGCCCGCGTCGCTCAAACGCTACCGGTTCGCGTACGTGGCGAGCTTCACGAATTCGTACGTGCAAGTGATCGACCTGGACGACTCGGTCGTCGAGCCTTGCCCCGGAAACCCGACCGAGAGCTGCAACGTAACTTTCGAACGCCCGGTCTTCACTCTGGGCCTACCCACCGTGCCGAAGGGCTCTTGAGCATGCGTCCTTTGGGGTTCGTCGGTGCCGCGCTCGTGCTCGCGGCCGCAGGGGTCGCCACCCTCGCCGCGAGCTGTGGAAGCACGCCGACACCGCCGCCCCTTCGCTCATTCCTACAGCCGCAGAAGGTCGATTTCGTTTGCTTGAACGTCAACGATGCGAACGGCAATCCGATTCCGGCCGTCCCGGCTCTCCAGACTCAATGCCCTCCCGTTCCGCCCAACGTGGCCGGCGGCCCCTTCGCGTTCCACGAATACGCGTTGGTCACGCAGACGCTTCGCGGCGAGCTCGCCGTGGTGGACCTCACGATGGCAATGGTCATCGACGAAGACCGCGCGCTACCCGGGGTGAACCTCATTCCCGTCGGGGCCAACCCCACGGACGTCGCCGTGGCACCCGACGCGACGCACACCTACGTGACGAGCGCCGACCCCAACCTGCCGGCGGTCTACGGGATCGACAATCACTTGCTCCTGGGCGATTCGCAAGCTCTGCCGACCCGTCTGCCCCCCCTCAATAGCTTCAGTCAGATCGCGGCTTGCAGGCTCTCTCAACCGCCCGACGCCGTGGTCGTTATCCCGCTGCCGGCCGACGCGGGCGCATCGATCGACGGCGGTGGAGGCGCGCCGAGCGCTCCCGCCTACGCGCTCGCGGTGTTGCTTCGCTCGCAAGGCCCGGGAGTGCCCGCCCAGGTTGCCGTCATCGAGCCCCCGACCGTGCTCGGGGGTCTCGGACCCTGCACGGTTCTCGGGATGACCGGGGCCCTGTCTTCCTCCCTCGCCGGGGCGTCGTCGGCGCCCGGTCAGGCCTGGCCCGACGGCGTCGTGTTCGCAGACGCGGGAGACCTCAGCGCGACCGAACCACCTCCCGGTCCCAGTTCCATTTGTCCTTCGCCTCCTTCCGTCGGCGCCGGTGTCGCCGCGCCGCAGCCGACGCCCGGTGCCGCTGTTGACGCGGGGTCGGGCGCGACGGGAGCGGCCGACGCTTCCGACGCCGCCCCCCCCGACGCGCTAGGAGCTTCCGACGCGCAAGCCACCGCGGACGCGTCGGGACCGCCCGATGCGCAGCTCGATGCGGCTCCCGAGTTCGACGCCGCCGAGGCTGGCGCTGGCGAGCCAGGCGACGCTCCCTCCGCTTCTGCCCCCGCCGACGCCGCCCCGATCCCGATGGAAGCCATGGCGGTTGGGGCGCCCGCTTCGGGCGGCGCGGGTCCGGGGCAAGGCACGTCCGGCCTTTCGTTCGGGCCGCTCTCGGATCCTCGACCGACGGCGATGGTCCTGCGCGACGGATCACCTCCCATGGTCTACGTGGCCGACGCGACGATCCCCGTCATCCACGTCATCGACTTGACCAACCCGACCCAACCGCGCGAGGTGTCTGAGCTCCTCGCGACCAGCCAGGCGCAGCCGGCTCGTCAGGTTTCGGTCGGAGGCCTTGCTCTCAGCCCGACCACGCGGGACTACAAGCGCTACCTCTATGCCATCGATACGTCGGGCGGCTCGTTGATGGTGTTCGACGTGACCGATCCGATCCCAGCACCCTTCACTCCGCCTCTCGAGCGACCTCACCCCGAGCTCAACCCCTTCGTGGCACCCGATCGCATCGCCTTCGCGGCTCCGGTCGCGGCCGTGTCGTTCGCGTACGACGAGTGGCCTGTCCCTCCGCAAGGCGACGCGGCGGCGCCCGCGCTGACGGGGCTGCTGTGCAACCCGAGCCCCAACGCTCGACCCGGACCCGACGGCAGCGCCCCTGGAAACGGGGCCGCGACCGGCTCTTTCTATTGCGCCGATCAGGCGGTCGTCATCGATCCGGACGGCACTCTCGTTCAAGGGTTCCCCAGTCGACTCCGCGGCTGGTTCGGGGTTGCGGTGCTCACCAACGGCACCGCGGAGGTGATCGATCTCGATGACTGGGATGCTCCGTGCCGCCGCCCCGATCCGATGACGGCCACCACCAGGATCGGCGCTCTCGATTTGCCCGAATCTATGGCGACGGGCCCGACCGATCTCGACCCGTATCACGTGCCCACCGCGTGGCCGGCTGGTCTGGATCCGAGTGCCACGGTTTCCGCGGTGACTCAGGAGCCGTTCTACCCCGTCTCGGCGCCCAACCGCCCTCGCTCCGGCTTCCTGCTGCGTAACGATCCGACGTCGGGAATTCACATCCCGTACGTGCTGTCGGAGCCGCTGCTCACCGACAGCAACGGAGCGCCCCTCTCGTCGGCCGATCCGAACGAGCCGGTCATGTTAGCCACGGTCCTTGCTTCCGGGTTCGTCGACCCGAGCACCTATACGAGCCCGATCGACCCGCACGACAACTACCTCGGCACGCCAGCGGTGAGCGCCGATGCGGGCGTCTCGACAAGCGACGCGGGCGACGCCGGTATGGCCCTCGCGTCGACAGAGCCTGGCTCGACCGGCACGGTTCCGGGCGTTCGCGTTTCGTTCGATGACCCGACGGCGCATATCGATCAGGAATGGTGGGTCACATACGAAGGCGCCCTGCCGACGACTTCACCTCTGGTCGCAAATATCTTTTCGACGTCGGGTTATCAAGACCTGACCTTCTCGCTCGGCGGCGCCCCGAGTAGCGTCGCAGAGGCGGGGACCGATGCGAGCGTTTTCGCGGCCAGCAGCGGCCTCTGCGAAGTGGGCATCGAAGATTGGTCGATCGGTCAAGCTCGCGCAACGCAGGCGCTGACGGCCATGCAGGACGCCAAGCTGCCCGGGTCGGCCTCGTTCCCGCAGGGGGCCCCTCTCGGGCAGTGGACCTCGGACTACCTCGAGATCACCGACAACATCCTTCCTTCGAGCGACTGCTACTGGCAGGAAAACCTGCCGGGCGAAGGCGGGCTATCGGGTGGATGCGTGACTGGCTCCGGACCGACCTCGGGGGCGGCCGCGGCGGCGGCCTCTCCGGGGTCCTCATGTGATTGGGAAGGGGTCGGGCGCGACGACCTCACGAGCGGTAATGACGTCGCTCAAAATCGCTACAATCTGTGCCAGCAGACATTCGGCCCGCCGGACAACCCGACGAACGGCCCCTATTCGCAGGCCGACAAGTACCTCCTTCGCGATCTGCCCATCGTGGAGGCGTTCGACGACCATCTCGTCGTCACTCGCTTCCAGTGGAACCCCGGAGAAGGCAGCTGCCCAGAGCAGACGACGAACCGCTCGGTCTTTGGCGGGACAAACGGAGACGGACGCGACCCGAACAACACCGAGTACTTCAACCTCGCGCAGTGCTGCTTTCACAATCAGGCGGGGTTCAAGATTCGAACGGGCGGCGAGTGGGCGGTGGTAGGCCAAACCGGGCTGGGCTTCCTGCACCACGTGCAGACCGACCCGGCTTCAGGTCGTTGCGTCCTGTCGTGCGAGCAGCGCGACGCCTTGCGCAATGGGCGCGCATTCGACATCCCGTACGCGCAGCCGGGGGCCGTGAATCCGTGCGCCACTCCGATGGCTCAGATCGACCGAGCAAACCCGCTTGCCTTCCGAAACCCCATGTTCTCGTTCGCGATGTGGCAGGGGTGCAATCCGGAGAGCGCGAACGCTGCCGGAGCGGGCTTCGGGTTGTGCGTCGGCTTCGGCGACCACACGACCTCTCTCCGCGACCTCTCGTGGCGCTTCTCGATGCAGGGCGGGTTCACGCCGCTGACGATTGCACTGGGAGGTTCGACGTCCGCGTTCGTGGTTCCGCAGTCGGTGCGGCCCGTGCCGGCCTTTCAGCAGCTCGCCATCGTCGACGGCGCGCAGCAGGGGTTGATCCTGATCGATCTTCACACGCTGCAGTTTGTTGCGAATACGCCTTACTTTTGAGATCCGAGGCATAACCGGAGCTGACTTCCGCCTCGCCATTGGCTCGGCTCCGTTACGGCGCCATAGTCGAACCTGCAATGGGCACGGGAGGAGCGCTGCTCCCCCTGCTTCCCGCATGAGCCCCCCAGCCGGAACATGGGATGAACCTGAGAGAACGCCTCGACGTCGCCGCGCTCGCGCGAGGGCGAGCTCGAACCAGCGCGACGGCCGCGAGTGATCGAGATTCGGCGAGAGCGGGACAGTGCACGGACCCGCGCGCGGAACATCCGTGGCCGCCAGGTCGGACACCGCCGTATGTCGGGCATACCGGGTGTCCCGCGCCAGAGGCACATCTGCGCCCGCGCCCGCGCCCGTGCGGCGACTCGACGGGCTGACGTTATGCTCCCCCCATGAGCGCATCCCAGACTCCTGTGATGCGCCAATACTTCGCGGCGAAGGCGGCGCATCCGGAGGCGCTGCTGTTTTTTCGCATGGGGGATTTCTACGAGCTCTTCTACGACGACGCGGTCGTGGCGGCGCGGGCGCTCGACTTGACGCTGACGGCACGAAACAAGGGAGCGGCGGAAGAAGTCCCGATGGCGGGGGTGCCGCACCATGCCGCGAGCGGCTACGTGCAAAAGCTTCTCGAGAAGGGCTTCAGCGTCGCGATCTGCGAGCAGATGGCCGACCCGTCCAAGGTAAAGGGCCTCGTCCCGCGACAAGTCGTTCGCGTGGTGACTCCCGGGATCGCGTACGACGACGCGGGGCTCGACGCGCGCCAGAACCACTACTTGGCCGCCGTCGAGCGCGGGGCACTAGGGCAGGGGCCTTTCGGTGTGGCGGCGCTGGACCTGTCGACGGGAGAGCTTCTCGCGTGCGAGGCGGTCGACGTGGGGGGTGCGGTGGCCGAGCTCATTCGGCTGGATCCGCGGGAAGTGCTCATCGGTCCGGGCGCCGATGCCGTCGCGGCACCCTACGCGAGCACGAGACCGCAGGCCGTTTTGCGGGCGCTCACGGAGGCGCTTGCGGATGCGGATAGGGTGCTCGACGCTCAGCTCGGGACCGAGGAGGCGAGGGCCTCTTGTCCGTCGGCGATCGCCCGCGCGGCCGCCGCTCGCTGCCTCGCGACGGCTCGCGTCTGCGAGGGCGGTAGGCCGCTCCCGGTCGCTCGAATCGTCGGCTACGCGCCGGGTGAAGGGCTCCTCCTCGACGAGGCTACCCAAGCTCACTTGGAGCTCGTGCGATCGGTCGAAGGCGCGGAGCGAGGGTCGCTTCTTGCGCTCATCGACTTGACCAAGACCGCTCCCGGGGCGCGGCTTTTGCGTCGACGGCTGCTCGCACCCCTCTCCAACGTCGCCGAGATTCGTCGGAGGCACGACGCCGTCGAGCTCTTCCTGGTTCACTCGGGCACGCGCCGGGAGATTCGCGAGGCCCTGGCCGATGCCTTCGATCTCGAACGGCTCGCCGTCAAAGTGGCGGTGGATCGCGCGCTCCCCCGGGATCTTGCGGCCATTCGCCGATCCCTCGGCGTGCTTCCCGTTCTTGCCAAGGCTCTCGACGGCTGTCCCGAGCCATCCGCGCGGGAAGCGCTCGGTGTGCGGGTCGGCGAGCCTTGGGTCGACCCCTGCGATGAGGTGCGGAGCCTCCTCGAGCGTGCGCTCTCGGACGATCCTCCGCTACGGGCCACCGAGGGCGGTGCGATCCGCGACGGCTTCGACGTCGAGCTCGACGAAGCCCGCGAGCTGATGCGAAATGGCCAGAGGCTCATCGTCGAGCTCGAGTCTCGCCTGCGCGAGTCCTCGACCATCTCGGGGCTCAAGCTGCGCTTCACGCGCGTCTTCGGCTGGTATATCGAAGTGACGCGCTCGCAGCTTGAGAAGGCCCCCTCCGTGTGGCGGCGCAAGCAGACCGTGGCCGGAGGCGAGCGGTTCACCTGCGACGAGCTCGATGACCTCGCCGACAAGCTGGCTCACGCCGAGGAGCGCGCAGCGGCGCGCGAGGCCGAGCTTTTCGCCCGCCTCGTGCGCGATCTCTCCGAGGAGCAGGCGCGTCTTCGTGCGGTTGCGGCACGCCTGGCCGAGTGGGACGTGGCAAGCGCCCTGGCCGACGTGGCGCATCGCGACGACTGGACGCGGCCCGAGATCGACGATTCGCGTGCGCTCGTGCTCGAGGACGCGCGTCATCCGGTCGTCGAGAAGTTGGCGGCTGCCGGTCGATTCGTGCCGAACGATGTCGCTCTCGACGCGGGGCCGGGCGCCCCGATGCACGCGAGATTCTGGCTCGTGACGGGGCCCAACATGGCCGGCAAGTCCACGCTCATCCGGCAAACGGCGCTCTGTGTGATTCTCGCCCAAATGGGGGCTTTCGTCCCCGCCCGGCGGGCGCACATCGGCGTCGTCGACCGCGTGCTCACACGCGTCGGGGCCAGCGATAATCTCTCGCGCGGCGAGAGCACGTTCATGGTCGAGATGAAGGAAACGGCTCACGTCCTTCGGTGCGCGACCCAGCGCTCGCTCGTGGTGCTCGACGAGATCGGCCGCGGAACGAGCACCTACGACGGGCTCGCCATCGCCTGGGCCGTGGCGGAGTATCTGCACGACGTCGTGACCTGTCGCGCCATGTTTGCGACGCACTATCACGAGCTGACCGACCTCGCTTCTACCCGCGCGGGCACCTGCGAGAATTGGAGCGTCAGCGCCCGCGAGCACGACGGCGACGTCGTGTTTCTGCACAAGCTTCAAAAGGGCGCGGCCTCGCGCAGCTACGGGGTCGCCTGTGCGCGCCTGGCCGGCCTGCCCGAGATGGTCTTGGCGCGCGCGCGAGCCATCCTGAACGACCTCGAGGCAGGGGCCACGGGGCCCGCGGACGCGACGCCGCGTGCGCGTAACCGAGCCGCGCGGCCCCAGCTCGGGCTCTTCGACGCGTCGCCCGCCCCTCCACACCCCGCGATCGAGACGCTCCGTGCCGTAGACGTCGACCGCATGACTCCGCTCGAGGCTCTCCAGCTCGTGAGCGATCTGAAGAAGCTGACGACACCCTCGTGACGCGAGCACAGGCTCGGTCGCTGCCGTACGCAGCGGTTGCACTCGCCGCGTGCTCTTGGGGCACGTGGGCGCTTTTCTTGCGAAAGGCCGAGGCACTCGCGCCCATGGGTGCGGCCCTCGAGTCGACGGTCGTCATGGCGACGATGACGCTGGTGTCGGGGCTCACGATGTTGCGTGACCGGACGATGCAGCCAGCGAGCTGGAAAGCTCGCGGCTGGGTCGCATGGCTTGGCGTCAGCGACGCGATGAACGTCCTTCTCTACTTTGCGGCCGTGAGGCTGGTCATCACGGTGGCCGTTCTCGTGCACTATCTGACGCCGGTTCTCGTCGCGGTCGCGGCTCCTTTCGTTCTGCGCGAGACGCTCACGCGTCGGACCGCTCTGGCCGTGATCGCATCGATGGGCGGGCTCGCGATCATGCTCACACCGGCGTCCGGCCCTTCGGACAGAGCCGCCGCGTGGTGGGCGGCAGCCTTCGCGGCGGGTAGCGCCGTGTTCTACGCGTCGAACGTGATCGTCAACAAGCTCATCGCCTCGGCCTTTTCGCCGAGCGAGGCGATGTTTTGGCATGGCGTGGTCGCGACGCCGCTGCTCGCCTCGATGGTGCCGTGCGCCGCGTGGGCCACTCTCGACGCGCGCGCCGTCGGCTTTCTGGCGCTGGTCGCGATCGGGCCGGGTGCCTTGGCCGGTCTTGCGTACGTTTGGGGTCTGCGGCGCATGCCCGCAGCGCATGCATCGACCCTCACGCTCATCGAGCCCCTCGTCGCTGTCTCTCTGGGGGCCGCGGTCTTCGGCGAGCCCTTCGGTCCCCGCACACTCATCGGCGGTGCCTTGATCCTCGGGGCCTCGCTCGTCGTCATGCGGTCGCCTACCTGACGGGACGCCGGATGCAGCGAACTTGGCTTTTTGGAGACGCGGACACGGCAGATGGATCCCGGATGTTGTACGCTGTATTGTGATGCGTCCTGCTTGGTCCGTATGCGCCGTGGCCACGGCCGGCGCTATGGTAGTCGCTTTCGCGGGGTGTGCGAACATCTGGGGATTTCAAGACGGTATTCTCGAGGGG
>Ga0209274_10001719_pt1 | contig 11082 bp, 6 predicted proteins | sample HubBroMetageREF1_FD_188343 | JGI IMG/M metagenome (GOLD analysis project Ga0209274, IMG submission 188343) | Reference soil microbial communities from the Hubbard Brook experimental Forest, New Hampshire, USA - Hubbard Brook CCASE Soil... | ecosystem: Environmental > Terrestrial > Soil >...
CAAGGTTCAGGACGAGCGCACTAAAGAGATCCTGCGCGAGTTGGCCGGCCTGCATCCGGAAGATCCGCGCGCGGACCTATGGACGACCCTGTAAGGACTGCGTTATGGGCAAGAATATGGGCAAAGGAAAATCCAAAGGCTCGTACATGATTTCGTCGGTGGCCGAGCAGTACGCCATCCACCCCCAGACGCTTCGTCTCTACGAAAGAGAAGGGCTGCTGAAGCCTTCCCGCAGCGATGGCAACACGCGGCTATACACGGACGGCGATCTGGAACGTTTGGAAGTGATTCTGCACCTCACCCGCGAACTGGGCGTCAACTTGGCGGGCGTGGAGATCATCCTGAATATGCGGGAAAAGATGGCTGAGATGCAGGCCCAGATCGAAGAATTCGTAACCACCTTGAATCGTGAGCTGGTGGCCCGCCGCCGGACCCCTGCGCCGGACGATAAGCACTCCCTCATCTGCGTGGTGAACCATCCGAACGTTGCGCAGGCAACTCCCGCGCGTAAGAGCCGCAGCCGGGGCCAAGCCGGTTAGTTAGGCGTTTGGCGTTGTGGTCCAGGAGCCCGGATGGAATTGAGCGTCCGGTTGTCCGGCTTTCAAGCCTGCCTGTTCCAGTTGCTGCAAGGTATAGTAACGGCCCGCTTGCAGGCCGGCGACAGTTCCGCTATAACCCGGCACCGCGAAAGTATTTGTCCCGGCATACTCGTTGGCTTGCGAAAGATAGATCGGCTGAGGGCCGGAGGACTGCCCCGGCCCGGCATAGCCAAGATCCTGGGACGTATAGGTAACTCCGCCTGTCGTAATCGGGCCGGGATCCGACCAATAGGCGGTTGTGTCGATGGGTTGTCCCGATTGGAGTCTCCCCAGGTTTTCCAGGGCCAGCCTTTGATCGAACTGCTGTTGCGCCTGTTCCGTCGGGATGCCGGGCAACTGAGACGTAAACCCCGCCGGATTGTCCCCCGTCATGGCGGCATAGGCATTGCCGTCCTGATTGGCCAGCGCCTGCGCAAAAATGGCGTCCGGACCAAACACACTGCCGGTTGGAAAGTTGTTGGCCGCTCCCGCGGCTGGCTGATAGGAAGTGTTAGCGGCGCTGGCATCCCCTTGCTCCGCGTAGAAACTGGTGAGCCAACCCTGCACATCCGGATCGCCCAGGCTGGCCTGCGCGGCGGGCAGGGCATTCGGAGGAGTGAGGACGGGATCGGCGGCCGCATCTCCGAACAACGCCGCAAAATCGGTGCTCCCCGCGGCCGCTTGGCCCTGCGGCTTTTCCATCGAGTCGAAGAGTAGGTTGTGAATGGCTTGGATCATTCCGATTCTCCCTGGCGCGCCCGCGGGCTGCATGCCGACAAACTGTATGCAAATCGGAAGCCATCGCCAATTCTGTCGCTAACCGGCGGAAAATAAGGCATAAACTTGCACAGAACGGATGCCGGACACATCCCGGGCAGCGACGCGATTTCGACACTGGGGCAACTTCGCGCCATAAAATCGTCTCGCAATGTTCCAGAAGTGTTCCAGCTACAATAGGGAGTGATGTTGAGAGCCATAATCCTTGTCTTTGCAGCGGGCGCAATTCTTGGCCAAACCCCGCCGCCAATACCCGAAACGACGCCCCCGCAAACCTCTCAGCAAGCTCCGCCGGATGTGGACGCGGCTTTGCGGGCACGCATTACGCAGTTCTACCAATTGGAAGTGGAGGGAAAGTTCTACCAGGCGCTGCAACTGGTGGCGGAAGACACCAAAGATCGGTTCGTAGGATCGAGCAAGCCCGCCTCGCGGGGTTTTCAGATCCAAAGCATCAAGTATTCCGACGATTTCACAAAGGCGGAGGTTGTGGTATTAGTCGACCGCATGCTGCCGCTGGAGGGATTCATGGGCCACCCCTTACCCACCAAGACTCCCAGCCGGTGGAAACTGGAGAACGGCCAGTGGTGCTATTACATGGATTCCAAGAAAGACTTTCCGATGACACCGTTTGGACCAAGACCGCCTCGGCCCAAAAACCTTCCCGCCGATTTTCCAACCGGAGGTCCATCCGGAGCGCCGCCCGGAGCCCCACGTCCGCCCTTACCAATGCCGGGGAACTTCGCAAATCCGGGTAACCTTGCGAGCCTGCCTCCGCTGACAGTAGATAAGCTAAACGTCCAACTCAAAGCTTCCGGCTCTTCCGCGGAACAAGTTACGATCTCCAACCCTTTGCCGTGGCCCGCCATACTCGCCGTTACCGACCCTAAAGTTGCCGGGCTAACGGTAAAACTGGATCCGTCGATTGTCAAACCAAGTGAGAAGGCGATCCTGAGCATTGCGTGGAGCGGCGCAGTTCCAGTTCCCACGGCGCCCATTACTATCGCCGTAACCGTTCAACAGACCAGACAGATTATCCCGATTAAGGTCTCTTTTGCGAATTAGGACAACAACGCTCTTAGACGGTCGCGGCTCGGTAACGCCTTGAAGTTATCGAGCCGCGCACGTCACTGAGCGGTGTGCTGCCAGCTCGCTATTGTTGGATCGCGATAAGGGATCCATTCCCGAACAACAACGTGGTGCCCTGATTCTGGTAAATCGCGATCGCGAACGGCGCGTCGCTGCCCGTGGCGGTATCCTGGGGCACCTGGAACTCCACTTGGTAAACGCCGACCATGCCGTAGGCGTACTGCGCCGAGAGGACCAGAACCCCGGAGTTGTTGACACCCACTACTACGCTGACATTCACGGGTAGGGCCTGCGGCACCAGGGTACCGTTGAGGTCGATCAGCGGATCGAACTCATTGGTAAACAAAGCTGGCGTGGTCTGGCCGAGCCCCGTAACAAACATACGGACGGTCTCGCCCAGGCCAACCGGATTCGTCACCGAAGCAAAGGATCCGTCCGGTCTGATGAGGACCGCCCGCGTTTTTCCGTCGGAATCCAGGAATTGGAAGATACCGGGACTGAGCGGCAACACGGTAACAGGGAAAGGAACGGAAGCGGCGCTGTCGGCGGTCACCACCATCTGGACGGTAGCCGGGGGGACCGCGGACGACGACGGCACCTCGCACGGCACCTGGACCGACACGGATTCCACGCCGCCTACATTCGCCACATCCAGAATCGGCGCGAGCACACCGCCGAACTGGACGGTGACGCCCGCCACCTGGGTCTGCGGTTCGATGAAGGCATCCGCTACCCCTTGCAGTGAATCCGCCAGCCCGCTGCCATAGATGGTCGCGAGACTGCACGGGGAGACAAACTGATTCTGGAACCCCGCCGAATTAACGACCGAGGTGATGATTGGGCCCAGCGGCAGCACGGTCAGGTTGAAGGTCTCCGTATACGTCGCGCTTCCGGATTTCACGCTGGCCGTAATCACGACCGGGCCAGCTGTGGCGCCCGCCGCAGCGGTGACCTGCGCCTGGCCCGCCGCGTTGCTGGTGGCGCTGCTTGCGCTCAGAGTGGCAGAACCGCTGGTGACCGCGAAGCTCACGATGGCGCCCTGCACCGGCAGGCTGTTGTCGTTGACTTGTACGACCAGCGGGTCGGCGAAGGGCGCTCCTAGCTTGGCGTTCTGGTTATTGCCGGAAACGTACTGCAAAGCGGTAATGATTGTGTTCACGTTGATGGTGAACACCGCACTCACTGCGCTGTTGGTGGCCAGCGCCACCGTTATTTGCACGGGTCCCTGAATCGGAGTCACCGAGGCCGACGCTTCGCCGTTGCTGAGGGTGGATGTGACTACGTTGCCGAGCGTGGCGGATCCCTCCGTCACAGACCATTTAACGGCCACGTCGCTCGATGGATTGCCACCCAGGTCGGTCACTTCAACCACCAGCGCTCCGGGCGCAAGCACGCCTGGGTTAGCGCTTTGATTGTTGCCGCTGATGATCTTCATCAAGGCCGGCGGTCCCGGGTTGACGGTAAGCGACACTGCGCCGAAGTTCACGAAGTTTCCGCCGACGATGAGAGTGTAGCTTCCCTTTCCGAGCTGGCTGCCAAAAACGGGAGTGCATGTCGCCGTGCCGGCGGAATCCGTAAGGACGGTGCCCGCTTGCTGGCCTGCTTGCGTGGCACAGCTTACGGTCGGCTGGCCGGCCGTCCCGGATTGAATCCTGACCTGAACTCCCGGCAGGGCGCCAAGAAATGAAAGCACGGCCACCTGGATCGGCGTGGATGCCGTTTGTCCCGCAGTGCCGACCAGCGCTGGGGGCGACGTCGGAGGGATGAGATTCACAAAGACGGGAGCTGCCCCCGATTCATTTGGTGTGGCGGTCGTTTCGACGAATTGGACGCTGGTACCGAGGGCCGACGCAACAATGGTAGCCGGAAGAAAGTTTGACCCGAAGAAAAATGCCAAAGGTGAAAAATTATAAGTGGCCTGACCGGCCGAGTTGGTCGTAGACGTCGACGTCACCGGTTGGTAACCCTGCTGCGTGGCCGTCCAGGTGACGGTAGTGTTCGCCGACGGAGTGCCCGTCGTACCGTTCACCTGCACCACCAGCGGAGCGTAAAGCCCGGGAATGCCCGTACAGTCCGGGCATACCAATTGTCCGTTACCGGAAACAATCGAAACGGTTTGCGCCAGACAAAAGGCCGGGAGAAGGAACAACGCGGTTAGAAAACTACCGGCGAAAAGCTTGATTTTCTGCATACACGTCCTCCTGACGTTGGGGAAAGCAAGAAATGGTGGACGCGGAAGATCAGTGTAGCACCATCCGGACCAAAAAAAAAGGGGGAGCCGAAAGCTCCCCCTTTTTCACAGCGGATGCCGTGAAGGTTAGTGAACGAGTTGCTCACCCGTTTGGCTGGTGCAACTTCCACCGTTTGCCGAACAAGTGAACGGTTGCGGAGCGCGCGGAGCATCCGGAATGACCAGCGCCAGATAGGCCGCCGCCCAATTCTGAATCCCGTAGTCGCTCACGAAAGAGTAACCGTGAGCATACTGGAAGTTGCAAACCGCGATCGCATACCCGGTCGTGCCGTAGGTCGGGGTGCTGGCGTAGCCGGTATCGATGCCCGACACTTCAAACGCCCAAGTCTGACCGGGCTGGATCAACCCGCTGGTGAGCGTCGAATCCTCGGTTGAACTGTAAACGCCGCTAGTGCCGAGGGTCGCGGCGATACCACCGTTGCCGTAGAAGGTAACGGAGCAGGCTCCAGGTTGGTGAGACGCCCCCAACGGCAGATTGTCGTAAGAGGTGTTGGAGATCGCGATGCCAGTGTCAAATCCAGTGAAGTCGGTAATGTACGGGAACAACAGGATCGTCTGGCACAGCGAAACTGTGAACAGCGTGGTCGGTGTTGTCGCAACGTTTACCGTGGAAGAGAACTCCGGAATCGGACCAGTGCTCGAATATGACGCATACTGCGGATTGAACCCGCTCAATGCGGCAGTATTCAAGTTAGGCGTAGGTGAACCGGGGACGCCCGGGGCGCCCGTGAAAGAGGCGTAAACGTTGAACGCTATTGAATCGATGGCCGACGGGTTCGTGTTGGTGATTTCCCATACGACCGTCACAGTGGTTTCGCTGCCGTCGGTAACGGCCGTTACCGTGTTTGCGTAGGGATCAACCGGCGGGCTAGCCGTACCGGTGACCAAAGTAGCATCGGAGTATCCGGCTGTATTTAGCCCCGTTGAGGCCGATGATAGCGCCCAGTTGTCCACGTAGACAGTAACTCCCGAGGGAATGTTGCTAATCGTAGTCTGCAGCCTTGTCCCGGTGTCCGCGGATCCCGCGGCCAGACCGCCCAGCGAAATCTCAAAGCCGCTCTCAGAGTAGTAGACGGTCGCTGGCTGGTTCTGCACACCGTTGGTCTTGATCTTAAACGCTGTCGCGAAGTCCTCCGTAAACGTCACCGTTCCTACCGTCGTCGTTGGATAGGTCAGGCATTGCAGGAAAGGTGGGTTTGCAGCGGACGTGCCAACCGTCAAACCGTTGGAAACGAAACCCACGTAATTTTGGGGGTTGTTGATCTGCACGGATGTGCTGCTGCTGGACGAAACGAATGCGAACACGGGGCTCAACCCGGCCCCTCCGGCCGCGACCGACGTGGCGTCGATACGAACGTTCGTGATGCGGAACGTACGCGAGCCCGTGGCGGCAGGATCAATCGGCACGCCCAGGAACGTAATAGAGTACGTGCCAGGCCCGCCCTGGATTCCTTCAAATACGTTGAACCTGCCTGGTTGGTTAAATGTCTGGCCACCGTCGCCGATAACCTGGCAGTTAACCGTTGGGTTGGTGGGCGAGAGGCAGGGGTCCTGATTGGCCGGGCTGGGATCGTCAATGAGCAACACCGCTTCAGTGGCCGTTCCGGAAAGAATCCGGCTGGTCACCGGCGCACTCAAGGACACCGTGATGTTTGCCTGCGGTATGACGGTGCCAGTTGGCGTCGGGGTCGAGCCGGGAGCGCCGTTGCAGGTCAGCAGGATATCACCGGTTAGCTCGGTGAACCCTTCGTGACGGAGCGTGGGCGTCACCGAAGCCGATGCATTACAAATCAAACCTGATTGCGCGTGCGCCGGAACCGCCGATCCTATTACTAGGACGAGCGCGGCGAACACTAGAATCCATCTGCGAAAATCTGCCATTTCCTTCTCCTTGTGAATTTCGAAATTGAATCGGTCGAAGTTCTCTCTCAACCTGAGCCTCTCTCCAACTGCCTTCTACCACCTAGGGAACTTCTCCGTGCGGGCGGAGATTTCATCAAGATTTTGCCGGCAACCCTACTGCCTGGCACCGGGTACTGCCGAACTACGCCCTGCGATGGGGCTGCATGTTTCTGTTTTTTGTCCTTGGCCGACTCGCAGGATTGCCCAAAAATTGCATATGTCGCGGACTAGTAAAGATATACATATCGTATCGCTGCGCGCATGTCAAGAGAAATTCTTTGCATTCAACGGAGAACCAGCCATTTTCAGGTTCCTAAAACACACATCGAACGGTACGCTCGAATTAAATCACGACGCCTGCCCGCCAGTCAACAGTTTCACACCGAATCGTCTCATTTTAACGATTTTTAATGAAAGACGCCACCGCCAGACGCCACACGTCTTTGAATGTATCACATTATCAACCACTTGCAACCTGTCCCACCCTTAAATCCGTAACAAAAAACCCACCGCTTCCCGCCCCGTAAGCTTCGATAGTGCGTAGAGGTACCATTGCAGTTGCCGCTCGTAGCGCGCTGTGTTGCCCGCATCGCTCTTGAAATCGACCACTACCCAACGGTCCTGCTCCATAAACGCCAGGTCGATCACGCCTTCGAGCAGCCGGCCGTCTTCCAGGCGCAAGTGGATCGGCAGTTCACGGTGGCAGCGCCGGGCTGCACGTGCGCGCTCGAGCAGCGCGTGCCCCCAGGCAGTTTCCACCGCCGCGGCCGCCGCCTCGGTTTCTTCGCGCGGCGCATCCAGCAGACGCGCGTGCACGCGCGCCAAGGCGGCGATTTGCTCGGCAGTGCCCCTCAGATCCAGATCGCGCAGGATGGCATGCACGAGTATGCCGAAACGCCGGCCGCTAGGGCGTTCGGCAGCTGTCGAAACCTCGTCAAGATAAAGATATCGGCGTTCAGGCGGCTCTTCAATACCTTCCGTGGGAGATATGATGCGGAAGGCCGGCAAGTGGCCGGTTTCAAGCGTCCGCTGGCGCTCCTGTCGCCAGAGCCGATAGCGCGCGATCTCCTCGACCGCGCGTCCGGCAGGCTCAGCCGCCAAAATATCCTCCTGCCTCAGGCCGAATCCGGGCGCCACGTCCAGCCGCAGCCCAATGGGGTCCCACCAGACCACCCGATGCTCGCCGGCTTGCGGCCTATGCAGGCCGGGCCGCACGGAATCCTCGGGTTGCCCGAAGTGCTCGCTAGGGCGTTCCAGCACGGTGCGGTCCCCCGCGAACGGCGGGCAGCCCGTGGCGGCGGCCTTCGCGCGGCGCTGGTCGCGCGCGGGATGGATGGCTTTGTTGAGCGGACCCAGCCAGCCATCGCGTTCTTCATCGCCCACCGCGGGAATTACCAGCAAATCGCGCGCGCGCGTGGACGCCACATAAGCGACGCGTACGCCTTCGGCGAGTTCGCGGGTGTGCTCGTGTTGTTCATGCTCCAGCAATTCCCAAGGCGCGGCGCCCAGCAGGCGCGTGGCGCACAGATTGCCTTCGACGAAGCGTTCGGCTTCGCGCGCCGCCAGGTTGGCAGTCATATCGGCCAAAATCACCACTGGGAATTCCAGGCCCTTGGCCCCGTGGACCGTCATCAGGCGCACGCCGTCGGATGCCTCTTCAAGCACCGGCGCTTCGGTCGATTCGGCCTTCTCCGCCTGCGCCGCCAGTTCTTCCACGAATCCGCGGAAGGACAGCCCGCCGGTCAACTCGAATGTGCGCGCCAGATCGCAGATGCGGTAAACGTTCGCCAGCGCCTGGGAACCGGCGCGCCTTAGCGTGAATCCGGCATGCGCGCGCGTGGCTTCGAGCAGCGTGTTGATGGTTTCCGCAACCGGGCGCTGGTTGCGATGGCGATGCAGGTCGGCCAGGATCGACAAGGCGTCGGCGATGCGCGTGAAGGCGGCGGGCAAATCGTCCGGCATGCGGCGGAACGGGTGCAGGCGGCGGTCACCTTCCAGGCGAAAACGCAGCAGCAAATCGTCGGGGATGGCGAACAGCGACCCGCGCAGCGTGCCGAATACCGAAAGCTCGTCGTCCGGCCACTCGATGGCCGCCAGCGCCACGCGCACGGTTTCGACCTCTTCCCGATGGTAAAAAGATTTCGATCCGACCAGGAGATGCGGAATCCCACGCGATTCGAGTGCGCGCGTGTACTCGCGCGAAAGATCCGTACCGTAATTCGTCAGACGGCGGAAGAGCACGCAAATATGCTTGGCCTGCAAGCGCACCCGCGCGCCGTCCCGCGGATCGCGCACCTGCCAGCCGCTTTCGTTCCGCAACCATTCGATATAAGCGGCGATGGCATCCGGCAGGCAGGCGTTGATCTTCTCCTTGCTGATGCGCATCGTGCCGTATGGCGAAGGCGCCGGGAGCACCACGATAGCGGGCTGCCGATCATAGGCCGGCGCATGTTCCTCGAGCGGCGCATAGCGCGCCTGGCCGCCAATGCGATCGCCGGTCATCTCCGGCGCGAAGGCCGCGTTCACCAGTTGCTGAATCGGCCGCACCGCGCGGAAACTCTTGGTTAGGTGGATGCGCGCCACCCCGCGGGATGCCAACGCTTCGCAGACGCGCTCATATAGAACGACATCGGCGCGCCGGAATTTATAGATGGATTGCTTGGGATCCCCCACTACGAAAAGCTTGCCGGGGACAGGCGTCACTTTCAGCCAGTCGCTTTCGGCGGGGTCGTCCGCGGAAAGCAGGATCAGGATTTCGGCTTGCAGCGGATCGGTATCCTGAAACTCGTCCACGAAGACCCGGCTGAAACGGTCTTGCAAATACTGGCGGACCTCCGCGCTGTCCCGCACCAGGTTGCGAACCAGCAGCAGCAAGTCCAGGAAATCGAGCTTTCCCGCGCGCTTCTTGCGCTCGCCGTAGGCCGAGACGAAGTCCTGCATTTCGTCTCGCAGCGCCGCCGCGAAATCGGCTCCGGCATCCCGCCGGAAAGCATCGAGATCGCGCAGCAGCGCTTCGCGCGCATCCAGCACTTCCTGCCGGGAGACGCCCGGCGCGAAATTGCCCGATCCTTTCTTAAAATCGCGTTTCAGATCGCGCTCCAGCTTCAACAACCGCGCTTCGAGCGTGTCGTAATCGGCCGGCCCGCTGTGCAGATCCCGCAGTGGGCGCATCGATTTCACCAGGTTGTCGCCGGCCCGCGTGCATTGCCGCACCATCGCTGCGAGCGCGCAGCATTGCGCCATCAGCGCGTCGATCCGGCCGTTGCGATCGAACGGCTCCTTCCGCCAGGGCGCCGTATGGTCGCGCCAGTCCACCAACTGCTTGCCCGCATATTTAAGCGACTCGACCGGCGCGCCGTCGGATTGCCAGTTGTCCCGCCAAGCCAGTCGCGCCAGCGCGCGGCGCAGCGCATCCGACCCTGCATCCAGCTTCCGCTGGAACCACAGGTCGAAGGCCCGGGAGCGCAGGCGGTCGGCTTCCGGTTCGGTAAGCTCTTCGAATCCCGGATCGATGCGCGCTTCCACCGGACGCTCGCGCAGGATCTGCGCGCAGAAGCCGTGAATGGTGCCGATGGCCGCTTCTTCCAGGCGCTCCAGCGCGTCTTCCAGGTGCGCGCGCTCCGCCGTTTCGGAGCACCCGGCGCGCGCTTTGTCGAGTTCCTCGCGCAACCGGATCTTGAGCTCGCCGGCCGCCTTGTGCGTGAACGTAACGGCGACGATTTTCTGTACCGGCGTGCCGTTGGCCAGCACGCGTACGATGCGCCGAATCAACTCCGACGTCTTGCCCGTGCCGGCCGACGCTTCCACGATCAGGCTCTCGTCCAGCGAATTGCGGATGCGCTCGCGGGCGGCTTGGTCGTCCGTCAGGATACCGGGAATCATGGAATGTTCCTAAGGTCCTGTAAAGCATCCAGCGGTTCGCGGCGCTTTCTCCCTGTGCGCCGCTCTTCGTTGGGGCCGCAGACTGGCAAATAGTCGCACATCGCGCAGGCGCCCGATTGCGGCGCGGCGGGCAGAAATCCGCGATCGATTTCGCCGTCGATCAGCGACATCGCATGCGTGAAAAAGGCCCGATGCCGCGGTGTGATGTCGAACGGGACTTCCTGATAGCCGCCGTGTTGCGTGCAGTATGAAAGCCGGCTCACCTCGGTGGACGCGCCCAACAAGCTCTCGGCCGCCATCGCATAGCCCAGCGGTTGCAGCAAGGCGCCGCCTCCCACGTACTTGGGCAATTCCTGCGGCGGCTTGCCGGTCTTGTGGTCCGTGATGCGCAGTGTGCCGCGCACCGCATGCTTCTCGATCAGGTCGATGGCGCCGCGCAGGCGTACGCCGCCATCCAGCACGGCTTCCACGCCGGTGCTTTGGGGGTCGCGTAATTCATTTTCTTGCAGGGGCGCCTGAATACCAAAGCTGAATTCGAAATGCGCCGGCATCCAGCCGCCTTGATCCGCGGCGGCGTGCCGGATCCAACCCTGCAAGTCGATGCGC